>Ga0209755_10000006_pt1 | contig 311334 bp, 282 predicted proteins | sample TergutCo191P1_FD_187301 | JGI IMG/M metagenome (GOLD analysis project Ga0209755, IMG submission 187301) | Cornitermes sp. P1 segment gut microbial communities from Petit-Saut dam, French Guiana - Co191P1 (SPAdes) (version 2) | ecosystem: Host-associated > Arthropoda: Insects > Digestive...
CAATGGTAACTCGTTTATTGACCAATGCGGCAGATTTGAAGTATGGCTCTGTTTCAGTTACGGCGAAGGTACACGATGGGCGTGTTGTCGAAGTGTTATACGCAACAACGGAATCAACACGGGAAACGGAAAGTAATAAACCGAACGATAAGGGGTAGTCGTGGAAAATCGGGACAATAAAAAAATTGACCGTGTCGGCTGTCTATTTGAACAAGTAAAACCAGAATTAATAAAGATTCTCCGAAATGCGCCTGAATACGGTGCAATAGGTCTTGATATTGATTTCCATCAGATTACGTGCATAATGGGTCGAACGGAAATAATGCAAAAACTACAACCCCGGGTAGGGGGTGTCGGATGAGCAAAAAGATAACAAATAATGTTACAGATTCTAAGAAAAACGAAGGTTTTCTTCACCTACCTCTTTGTATGGCAAGAGAATTAGAATTATCCGGTAACGAACTCCTTATCTATGCGATGATTTATGGCTTTTCAAAAGATGGAACAAAAGAATTTCATGGCAGTGCCGATTATATTGCAAAGTCATTTTACATGACTTCACGAACTGTTCTTTCTGTTCTTAAAAAATTGACTGATAAGGGGTTGATTCAGAAAAGAGTAGCTGGGCGATATTGTAATTACACCACCCTACCTATGAAAGATTTTCATACATCATGCGAAGAAGACCCACAGGAACCTATGAAAAATCTTCATACTACCTATGAAAATATTTCAGGGGTATCTATGAAAGATTTTCATAATAACGATGAAAATTCTTCATACCATATTAATAGTGATATTATAGTGGATATAAATAGTGGTAGTAGTACTGAAACCACCACAACATTAAAAAATATCTGTAAATCACTTGGAATAAATATTCTTGATAAACAGGCACAGAAAGCCATAGACAGCGGCATTATTCAATCATGGCTGTCAAAACCGTTTACTTATCCTGAATACATCACCGAGGTTGTACAGGAACGTTGTCCGAATGAACCGCTTACAAAAAATACTGGACTCTTTATAAAATTGCTTTCCGCAAAGGACAAAATAAAAGACTATCCAGAATGGAGAAAAAACAAGGAGAAAGAAACCGCAGCGGAGGAAAAACGGCGACAGAAAGAAGCCGAGGAACAAGAAAGACAAAATCGGATTAATCAAGCAAAAGAAAATTATCCAAAAACGTGTGATAATTGCGGCGCTTCTCTTGCCGCTTTGGAAGGACTGCGCGGTTCGTGTTCGTCCTGCGGTTGGAGTTATTCTTTCAATGAGGAACAAGAGTCATGGGAATTCTACGAACATCGCAGTCTTGCGGAAGATTTAAAAAATATAATTCGATGTAAAAATACGGAGCCAGACTTTTGACACCGGAAGGTCGCATAAAATCCGTTATTCTGCGCTACCTTGAACGGCGTGGATTTTTCGCGTGGAACAACCCTTCTGGCTGCGTCCGTGCTACGCCTGACAGATGGATTCATTTCGGGAAGAAAGGGAGCGCGGATATTATCGGAATACTGCCAGATGGCAAGTTTCTGGCTATTGAAACCAAATCAAAAAACGGCAGGCTTACGCCGGAACAAAAAGATTTTTTAGATAAAGTACGGTTCTTAGGCGGCGTTGCAATTGTTGCTCGTTCTTTCCAGGAACTTGACGAGGCGTTACGCGAAGCCGGGTACGCCCTTGAAGATATACCGCTGTTTAATGAAGGGGGGAACAAATGCAGTTAGACCTTGATTTTTCCACAGGGCGTTTGAAGTCAATGGCTGATGCTGTGAAGCGGGTAATAAGCGGATACCAAACAGGGCATAGGTTTCACGGCAACCAGTTACACGCTGATGTTTCTCGGATATATCCCCCAGCAAAAACAATGTATACGGACACCGTTCAAAGAGCCATGAGGCGGCATTGCCGCTATGCCGTTAGGTGTATAAACCAAAACAGCAGCTTGTATGAGAAACAGTGAACAACGCTGCGCCATATGGCGGGGCTTAAAATAGTATATCCGCTGCGGAGCGGAGGGAGAAAGTAAAATGACCGAAACAGAACAAATCATTGACGATGTAATGATCCACGCACAGGGCAAGCATAACGGCTTTTATGAAGGCTTGCAGGACGGCGCAATCGACCGCCGGAAATACAACGCGCTGACGCGCCGCCGAATAATCGAGGCTATTCATTTTCAATTCAAAGAAGGGCTTGAAATGTCGGGCATCGGCTGTGTTATATCGCTGGAAGCCATGATCAACTTAATACAGAATTACAATGGACAGGGCGAACAGGTAACGCAGACACTGAATCAGGTACAGTACGGAGTGAAAACAGCATGAACGCTCTTGACTTCAAAACCCTGCCAATGATTTCCGAAACCCTGTCCGCCATCGGCTGGGTTATCCACAAGTACGATGTTGAAGGTGAAAACATTGTAACGATGACCATCGTACAAAAAGAACCGGAACCCGATGGCGGGGAAGAGGAATTTTAATTTATCGGCATGGGAGACGGTTATTGAAACGGCTTAAAAATCGGCTATTAAACGGTTATGACCGGAAGCGAACACCAGAAAAACCGATAAACGGCGGTAAGTTCGTTATTCCATGCAAATAAGAAAAAAGAAACGGTGTCGAAAACGGCGTTAAAAACGGGGATTAAACGGGGATTGCGCCCGTGCTGGGGAAAAGTACCAGTAAATAAACAGTCTGAAAGAATTCTGGAAGGAAAATAAATGACACCAACCAGATTAATTATCACGCTGGCGTTGATGGTGATTATTTTTTAAATTGCAGAAAAATAACAGTTTTTTCAAGAATGAATTTTTCGTAAGACATACCGCACATACATTCTACGAATATACATGCGAATTGCGCAAATAATAAAAACGTTTACCCTATAAATAAGGAGAAAATAAAATGAAAGGATTAAGTCCGCGGCAACAAGAGGTTTTCGACTTTATTGATTTATACATAAAAGAAAATTGTATATCACCAAGTATCGTAGAAATTGCAGACGGACTCGGGTTATCGGATTCAACGATTTTTATTTATGTCGGTGCGTTAAAGAAAAAAGGGTATCTAACATGGCGTGAGTTTACACCACGATCATTTAGAATAATAAAACACACAGCCGGAGAATCGGCATAGGAGTAACTTATGAACAAAGTAGAGAAAAATCCGTGGGCTAAGGAAACCCTTAACCTTACCGAACAGGCACGGATTCTTAAAGAAAATCCAACCCTTGCCGCAAAATTAAAAAGTTAAGCAGCAAGAAGCACAGTGCAAAATGAGACAGTATTCATACCGCAAAAGATACGCTCTTCTTCCAGGCGTCCACCGAAAAAAAAGATAAACAGAAGAATGTTTTAAAATTAGTAAATAATTGCACCTAACGCCAATTTACGGGGCAAGGATAAAAAAGCCCCGTACTTAGGGCTAATAAATTATAGGAGTAGATATGAGTTTTATTTCAAGTCAAGTCACACCCGGAGGGATTGTAATGTCGGCGGCTCGCTGCGTGTGCGTCCATGCGTTTAATCCACTAGGTAAGCAGACAACCGTAGCACTTAACCATAGCGCAGAAAAAATACACATTACACAAAACAACATCGGTATATCTTCATGCGGAGCGGGATATATTGGAGGGGTAACAGTAGAACAACGCATATATGAATTTATTTACGGGCTCGATATGGATAAATACAAAACGCCCTTTGATGTGGCTCAACATTTAAGAAATTATATCAGGAACATTGATCCAAAAGTGGAAGCAGACTTTATGGTTGGCGGTTATGACATGACTAATAAAGAACGTCCAATACCAGCTTTATACCAGATAGATATAAGGTCAAATTCTCTTAACAAAGCCAATGAGAATAAACTGTATGAAGGTGCAATGTTTAGCAGTCCTAGTAATTTCACTCACGAACTTTTTAAACGGCTGAAATATGTATATACAGGCACTAATATCAGACAGGCTATTGATTTTGCAAAATTTGTAACAGAAACAACCAGATTAATGATGCGCTTTTCTGGTGAGGGTGAGTCTATAAGTAAAGAAATAGACTTGCTTATTATCCGACCTTTCGGTCATGAATGGATGGAGGCATAAATGGCAAGCATAGAAAGTGGCGATGTGCCAATGGACAACCCTGCAATATCGTGGACTAGAGGTAAACTATATCAATGGGACGGCTCATTGTGGTGGATGCTAAATGAGCGAGCGCATAAAGAAAAATATATGGTAGCTCTGCCTGATTTATTAGAAGGTTCACCAAACGGATATTTTAACAATTTATTTTGTATGCTTCTAATTGCACAAGAAGTTTTCGCTACGCAAATATCAGCATTAAACATAACGCTGTCAGAGCAGATAGACGCTTTTGGCAGACCCAAGCAAGGGGTTATTCAAAGCAGTAACTTTAAAGAGGGAGTGTCAGGATTTAGAATACAATGGGATGGCAATGTTGAATTTAACAATACTGTGGCAAGAGGGCGGATAGAAGCTCTTAGCGGTTTTTTTAAAGGATTATTAAATATAGGTACTGCTTGGGATAATGAAGGCAATGTATATAATCCTGCCGCCCGTGGTAGTTTTATTGCACTTAATAAAGAATTAGAAGGCGATAATTACGAGATAAGAATAAAGAATTTGGCGTTATACGGTAAATCAGTTTTAGGACGCACTCACGGCGAAACACCGGGACAAACAATTTTTGATGGTTTTAAATTACATCTTTCATCTTGTGCTACGCAGTTACAAGCGAAAAACATAGAAGGAAATCATGGTATTTTATCTCTTTATAATCACATAAATGCAATGCTTGTTAATGCGCGGAACACTAGCGGTTATCAATGCCCAATAAATGGAACGCTTCGTTATTCCCTTCCGCCGCCTGTAAATATGGGAAGCTGGATGCATGTAAACCATATAGAAATTTCGGGGATAACTAGCCGTACATATAGAATAGTAGGAACGAGCTCTGAAGGCTATCGTCTTGATATTACCATAACATCTTCAAGCGTTAGAGTAGATTATTTGGGAAATACGTCAACAGGGACTACTGGTACATTTGAGGCGAACTTTGTTTTCCTTTAGGATTTAGTGTTAATTAGGCGAAAATACAGGATCAAAATTTAAGTCCAAAAAAGCCCGCAAATGGCTTTAAAAGGTGCGCATACGGCAAAGCCCCGTAAAGTTCAACAGTTCTACCTACAGGTAGGTTTTTGGGCAATGTAGGAAAGGGCTGTGACGCTGAAAAATACCCCTCTTGTATCTCTACAGAGGCGCGGCTCTTATTTCTTGCTTTTTAGAGCCGCTTTCAATTCACGCCCCGGACGGAATATCACGCGCCGATGGGAAGGGACAGTTACGGATTCCCCGGTCTTCGGATTGCGCGCGCTGTATGTTTTGCGCTCTTTCACTTCCAGCGTACCGAAGCCGCGAAGATCGATAACAGCCCCGTAAGCCAGTGCAGCGGTCATGGCTTCGATGATCGCGCCTGTCAGTTTCCGCGCCTTTTCGCATTCCACGCCGGAAGCCGTGAAAACTTTGATAATGTCAGAACGTATATATTTGCTCATGCTGTGTCCTTTTTGCTGTAAATAATATCATCGTAATTGTCCTTTATTTCTTCTTCGAGTACAGGTGTCCCGAACATTCCTGTAAAGCGGTTTCTGAATTCTTTGTCATTTAGTTTCTTAAAAAGGGTGCTGGTAAGCCCTGCCCTCAATGCGCTCAAGCGCAGCATGGCTATATTGTCACTGCAACCGTATTTCATAGCATCAGCCCAACAATTATCAAGATCATAAGAATCAGAAACGGCTTTTAATCCGTTTATACTCATTTGTATAAACGTAATCTGTCTCTCAAGTTCTTTGATAATAAGTTCCCGCTCTCTGTTTGTATCTACAATAAATTCATGCATAAAAGCAAGTACTCTGGCGGTCTTATAATCGATATAAGGTTTTTTCTTTTCAGTATGTTTGTCATTTTTCGTTTTCATGATATTTCTCCCTTATTTGTTTATTGCAAATGTGGCGATTTGCCTCGTCCGGGGCGTTATGCGACACTTACAGCAGTATTGCGTTTTATGTTTTCTTCCATAAGTTTGCATATTTTTTCAGGAGCAAGATTAAAAAGGCTGACTAAGTGTTCGACAATTAATTCTTTTATTGCATATGTCCGCAGGTCGCTTCTTAAAGTTGTAAATTGCTTTTTATCACCCCATTTTTTAATCCGAACCCAAGCAGGGTATTCAGACGGGTCAATTATATTTCCGTTTATGTCTTTTCCCTGGCAGGATAGAAACTTATTACAGACGGCGCAGGCATTAACAGCAGGCTCTGCTCCTGCCTCGTCCATAAGTTTGCAATTCCCGCCATGCGCGATATCGTTCAAGTTAACAATGAAATTCATACAGTCGTAACAAGTTTGATACTTGAATAACTCATAATCATTTTCTTTTGTGAAAATATCCCGCTGTTTGAACGCCTTGTTTATTTCCTTGTCATATTCCAGTGTTTCAAAATTTAACATTTGTCTATCCTCTCTCTTTTTATTTGTATAAGGCAAGCCATACGGCCGCCGTTGTGGGTGCAGGGCTTGCGCTCCGCTTCCCTTGTTTCCTTTACACCGCCAGTTGAATTCTTGCGCCGTTTATATCGCCGGGCAAAACACGGATTGAAGCCCTGCCCTTTACGGCGGCAGCTTTGGCTGTTTCGCTTGCCGGAATGTACCCCAACTTGTAGTACCCTTTCCCGCCGTTGACACCCACCATGATCGCTATTGCGTAGCTGTCAAATTTATTTTCCGGTTCCGGCATGAGGAAGGCGCGGACTTGCGCCGGTTCGTATGCGTTTAACCGCCTCAATGCCTCCTGCCTATTCCCCGCCATAACGCCCTTTACCGGAAAGGAAACGCCGCCCTTGCGGGCTATCGCCCATGCCTGAATGAAAGCGTCCCAGCGATCCATCGTCTTTGAAAGCCTGTTCCCGATTTGAAATACTGTCGCTTTGTTCATACTCATATCTCCTATTTAGTGTTTCTATAATAAATATATACTTTCGCTAATGTTTTGTCAAGTGTTTGTGTATATTTTTTCGTTTTTTCTAAAAATAAGTTTACAAATACCGAAAATATGTATATATTTGCTTATATAGGGAGAATGTGAAAAAATGGGGATAAGTTATAAACCGCTATGGCGCCTCTTGCTTGAAAAGAACATGAATAAAACTGAACTTATGAGAGCCATAGGTCTAAGTCCTCCAACGCTTGCTAAACTCTCAAAAAATGAGCCGATAGACGGTAAAGTTCTTGAAAGAATTTGTGTTTATTTTAAATGCCAACCATGTGATGTTATTGAATATCTTCACGATGAAAAGAAGGGAAAAAAATAATGAAGCCCCGTACTGTTTATATAGCTTTCGAGGTTTACCGCCGCCTTAAAGAACAGGCTGATATTTGACGATAAATGAGATATATTAAAATAAAATGATAAGAAATGACAATAAATGATTGTCAGTGGTAAAAAAAAATGATATTATTGTCAATAGTTGTTTATAATGAAAACCAGCCATAGGAAACATTGGCTGTATAGGGTTTTCTAGTGCCGGAAACGGTGGAGGATCACTGGAAACTCACCTTATAATTACTCGTTTGAACGAGTAAAAAGCGCCCTCCGGCTAAAGAAATGAGGGAAATATGAAAAATATAAATGCTGCTATAGCAGCCATTAGGACATGCAGAGAAAGGGATGCCCTAGATGATATATTGCTTCGATTCGAACTGATAGATAACCAAGAAATTATTAATTGCCTTAATATGTGTATGTACGACCCTGAGAAATTTGATTCTTCACGTCCGACCTCTATTGAGGATGAACTTGAATTTACTAAACAGATTTTCTTAACAGGTACATGGCGGCTCAATGATTATTATGAACGCATGGGGATTCCTATGAGAGAAAAGGCAGAATTTGCTCGTGCCTGATTTCAAAGTCACCGATGATATAATCGCAACTATATCTAGGGATTTTAACATACCTCAAGATACAGTTATCAATCTATATAATATATATCAAGGTGTAATTTCTGATACAATGAAGCGACATTACCTTGCACATTCAATCAGGGCAATGGAAGAAAAGTTAAGGGAAATTCAGGGTAATGAAATGTTTCGTATTATCTGCACACCTGTTGCAGAAGATTCTAGAAATATCGGTATAGCAAGATCACATTATTATCAAGGACGGTTCTTTGCTATATTTTATCATCCAAATACAGATGAAAAACAACTTCGTATTATGCTTGCTCACGAATTAGGTCATCTTTTTTTAGTTGAGCTGTTTAATTCTAGCACAGGATCGCACTTCAATGAAAATACAGAAATTGAACCAATCTCTACGATTTTAGGTATATTTACAATACTTGATAAAAATGAATTTTATCACAATAAAACCACCCCATTTAAACATAAAACAGCAGAAGATGTAATAAACGACTTCAAGCTTTTAGCAAACCGAAATATTGATATATTAAACATATCATAATGAGTAGAGGTATACGAATTAGAAAGGACATGTCCTGATTTTTGTGTAAATAGATTTTTCATTATTCATGTGATATTGAACCTTTGAAGAAGATGCCGAAATGAGAGAACAAGCAAGAGCAGTTACTCAACTCTTAATACTTTGTTTCATTTGCTGTTCAATACTTTGTCAAAATAAAGATAAGTAGCTCCCTGTTCCATTTTTTACATACTTGAAAAAAAATTAAAATTATTAAGGTTATTATTTCATACTAAAAATGTTCTTAGCCATATATGGAAATGCCTACATTAATATAATTCCTATGAAAACATGGAATATTTATAAAATATTAGTAATTTGTACATTTTTATTTTCCAGAGCTTGACGGCAAGGGCTTTCATGGGAAGTACAGGCGTTTGCACATAACGCATTCATCCCCCTTTACGCCGCCTTGTCTGATCGCGGCGGTCAATGTCGGAAGAAAAGCCCTGTTATCGGCAAGCCGCAGGTCTAACAGATGTTAAGAATTATTTATAACCAAAAAAAATCAAGAATTTACTTGACGATACGAGTACTATAGTATACACTTTAATCAATGAAGGAAATACGCAGATCAAGCGTTTTTGACAAATGGCTTAAAAGTTTGAGAGACTCCCGCGCCAAATTCCGAATTAATGAACGTATTGACCGTCTTGCGGAAGGTAACCCTGGCGATGTAAAGCCCGCTGGGGAAGGCATCTCAGAAATGCGCATCGATTACGGTCCTGGGTATCGGGTCTATTACAAGGATACTGTTAAAGAAATCATTGTCCTGCTCTGTGGCGGCGATAAGCGCACCCAGGAAGCAGATATTACAAAAGCTAAGAAAATAGCTCGACTTTATGAGGAGAAATGAAATGACGAAAACCGCAGTAAAAGAAAAAACTACCTTTACAAAATATGATCCTGCCGAATATATAAACAGCAAGGAAGATGTAATTGCTTTTCTTGAGGGCGCTTTGGAAGAAAACGATCCCGATTTTCTGCTTCGGACTATTGGACATATTGCCCGATCTAAAGGGATGTCCCAGATTGCCAGAGAATTAAACATAACTCGTAAAGGTCTGTACAAGGCTCTTGCTCCTGACGGTAACCCGTCTTTTAAAACCGTGTTCAAGTTACTTGATATTTTGGGGTTACAAGTAAAGTTGGAACAAAAAGCACCAGCATAAAAAACAAGCGTATCGTTTTGCCGGGTTCAGCAGTGTGAAGATGAAAAGCAAAATTGCCCTGGACTTCACTCTGATAAAAAAAATTATTTTTTTTATTGGCAATAATATGAGATAGATTGTATAATGAGTACGAAGAGTGACTATAGTTAAAATTCAATTATTTGCTTGTTTTACGATTTTGAAAACATGACACATAACACTTTATAAATGACGTTTAAAGCCTCAAGTTACTCTGTAGGAGGCGCCTATGAAGAAATAATAAAAGATTATTGCCGTAGCGGGGGTTTGGTTTGGTACTTCTTTTCACCCCCGCATCCATTCCCTTTATAAAGTAATATATATCCTATTGACAAGGCGTAACATATATGTTACATTATAAATATGAAAGTATTACTACACCCTATTCCAGATAAATACCTTGAACGCCTGAACACGGCTGACAGGAACCGTATTGAAGATGCCATTGATGATCTGGAAAAGGAACCGCCACAGGGAGACATAAAACCAATATCGGGATAACCAGGAACTTTCAGAATAAGAATAGGCAGTTATCGGGTTATTTTTCGATACAAAGAGGATCATTTTTTTATTACTCACATTGACCCGCGAGGTCAAGCATATAACAAAAAAAACAAAGGAGGCAAAAGGTGATAGCAGCTGTTTCAAGAAAAGAATTACACACGATGATCGACACTATGCCGGATCATTTTATAAAGGCAATGATGCCGCTTGTAACATGCATTACAGAGGAGTATTGGAAGCCTGTTATTGAACCGGCAAGTCCGGAAGAAATAGCTATGTGCGATGAACGGATAAAAGACTATGAAAAAAATCCTTCAAGTTTTATACCTTACAAAAAACGAGCTAAAGCATGAAAGAAAAAACTACTGTATGGGATATGGCGGATCATATCAACGCTGAAGAAGATGTAACCGCTTATCTTGAGTCTGCCCTCGCGGAAAATGACACCGCCTTATTATTTTCAGTTATTGGTGATATTGCCCGATCAAAAGGCATGGCGCAAATAGCAAGGGACTTGAACCTTGCCCGTGAAAGCCTGTACCGTGCGCTTGCGTCTGACGGTAATCCGTCTTTTAATACTGTTGTAAATGTTCTTGATAACTTAGGTTATCAGTTAAGTGTTAGGCAGAAAGCATCTGCATGAGTAATAGATGGTAATGAAAATTACCATGGAAGTGTATTATTTCGCTGTCTGTGATGTTTTCTGAAATGCCCTGTAACATGTCTGCACGCGCCTCTATTGCGTTTTACATGGCTTTTTGTATGTAGATACATTTTTTTATTTTTAGGTCCTGTACGGGGCTTTCTGCAAATTGCGCATACGGCGGGTTTCAAAACGACACTTGAAACAGCACATAAAATGTGAAATCTTGTTAATTTATAATAATCTTTAATACGTTTATATACTCTTATATTACTTGTAAAAGCATATATTTTGGTGCAAAATAAGTCTTAATGATACGCAATGAGCTGGTATTGTAAGTACTTAAAATCCCCTCCTAGCAATGGGGTATGAGTTCGAGTCTCATCGCCGGCATATGTATATTTCTTTATATTGAAAAACAAAAATTTATGGTATAACCTGACTTTAAAATTAACCTACCATTCTTTTGGTTCGCCGCATGGAGAAGTAATATTAGGCGTAAGCTTTGTTTTTACTGGTTTTTTGGAAATTAAACCCAAGTTCATTGAATTTTTCTCTAATTTGGGGCGATCATGTATTCAGCAATTTCTCCCAATCTGTTTGAATAATCGCCGAATCTTTTGTTCATTTCTTTAATTTGCCCGTCAGTTTCCTTTTGAGTTTCATTAAGTTGGCGTGCAGTTTCTTCTTGTCGTTCTCTGGTTTCCATCAAGGCAGCTCAAAATCAAGTCCTTTGAGGTATGTTGGTTGAAGTTGTACGCCGCCCATAAAAAATCCTTATTTATACTATACAACCTTTTATGGAAAGGTTTTTATATGAAACTGATAAAAACATTTATCTGTGACTGAAGTTTTGAAAAAAATGAAATTCCACGGAAAAAATAGTATTTTTTTGAATAATTGACATTTCATATTTTTTTCCATATAATGAATTATGGTGAAAATGCTGTATTTTTCAATTTTTATTCTTTTCTTTCTTTGCGCAGGGTTGTCCGCTCAGTCAACAGCAGATGAAATGGAGATGCTGCTCGGTTCAAATACAATTACCTGGGCTCAGTCAGCCCGCTTTGTGCTTCAGGCATCTGATGTGCTTGTTACAGAAAATCAGGAAGACGCTTTCTGGTATGCCGCCACACGCGGGTGGCTCCCAAAAAACGCACAACCGGAGGATACTGCCAGGTTGGATGGAATTGCTCTCCTCTTAATGCGTTCTTTCAATATACAGGGCGGAGTTATGTATTCAATTACAGGAAGTCCGCATTATGCTTTTCGGGAACTTGTTTACAGGGATGTTATTCAGGGCAGAGCTGATCCTTACATGAGAATATCAGGTGAGCAGCTTGTCTTTTTTACCGGCAGGTTATTGGCTGAACGGGAAAGAGAAGATTTAAATGCGGCTAAATTTGCCGAAGACAGAATGGCAATTGATAAAAAGGATAAACTGGAGCCTGATTCATTTGATTTTGGCATTTTATTTGATCAATATGCGGCTGGGTATCGTTACCCTGAAGAAGATCGGGATAATTCATTTGAATACACTGCAAGTCTTACTCCGCGTGTTTCTTTTCTTTTGGGCGATGTTGGTTCTTTTTACACCTCATTGGGATTTACTGTCGGATACGAAGGGGAATTTTACCATGTTCCTGAGCTTTTACGCACAGATTTTTCCCTGCGGTTCGGCAGGTTAGGTTTCAGAGTCGGACGTTTCCACTACTCCGATCCTATGGGTTTTGTAGCTGACAGTCTTTTTGACGGAATTCAGGTAACCCATAATTCTCCTAAAGGGAGGTTTGGTTTTGGAACGTGGTATACAGGAGCGCTCTATAAGAAGAATGCTAACATCATTATGCTGGAAAGAGATCAGCGGATTTATGATGAACCTGTTGTTAAAGGGGAATTTTTTGATACGTACTTCGCTCCGAGGCGGCTGCTTGCATCAGTTGATTGGGAACATCCGTCTTTAGGCGACCTTGTGCAGATTAATACCGCCCTTTCATTTCAATATGACTTAACAAAAGTTGATTTTTCTCAAATTGACTTTACAAAACTGGATTTGTCGGCTATTGAAGATAATAACATTTATCACAGCTTGTATTATTCTTTGAAAATAGGCGTACCTGTCAGTAATTTTTTATTTATTGCAGGCGGCGCTTTTGAAACATTTTTAACCTTTGATGAAAATGCCATAAATCAGTTCCAAAGCCGGTCAAGAGCAAGATCCAGCAGGTCTGGATCTACATCTATGGTTATGACCATACTGTCCTATCTGGATGTGGCGTTAGCCGCAGAATTGGTAATGTATTATACGCTGCCTTCTTCCAGATATGATGGCGTATTTTCTCTTACCGGGCGTTATGCTTCCGGAAATGACAGCGGACCTTTTTCAGTGTATACTCCTGTTACTACAAAGTGGTATGGAGATATATTTCAAACGAAACTTTCTGGATTTTCAATGCTTGAATTGTCATATTCAACTCGCTTTCTTAATACATTGGGGGCAAGTATAACAGGTTCATATTTTATTCGAAATGATCTGAAAGCTTCTCCGGGCAGTCTTCTTGGAAGTATAGGAAATGATAAAAAAATGCTTGGCGGAGAAGTTCTTGGGCGGCTCATATTCAGCCCGTTCTCTGATGTGCAGTATAATCTTGGCATTGGAGCCTTTATTCCGGCATTGGGGAATAACTGGCCCGGTTCAAAGTCAATATGGATGTTAAGTTTAACAACGGTTATTGGGTTATATTAATATTTTTAACTAATCTTATTTATGAGAGGTAAAGGTATGAAAAAGTGTGTTTTATTCGTTGTTTTGGTTTCAGCGGTTGTTTTTTCTGTCTTTTCGCAGAATGGTACAATCCGTGAGTTAACAGGGGATGTCGAGTTAAAACAGGCAGGATCTGATACGTTTACGGCTGCCCGTACCGGAGCTGTAGTTGCGCAGGATACAATTGTTTCAACAGGATTTAAAAGTACAGCGATCATAGAGGTAGGCAGTAATTTAATAACAGTACGGCCGCTGACCCGGTTGTCTTTGTCGGAAATACAATTAGCTTCCGGTTCAGAAAATGTAAATATTAATTTACAGGCAGGAAGGATAAGGGTAGATGTAAAGCCGCCTGCCGGAACAAGAGCGACTACCACAGTGCAGAGCCCAAGCGCAACTGCGTCTGTCCGCGGTACAGAACTGGAAATGGATACTAATAATATTGAAGTAATCAGCGGCAGGGTGGGTTTGTCAGGTTCAGATGGAATTGTAATTATGGTTCCTGCCGGAACGTCAAACTCAATCTCAAGTGACGGCGTTCCTTCTAACCGGGTAGATGTAATACAGAGCGGGAATATGCCTCCTGCTCCTGTCGGTGCCGGCTCATCAGGAGGAAGCGCTTCTTCATCGCCTCTTCCCGGTGACAGCATTGATATAGACCTTGATTGGGGCAGTTGATTAAAATCTTTAGCTGTTCCAAAAAATACAAATTTTCCGGTTCGATATTTTTCAGAACAGCTTAGTCAATATGTTAATAATAAGTTTTGATTCATTCAGTGACAGTGAATTTGATCGTTTAATGCAATACCCTGTATTTAACGCTTTTTCCAAACAAACATCGGTTTTTCGTAATGTTTCTACTGTTTTTTTAAGTAATACGTATCCTGTTCACACTTCTGTCGCAACCGGGGTTCTTCCCAATGTTCACGGTGTTACATCAAATATAGAGGCTTTTCCGTCAAAAAATCCTGTCTGGAATTGCAGTGAAGATTTAATAAAAATAAAAACAATCTGGCAGATGGCTTCGAAAAAAGGCATAAAAACTGCCGCTGTTTTATGGCCTGTGACTGCGTTTTCAAAAACGATAAATTATAATATTCCTGAGATAAGGGCGCGTCCGGGAAAAAGCCAGCTTTTAACAAGTATTAGAGCAGGAACCCCGATTTTGCAGTTTAGACTGTTTCTTCGGCACGGCAGGCTTTTGGACGGCATCAAACAACCCAATCTTGATTCATTTTCCGCTGCCTGTATGGCGGATATCCTTAAGGAAAAAAAACCTGGGCTTGCTCTTGTTCATTTAACCGCCTATGACTCGTTTTGCCATGACCACGGGAGAGACAGCGGCGCTTTGGAAACTGCTTTTCAGGCTATGGACAGAAACCTTGGCATCCTCCTTGACGCTGCCGGTGATGACGATATTGTTCTTTTTTCCGATCACAGCCAGTTAAATGTGCATACAGTCCTTGACCCGAACATGGAACTTGTACGCGCCGCTCTGTTACAAAGGACCAATGACGGTTATATCTCCTGTGACAGCGGTTGTTTTTTTGAATGCAGCGGCGGATCGGCGTTTTTTCACGCCGGCAGCTTAAACGCGGTTCTTATTGAAAAAATGCGTTTCTGTATTGAAAAAAGCGAAGGTTTCCGCCGGTTTTTAACATCAGAAGAAATCCATGAATCAGGAATGGGACATACGGCTTTTGGTTTTTGCGCAAAGGCTGGTTTTTGTTATGAGGTTTTTGGAACAGAAAAAAAAGGAAATCACGGATATCCTCTTGATATGTCAGATTATTCTGTGTTTTACATGGTAAGAGGATGCGGGCTTAAGCCGGGAAGCGCTGAAAACGGAGGAAGTCTTCTTGATATTGCTCCTCTTGTAATCAAGCGTCTGGGGATTTGATTTTTACGTTTGGTGAGATAATAATATACGTTAATTCCAGTTAAAAATATAAAAACATCAAAAAAATTGGCTTTTTTACTTTAATTATATTATATTTATAAGGGAGATTTTCCCAAAAATTTTTGTATCGAAAGTCCGCATTTTTGGGAAAGTTCGGATACATAGTATATAAATAATAAGGATATATAGTGATAAAACAAGATTTCCCCAAGATCCATTTTTATGATCAGGATTTTGTAGATATCTATGATAAAACATGGGCGTGGATTCATGATTGCTGGCATAATGAAGGCGTTAAAAACGGCATAGAAGGTAAATTTTTCTCATACCCTGAATCTCCTGTTGTTCATCAGGCTGATGCGATTTATTCCTCTTTTTTTCTTGTGTACTCCAACAGAATATATCAGGCTCATCCGACCCTTGATCTGTTTTATAACCGCCAGGAACCGAACGGCGCTATTCGCTGCGCTTATGATATTTCTACAGGTTTGCCTTCTGTAGATAAGGAAAATCCTGAAGGACTGGGAATTCCGTTGTTTGCATGGGCGGAATTTAACATTTATCATAAATCCGGCAATAAAAAAAGAGTTAAGGATGTGCTTGCCATTTTGTGCAGATATTCCGCATGGATTGATTCGGTTTTTAAAAAACCTAACGGTCTTTACAAAGCTCCTCTGTGTGCGACCGGGATGGGTAACCTGCCCAGGGGGGACGCTTATTACTCCCTGGATTTTAACGCCATGATGGTTATAAATATGCTTTATATGTCAGCGCTTGCCGATATCCTGAATGACAAGGAGACAAGCTTTCAGTACAAACGGCAGTATTTTTCCCTGAAAACAAGAATTAATTCGCTTATGTACAATACAACAGACGGCTTTTACTACGACATCGGCAAGAACGAAAAACAGATACCTATTAAAACAATTGCAGGTTTCTGGCCATTGCTTGCAGAAATTCCAAACGGCGAGAAAGCGGAGCGCATAATATCAAAACTTTCAGACTCTAAGTTTTTCGGCACCGCTCATCCTTTTCCTACATTGTCTGTCTCTGAAAAAGAATTTGATGAAACCGGCAGGGGATTCAGAGGTTCTGTATTTCCTCATTTGACATTTATGGTAATAAAAGGGCTTGAACGGTATCAGCGGTGGGATATCGCAAGAGAAAGCGCGATAAGGCATGTTTATTTTATGCTGGATTCCATGAGCTCTGACGGAAATCATCACAGAGGAAATCTTTGGGAAGCATATTTGCCTACAAAAGAAGGTCCTGCAAAATGGCCCGGCAAAACATCGTTTCCGCGCCCTCAGTATTTATCCTATGACGCGCTTTCTACAATCTGCTTAACAATCGAAAATATCATAGGACTTTCAATTTCACTTCCGCGTAAAACAGTTGATTGGGTTATTCCAAGTCTTGAAATTATGGGAGTGGAGAATCTTTCCCTCAAAAATAACATGATTACAATTTTATCAAACAAGAGCGGCAGGGGCTGGGAAATTCAAATGGAAAGCGAAAAACTTTATTATTTTACCATTAACATTTTAGGCGTTAAGGAGAAAACCCTTCCCATGCCTTCCGGAAAATGTTCGCTTCTTATAGACAAGCTGTAATGCCATGAATACTACTCTCACTGCCATTCTTGAAATCGGCTCCACGGGTATAAGGCTTCATGTGGCGGAAATTTATCCCGGAGGAAAGTGGCAGGTTCTTGACCGTGCGGTGCGTCCGGCTTCTTTGGGGCGTGATGTGTTTACTAAAGGAGTGCTTTCAAGAGAATCAATCCTTGAAAGCCTTGTAGTCCTTCAGAACTACCGCGAGCTTTTATCGGGGTGGGGTATTGCAGATGAGCATATTCATGTTATTGCTACAAGCGCTCTCAGGGCTGCGCGCAACAGGGATGTTTTTATAGATCGCGTAAAACAGGAAACAGGTTTTGATCTTGTAATTGTGGAAGGAATAGAAGAGAACAGGCTTATGTATCTGGCTGTACGTTTTGCCTTAAAGCAGGATCTTCCCCTTTTTTGGCGCTCCAATTCAATGATTATCGAAATTGGCGGCGGTTCAACGGAAATTATGCTCTTGCGCCGAGGACAGATGGTTGCAGCTCACAGCCTGAAAATGGGAACCATTATAATAGATCAGCACTCGCGTCAGGGGTTCGGCGCAGGTTTTTTTTATGAACGTTTCTTGAATGAGAATATCAGAAACACGCTGGAAATGCTGAATCTGGAAATGGATTTTGCTCATGTAAGAACAATTGTAGCCGCAGGTTCCGATGCCCGTATTGCCGCAGAACAGGCAGGAAAAGAACTTAACGTTAACTGCAAAATTATTAACCGTGAAGACTTTATAGCTTTCTCAGAAAAATTGCGGCATTACAGTATCGAAGACTGCATCCGCCAGTTTGGAATTTCCTATGCGGATGCCGAAGGTTTGGTTCCTGGTTTATTGGCGCTGAAACTTTTTCTTGATCGTACGGGAGCTGCGGCTGTGGCTGTTCCTTTTGTAACAATACGCGACGGTTATCTTGTCGATTTGGCGTCTGATGTTGATTCAGAAATGCAGGATGAATTTTTTTCGCAGATTATCGCTTCCGCCGTAAATCTTGGGCGGAAATTTCATTTTGATGAAGCTCACGGCTATCATGTCGCAAAACTTTGTATGACAATTTTTGACGCGCTTGTGAAGGAACACGGGATGAGCCGCCGTCATCGAATAATGCTGGAAATCGCCGCATTGCTTCATGATATCGGAGCATATATCAGGGCATCAGCCCATCAGAAACACGGTCAGTACATTATTTCAAATTCTGAAATTTTCGGACTGCATAATGATGAGATAAATATCATAGCGAATGTCATAAATTATCACAGGGGAGATCCTCCTTCGCAGTCGGATATTGAATATATAAAACTCCAGCGCGAAGATAGGATACTTGTTTTGAAGATGGCGTCTATGTTAAGAGTCTCTGATGCGCTTGATCGCGGTCATTCGCAGCAGATTAAAAAAATAACTGTCGAACGCCGTCAGGAAACAATTGTTCTTCATTTGGAAAGAACTTACGATCTTTCACTTGAGTTAATGAGTATTGAAGAAAAGGGCAGAATGTTTCAGGATGTTTTTGGCTATAAAGTAATTTTAAGTTGAGCGGGAATTTTTAAACTATGGAAAAAAATGAAAAGACTTTTCGTCCGGCTGCTGTGATTTTTGATATGGACGGTCTTATGCTTGATACAGAAAGACTGACAATCCCGCTTTGGGCGGAAGCCGGCATAATCTTCGGTTATTTTATTTCCGAAGATATTGTTCTTAAGACAGTCGGAATAAGCAATGCGAAAGCGCGTGAAATTTTAATTAATGAATTCGGTCCTGATTTTCCGTATGATAAAATCCGGGAAGAGTTCAGGCTTATCGTCAGCAGGGAAATTGACAGGAACGGGGTTCCCAAAAAACCGGGGCTTGATGATTTACTTGATCGTCTCACTTCCGCGGATATTCCGTTTGGTGTTGCAACTTCTTCCAGGAGATCGACAGCTGATGAAATGCTCGGGAAAGCCGGAATTTTAAACAGGTTTGCTTCAATTACCTGCGGCGAAGATGTCGTAAACGGAAAACCAGCGCCTGATATTTTTCTTCTTGCGGCGGAAAGGCTGGGACAGCCTCCGTCAGCCTGCGCCGGTCTTGAAGATTCTCCTGCAGGCTTAAGAGGGCTTCATGCTGCGGGAATTCGATCTGTTTTCATAAAGGATGTTATCGAGCCGCCTGAGGATGTTCTTGCCGCAGTCTGGCGCAGGTGCGGAAATTTGACTGAAGCGGCTGAATTGTTTGGCATATAAAACTTAAGGTATAATTAATGATGACGGAAAAAAATGAACATAGCGAAACATCCCCTTTTCCCTGCCTGAACCGCGATCTGTCATGGATTGATTTTAATGAACGCGTTCTTATGGAAGGACTGCGTAAAGATCTGCCTTTACTTGAAAGGTTTCGTTTTTTGTCAATTGTTTCAACCAACTTTGATGAGTTTTTCATGGTCAGGGTTGCGGCAATTAAACGAATGCTCGGCTCAGAAACAAAAGGGCTTGCGGCAGACCCTTCAGGAATGACAGCTGAGCAGACGCTTAAAACTGTTTCAGAAAGAGTTCATAGAATAATCGATAAACAATATGAATGTCTGCATACCGATATTTTTCCAGGGCTTGCGGAAGAAGGATTATCGCTTCTGCGTCCCGATTCATGGTCTGTTCCTCAATTGGATTTTCTTGATTCGTATTTTGTAAGTCAGATTTATCCTGTTCTTACTCCTCTGCGCTTTGAAGATGATAAACCCCTTCCTTTTGTCGAAAGCCGCGCCCTGCACGCTGCATTTCTTTTGGAGCCTGAAAAAATTGAGAATCCGCCTTTTGAAGGGGAGCTTAAAATAATTGTGCCGATACCGTCTGTGTTGAGCAGAATTATCTGGCTTCCGAGTTCAGGAGATGCTGACGGACAGGGGAAAGAACAGCTTCAAATCGCTTTGCTTGAAGATGTGATAGTTACATGGGGCGCTTATCTTTTTCAGGGGTTTTGCGTTAAAGAAAGCATATTATTTAAAATAAACCGCGATGCTGATTTTTCCGTTGATGAACAGCGTGATGAGGATTTTGTCGAGGCTATGTCCGAAGTTCTGGAAGACAGGGGAAAATCAGACGTAATACGGATGGTTTATACCCATGGCAGCGTAAGATTAAAAGACGAACTTGCGATGCGTTTTTCCCTTAAACCGGATTTTATTTTTGAAACAAACGGTCCGATTAATCCTGTTGATTTTTTGGAACTGTCCAATGTCGCAGGGCTTGAGGATTTATCCGAGAAGCCCTGGAAGGTGCATCAGTCAAAGGATTTTAATGAGGAAACGCCGATTTGGGATCGAATAAGTCAGGGTGATTGTTTATTGCATGTGCCGTATCAGTCTTTTGATCCTGTTGTCCGTTTTTTTGAAGAAGCGGCAAGCGATCCGCATGTAATTTCCATTAAGACCGCGCTCTACAGAACAGGCGGCGCCATTCCCGGAATCGGCACACATTCCAGCTCTTCATATTCTCCTGTTGTAAGGGCGCTTGAGCAGGCGGCGCTTAACGGAAAACATGTTACGGCAGTTGTTGAATTAAAAGCGCGTTTTGATGAAGAGCGCAATATTTCATGGGCGAACAGGCTTGAAAAGGCAGGCGTTATTGTTGTATACGGACTTTCCAACCTGAAGGTGCATTCCAAAATTACAATGGTTATGCGCCGTGAAAACGAGCGTATAAAGCGTTATGTGCATCTTTCCACCGGCAATTACAACGACAGAACCGCCAAATATTACGAAGATTTGTGTATTTTCACATGCCGTGAAGACATTGCCTATGACGCAGGGCTGCTTTTCAATATGCTGACAGGTTACTCTACAGTTCAGCGTCTTATGAGGCTTTCAATTGCGCCTTCCGGATTAAAACGGCGTTTTATTGATCTTATTGAAAGAGAGGCGAGCAGGGCCATGCATAAGTATCCGGGAAAAATAATGGCTAAAATGAATTCGCTTACCGATATTGATATAACTAAAGCGCTGTATGACGCTTCCAAAGCCGGAGTTAAAATATCGTTGTGCGTGCGCGGCATCTGTACATTAATTCCCGGTATTCAAGGGGTTTCGGAAAATATAAGGGTTATAAGCGTTATAGATCATTATCTTGAACATTCCAGGATTTACTACTTTGCCAACGGCGGCGCGGAAGAAATTTTTCTTTCCAGCGCTGACTGGATGCCGCGCAATCTTGAAAAACGCATTGAACTTTTGTTTCCTGTTCAGGATGAAAAACTTCATGCGGAACTGATTGAAATCATTAACGATTATTTCCGTGACAACTGCCAGGCTTCAACCCTTGACAGTAACGGAAAATGGACGCAATTGAACCCGGGCGCGGGAGAAAAACCTTTCCGCGTTCAGAAGGAAATGTTAATGCGCGCCGCAAGAACAGGTGAAAATACGGATACCGTAAAACTGGATTACAATGTCCGAAGGAGTTCTCCTGCGGGCAGGTAGAAAAATGTAAAAGGAGAAAATTATGGATATCTATTATTTAATTTTGGTAGCGCCTACGCTTCTTCTTTCGCTTTTTGCGCAATTTAAGGTGAAATCAACATTTGCAAGATACTCTAAAATTTTAAGTTCGCGGAAAATTTCCGGGCAGAATGCGGCTGCCGTTGTATTGAGATCCCATAATATCGGCAATGTCGGCATTCAGGCAGTGCAGGGGTCGCTTACGGATCATTATGATCCTTCGTCAAAAATGATACGCCTCTCCCAGCCTGTGTACGGTAATACTTCCATCGCAGCAGTCGGCGTTGCCGCTCACGAAGCAGGTCACGCGATCCAACATGCCGTAAAGTGGGGACCTCTTGCTTTACGAAAAACGCTGGTTCCTGTCGCAAATATCGGATCTTCAATGGGACCGTGGATTGCAATCGCAGGTTTGGCGCTTTCGTTTCCGATTTTAATCAATATCGGAATCCTATTGTACTCAGGCGCTGTATTATTTTACGTGATCACTCTCCCTGTTGAGTTTGACGCTTCAAACCGCGCGATTGTAATTCTGCGCGCCAATAATGTATTAACCGAACAGGAATTAAAAGGCGTAAAAAAAGTATTATCTGCGGCGGCAATGACTTATGTGGCTTCCGCGCTGACTGCGATTATGAGTTTACTCAGGCTTGTTTTGCTGTCAAGGAGAAGAAGATAAATTCTGTCAAGGGCTTTCTTTATGAAAACCGGAAGAAAGCCGCTGAAGCAATGCATCTATCTGTTTTTTGTTTTTTAGTTTGAAGTTTTCCATCGGACCCAATTCAAATTGATCAATGTTTGCATTGCCTTTCTCATACTCGCAGAACATATTCGCAAGGTAAACAGCGTCTATTGTATCTTTGCACTCCGCAGGCGCAGCTTCAGGGTCATGATGATAACGTATTGCCGCGACAAGTCTTTCAGGAAAATTCCATTTTTCCGCAATCAGAGCGCCGAGTTCCGCGTGATTCATTCCTGCCGAAAGATTCTCAAATGCAGACGAAGGGAGATTCCGTTCTGAGCAGATGTTTTTTATTTTTGCCAGCAGTTCCGGATGCACATTGGAAAAAATAATTTTTCCGATGTCGTGCAGTATTCCTCCAACATAAACGTCATCCAAAAGGGCGTTGTCGTTTTTAAAATTCTTGACAAGATTGTAGGCATAAAACGCGGTTTTGTATGAGTGTTCCCAAAGCATTTTTTTGTCGGCAGTGTCATCGCCGAGTAATTTTTGCGTACCGTATGAATAAAGCAGATTCTTTATTCCCTTGATGCCGATCATTTTTACCGCTTCCGAGATATTATCAACTTTTTTTGAAAGCATATATTGCGCGGAATTGACAATTTTTAACAGATCGGCTGTAAGAGCGGGATCCATTGAAATTTGACGGGCGATTGCAGACATATCTGAAGACGGATCCTCTATAAGTTTTTGGATAACCAAAATGTTTTCCGGAAATTGCGGAAGACTGTTAATGTTTTCAGCTATTTCTTCAGAAAGCATTGAGATGTTCTCTATTGTGGTTTGATCAAGAGGTATTGAAATAGATGCAATTGTATACTTGTTGGTTGTTTCAATTGTGAAACATTCATCATCAAGACCGATTTTTTTAAGCATAAGGAGCAGAATAACAAGCCCAAGTCCTGCGCCCTCAGAATCATCGAGTACCTGGGATAAAGCGTCATCCAGATTGCCGTATTGGCGGGATCTTGCCATCTTGTCATGAATGCGAAGCTGCTCAATTTTTGTAGCTTTTACATTGTTGCGTATTTCAATAAGAATTGTATTTCTTTTTACCTGTAAACTTACTTTTATGTGCAATTCTTTTTCTTTCTGTTTCTGGAGGTAGTAGGCGATATTTCCAAGCGTATCTTCCTTGAATTTTTCCATGCCAATCCTGTAATCATCCTGATCATTTATATCAAGACCGCGTTCCGAAAAATAAACGCGTTTGGTATTGGCTTTTTTTGCGTTAGTTACAAGCTCCTGGACGCAATAGATTATATAATCTTTAAGTTTTAACTGATCTACTTCTTTTAAAAATACGTCGATAACCTGTTTTATATATATTTCTATTTCTTTTGGCAGAGTATATGTAGTAATTGTAAGAGGAAGCCCTGATTGAATCGCTTTTTTTATTTTATTTTCATCAACTACCAGTTCCGTAGCAGATGCCATATGTTAAACCTTCCTTAAATTATTCTTTTTTTACCGTAATGATATTAATTATTTACCCGTTTATCAAGGTATTATTTTTGTATCAAAATGATAATGTATCAATTTGATACATTATCTGCGTGATTTTGGAGCTGTGTATCATTTTTTCCTTTTTTATTAAATTATTTTAATAAAAAACCTGTAAATGTCAAAATTTTTCACTAAATACGCATATTTTTCAAGAAAAAAATCTTGGCATGATTCTTGCTATATATACAGTAAAAGGCAGGTAAAAATATGAAAAAAAACAGAAATGAAGAAGGAATTCTTAATAACCTTGCAATCTACCTCAAAGAAATCAATAAAATTCCGATGTTAAATCGTGATGAAGAGGAAAGATATGCACATTCGGCGGCGGCAGGCGATAAAGCTGCAAGAGAAAAGTTGGTAAATGCAAATCTGCGTTTTGTTGTGAATGTTGCAAAAAAATATCAAGGGCTTGGGCTGCCTCTTGAAGATTTAATCGCTGAAGGCAATGTCGGGCTTGTTACTGCTGTTGACCGTTTTAATGTCAATAAGGGTTATCATTTTATTTCCTATGCAGTGTGGTGGATACGTCAGGCTATTATGAGCGCTCTTTGCGAAAAAGCCAGAATGATCAGGCTTCCTTCCAACAGGGCAGCGGAACTTTTTAAGATTGAAAAGGCAAGGAAATTCATAAAAAGGCAATATTCAACCAGTGAGGAAATTGCGGGAATTGCCGAGCTTTTAGGCATGGATAAAAATCATGTTTCCGCGCTTATAAATATATCAAGGGAAATACTTTCGCTTGAGACTCCGGTTTTAAAAGACGAGGATATGCTTTTAAAGGATTTCATTGAAGACAACAGGTATAATACGCCTGATATAGATGCGGAATTGAAATTCATGAAAGCCGATATTTATAATGTTCTTGAGACCCTGGACAGAGATGAAGCGGATATTATACGCTATCATTACGGGCTTGGGCGTGAGGCGAAATCGCTGAAAGAGATCGGGATAATGTTTAATCTCAGCAAAGAACGCATAAGACAGATTGAAGCGAAGGCGCTTACAAGACTGAAAAATCCCCTGCGGAACGATAAATTACAGGCGTATGTAGCATAACGCTTCATTGTTTGTATTTTTTACAATCTATAAGGTGTCTGAACAAGTTTTTCAGACACCGCTTTTGCCGCTTAAATATTTTTTTAAGATATTCATTAACGCGCCGAAGTCGAGCGGTTTTCCGATATGATCATTCATGCCAGCAGCCTTGCAGTGTTCTACATCTTCTTTAAAAACATTGGCTGTCATCGCCACAATCGGAACAGTCTGCGCTGAAGGATGTTTATGGGCGCGGATAAGTTTTGCGGCTTCATAGCCGTCAATGCCTGGCATATGTATATCCATAAAAATCAGATCAAAAGTTTCAGGATTTGAGCTGAATAGGTCAAACGCTTTTTGACCGTCTTCGGCTTCGATGATTTCAAGCCCCATGGGTTCCAGTACCGCAAGAACAATTTCGCGGTTTATTTCGACATCATCTGCAAGCAGTATTTTATAACCGCTGAAATCAATCTTTTCTTCGGAAGCTTCATCATCCTGTATTTTTGACGCAGATTCGTTGGGAACAATTGCGCGGATTGTGAAAATAAAAGATGAGCCTTTTCTGGCTTCGGATTCAATCCGTATTTCGCCGTTCATTAATTCTACGATTTTTTTTGAGATTGCAAGCCCAAGTCCTGTCCCTCCGAATTTCCTCGCGATATTTGAATCTACCTGGACAAATGAAGCGAAAAGTTTGTTTTGCTGATCCTTGGGAATGCCGATTCCGGTATCTGTAACATTGAATTCCAGAGTGCATATATTTTTATCTGTGTCTCTACGCCTGAAGACAGACATGGAGATGCTTCCCCCATCCGGAGTAAATTTTATCGCGTTGCTTAAAAGATTTGTTATTACCTGGGCAAGCCTCTGCTCGTCTGTAATGATTCGCGGAGGGATGAAAGGATCAACTGTCATGGAAAAATGCTGTTTCTTTTCATTCAGGCGGAATTCAAAAATGCTTTTAACCCTGTCAATCATTGTTAAAAAGTCGAACTCCGTACATGAAAGCTCAAACCTGTTTTCTTCTATTTTGGACATATCCAGAATGTCATTGATGATTCCCAGCAAATGCACGGAAGTGCTTTCTACCTTGTCAAGACAATAATTCTTGCGGCTTGAATCTTCGGACGCTTTTGCAATTGAAGACATTCCCATAATTGCATTTAAGGGGGTTCTGATTTCATGGCTCATGTTTGCAAGGAATGTAGATTTTGCCCTGCTTGCCTGCTCTGTGCGTTCCTTTGCTTCCATTATTTCCGTCATATCGTGAAACATGATAAACGCGCCCTGAAAAACGCTGTGTTTGTTGTACATGGGGGTAAATTTAATTTCATAATGGCTTGGACTTCCGCTGCCGCTGAAATCAATAATTTTTTCAAAAGCAACAGGAATTTTTTCCTCTTTTGATACGCGGATATATTCATTAATATCATTAAGATGCCACTCGTTCATGTAACGCGAAAAAAGATCGAGGCAGTTTTTTTTTCTGATTTCTTCAAATGATTCTATTCCGGCTTTTCTGAAAAAAACTTTCGCGCAGTATACAAGATTTAAATCCTTGTCAAGGAGCATAATTATTTCCGGGCTGTTGTTAAACACCATATTTATGTAACTTTCCTGCCTTTTAAGCCAGCGATCTTTTATTGAACGGACATATTCGTAAATTGCCGTAAGGATCAAAACAAGGAGATAAATGCCGCAGACAAGAAGCGCTTCATTTGTGCGATAATCAAAGCTGGTATAACCTGTTGCGAATGTTCCAAAAGCCGCAAAAAAGAAAAGAATTAATGCGGGTATAAGCCCTGCCGGAAGCCCGAGCGTATATATTGAAATCAGCGGATATATGTATATCCATAAAACGCCCAATCCTCTAAGGTCATGCTTTACGAAAATGGATATGGCGCAAAAACAGCCGAAGATGGCGGTAACCATTAGCCCTCCGACAGTAAAAGGAAATTCTGTGCGCAGCAGAAGGAGATTAACAAAGATCATAAAGCCAATGATGAGCTGGATCAGTCCCATATTGATATCTCCGTTTCTCATATCCGCAGATCCAAGAGCTATGATTATTATTGAAGTTATAGTATATGTGATGTTAAGCACAATAAGACGGATCATTGCGTCAATGTCTTTTTCATCATGAAAAGCTTTATATTTGCCGCTTGCCAGCATTGATATTAAAAAATCACGCTTTATTTTCATGAGCCGGCTTCCGCCTGAATATTTTTTTCCAGCAGTTTTTTTGCGCAGGAAAAAGCCACAAAAATTCCCAATATAAGGAGCAGGACGGCGAAAAATAACTGAATACCGTCAACATTGGGAACAAATCCTCCGCTTATAAAAAGCAGAATTTTTGTTTTTATTGTTATTACAAGAAAGGTAAATGTGACAGCCAGCATAATGAATGTAGGAACAATCAGCATAAAAATGAAATGTTTTGTTTTTTTGAAAAACAGCATACATGCAATCAGGGTGAGAGCCGCAAGCAATTGATTGGCTGTGCCGAATAAAGCCCAGATAGTCTGATATCCCATTGTCGCAAGAATATAAGCCGGCAGCAATGTAAAAACAGAAGCCGTTATTTTGCTTTTTAATATTCTTGAAGCGATATTTTTTTCTTCTTTTCCTTTTTCTTCTATGGAGAATAGTTCCTGAAAGGCAAACCGCCCAAGGCGGGCAACTGTATCCAGCGTTGTCAGAACAAAAGATGATACTGCCAGCGATACAATTATAAACGAAGCATGCAAAGGTAATCCAAGCTGATTGAGAAAACCGGAAACCGCAGCCGCGAAGATTTGCGGAGGAGTGCCCTGCGGCAGCTTTCCGTTAACCGCCAGAGAGCCGACCGCAATCAGCGCAAGCACTGCGACAAGGGTTTCTACAAGCATCGCGCCGTACGAAATGGGAAGCATGTATTTTTCGCTGCTTATCTGCTTTGATGCCGCTCCTGTAGCTACAAGCGAATGAAATCCCGATATTGCTCCGCAGGCAATTGTTATAAAAAGAACCGGAAAAAGAAAATTGCCGTCTACGTTAAATCCTGTAAAAGCCGGAATATTAATTTTAGGCGAAGTGAAAATAACTCCGAAAAAAGCCGCAAGCATCATTGCGATTAAAAGGAATGAGCTTAAATAATTACGCGGCTGCGACAAAACCCAGACAGGAACTACAGAAGCGATTAAAATATATGCGAAAACAAGGTAAAGCCAGGTCCTTTTATCCAGAAAAACAGGGAAGAATATTCCCAGGATAATACAAACAATAAGCAGATCAATTGCGATGATACCGCTTGCCAAATCCGATGCTCTGCGCCTGCGGATAAGGAACCCAAGGAAAACTGCCGCAAGAATAAACAGGCTTGAGGCGGAAGCCACAGATCCGTTTGTCGCATCCAGCATTCCTTCAGCGTCGAAACCTGCGAATGTTTCCGATACAATATCCGCAAATGCGGCTGCGATGAGGATGGAAAAGAGCCAGACAAATATCAGAAAGAGACGTTTACCGGTTTTTCCGACATAACATTCAATTATATATCCGATTGATTTGCCTTTGTTTCTGACCGAAGTGTAAAGAGCGGCAAAATCGTGAACTGCGCCGAAAAAGACGCTCCCCAAAAGCAGCCATAAAAGCGCAGGAAGCCACCCGAACATTGCCGCAATGATCGGACCGTTAATGGGACCTGCTCCGGCAATGGAGGCAAATTCATGCCCGAAAAGGACTGCCGGAGTAGTCGGTACATACTCTTTTCCGTCTTCAAGTTCAACTGCGGGGGTTTTTCTGTTTATATCGATTCCCCATTTCCGCGCAAGGAACCTGCCGTAAAGCAGGTAAGCTGCCGAAAGCACCACGATGGAAATAATAAGTATAATTAAACCGTTCATTTTCAGCAAATTATATCCTATAATATAGGACATTGACCAGTGATTAAAGTCTTTTGCCCACGTCAAACGCATGAAATAGTTCTTTTATTATTTTTTCACTGGTAATCTGCGAGTAAAATTTTAAATTCATTTATTAGGCATATATCTTGCACTGCTATGCAGCGAACGCCTAACATATGCCTTTGTTAAACTATTTCTAATATTCAATTGCTGTTACAATTGCCGGAACATATTTTATCCGCTGCCCTTTCATTATCTTCCATCGCCAAATACAAATACGTTAAATCTAAATTGCCATTGCCGCCGAATGATTCAACTTTAAATTTTACTTCATACATATTGCCTAATGTTACGCCAAGTTTTTTCCATTCATCAAAATGTTTAGTAACAGAAATTGTCCCCGCAGTTCTGCGTCCCTGGCGTACACTTACAATTTGAGCAAATGTTTTTGTGCCATCAATTGATTGATCTGTTCTATTTGTATAAAACAATGTATAAATTGTACCATCTACGTTATAAGTACCAAGTTGTTGTGGAGTATAGAAAGTAGCATCAACCTCACCTATTCCCATTTGAGGTGTATCATTATACAGCCAGTCATCAACAATATAATATTCGATCAATTTATCAGCTTCTTTTGCGGCAGACGGGTTTCTTGACCAGCCGTAAATTCCAATCATTCCGCCATAAGAAGTGCTATCAGCAGTTCTTTTATAATTATAGTCAACATAAATATTTTTATATTGTGTATACGGTCCGCCATTTCCCCAGTAAAAACCAAGACGTGCAAGATAATACCCAGCCCATACAGCTTTATATGCTCCTCCTCCTCCTTGATCTTTTCCATACCATGACATTGAGCCGCCGCCGCCATCATACATAAATATTTCATATCCGTACGGTGAACCGGGAAGATTTTGATTTCCGCCGCCTGTGCTTAATGTTGTACCGCCTGTTAGCGGAGTTATCTGTGTACAAGGATCAATCCATGTATTACTAGCGCCGCCACCACTGCCACCGCCGCCACCACTGCCTCCACCGCCACCACTGCCTCCACCGCCTCCACCGCCGCCTCCACCGCCGCCGCCTCCACCGTCACTACAGCCAAACAAAAGCAGTCCGCTAAAAAGTAAGACGATCATCCCAAAAATTAATATTTTATTCTTCTTCATAAAGATCTCCCTTGTGGTTTTTCTAACCGTTATTTTTCAACATCCATACGAATGTTATGAATATCCAAAATTGACCATCAATATGATGAAAAATTCCAAATATTATCACTTTATTCAATTTATTATATCTAAAATTGGAATTCTGTCAATGGTAAACATGCCTTTTTTGCTCTATTTTAGGACTAAGATTGTTGTATGGATTTCTGGATGCGGCTCAAAAACGAAATTAAGGCAAAAAACACAACCCAGGAGTGGATTGCAGGACAAATTGGCGTTCCACTAAGCACATTCAGAAAATGGATGACACGGAAGACATACCCTAACTTAAAAGAAGGAATCGAAATAGCTGAATTACTTGGAATATCAGCAGAATACCTTATTACAGGAACAGAAACGGAGGCACTGGATGGTTCTGAACGAAAGCTGGTAAAAACATACCGGAAACTCAGTCCGGCGGATAAGGAAAATACCCTGCTGGCAGTAAACGCATGGGCGGAAAAAAACGAACTGCATTAAAGTCAACGATTTTTTTTGTGTAAATTAATCAGTTGACAGAAGAAGATACAAAACATACACTTTTAAATATGAATATATCCACATATACAGTAAAACCAAATTTACCTTCAGTTTTGTCGCCATTGGAGGAGATTGCCAATAATCTCTGGTTATCATGGAATTATGACGCGGTTCAGCTTTTTATAAGGCTTGACTATGATTCATGGCTCCAGTCGAAGCAGAGTCCTGTAAGGACATTGGGCATGGTAAGTCAGGAACGGCTTGCTCAGGCTGCAAAAGATGATTCCTACCTTTCGGCGTTAAATGAAGTCTATACCCGTTTTCAAAATTATAAAAAAGGCGAGAAGTGGTACAAGGGCAGTCATAAAGATGTGGTAGCGTATTTCTCAATGGAATACGGCATGGACACATCCCTGCCTATTTACTCAGGCGGTCTTGGAATTCTTTCAGGGGATCATATGAAAACTTCCTCTGATATGGGGCTTCCTCTTGTTGGTGTCGGTCTTTTATACCGGCAGGGATATTTCAAACAAATGCTGAATGCCGACGGATTCCAGCAGGAAAGTTATCCGGAAAATGACTGGTATAATATGCCTGTAGAACTGAAAAACGGCAAGGATGATCATCCTATAAAAATTTCTGTTGATTTAGCCGGAAGGCAGGCTGTAGCCCAGATTTGGGAAGTAAAGGTCGGCTGTTCCTCGCTCTATCTCCTTGATACAAATATAGAAGAAAACGCGCAGGATATCCGCAATATAACTTCCGCTCTTTACGGCGGAGACAAAGAAGTACGCATGCAGCAGGAAATCCTTCTTGGCATCGGCGGAATCCGGGCTTTACGTGCGCTTGGAATTAACCCTGCCGCTACCCACATGAATGAAGGTCATGCAGCTTTCCTTGGGCTTGAAAGAATTCGCGAGATAATGAAAGACAAAGGTTTTTCTTTTGAAGAAGCCAGAGAAGCCGTCTGGCCGACCAATATTTTTACAACACACACTCCTGTTCCTGCCGGAAATGAACGTTTTGAAATTGCCATGATGGAAAAATATTTCAAAAACTGGCCTCAGGTTCTTGGCATCTCTTGGAAGGAATTTATCGGACTTGGCAGAATTTATCCGGGTGATGAACGTGAATCTTTCTGCCTGACTGTTCTTGCGCTTAAAATGGCAGCTTACGCCAACGGTGTTGCGAAGCTGCACGGCGTTGTATCGCGTGATATGTGGAAAAACCTCTGGCCCGGGCTTCCGTTAAACGAAGTGCCAATCGGGCACGTAACCAACGGCGTTCATCCCCGTACATGGATTTCCTCCGGTATGCTGGATCTTCTTGACAGGTATTTTGGTCCTCATTTTGAAGATATACCGACAGATCTTCCTGTTTGGGAACGCATGGAACGAATTTCAGATGAAGAACTGTGGCGTACCCACGAACGCCGCCGTGAACGGCTTGTCGCCTTTGTGCGCGAACGAATCCGCGAGCAGTACAAACGGACAGGCGCGGTTGAAAGACGCATACGTCAGGCGGAAGACGTTCTTTCTCCTTATGCCCTTACGCTTTGTTTCGCGCGCAGATTCGCTACTTATAAACGCGGCAATCTGCTTTTAAGAGACCCTGAACGTTTATTACGGCTGGTTAGGGATAATGACAGACCTGTTCAGCTGATCTTCGCAGGGAAGGCTCATCCGCATGATATGCCCGGAAAGGATCTTATCCGCGATATTATCCACTTTGCCGACAAGTACGATGTTTCAAGCCGTATTGTGTTTGTAGAAAACTATGACATCAGCGTAGCGAAATACCTTACTTCCGGCGGCGATGTGTGGCTTAATACCCCCAGAAGACCTATGGAAGCATCAGGCACCAGCGGTATGAAAGCGGCGATGAACGGCGTACTCAACTGTTCAATTCTGGACGGCTGGTGGGACGAAGCGTATACTCCCGAAGTGGGCTGGGCTATCGGACACGGCGAACAGTATCAGGATGAGAGGCTTCAGGACGATATAGAAAGCAAAGCTCTGTACGATCTTCTGGAAAGGGAAATTATTCCAATGTTCTATAACAGAGGACGTGACGGTCTTCCCCGCGAATGGATAAAAATGATGAAAGACTGCATGAAGCAGATAGGGCAGTCCATGTCGTCCCATCGTATGCTGATGGATTATTCCAATCAGTTTTATTTCCCCGCTCTTGAAAATTACCGCCGCTTCAGCAAGGACAATTATGCCGAATCCAAATCTCTTGCAGCTTATTTCCATAAACTGAATCAGTCGTGGGACAACCTGAAAATTGTTAAAAATGAATCCAATGCAAAGCCTGTAATGCAGCGCGGCGATATGCTGACTGTCACAACATACATCGATCTCGGCAGTATTTCACCTAACGAACTGCAGGTAGAATTGTATCACGGAACAGTGTCAAGCCAGACCAACGTAATTATCAATGCTGCCAAAACTGAAATGAAATGGCTCAAAAGCGACGGCAACCTCAATCTGTATCAGGTTTGCATAGAATGCGCTGATACCGGAATGCAGGGGCATACGGTTCGTATTCTGCCGAAACATAAAGCTCTGGTTCATCCGTACCGCTGCGGACTTATTAAGTGGGCGTAATGAAATAAAAGGGAGCGAATTTTCGCTTCCCGGCAGTATCCTAGATAACCTGCCTATAATTAAAACTGGGAGTATTCAATGTCTTCTCAATCTGTCTCTTTCAGGTATCTTGATGCGGTATCATCGTTTTTTGTCGCCGTACTTGTTGTCAGTAATATTGCGTCTTCGGCGAAAATAGTTGATCTTGGTTTTTCTCTTTTTTCAATTCCGCTTGTTTTTGACGGCGGAACTCTTCTGTTTCCGCTTGTTTATGTACTCGGCGACGTATTGACCGAGGTTTATGGTTTTAAAACTACAAAACGGGTTATATGGACAGGGTTTGCCGCTCTCGCGCTTTGCGCGGTATTCTTTCTTGTTTTGGGTTTATTGCCGCCTGAGCAATTCTGGGAAGCCGAAAACGGCAGCGCGTCCTATAATTTTATCCTCGGCGGAATGAGCTACGGAGGCATTGTATTTGCAAGCCTTACAGCGTATCTTGCAGGTGAATTTTCCAATGCCGCAATTCTTTCAAAATTAAAAGTGAAGATGAAAGGGCGTCTGCTTTTTGTACGGACTATAGGTTCCTCTTTGGCAGGACAGCTTCTGGATACTGTAATTTTTGTTCTAATAGCGTCTTTACTGGGCGTTTTTGGATGGGAAATTTTTTGGTCTCTTGTATTAACGAACTATATTTTAAAGTGTATGATCGAAGCTTTAATGACGCCTTTTACCTATTTGATGTCCGGATTTTTAAAGAAAAAAGAAGGAATTGATGTATTTGATACAGACATAAAATACAATTTTCTGGGTTGACGTATAGCCGTCATTTATTCTAGCTGCCGAGTATTTCATAAAGCCGCTCAAGGTCTTCCATTGAATAATAGTCAATGCGGATGCGGCCCTTATTTAAGTCTCCTTCGATAACTACCTTTGTTCCAAGTTTGCTGATAAATTTTTCTGTCATTGCATCTATTTCAGGCGAGCGTTTTTTCGCGGAGCTTTTTGCGTGTGTTTCGTCTGCGTTTTTCTTTTCTGTTAATGAAGATGCCCGTTTTTCCGCTTCCCTGACAGAAACATTACCTGTTAACATTTCCCTGTATAATTTTTCTCTTTCTCTTACATCGGCTACAGATAACAAAGCTCTTGCGTGCCCTGAACTGACTTTGCCTTCTTCAACGCTTTTTTGAATTTCCACGGGCAGTTTGAGGAGTCTTAATGCGTTTGCAACTGTAGAACGGTTTTTGCTCACCCTTAACGCAAGCTCGTCCTGCGAAAGACCGGAAAAATCCATCAGGTTTTTATATGCCGCGGCTTCCTCAATAGGGTTAAGATCGCTGCGCTGGATATTTTCGATTAGAGAGATTTCCAGACGTTTTTGATCTGTATAGTCGCGGATAATTACCGGAACTGTTTCAAGACCTGCAATTCTTGCGGCGCGGGTCCTGCGCTCGCCTGCGATTATGATATAACTGCCGTCTCCTGAATCAGCTGCAATAACCGGTTGTATTATACCGTAAGCGCTGATGGAGTCCGCAAGTTCCTTTAGTTCGGTTTCATCAAAATTTTTCCGGGGCTGTCCGGGATTTGGCACTAACTTATCAACAGGCAGTTGAATTGCGGACTGTAATGAAGCATACCTCTCTTTTTTTACCGGTTCATCTGTACTTGCCTGCGCGTCTGTTTCATCTGATTCAACAATCGTTGTGTATTCAGAATCATCGTCGTTATTATCCAAAAGGGCATTAAGACCTCTTCCAAGTCCAATTCTACGAGCCATTTGTCACTCCCTGATCGCGGCGAATAAGTTCCTGCGCAAGAGCATGGTATGCTTTTGCTCCCGGACATTGCCGGTCATAAATGGAGATCGGCATTCCGTAAGAAGGCGCTTCCGATAGCCTTATGTTTCGCGGAATAATTGTATTTAAAACTTTTTCCTTGTATGTTGCGCTTATAAGCTTGATTACATCATTGGCAAGACGGGTTCTGTGATCATACATTGTAAAAAAAATCCCTCCCACTTTTAACGACGGATTCAAGCTTTTTTGAATCTCTTTTGTTGTATGTAAAAGCTGCTGAAGCCCTTCCATTGCAAAATATTCGCACTGCATGGGGATGATCATTAAATTGGCGGCGGCAAGCCCGTTCATTGTCAGCTGTCCAAGGCTGGGAGGACAGTCAATCAGTATATAATCGTAATTGTCTTTTAAAGGAATCAGGGCTTTTTTCAGGAAAAAATTCCGCTCTTTCTGATCGATTAACTCCACTGCCGCGCCTGACAGCTCAATGCCTGCGGGAATAACAAAAAGATTTGCGATGCAGGTCTTTCTGGTGGACTGTTCCGCCGAAGCTGAACCGGACAGTAATTCATATATCCCGGGTTTCGGCGGCTTTATCCCGATGCCGCTTGAAAGGTTTCCCTGCGCGTCAAAATCCACCAATAATACTTTTTTCCCTGCTTCAGCCAAAAAGGCGCCGATATTGATGGCTGAGGTTGTTTTTCCGACACCTCCTTTTTGGTTTACAAAGACACAGATTACTCCCATGCTCATAGTTTAACTTATCGGTAAAAAAAATGCTATTGATTTTCATTGTTATTATGTTTATAGTTAGTAGTTCAGGAGAGATTTTTTTATGAATGATTTAGAAAACAAAGATGATATTCCTATCAATGCGGTTGACTCTCCTTCAGTGGTGATAGAGCTTATCCACCAGCTAAAAGTTAAAGATGTAATGACTACAGCGGTTCTAACAGGACAAAGAAAACAAACGTTAAGATATATTCAGGCATTGCTGAGGGAAAACAAAGTAACCGGCATTCCAATTCTGGACGGGAACAAGCTCGTTGGCATTGTCTCTATCGAAGATATAATTAATGCTCTTGATAAAGGATACATTAATGATTTTGCAGAAGACAGGATGACTAAAAATTTAATCAGCCTGCAGGATGATATGCCTCTGTCTTTTGCCATTTCCTGTCTTAATAAATATAAATTCGGCCGTTTTCCTGTGCTTAACAAAGATCATGATCTTGTCGGCATTCTCTCATCCAGCGATGTTATAAGGGCTCTGTTAATCGAAATGAACCGAGAGGTGCTCCGGCTTGAAAAATCCCAGAAAGCCGTAAATAACGCGACTCATTCTAAATATTCTGAAATGGAATTTACCACTGCGCATTATGATTTTGAACTTGCAGGCAGAGCTTCGACAGAAATAAAAAAAGCGTTAAAAACGCGAAATTTTGATCCAAAGTTAATCAGGCGAATTGCCATAGCAAGTTATGAACTTGAGATCAATCAGGTGGTTCACTCAGACGGCGGCGTTATACGCTGTTCCATACTGCCCGACAAGGTGATAATAACAGCCGCCGATTCCGGTCCCGGCATTGAAGACGTAAACCAGGCTCTAAGGGAAGGTTATTCTACCGCAAATGAATACGTCCGCTCGCTTGGATGGGGAGCGGGGATGGGTCTTGCCAACACAAAAAGGGTCTCGGATGAATTTACAATTGATTCAGCTCTTGGTAAGGGCACTACTGTACGGTCTATTGTTTTTGTCAATTCATCAAAAGAAGAAACTTAAGGAGAAGCCTGAAAATGAAAATATCAGAAGCCGCCGCCGCACTGGGCGCGGAAATCTGTCAGGGTGAATTTGAAGATACAGAGCTTAAAAGCGCGTACACATCCGACCTCCTTTCTGATGTGATGGCTCATGCCAAGGAAGGAGGAGCCCTTATCACCATTCAGGCCCATAAAAATACCGTTGCCGTAGCAGCGCTCGTTAATATTGCGGTAATTGTTATCTGCAATTCACGCCCGCTTCCCGATGATATGCTTGAAGCCGCAAAAGATGAAGGCATCGCTGTTATCCGCACAAAAGAAAATCAGTTTACCGTTTCCGGCAAATTATGGGACATTTTTCATAAAGCATAAAAAATTTATATGCTGGCGGATCTGCATAACCATTCCTGCCTTTCTCCCTGCGGATCTCTTGATCTTTCACCCAGGCGTATTGCTGAAACGGGAGCCGCCAGAGGTTTGAAGCTGATGGCGTTAACGGATCACAATTCAGGATTAAACTGTCCCGCATTTGCCAAAATCTGCCCCGAATTCGGAATAATTCCGGTCTTTGGCATGGAAGCTACAACAAGCGAAGAAATTCATGTGTTGTGCCTTTTTTCAAGCCTTGATGCATGCATGGCTTTCAGCGGATACGCATATTCAATTCTTACTCCTTTTTTAAATAATCCTGAAAAAACAGGAGATCAGGTTTATGTTGATGAAGATGAAAATATTCTGGGTGAAGTAGAATATTATCTTATAAATCCTCTTGATCTTTCAGTTAACGGCATCGGAGAGAAAGTGAAAGATTACGGCGGCATAGTTATTCCCGCTCATGTTGACCGTCCGGCTTTTTCCATGACAAGCCAGCTTGGAGTTGTTGTAGACGGTCCATGGACAGCAATTGAGTGTGTCCGTATTCCGCCTGTCATGGATAACTGTATTCTGAATACAAGAGGTTATCCGCTAATTACATCATCGGATGCGCATTATCCTGAACATATAGGACGCCGTCCTTTTGAACTTGATGTCAGCGCTGAAGAGTTACTTGCAAACGGAAACGGAGCTGAAGTAAATATGGAAATTTTCACACAGGCGCTGAAGAAAAGACAGACAAAGCAGATTTAAGAAAGTGTGTTTTATTTGGAAAATATAGGCATTATTGTTATGACGTGTATAAAAAAATAAAAAATGATTAAAATAATATAATTATTAACTTGAGAAAAGTATTATATGAGTCTATAATTAATACAAATTGATGTTTTAAATGGAAGATAATAATTATGAAATTAAAAATTAAAGTTCCTTTATTTATGGGATTATTAATGTTTATCGTTGCTTTTATTACCTGCTTTCAGGCTGTATGGAACGGCGCTCAGTCTTTAAGGAAAGTAATACAGGAAGAAATCCAAATACAAAATAAATCCAATGCTGAATTAATTTACGAAAAACTGCATGTGGAGCTGGAATCTCTCAATAACTTGGCATATACCAATGCCGTTATGTCCATGAACTGGGCGACAATTCAGCCTTATTTGATGCCGTATATTCAAAGAAACAATATTTCCAATATGGCGCTGGTTCAGCTTAACGGAGATGCGGTTTATGTACTGAATAATGAATCAACCAATCTTACAGGACGGAATTATTTTAATGCGGCATTAAGAGGACAAACCGCTGTAGAAGTCGTTTTCAGCCGGATATCCAATACTCTTGTTATGATGTTTATAACGCCGATATATAATGACGGCAGAGTTGCCGGAGCTTTAATTATGCGAAAAAACGCTGAAGAAGTGTTATCGTCAATAATAAATAATTTAGATTTAAGCTGGAGTACAGGAATTAATTACATTATTAATTTGGAAGGTTCTGTATTATACCACCCTAATTCCGAATATACAAAAACACAGTTTAATGTAATTGATAACGGCGGGACATGGGGCAGTTTTGTGTCCGATGCTGTTCGAGAGAAGCACGGCAGTCAGTATTACGAATATAGGGGAGCAAACAGATTAAGTGTTTATACAGATATACCGCAGTATAATTGGTTATTAGTCACATCGGTTGAAAAAAAAGAAATAGATTCGCTGGTAAGAAAAGATGTGCCAAGAACAATTATAGTTGGTTTATCGTTAATTTTTATCGGGATTATAATAGTTATATTTTTAAGCAGAATAATAACAACCCCTATATCCAAAATAGACGCAATTATGGAGCATCTGGGTGAAGGAGATTTAACATGTAATATAGAAATGCACTCTAAAGATGAGTATGGTCATTTATCGGATAACATAAACAGAACAATAAATAATATAAAATCCCTTATCGATAATGTTAAAAATAAAATTGATGATTTACAGGTTATCGGGGAAGAATTAACCTCCAATATGAATGAAACTGCCGCCGCGGTTAATGAAATGACTTCAAATATTCAGAGTATAAAGCAGCGCATAATAAACCAAAGCGCAAGCGTAACTGAAACACACGCAACAATGGAGCAAATTACACAGAATATTAATAAGCTGGATAAAAATGTAGTTCATCAAAGTGATAATGTTGCAGATTCAAGCTCGGCAATAGAAGAAATGGTCGCCAATATAAAATCGGTAACCAATACTCTTATTAAAAACAATGAAAATGTCATACACTTAAAAAATGCTTCTGAAACAGGAAAAGACAGCGTAAATAAAGTTGCGAATGATATACAGGCAATTTCCAAGGAGTCTGAAGGTCTTTTGGAAATTAACTCTGTCATGGAAAATATCGCCGCCCAGACCAATCTATTGTCTATGAATGCGGCAATTGAAGCGGCTCATGCAGGCGATGCCGGTAAAGGTTTTGCGGTTGTTGCCAATGAAATACGAAAATTAGCTGAAAATTCGCAGAAGCAGTCCAATACGATTAAAACCGTATTAAAGAGAATAAAAGATAATATAGACAAAATTACCTTGTCTACCGGTGATGTTTTAACAAAATTTGACGCCATAGATAACAGCGTAAATGTAGTAGCGGAACAGGAACATCAAATTAGAACTTCGATGGAAGAGCAGGAGAGCGGTTCGCGGCAGATACTTCAAGGCGTAGGCGAAATAACAGGAATTACAAAAGATATAAAATCGGGATCGCATGAAATGCTTGAAGGTTCAAGCGAGGTTATCCGTGAAGCGGAGAATCTGGAAATTGCGACACAAGAGATAAAATCAGGCATAAATGAAATGGCAACAGGCGCCGAGCAGATAAATACAGCTGTTCATGAAGTAAATGAAATATCCATCAAAACCAAGGAAATTATAACTGCGGTTAATACGGAAATTTCCAAGTTTAAATTATAAATCTTAAAAACAATGCGTCATTTTGACGAGCTTTTTACTTCGACCAGAACAGGAATAAGGGAGAAACCCAGCTCTTTGCGAATTTTATTTTTTAAATAGGAAATATAAGGATCGCTGACTGCTTTTAAACGGGAAGCAAATAAGATGAAGTGAACAGGATTTGCGGATTTTTGCACAGCGTATTTTATTTTAAAGCGGGTCTGCGGTCCTGAAGGCGGAGGATATTCCTTAAGCCACTTTTCCAAAGCCTGATTAAGTCTGGATGTTCCAATTTGCGTATTTAATTGTTCGTACATCTTTACCGCAGTGTTTAGTATTTTGTCAACGCCGGTTCCGTTTTTCGCGCTGACAGGAATGATGGGCGCATACTCCATCTGTCCGAATTGAAAATGAATCCTGTCTTCTTCAGTCTTAAAAGTATCTTTTTGCTGAGGCATTGTATCCCACTTGTTAAGCGCCATGATGATGCCCCTGCCCTTGTCATGGGCGAGAGATGCGATCTTTTTATCCTGATCGGAAAGTCCTTCGGCAGCGTCGATCATCAATACAATAATATCAGCGTCATTGATTGTTTTTATTGCGCGATTAACGGAATAATATTCAATGTTTTCGGTTACTCTTGTTTTACGGCGAATTCCGGCAGTGTCAAGAATTACAAAATCTTTAGTCTTCCAGCGGAAGCGTCCTTCTACAGTGTCTCTTGTTGTTCCGGGGATTTCACTCACGATAGAAGCGTTAGTTGAAGTTAGCCTGTTTGAAAGCGTGGATTTACCGGTGTTTGGTTTTCCCAGAAGCGCTATGCGGACAGCCTGTTCTTCGCGGGCTTCTTCAACTTTGGAGAAATCAAGTCGCTTTAGAATTTCCTGTTTAAGCTCTCCGATATTGTCGCCGTGTTCTGCGGAGATCATTAATACATTATCAAATCCATAGGCAAGGACATTCCATGCGTCAGACTGATGTCTGCCGCCCTCGGTTTTATTAACAACAGGAATTAATTTATTTCGATACGGGCGCAAAAGACTTATAAGTTCTTCGTCTTCGCTGGTTATTTCTCCTGCTTCAAGGAGCAGTATTACAAGATCGCTCTTTTTAATTGCGGAGAGAGTTTTTTCAACTACCAGTTTGTCTATGCTTGTCAGGTCTGTAAGCTTAAAACCGCCTGTATCAACAAGACGTAACGGCTTATCATCAATGAAGCAGTCAGCTTCAACAGGGTCGCGCGTAACACCAGGAGTCGGATCTGTGATCGCTCTGCGTTTCCGCAGCAGGCGGTTAAAGAGAGTTGATTTTCCTACATTGGGGCGCCCTGTGAGTACGACTGTCGGAAGATGGCTGTATTTAATATTTGTTATCATATAACTTTCTTTTTTCTGATCATGTTTACAAGACCTATAATATTCTGATCCCTTACGGCGGCAAGCATTAAAAGTCCGAGCATTAAATATATAACTGCGCTTATTGCAAGAGGTATGCCATAAGAGATAATGCGTCCATGTCCTTCAAAAATTTCGCGTAACACAGGAGAGATAATGTAAACCGGCGCCGCTGCAAAAACGGAAAGGAACAGCATTTTTATAATATAGAGCAGGGCAGGACCGACTACAGAACCCAGATCAATGTTAGGATTCCTTCGGAGAAAGACAAGCAGAAAAACAGTGTTTACCGCGCTTGCAAAGGACAGAGCAAAGGCAATACCGGCGCCGCGGTACGGTCCAACTAAAATAGCCGCAAGGCTGATATTAAAGACAAAAGAAATAATGCCGGAGAGAGTTGGAGACTTTGTGTCGCTCTGGGCGTAAAAAGCCGGAGCGATGATGCGGTTGAGCGCTATGAACAATAAGCCGGGCATGTGGAAAGTAAATGCCGCAAGAGTAAGAGAGACAGATGTTTCATCGAAACTATGAGTTTGGAAGAGAAGGCGGATTAAGCTCTGTCCTTCGATAAGTGAAAAAATTGTTACAGGGATTGTTATAAGGGCAATAATGTTCATTGACGCGCCCAGCCGCTTGTTGTAAATATCCCACTGTGAGGTTTTGGCGTATTCGGTAAGGTTTGGCAGCAGTACCGTTCCGATTGAAACGGCAAAAACTCCGAGAAATAATTCCTGAAGCCTAAGTGAATATTGGAGACTTGAAACAACGCCTTCTCCCGCTCTGCCTGCCAAAGCAGTAGAAACTAAATCGTTTATTTGATAAGCCGCCATTCCGATAATTGTTGGACTTATTAATCGCAGTACTTTTCTTGTACCGGGGTTGTTTATGGCTCGTTTAAGGCTGGTTAAGATAAAGCTCTGTCCCCGTTTTAAAATAAACGGCAGTTGAATCGCCGCTTCAAGAAAACCGCCGATTAGAATACCAATCGCCATCGCCCGCGCCGGGTTTTGGGTGAAAGGACTTAAAGCATAAGCGCATAAGATAGTAACTATATTAAGTAAAATAGGCGCAAGCCCTGACGGAGTAAAAATGTGCAGACTGTTTAACACCCCCTGAAATAATGCTGCCAAGGAAATGAAGCCGAGGAAGGGAAACATAATCCTTGTAAGCAGAACAGTTTCGTCAAATTCTTCTAATCCAAAAATACGTACAAGAAAAGGAGCGGCGAAAATTCCTGCCATGACCATTAAAGTTACGAAAAAAGTCAGAAAGGTGAACATACAAGACAGAAATTCGCGTATTTTTTCCCGGTTGTTTTCAAGCAAATATTCCTTAAAAGTAGGAATAAAGGCGACTGAGATGGAACCTTCCGCAAAAAGGCGGCGGAACAGATTAGGCAAAAGGAAAGCGACAGAAAAAGCATCTGACAGCGCAGTGGTTCCAAGGAATCTTGCTTTTGTCATTTCCCTGAGAAGACCTAGAATTCTTGATATTAGTGTAAGGAGGGACAGGGCTGAACCCTCACGGACAAGGGAAGTTACTGTTTGGGGAGTGTTGTTATATTGCGTAACATTGGCTACAGCGGTAACTTCTTTTTCTTCTGCATTTTTGGTTTCAGGGACAGAGCTTGAGTTATTTATTTTTTTTTTCATGGCAATGTCTTTATTATTTCCTGTTCTAATAATATGAGCTCTGTTCCCAAAGTGACCCAGTTTGATCAAGGTAAAAAAAGGCTGTCCTTTTGGACAGCCTTTCGTAAAAACTGTTAAGCAGTTTTATTTAGTAATCCATTCCTCCCATGCCGCCCATTCCTCCTCCCGGCATTGCAGGGGCTTCCTTCTTCTCTGGGATGTCTGTAATGGCGCATTCGGTAGTGAGCAATAAGCTTGCTATCGACGCCGCATTCTGTAGAGCAGAACGGGTTACTTTTGCCGGGTCAATGATACCGGCTTTCATCATATCTACCCATTCCATTTTGGCGGCGTCAAAGCCGATGCCCTTCTTCTCGTTTCTTGCGCGTTCTGCTATGACTGCTCCGTCAAGACCGGCATTTTCGGCTATCTGGCGAATTGGCTCTTCAAGTGCGCGTTTTACGATCTTGAAGCCGATTTTTTCATCATCGGAAAGACTGCTAACATCCGCTTTATCAAGAGCGAGCGCTGCCTGAATCAACGCAATTTCACCTCCGCTTACGATGCCTTCGTCGATGGCGGCACGGGTCGCGGATAGAGCGTCTTCGACACGGTGTTTTTTCTCTTTGAGTTCAACTTCGGTAGCAGCGCCGACATTGATAACTGCAACGCCGCCTGCGAGCTTCGCAAGCCTTTCCTGCAGCTTTTCGCGATCATAATCGCTGGAAGTATCTTCAATCTGAGCTTTAATCTGGGCAATTCTGTCCTGAATGTCTTTCTGCTTTCCCGCGCCGTTGATAATGGTGGTATTATCCTTATCGACCTTGACAGTTTTCGCCTTTCCTAATTGAGAAATGTCGGTATTCTCAAGTTTGAGACCGATTTCTTCGGAGATAACTTCGCCGCCTGTAAGAATGGCGATATCTTCGAGCATGGCTTTGCGGCGGTCACCGAAACCTGGAGCTTTAACTGCGCAGGTACGCAGGGTTCCGCGCAGGCTGTTTACAACCAGGGTTGAAAGCGCTTCGCCGTCGCAGTCTTCAGCAATGATGAGCAGGGGTTTTCCGCTTTGGGCGACTTTTTCCAGCAATGGAAGCATATCTTTCATGCTGGATACTTTCTTGTCGTGGATGAGAATGAACACATCTTCATAAACGCTGGTCATGGTATCGCGGTCAGTTACGAAATATGCGGAGATATATCCGCGGTCAAACTGCATACCTTCGACGAATTCGATGGAAGTATCCATTGTTTTGGATTCTTCTACAGTGATAACACCATCCTTGCCGACTTTCTCCATAGCATCAGCGATTGTATTTCCGATTTCTGTATCATTGTTGGCGGAAACGGAAGCTACATGCGAAATTTCTTCCTTGTCTTTGATGTCTTTGGAATTTTTCTTGATTTCTTCAACTGCAATTTCTACAGCCTTATCAATACCCCGTTTTAATTCAAGCGGAGTCATGCCCGCGGCAACGGATTTGAGCCCTTCCTTTACCAGCGAATATGCCAATACTGTGGCAGTTGTAGTACCGTCTCCGGCTACGTCATTTGTCTTGGTCGCTACTTCTTTAAGCAGCTGTGCGCCCATATTTTCATAAGGATCGGCAAGCTCAATCTCTTTTGCTACAGAAACACCGTCCTTGGTTACTGTAGGTGCGCCGAATTTCTTGTCCAGAAGTACATTCCGGCCTTTTGGACCAAGCGTTACCTTAACGGCTTTGGAGATTTGCTCAACCCCCGAAAGCAGCTTGCGCCGGGCTTCTTCGTTGAACATCAACTGTTTTGCCATAAACTTTCTCTCCTCTTTCTTATTACCGAAAAATCGGTATTTATTAATGTATTTATGGGTACAAAAACATACCCACCTATAAACTACCAAATTGTTAAAATTTCGGCAATAGGGACAGAAGCTTTATTTGCGCTGAAGGGTTTTATACCCCGTCCCTTCAGGGCTGGGTTGTTAATTCTTTCTCTTTTGCAAGAGCAAAAACCAGCAGTTCCGCCAGTTGAGCCGCTTCTGCATCGCTCAAAGTAACGCCTTTCCCCATTTTTTCATGACCCGGAGCCCAGTCTCTAACGTCAAGTTTGGGATTTCTTCCATTCCATGATACCAGATTTAATTCTTTATTCCAGCCGCTTTTTTCTGAAGAAATAACCCCAAAATGTTTAATAATTTCGAATTTAATACTATCCAAAATAATCTCCTTATAAACATTGTCAACAAAGCTTTGATAATATAACACAAAAGTCCTCGCGGGGACAGATCTCGAAAAAGAGTTTAAAACAGGGATAGGGTAAAAAATAATTGAAATAAGCAGTAAATAAATGTATACTCTCCCGTGGGTCAGAAATACTGGTTTCAAACAAGGAGCGGCAAATGAAAAGGCGGATTATACCTGTTTTTATACTGTTTGCTTTGCTCCTATATATGAATATTTCCTGTAAATCATCTCCGGCTCCTGATCCTGCGCCGCCAAGAACTGTACCGGGACCAAGTCCGATTCCTGAAATTAGTGTACCTGATGATATAGCCCAGCCCATACCGCCTGAAATTATTCCGCCTGTTCAAGTACCGGAACCACAGGTGTCTCAAGAACCGGAACCGCAAGCAGTGCAGGAACCGGAATTACAGGTATCTCAGGAACCGCAGAAACCGGAACTTCAGGCGGCTCTGGAAATTTTAAATGAGGCTATGGCTAGAGCGGAGGAAGCCAGAAAACGCGCGATTGATTTTGAAGTTCCGGCTTATTTTCCAAGCGACTGGGATTCAATTGAAGAACAATTTAATACTGCCGGAAATATGCCGCGAGCTTCTGAAAGCGATATACAGGCGGCATCTGATTTATTCAATTCCGCATCTGACGCTTATGACGACCTTTTTATGAAAACGATTCCGCTTTACGCCCAAGCCAAAGAAGATGAAATACTCTCCGCAAGAGAAGAATTAATAAATTCAGGGTTTACGCGCTTTTTCCCTGAGTATCTTCTGGAAGCGGACAAAAAAGCCCTTGAAGCACTGGATCAATTTGATTCAGGCGATTTTTACGCCGCCAGGGATACTGCCGCGGGGGCGTTGGATGAATACCAGACCCTGTTGTTAGGCGCAAGAATTTTGTCAGCAAGGCAGGAGATCGTAAACCGCGGTTTTACGGAATATGATCAGGATAATTTTAATAATGCGGAGAAAATAGCCGGTGCGGCTGCAGGCGAGTATGAAGCCGGCAATAAAAAAGAAGCGGTAGCAAAAGCGGAAGAAGCATTGCTTTTATATGATTCTGTATTGGCAAACGGATGGAGATCTTACGCAATAGACCGGCGGAAATACGCATTATTGGAAAGAGAATCTGCCATAAAGGAAAAAGCCAACATAGCATCCGGCGTTTTATTTAATGAAGCTGATACCGTTTTTAATCAGGCGGAAAGGGATTTTTCATCCGAAAATTTCCAGGATGCGGCAATTTCTTTTGCGGATTCGGAAGCGCGGTTTGTTATTTCCAGGCATGACACTGAAGAACGTCGACAAAGAGCCCTGGAAACGATCAGGATAGCTGAGGAAATGATAGAAGAAAGCAATGAAACAGCCATTGGGGCTGACAAGGTAATTGAAGGAGTTTTAAGATGACAAAAAAAATTATTTTTACATTTTTAACGGCTTTATTTTTTACATCTGCGGTTTTTGTGCAGGGAAATCATCCTGAAATGGAGATAAAAACTTTTGACTTTTTTTCAGCCCCGTACTTTGCATCAACAATTCCTGGTGAAGGAATTTCTCTTGTTTCACAAAGTATTCAGAACAATCAATTTTTTATGGAAAGTCTGAGGTTAAACAGTCTGGCTCTGGAGAGTTTTGAGTATGGCGATTATGATACATCCGCAGGTTATGCGGAAGAAGCAATACGATTTGCAAGGCTGTCCAATGAATTTGCCGCTGTTCAGTTAATTAACGAAGCAAAGCGTCTTTTGGATTATGCAAATAATAATAATTTTGCGCGTCTGTATCCTGATGAATACAACGAAGGCAAATATTTATATGAAGCCGCTGTTATTTCACACTCAAACGATGATTTGTCTGGCGCAATTAAGGCTGCTGCAAGATCAATTGAAATATTGAGCGCGCTTGAGCTTGAATCTATCAATGCTTTATCAAATGCTTCATCATTGCCAAAGCAATATGTTGTAAGAACATGGGCTGTAGAAAGGGATTGTCTTTGGAACATTGCCGGTTATCCATGGGTATATGGAGATCCGATGAAATGGAGAGAATTATATAATGCAAACAGATCAAGAATGCCTGAACCTGATAATCCTGATTTAATTGAACCGGGGTTTATTCTGGATATTCCCAGCATAAGAGGGGAAGCCCGCCAAGGCGTATGGAATCCAAATAGGCCGTAAGTTATAAAGCAGGGAAATGATATTCTCTCAATTTCCGTAAAAACCCCGGTGTTTTTCCAAATTCACGCTTAAAAGCTCTGATATATGATTGCTCATAATCAAAACCATATTTTTGCGCAATATCTATAACATTGGAATCTGTTTTTAACAGGTCGTTAAGACTTGCCGTTAATTTACGCGATCTGATATACCTTGTTAATGTTTTTTTATATTCAAACCGGAACAATCTGCGTAAATGACCTTCTGACAGCGTAAATTTTCTGGCAAGAATATTCGCATTGATACAGCCTTCGCAGATGCCTTTTTCTATCTCAATTAATACATTTTCCAGTAAATTATTTTTTCTCATGGTGTACTCCATTTCACCTGAAAGAAATTCAGTCCCCTTTACGTTAAGACGGCTGACTTTCCAAAAAAAAAGCGGTTCAAAGCACATTGCCTTGAACCGCTTTATATTTCTATAAATAAAATCATAGTAACAGCAATTCAAGATTATCTCCTCTGTAAGAACGTGAAACAGATGAGACTCGTTTTTTGTATGTTGTATGTACTGCCATATTTTTTTTATTACCTCCTTATTTTTTATATTTTAAAATAAAAAATTTGTCAATAACTTTTTAAAATATTTTTATTTTTTTTACAATGAACAATTTTGATCATTTTAAACAGAAAATAAAAGAAAAAGTTATGAAAAATGATCAAAAATGTTCATTGCAGTTATTTATTGTGTTCAAATATTGGCAAAAATAAAAATAAATGATAAATTATATATATTGAAGCTGTTTCAAAATAAAATATTTTGTACAACTGCTTCGGATTATATAAATTAATTATTAAGGAGGATACATGATGCGAGTTAAAATATTTATCGGTAATACTGCGGGTTATGGATATTCCTCTTTTATCTTTTCATAAATACAAGTAAAGAAAAAATGGAATTTCTCACCTCCTGACTTGCGGCAGGAGGTCTGCATGATTAATGCAGGAAAATCGCCTGTTTAATTCATGTTTTTACATTTTTAAAAGAACATCTTTAAAAACTAAAGTTTTGGAGGTTCTTAAATTATTTTAGGGAGAAATTCATGTTATTTGATTTAAAAGATTTTGGCTTTACGGGCGCGGATTTCCTTGCCGCGCAGGAAATAACGGAGAAAAAGTCCGGTTATATATCGGGAAGAATAATTGAAGCGCAGCGCAGCAGATATAGGGTTATCTGCGAGCAGGGAGAAGTAATTGCGGAAATAAAAGGGAATTTTTATCATAAAAATGAGAGGGAAGAGCCAAACGACTGTCCTGTTACAGGCGATTTTGTTGTTTTTAAATATAACGGGCAGGGTTCTTCATTAATTGATACGGTTCTTAGGCGGCGTTCGGTTTTTTCAAGGGTTGATTTTCTTGGTCATGCGGAAGGTTACGCGAAAAATGTCCGGGAACAGACTCTTGCGTCCAATTTTGATTATATCTTCATCATGTCTTCGCTGAACCATGATTTAAATATAAACCGTATTACAAGATATTTAACTGTATCACTGCAAAGCGGAGGATTTCCTGTCATTATTTTAACAAAAGCGGATCTTGTTGATGACGCAGGTACGCATATCTCTCAGGTACGGAAAATAGCGAGAGGAGTTCCGGTTATTGCGATAAGCTGTAAATCCGGTTCCGGTCTTGATGAGCTTTCGCCTTTTCTGGAACCTGCAAAGACGGTTGTTTTTCTTGGCTCATCAGGCGTCGGAAAATCGTCGCTTTTAAACTGTTTAGCCGGAAAAATTTTAATGGAAGTAAAAGAAATTCGCGATGATGACAGCAAGGGACGGCACACAACAACTTACCGCCAGCTTTTCCGCCTTGATTCAGGAGCGCTTGTTATTGACACGCCGGGAATACGCGAGATTGGTCTTTGGGATTCAAGCGAAGGCATCAGCCTTGCTTTCCCGGAAATTGAAGAACTTTTTTCCGGGTGCCGCTTTAATGACTGTAGCCACAGAAGCGAACCGGGATGCGCAGTTTTGGCTGCATTGGAAGACGGCAGCCTTTCGAATGATCAATGGAAAAGATATTTATCTCAAAGAAAAGAAAACAACTTTGTGATAAATCATTCTGCGTATTTAAAACAAAAACAGGAATGGGCAAAGTCGATTTCCCGTTTTTCCCGCGGGATGAAAAGAAGTAAATGAGCTTGTCAAAACGTGAATCTGCGAACTTACGGTTCCCGGTATAGAAAGTTTTGAAAAAACCTCAAATATGATCAAAAATGTTCATTAACGATTTTTTAAATTTTTGATAATAATTTTTAAGGAGCTTTTATGTTGTATACACAGGGAAAAACGGATTGTAAGCCAAGGGAAATAGGCTACGATGAAAAGCGGCTTGATGTGCTGAATACCCACTTGCAGCGCCTCATTGATGACGGTGAAATTCAATGCGCAACCTATTGTGTTTCACGCAAAGGTAAAGTTTTCGCGCACGGCGCAATAGGGAAAAAATCTTTCCGTAAGGACGATAATACTCCTGTTCAGCCGGATTCCGTTCGCTGGATAGCGTCAATCACAAAAGTTTTTACTGCCGTTGCGATTATGAAACTTGTCGAGGACGGACTAATGCGCCTTGATATTCCGGTCGGTGAAGTTCTGCCGCAGTTTAATACGCCGCCCTATAACGGCGTAACGCCTTTCCAATTATTGACTCATACTTCCGGTCTGCACGCGGACGGCGGCTGTTTTGAAAACAAATATCAGACAAATTACTGGAAAATGATTGAGGACGCTTACAAACTTTGCGCGGAAGACAAAAAAAAGGATTTTGACTGGATGGAAGCTGCGTTAGGCACTATTGGAAGCGGTTTGAGGGTAAAACCCGATACCGAGTGGGCATATTGCAGCTTTGGTTTTGTTATCCTCGGCGCGATGATTGAAAAACTGACAGGCATTTCAGCTCACAAGTATATCGAAGATAATATCTGCAAGCCTCTGGGCATGAAGGATACGTCTTTTGATTCAACGCCTGAAAAAGCAAAACGATATATTATTACCGATGAAGAAGGCGAGAAATGGACTAGTAATTTTATTAACGGAACTCTTAAAGATGAAGATCGCTGGATTGGGGAAATTCTAAAAATACCTTCAACAGGAGGCGGACTTGAATCAACATCTTATGATGTTAACCGTTTTGGAAACATGATGCTCTCGGGCGGAACATTGGACGGCGCACGTATTCTCGGAAGAATTGCAGCGGAAAAAATGACAACCCTGGCTGTAAGTTATCCAAATTATTGCTGGGGCGCGAATGAAAAAGAGCGTTATTACGGCATAGGTTTTGATATGCGAAACGGTCCTGCGTTTACAATGTCACGAAGTACATATATGCACGAAGGAGCCGGAGCGTGTTCGCTTTACATCGATCCAAAAGAAGATTTTGTCGCATCATGGATAGTGCCGTTTGCCAAAGAAGGCTGGTTCTCCAGAGCCCAATTCAATGTGCAGAATATCATTTGGTCAGGTCTCCTATAATGCACTGCGCGGAGCGGTGTGGAAAGGAAATTAAAACAGCATATGTTTATAAACATTCTTAGACATAAACTGGATGTTATAAAATCGGTAGCGTTCGTAACTTTTAAGGAGTGGGGCGCTTACCGCTCGCATTCAATGGTGTCGATCTTTGTGGGACCTGTTTACTTTATTGTGCAGTATTTTATCTGGACCAGTGTTTACGGCGATGCTCAAAGCATTAACGGAATGGAACTCCCGCAAATGATCCGCTACTTTGGAGCAACAGCTTTAATCGGCTATCTTACGATGGATTTCGCGGACTGGAACCTCGATATGCTCATAAGAACTGGAAGATTCCTGACATACTCGCTGCGTCCTATGGATCACAGATTGTTTGCGTTTTCGCAAAAAGTCGGTCACAGAATTCTTGGCTTTATAGTAGAATTTATTCCGTGCTTTTTGATTTTTACTTTGCTTTTTAAAATTGATATGTCTCCGGCTTATATCGGCTGGACAATTTTATCGGTTGTTCTTGCGTATTTTATGACTTTTTTTGTTCATTATTGTCTTGGAATGCTTTCGTTTTGGATTATTCAGACAGGAGGAATAAGATCCGTTTACGCGCTCTTAACCAGTATATTTTCAGGAATGTTTATTCCTCTTGTTTTTTTTCCAAAGATATTGCAGTTTATTGGTTTCTTCCTGCCGTTTCAATACACAGCGTATGTCCCTGCGATGGTTTTTCTGGGACATTATTCGTTAGGTGACATTCAGTTGTCAATCCCGGCGATTGTAGGAATTCAGGCGATCGCCGTTATTGCTGCGTTTTTACTTTCCGAGCTTATGTACAAGGCTGCAATGAGGCAGTTTACGGCGGTGGGCGCCTAGGAGAGGATAATGAAAAGGCATTTACAAATTTACGCAGTATGTATAAAAACTGCTATGGCGCGGGCCGTAACGTACAGGCTTAATTTTCTCCTGTCGCTGATTATAACAATCGGTTATAATGCGCTGTTTCCGCTTGTTTCTGTTTTAATTTACCGCGCAGGAGCGAGTTTTCCCGGCTGGAATTTTTATGAAGTTTTATTAATGCAGTCAATATTTATTTTATCGCAGGGAATCGCGAGCATTATGTTCAGCAATGTGCTGTGGACAACATTGCAGCATATACGCGAAGGGAGTTTCGAGATTGTTCTGCTTAAGCCGATGAATCCTCTGTTTTTTCTGGTATCAACAAATTTTGACGCGGAAAGCATAGGGTTAATAATCGGAGGCGGAGTATTGTTCGCGTTCTCTCTAACACAGATAGAAATTGTTTCTATTGCCGCAATACCTGCCTTTTTACTCTTGTTCGCGTCAGGTTTTGCTGTTATGGCAGGCATTAATTTAATCATGGCGGCAACTTCATTTAAATGGGTTGGAAATTCGCGAATTCCTGAAATTTTTAACAGCATTCTCGCGTTTGGACAATATCCTTTAACTATTTTTCCCAAAGCGATAAAAGGTATTGCAACGTTTTTAATTCCTGTGGGAATGATTGGCTTTTATCCCGCAAACGCGCTGCTTGGGCGGCTTGATCCGCAAAATCTGACTGCGGTTATTCCATGTGTTATGTTCATGTTATTCGGAATTTGGATATATCAATTTATGGTAAGGATGTATGAAGGAGCGGGCGGGTAATATCATGAAAAGAGAAAATATTATAAAAGTTAATAATCTTTGCAAAACATACACTACATACCAGCGCGGGAGCGGCGTCAGGGAAACCATAAAAAGTTTTTTTAAACGTGAAAAAGTGATTGTAAAAGCAGTTGATAATGTGTCTTTTTCTGTAGAAGAAGGAACCATCTGCGGATTACTCGGTCCGAACGGCGCGGGTAAATCGACGACAATAAAAATGCTCTGCGGCGCGCTTTATCCGGCATCAGGCGAAATTGAATGTATAGGATTTCGTCCCTATGCTGAACGGAAAAAATATGTGCGAAAAATCGGAGCTGTTTTCGGGCAGCGTTCCCAGCTTGTGTGGGATATTCCTCCTGCCGACAGTTTTAACATGAACAGGGCAATTTACGGAATATCAAGGCATGATTACAAATCCCGCCTTGAAGAACTTGCCCATATTTTTGATATACAGGATGTTATGCATAAACCGACAAGGGTACTGTCTCTGGGAGAGCGCATGAAATGCGAGTTTATCATGGCGATGCTCCACAAACCAAAAATTGTATTCCTTGACGAGCCGACAATCGGTCTTGATGTAATCGCAAAATCTAAAATCCGCGAATTTATTTTAAACATGAATAAATCAGGAACAACATTCATTCTTACAACCCATGATTTGGAAGATGTAAAGCAGCTTGCAGATAATGTAATAGTTATTAATCACGGGGTTAAGGTGTTTGATGATACGCTGCAGAAATTACAGCTTAATCTTGGGGAGAAAAAAATTGTCGAACTTACGCTTGATAAGCCGTTTGACGCTGTTTCCGAAGACATTAAAATAATTGAACAGAAGTCTCCTCTTGAGATAACTCTGGAAGTGGATACGTCAAAAACAGCTATTGGGGATTTTATCGAGAACCTTTCGCGTATGTGCAGTTTTTCGGATATTGCAATAAAAGAACTGCCGATGGAAAATATTATTACGCAGATTTACGGAGAAAATAAAAAAGCGTAAAAATTATTTTGTCAAAACCGCTTTCTGCGTTTTTTCATACATCTCTATATATTTCTTGGCAGACAGTTCCCATGAAAAATCCATTGTCATTCCCAGCTTGCGCATTTTCTCGATATCAGCTCTTCTGTTGTACCATGCCCATACAGCCCAGCCTACAGTGTTGTAGATTGATAACGGGGTCAGTTCATCAAACATGAAGCCTGTGCCTTCGCCTGTTTTTTCGTTGAAATTTTCCACTGTGTCCGCAAGTCCGCCTGTCCTCCGTACAATCGGCAATGTTCCGTAAGCAAGCGAGTACATTTGATTTAATCCGCATGGCTCGTAACGGCTTGGCATCAGGAAGAAGTCGGAGCCGGCTTCGATAAGGTGGCTTAAATTTTCGCTGTAGCCGATCTTTGCCTTAAAGTTGGAAAGACGGGATGTAAGCCCTGTTATTTCGCTTTCACACCAATGTTCCCCGGAGCCAAGAAGCACAAGCTGCACATCCATATCCCTGCAGATTGACCATGCCGAACCGTAAGTAGGACCAAAGAGCTCTCCAACGCCCTTTTGATCCGTAAGGCGGGTAACCATGCCAATTACGGGAACATCGGCGTTGCGAGGAAGACCGAATTCTTTTTGCAGGGCTTCCTTTGCTTTTGCCTTGCCTTCCATGTTTTTTATCGAATATTTTTCGGGTATATATGTGTCTTTTTCCGGATTCCACACGTTGTAGTCTATCCCGTTAAGAATTCCTGAATAATCGGCGCTGCGGTAGCACAGCACTCCGTCAAGCCTGAATCCGTGGGCGCGGGTTTTTGTTTCTTCCGCATAATTGGGCGAAACTGTGTTGATTTTGTCCGCGCTGTAAAGCCCTGCCTTCAGCATATTAAGCATACTCCAGTCCTCAAAACCTGCCATGTAAAAAACATCCCAGCCTAATCCTGCATAATCAAAATTGTTTTTGTTGTAAATGCCCTGATAACCAAGGTTATGTATGGTAAGAATCGAAACCGTATTTTTAAATTCGCTTTTACTGCCGCTTACTCTTTCCGCAAACTTTAAATAAACAGGCGCAACAGCGGAAGGCCAGTCATGGGCATGAAGCACATCGGGATACCAGCCAATCTTGCGGCATAGCTGAAATGCAGCCTTGCAGAAGAAAATAAAACGTCTTGAATTGTCAATAAAGTCAGTTTCCAAAGGAGTGCCGTAAATGCCGTCTCTGCCGAAAAATATTTCATGATCAATAAAATATACCTTTACAGGTTTTTTTTTGTCTGTTCCCGGCATATTGGCTGTGTAAATCGCGCTCCATTCTTCGATACCGCCGCCCATTGGCGTTCCCATTGCGCCTTTTATCAGCTCCAAACCGCCCCGATCTACTGAATAATACCTTGGCATGACAATTCTTACATCATGCCCCAATTTTGCCAAATTTATTGACAGAGCGGATACCATGTCTGCAAGACCGCCTGTTTTGGCATAAGGAACAGCTTCGCTTGTAACCATTAATATTTTCATGTTAAAATTTATCCGCCATTTTGTGTCCGTTTTCTTTTAATATTTTCAAGCCCTTTTCATGATTTTCCAGCTTGAAAATAACTACCGCTTTTCCAATCTGACCCTCAAGCGAAGCGTAAAGGTATTCTATATTTACCTGTGACTGCTGAAATAAATCCATTAACTTCGCAAGGCTCCCCGGGATATCTTCAACTTCCACAGCCACTACATCTGTCTGCCTTGTGGTGAAACCTGCGCTGTTAAGCGCATCGAGCGCTTCGTCCGTTTTATCTACAATCAGGCGTAATATTCCAAAATCCGCAGTGTCGGCAATGCTTATAGCCCGTAAATTTATACCCGCTTTGGCTACTGTCTTTGTAACCTCGCTAAGTCTGCCTGTAGTATTTTCCAGAAAAACCGAAATCTGTTTTATTCCCATATCATCCCCTCCCTTATTTTAATCCTAAAATTTCCGGTTGTCGATAACTCTTTTTGCTTTTCCGATAGAACGCTCAATTGATTTGGGTTCAACAAGTTTTACTTTTAATCCTATTTGCAGTTTGCTTTTCATTATATGTTCTATGCGGCTGCGAAGACTTTCAAGATCCCTTGTTTCATCGCTGAACAGTTCTTTTTTTACTTCAACCTGAAGCTCCACTTCATCAAGGTGGCTTTCCCCGCGGCTAACGATGATGAGGTACTGGGGTTCTGTTCCTTTAATTTCGATAAGAGCATGTTCAATCTGACTTGGGAAGACATTTACTCCGCGGATAATCAGCATATCGTCAGTGCGTCCGAACAGCCTGTGTATGCGTCTTGTTGTGCGTCCGCAGGTGCACGGCTCTTCAATAATGAAAGTAATGTCCCTTGTGCGGTAGCGCAGCATCGGAGTGCCTTCCCTTGTCAATGTGGTAAAAACAAGTTCTCCCTTTTCACCTGCGGGCAGGGTTTTTCCGGTTTCAGGATCTATAATTTCCGGGTAGAAAAAATCCTCATTTACATGAAGTCCGTTCTGCGCTTCGCATTCAAACGCGACACCCGGTCCTATAATTTCCGTTAATCCGTAAATATCGTAGGCTTTCATTTTAAAGCGCGCTTCAATTTCACTGCGCATATTTTCGCTCCATGCTTCCGCGCCGAAACAGCCCTTGTTTACAGGCAGGGAATGAAGATCAATGCCCGCTTCGCTTGCTTCTTCGGCAAGGTAGAGCGCGTATGAGGGAGTACAGGTAATCATACTGGAACCGAAATCGCGTAATATCATAAGCTGGCGTTCTGTGTTGCCGCTTGACATGGGCAATACTTCCGCGCCTATCGTCAGCGCGCCGTAATGTACTCCCGCGCCGCCTGTAAAAAGCCCGTAACCGTAACAATTCTGAACAATATCGTCACGCGTACAGCCCGCACCTGAAAGAGTTCTTGCCATTGACTGCCGCCAGATATCAAGGTCTTTATTTGTGTATTCATTTACTACGGGTTTCCCGGTTGTTCCTGTACTCATGTGTACTTCCACGATTCTGTCCTGGGGACATGCCCTAAGACCGTGCGGGTAGTTTTCACGCAAGTCATCCTTGGTAGTGAAGGGCAGTTTTGCAATATCTTCAATGCAATGAATATCTTTCGCGGTAATTCCTTTTTCGTCAAATTTTTTTTTATAAAAAGGTACTTTTGAATATAAATTTTCCGAAAGATTTTTTAACGCCGCAAGCTGAAGTTTTTTTCTGGCTTGCCTGTCCATACATTCATGTTCCGGTGCGAAAATCATAAAAATCTCCTGTTTATTCAGACAAATGTTTCTGGCGAAGTAATTTTTTCATCCATTCTTCTTAGACGGCGGCAGAGATCGCGCGCAAGATTCATTACTATAAGCGAAAAAATTTTTACATCAAGTTTATATATTTCGCGCAGAGTTTTATTGGAAATTGACATTGCCATTACAGGACTCAGCGCTTTGATTGTTGCGATAGACGGCATTATATCAAGCACTTCCATTTCGCCGAATGCTTCGCCTTCGCTGAAACGCGCAAGAAAAACATTGTTTTTTGATACTTCTACCTGTCCCTCAATAAGAAAATATATCTTGTCATTGGGTTTTCCTTCGGTAATAATTACGTCATCAAGATTAAAATTTTCCTTTTGCATAAGGGGAAGGATACTTTTTATCTGCGCTTCTTCCAGACCCCCGAAGAGGTTGTATTTTTGCAAAGTTAATGCCTGTTCCATTTATTTATGTTACCAGAACGGGTAATTTTGGGCAATAGCTGGCGAAAAGAGACGTTTAAGAATATAATTTTGTATATTCTTCCATAAAAACAGGAGGCAATATGCTGAAATCATTTTTTTCCGGAATTATTGCAGTAATGCTTGTTACCGGTTTTTTATCTGTTGGATGTACGCGTAATTCAAATAATAAAAAAAATAATGTATCTTTACAAAAAACAGAAAGTTTGAGTAACCTGCCCCAATTTTTTTTTATTCCTTCTGAAGAAGATGATTCTCCTGTAATTATGCCGAATTATCCGTTTCCGCAGGGAAGCAAATCTCTTGCAGTTTATAATGTCAAACCCATGCTGCCTTCGGATTCGGATGCGGCATATCTTAAGATGATCAGTTTATTAAAAGAAATACTCAACAACAATCTGATTTTTGATTCCAGAACGCCTCTTTCAAGAAGCAGTTTCCGGGTTGTTTTTGAACACCATACAAGCTACCCAAGGACAGGTCATTCCGCAAGCGATAATATCCATGAAGAGCATATTTCTGTCTCCGAATCCATGGGTTACGGAATGATTATTCTTGCATACATGGCAGGTTGCGAAGACGCTCTCACTGCCGCAGGGCACAGATGGAGATTTGGCGCGAAAAATCTTAAGGATTACTATGACGGAATGCTTCGTACTGTTTTGTCATTCAAAAGCCCTCTTAACGCAGGCGGCGCGAGAACCGGACAGCATAGCTGGGAATTGTTTGGTTTCAATACAGGTAAGAACGAAACAGGTTTATTTATTAATAACGACAGTGAAATTCTTTCAAGAGGATACAGGTATTCGGAAAATTCGTCTGAGAGCGCAAAAGTTGCCCCGTTTGCCAACACTCCGGGAGGAGGAAAAGACGGCGCCGAAGGGCAGTCGGGTTATTATAATTCTGGAACAAGCAGCGCCGCCGACGGCGATATGGATATCATCTATTCGCTGATTGCAGCTGATAAACAATGGGGAAGCGGCGGCGAATACAACTACAGGGAAATTGCCCTTGAAATGCTTGAAGGTTTCTGGCGGGGAGTTACGCACACAACCTACAGAACCGTGCTTCTGGGCGATTGGGCATGGAGAGCAAACCCTGGCGCAGGTCTTTCCCTGCATAATGGCGCCCGGTCTTCCGATTTTATTTTAAGCCACTTAAGGGCTTACAAGGCTTTTGATACGGAGCGTAACTGGCAGGAAGTAATTGACGCTACCCTGAATGTAATTTCTGATATCCGGGACGGTCTGCATTCTTCAGGCGCTCCCAATAACGGTCTTTTGCCTGATTTCGCCGTAAGAGCTTCCCTCTCTGACAGGTGGGTAAGCGCTCCTTCAAATTTTCTTGAAAGCGCCAATGACGGCAGATACAACTGGAATTCCTGCCGCATTCCCTGGCGTCTTGGCGCTGATTATCTTCTGTACGGAAACACGGCAATGAAAGGAAATCTTGCCAATCCTTCGCTTTTTACCTATAGTATTAAGCCGCTTGACGATTTTGCAAAAGCCCGTGTGGGTGAAAACAGAAACACCATGACAGGGTTAGGGTCAAATTATGCGCTCGATGCCGCCATTGCAAATTCCGCGCAAAGCCCTGTTTCGGGTTTTGTTGTTCCGTTTCTTGTTACAGCGGCGGCAATGAGAAATGATCAGGACTGGGTTGACGCTTTTTGGTCATTTCCCGGGACATTCGGCTTTCATAATAACTGGTATGCCGATTATTATAAGCTGATTGCGGCAATTATCGCGTCAGGCAACTACTGGAAACCGGAGGTTATGCGCTTGTGAGAACCATTGTTAGTTTCTATAAAAAGCATATTAAAGCCTTTCCAAAACTAATCGAATTTTGGAAAAAGCTCTGTTATAATAAGGATGTTCATAAATTTTAAATTTTGAACAACTGCCGGACAATAAATAAGGAGATTTTTTATTAATGAAAAAACTGGGCGGAGTATCTGCGCCGTACTATAAAAATACTGCAAATTGCATTCCACAGGTAATACCGGTTCCTTCGGAAGTAAAACTTCCAATGTCCATGCATTCAGGCGCTCCCGCAAAACCTGTTGTCGCTGCCGGCGATTATGTAAAGGTCGGGCAGTTGATAGGCGAGCCTGCGGGGTTTGTTTCATCGCCTGTTCATGCAAGCGTATCAGGGACTGTAAAAAGCATCGATTCGTTTGACAGCATTACCGGAGAAAAAGGCGTAACAATCACAATTGCTGCGGACGGGAATCAAACGCCCTGGGATGTTACGCCGCCCAAAGTGACAAACCTTTCTGAATTTCTTGAAGCTGTAAAAAATTCAGGCGTTGTAGGGCTTGGCGGAGCGGGGTATCCGACAGCGCCAAAGTTTACCTTAAAAGAGTCTGTTAAACTTGATTATATTCTTGTTAACGGCGCCGAGTGCGAGCCGTTTATCACTTCCGATACAAGAACGATGGTAGATGACACAAGTCATGTGTGGGAAGGCGTTAAACTAATGAAAGAATTTCTTAAACCCAAAAATATTGTTATATGTATCGAGGATAATAATTCTGAACCAATTAAAAAATTGCAGAAACTCTGCCGGGAACAGCTTGACGCAGGAATTGAAGGCGTTTCAGTCCGCGTTCTTCCTTCCCTGTATCCGCAGGGCGAAAGAAAAGTTCTTGTATATAATGTAACAGGACGCATTGTACCGGAAGGCGGACGTCTGCCTGATATCGGGTGTGTTGTTGTGAACTGCACAACTGTTGCAACCTTCGCCAAATATATAAAAACAGGAATGCCTCTTGTTTCTAAATGCATAACTGTTGACGGATCTGCTGTAAGGAATCCAATGAATGTTATCGCGCCTGTGGGCACTCCTGTCCGCGATTTGTTTGAATTCTGCGGCGGGCTTAAAGATGATGTAAAAAAAGTAACGCTCGGCGGTCCGATGATGGGAGTCGCGATTCCCTGCCTTGATATTCCTGTTGTGAAAATTACAAACGCGGTTCTTGCTTTTTCCGCGAAAGACGCAGTTCCTCCTGAACCTTCTCCCTGTATAAAATGCGGGAGATGTATGTTCAAGTGTCCGATGAATTTAATGCCGCCTTATATAGAAAATGCGTTTGAACTTAAAAAACCGGAACTGCTGAAAAAATTCAAGGTAAATATGTGCGCTGAATGCGCCTGCTGTGCGTTTACATGCCCTGCGAAAAGACCGCTTGTTCAGGTAATGAAGCTTGCCAATAAAATGCTTCTGGATTATGAACAGGCGCATAAGGATGCGAAAAAATGAACGTTAATATGATTGTATCTCCCGCTCCCCATATTAGTGACAAATCTACGGTGAACCGCATTATGCTTGATGTCATAATCGCCCTCTGTCCTGCACTTGTGTTTGCGATCTGGATTTTTGGACCGCGCGCCGCTCTTGTCACAGGCGTCTGCGTGATAGCTTGTATTTTCTTTGAATGGGTATACGAAAAACTTTTAAAAAGAAAAAACACCATTTGTGATTTTTCGGCGGTCTTAACAGGCATAATTCTTGCATATAATCTGCCCGTAACAATTCCTCTTTGGCAGGCGGTTATCGGATGTTTTACGGCAATTATTCTTGTTAAACAGCTCTTTGGCGGGCTTGGAAAAAATTTCGCAAACCCCGCGCTGACAGGGCGTATTGTCATGTTTCTTGCGTTTCCAATAACAATGACAACATGGGTTGTGCCGTTTGATACTGTTACCGCAGCGACTCCTCTTGCGCATCTTTTTAATATGTTCAGGGGCGGGAATTACATTCTGCCCGGAACATGGGATTTGTTTCTCGGCGTTCACGGCGGCTGCATCGGCGAGACAAGCGAACTGGCTCTTTTAATCGGTTTTGTTTATCTTTTAGTCCGCCGCGTTATAACGCCTGTAATTCCTTTAACTTTTATTACAACAGTTTTTCTTTTAACTGCAATCATCGGAGGACTGGATTTCGGCATTTTACATATTTTTTCAGGCGGGCTTTTTTTGGGCGCGGTATTCTGCGCGACAGATTATGTTACAAGCCCGCAGACAGAAGCTGGGCGCGCAGTATTCGGAGTCGGCTGCGGTTTGATTACTGTAGTAATCCGGCTTTACGGAAGTTATCCTGAGGGAGTATCTTTCGCTATACTCCTTATGAATATGCTCGTTCCGTTTATAAATAAAATCTCTTATTTAAAAGCGCTGGGAGGCTCTAAAGTATAAATCGTGCGGAGGTTGTTATGAAAAAAGATTTTATTCTGCCTATATTGGTTTTATCGCTTATTTGTTTTGTTGTTTCCGGCGCTCTTGCCTTTGTTAACAATAAAACACAGCCCATTATTGAACAGGCGGCAAGAGTGCGGGCGGAAAGAGCAAGAAGAGAAATAATCCCGCAAGCGGACGATTTTGAACTTTTGAAAGTAGACGGGCTGCCTGGCAGAATCACGGAGGTTTACAGGGCAACGAACGATACAGGCTACATATTTATGATAACGACTTACGGCTATGCGCCTGAAGAAATAAAGCTTATTTGCGGCATTGATCCGGACGGGAAAATTTTAAGAACGGCAGTTCTTTCACAAAACGAAACTCAGGGACTTGGCACTCCGATATTTGAACAGCCTCACGCAGGTCAGTACTGGGGCATGGACAAAAACGGCATTGACAGCATCTCTGTTATTTCAGGCGCGACAATTACTTCAAACGCGTTTAAAAACGGCATACGTGATGCGTTTACGGCTTTTGAAATTATAAGGCAGGGACGGCAATGAATAGACTTTCAATTCTACTTAAAGGACTTATAAAAGAAAATCCTGTTTTGGTTTCCGCGCTGGGCATCTGCCCGATGCTTGCAGTTTCTACGCAGGTGTCAAGCGCGTTAGGAATGGGAATTGCGACAACATTTGTTCTTCTGGGTTCGAATCTTTCAATTTCGCTTCTTAGAAAAATAATTCCCGACAAAGTGCGCATTCCCTGTTATATCGTTTTTATCGCCGGATTTGTTACTCTTGTAAAGATGATAATTGAGGCTTACGCATATCCGCTGTATTTGGCGCTTGGTATTTTTCTGCCGCTTATTACTGTCAACTGCATAATTTTTGCGCGCGCTGAAATTTTCGCCAAGAAAAATACAGTCATCGATTCTGCTTTGGACGCAATCGGCATGGGCGCGGGCTTTACGCTCGCTATGCTCGCTATGGCTTCGGTACGCGAAATAATAGGCAGCGGAAAATGGTTTGGAATGGAATTGCCTGTACTGGTTAATTATAATATTCCGGTTCTTGCCCTTGCGCCTGGAGGATTTGCGACATTCGGAATTCTAATCGCAGTTGTGAACAAAATAACAAAGGGTAAGGCGGTAAATAAAAAAGAATTCGGCTGCACGGGCTGCCCTTCATCCGCCACCTGCACTGCGCTTACCAAAAAAGGAGACTCAGAATAATGGATATAAAGGCATTGATTGTTATTTTAATGAGCACAGTTCTTGTTAACAATTATGTTCTGTGCCAGTTCCTTGGAATATGTCCTTTTTTGGGCGTTACAAAAATCCTTAAAAACGCAGTCGGAATGGGGCTCGCTGTCACTTTTGTAATGGTCCTTGCGTCGGCTGTTACATGGCCTATACATATTTATATTCTCGACAAAAACGGTATGGGATATATGCAGATAATAGTGTTCATACTGCTCATCGGCGCGCTTGTGCAGTTTGTAGAAATTGTTTTAAAAAAATATATACCTTTTCTTTATGACGCATTGGGAGTATACCTTCCTCTTATTACCGTAAACTGCGGTTTATTGGGAGTTACGATTGTAAACATAACCAAGGAATACACGTTTTTTGAATCAGTTGTAAACGCGCTCGGAGCGGGCTTGGGTTTTCTTCTCGCGATGGTTATTTTTTCAGGCATTCGTGAACATACGGAAAACGCAAGTCCGCCTGAATCCTTTAAGGGCTTGCCGATAACGCTTTTGTCGGTAGCAATACTTTCCCTGTCGTTTTTTGGATTTTCAGGCGTAATAGAAAATCTGTTCGGTTAAAGGTATTAAGGATATGGAAGCTGTTTATATTGCGGTTTTTTTTGTAACGGTTACAGGCATTATATGCGCCGCAGTCCTATGCGTTGCGTCAAAACTCATGCATGTCAAAGTTGATGAACGCATTGCCGCCCTTCAGGAGATACTGCCGGGAGTTAATTGCGGAGTGTGCGGTTATCCCGGATGTTCAGGCTATGCAAAAGCTCTTCTTTCAGGCGGCGCGAAAACAAATCTTTGTACTCCAGGCGGGAGCGGAGTGCTGGTGAAAATAAGCGGCATTCTGGGCGTTGAAGCGGGAACCATCGAACGGAAAACCGCCATTGTTAGCTGCAATGGCGATTATAATACGCAGAAAAAAAAGATGGAGTATAAGGGCATTAGGTCGTGCGAAGCTGCGAAAGCTCTTTACGGCGGCGAAAATCTTTGTGCGTTCGGGTGCTTAGGTTACGGAGACTGCCGAAACGCCTGCCCCGTTTCCGCTATATGTATGGAGAACAGCCTTGCGCATATTATTGCGGAAAAATGCTCAGGATGCGGTCTTTGCGTAAAGGCATGTCCTAATAATTTAATATTGGTAGTGAAAGCCGGAAAACAAGCGCTTGTCGCCTGTAAAAATATAGAGAAGGGAGCCGTAACGCGGAAAAAATGCGTAAGCGGCTGTATAGCATGTACAAAATGCGTCAAGGAGTGCCCTGAAGGAGCCATTACAATGGCGGATAATCTTGCAAGAATTGATTATGAAAAGTGTACAGGCTGCGGGCATTGTATCAATGTCTGTATTGCAAAATGTATTATGCCGCGCGAAGCCTGACAGCAAGGAAGTTGTTCAATAAATGAAGTTATCGGAACAACTCTAATAAAAAATATACCCTTGTTACATCGCCTGAATAGCTACGACTTTCTCAGAAATGCTGTATGAGACAGCGACCATTTTAAATGAAGGTGACATAAAGGCAATACTTGTAACGCCATCTTCCGTCTCTTCCTGTATCATTGTAAAGCCGTTTATGCGCCGAATTTGAGCGGACAGATTATCATACGCGGCTTTGTCTGCATTCGACAGAAATATGATAAAATGGCTTCCGAACATTCCTCCGTGTACAGTAGTTCCGGAAGGCTGCCTTAGCCCTGTAAGATCGTACTGTCCCCATACTGAGTCGGATGGCCAGTTAGTTGCAGGCATCTGATTATAATCAAAGTCAGAAGCTGAAGCGTTAACAGCAGATCCGAATATGATAACTGCCGTCAATGTGATAATTCCTAAATGCTTGAATGTTTTTTTCATAAAAAGCTCCTTTAATGCGGTAATCTTAACATTTCTGTGAGATTATTTCAACCCGTCCGCGTTTTATTAATATTTTTTTAGTTTTTTCTGATAATTAAAAGATGCCTTTCTTCATTGAGAAAAGGAACGCTGTAGGGAATTGCTTCCCGGAATTTAATTGTGTTTTTTAAAGGAGCAATCTCCTTTTCTGTCTTTTCAAGTCTGCCCTTGTAAGCGGCGATAATGCCGTCTTCCGTACATGCGTTAAAATGCGCTTTAAGCAGTTTTGGCTCAAGAGGTTTAAAGGCGCGGGATGTTATTAAAGAGAAATAATTGTTTTTTGTTTTTTCAAGTTCGCCTTCTTCAACTGTAATGTTGGAAAGAGCTAAAGCGGCTTTTGTGTTCATGAGGAATCCGACTCTGCGTCCCATGCGCTCAATGAGTGTAAATTCACAATTTGGCAACGCAATGGAAAGCGGGATACCGGGCAATCCCGCTCCGGAACCTGCATCCGCTATACGGACTGCTCTTCCTTTCAGCAGCCGTGAAATAATTCCTAAAGGGGAAAGGGAATCAAGAATGTGTTTAATTATAATTTCGCAAAGGTCGTTTGTTCCCACAAGTCCGTAAGCTGAATTAAAAAGTTCTATTTCATTTATATAACGCGCAAGAAGAGAAATAATTTCATCGTTTCGTCCTTCGAAAAGATCATCAATATCCTTATCGCTTTCCCGCAAAATCCTGATGCCGCAGGATAAAAGATTGTCAGGATTGGATGTATCCATTAAATAAATCGCACGATGTTTTGCTCTTCTATGAAGCCGTTGGTCTTTGCAAGTATATAAGAACCGAAAGCGTTAAGCATTACATCGATAAAAGTGCCGACTGTTATAAGATAAAAAGCCAGTGGTTTTAGGATCAGATAACCTGCACTGTATTCTCCGCCCCCGTATGACAGGCAAAGTGCGGCTAACGCAATGTAAGCGCCGTCTCCGGGATGCCGCGCAAGGATGAATGAAATCACAAAGGCGTATAACCCTATTTGAAATAATTCAATTGAGCCGATTCTTAAATATGAGTACGATTTTATTATTACAATAAAGGCGACTGCCGCTACCATTGCGCTTCCGCATCTGCAAAAAGTCGTAAAAAGGGCGATGGATAATGCGCTGGATCGCCTTTGTATCCCGAAATTTTCTTTTGAATGGCGCTGAAGGACGGGAATGGACAAATTAATGTCTCCTGAGAAAAAAGCCGCGAGAGCGGGTCCTAAAAAGCCGTAAAGAACACGCCATGGATTTGCAAGCGGTTTAAGGAAGTACAGAAACAGGGGTAAAATTCCAAAGCAAAGAACTACGCTGAATACTCCAAGCATGATGACAAGATCCATATACACTTTTGCCTGTAAAATGCCGCTAAATCTGACAGCCCAATAAGCGGATAGTACAATTAAAATAAATCCGAGAATTTCAGAGAAAAATGACGCGACATGGTAGAATATTCGTGAAAGGGAATCCAAAAGCGATATAACCGGTTTTGAGTAAGCGCGGTCGTAATTTAAACCCATGCCCAGAAAGAAGGCGAAAACACAAACCGGAAAAAGATATACTCCGTTTCCCGCAAGAACGCTGAACATATTGGACGGAAATATATCAAGGATATTAGCGGCGGGATTAAGGTTTAAAATTTCAATCTGTTCAACTGTTTCTATCGGTATTCTGTCGGGCGAAAAAATTGTCGCTACTAAAACGCCTGAAAAAATTACAAAAGCCGAAGCTGCAATTATTACAAGGAAGTTTTTTAATACCATCGGCCAGAATTGATCATCCATGCGCAGTTCATAAACCGCTATTGTAAGTGAAAATACCAGAACGGGAATGACTGCGTAACGCCCAATGCCCAGAGCCAGCTTTTCAAGCCATTGTAAAGCTGAAGTAACACTCTGGCTTTCAGGAAGCAGAAAACCGATTGTCATTCCTAAAACAGCGCCGATTAACAATTTTATCCATACTTTCATTGAGACAGAATAACAATATTTAATTTTTTTTCCAAGTGTCTTTTTATGCTCAAAAGACACAATGAATGTAATCTTTCTTCAAAACCTGGTTAGTTTCAAAAAAAGCCTACAAATTTATAATTTCGGCTTTAGTAAGCGTTTCATTTTCTGTTTCTGTTATAAGGATGTCGTTTTCAAGACGGCAGCCGCCAAGCAAGGGATCGTAAAGACCGGGTTCCAAGGTAAAGATCATTCCTTTTTCCAGCACCCATTCATTATCGCTGCGGTTTCTTATTACAGGGTATTCATGTTCCTGAAGACCGATGCCGTGTCCAAGTCCGTGAGGCATTTGTTTTCTTGATTTTGCAAACAATGCGTCAACTGCAGATGCAATGTCTTTCGCTGCCGTTCCGTTATACGCCATCGACACGGCAAGTTTGGCGGCTTTTTCCACCATGTTAACAAGTTTTTCCTGTTTGGGATTAAGATCGCATGCAAATGTCAATGTTACATCCGTGCAATAGCCGCCGAATTTTACACCAAAGTCCAGAATTGAAAGCCCTTTAGTTCCGAACGGCGAATATGTCCATGACGGGAAAGCGTGAATTGCAAAGCTTCTTTCAGGTCCGGCTGCAAGGGTTTCAAAACTTGTCCCTTCACAGCCGCGTTTGCGAGCTTCCGATTCTATGAAAAGAGCAGCGTCCGCTTCGGTCTTTATTTTTTTCGCCCGGACATTTTTTTCCAATAGCTCGATTAATTCGTTTGTTATGGAGGCGGCTTTTTTTATAATTGCGATTTCATCTTCATCCTTGACCGCCCTAAGCCTTCTTATTTCCGAAGCGGCACCGTTATTTCTGCAAAGAATGTCATAATTGGATAATTCGCCTACATAATCCAGAAATACAGGGTAGGGTGTAACGGACGGTATTTCTATTTTTGAACCTGCCTGAATGCAGAGCGTATTTGTCATTGCGGCGATTGCCTTGCAGGGCTGCCGTCCGAAATCATTGTAAGATGCAAAAAGAACAGGAGACTGGCTTGCGTAGATTTTCGCGAGATTGATATCCCATGCCGCAAGCACTGCCTGTTCCTGAGAGATAAAAAGAAGAGAATCACCGGGCTGTCCTGTAAGATAGCGTATGCTGTTGTCCCTTCTGCCTTCGGTGTCTTCCAGCACGAGGAGAGCTATGCCCTCCTGCGCCATCCATTCCCTGATTTTTGTCAAACGCGCTGAGTATTTATCCATAATTGTAATTTGCCTAACGTTTCTCTTTTACCTTTTCTTTTTCTTTGGTTATCTTTGCTTCAAGTTTGTCCATCATTTTATCAATGGCTGATGTAATTTCAAAATCTTCTTCTTTTACATGAATTGACACTCCCCAGCGGAAATTGACAGTGGATTCAGCTTCAAAAATTTTTTCTTTCTTTATGGCAATCAGCAAATCCACAATCATGTTTTCCGCATTATGGATCCTTTCTATTTTTTTATTGATATACTCCTTTACGTCGTCGTTTAATGTAAAATGCACTGCTTTAATTTCTGTGTTCATTTTTTACCTCCTGATTTTTTTTGCATGGAAACTTTAATTCTCAGGCTCGCTTGGGTTATTCCCGTATCTTGCGGGTATATGAAGAGCCCATATCAAGTTCCTTTCTATATTTTGCCACAGTTCTGCGCGCTAACGCAATTCCTTTTTGGCTTAAAAGAGCTGAAATTTCCTGATCCGAAAGCAGCCTGTTTTCCGCGGCTAAAATCTCTTTTATTACCTCTTTTACGCCCTCTTTTGAGTATGCGGAACCGCTTATACCTGTTCCGCTGACGGAATTTGTGAAAAAATACCGGATTTCAAATATTCCCCATTCGGTTTGCATATATTTGCCGTTTGAGGTGCGGGAAACTGTCGCCTCGTGGATTTCAAGCTCTTTGGCTATATCCGAGAGTGTCAGCGGATTCAAATACTTTGGACCGTTCAGGAAAAAAGAACGCTGAAATTGCAGGATCGCATTTGCAACGCGGATTAGAGTCTGGTTTCTTTGGCTCAGGTGGTTAATAAATAATCTGGCTTCCTTTATATTTTCTCTTGCAAAGTCTCTGGCTGCCTGATCTTCACTGCCTGAGATTTTATCAAAATACGGATTAATGCCCAGAACAGGAAATATCTCATCGTTCAATTTGATTGAAAATTCGTCGTTTTCTCTGATGACTTTTATGTCAGGAATAACATACCGGACATCGGCGGAAGCAAAAGCGCGTCCCGGAAAAGGGCAGAGTTTTTTTATATATTCACAGATAAGACGCGTATCTTCTTCTGTAAGTCCTATTTTTTTTGCAAGCTCACTGTATTTGCCGCGCTCAAGAAGTTTAAGCTCGTTTAACGCTTTCTCTATTTTCTGCGTTTCCGCCGGAGCGTCTTTTGAAAGTCTTAATTGAACTGTAAGGGATTCATGGTAATCATTTGTGCAGGTTCCTGCCGGTTCAAGTTCCTGAACCAGTTTCATGGCTTCGTTCAGTCTTGGCTGAATGGCTGCAAACAGGGTTTCAGGTCTTTCTTTATGAAAACCGTTATCATCAAGATTTTGAATTAATGTTTCGGCTATTGCTCTCAGTCCGCTGTCTATTGGTTCAAGCTGCAATTGCCGAAGGAGATGCTCCTGCAGGGTTTCTGACCGTGTCAGAACGCCTTCCATAAAACGCCTGTGTTCTTCCGATGCCCGTTCCGAACCTCTCCTTCCAATATCTGAAGCGGAAGTTGTCTCCATGTTTTCATATTCATCTTTTTTCTGCAGTTCCGTCTCATTCAATGAAACAGTGCTTTTGTCTTCAAGGATTTCAAGAGCCGGATTGCGTTCCAGTTCCTGTTCTATTCTTTCGCGCAGTTCTGTAACCGGCAGTTCCATCAGTTTGATTGATTGAATTAACATGGGATTCATTTTGAGCCGCTGTTCCTGAACAAAGGACGGACGCATAGTTTGCATGATATTATGATAAACTGCCTGAAAATATTGATCAATTATATTTCCCGCAAGGTATTTTCATGAACGCGTTTTTTAGTATAATAAATTCATGAACAGTTACCGTCAGAAATTAAATTTACTGGGTCTTGAGATTCCTTCAATCCTGCTGCCGGAAAAGGCTGATGTGCAAAAGTGGGCTGTAATCGCCTGTGATCAGTTTACTCAAGATCGTGATTACTGGGAGAAAGTTAAATCAATTGTCTCAGGTTCTCCTTCAACTTTGAATCTTGTTTTTCCTGAAGTGTTTCTTGCTGACAAGGATGCGCAGGAGAGAATTAAAAATATCCACTCATCCATGAAAAGTTATCTTAATGAAGGTGTATTTAAAAATCCTTTGGAAGGTTTTATTTATATTGAAAGGGATACTCCGTATAATAAAAAAAGGAGAGGTTTAATTGCGGCAATAGACCTTGAACAGTACGACTGGAAACCCGGATCCTGTCCGTTAATCCGCTGTACGGAAGGAACTGTCGCAGAGAGGCTGCCTGCGCGGATGGATATCCGCCGTGGTGCGCCGCTTGAATTGCCCCATGTTTTACTGCTCATTGATGATGACAAAGACAGTCTCTTGCCCGCTGTTGGCGAGCTTGCAAAAAAAGAGGCTTCCCTTTACAGCGCTCCCCTCATGATGGATTCAGGCTTTATTTCAGGATGGTTTTTGGACCCTCAATCCAACTCTTCCGCCTATGAATTAATTACGGAAAAACTGGACGAACTTTTCAGGCGTTCGGCAGCCCGTTATGAAGGAGGGAAACCTTTCCTTTTTGCAGCCGGAGACGGCAATCATTCTCTTGCAGCCGCGAAGGGAATCTGGGAAGAATGGAAGGCGGCTAACAGGGGAAAAGAACTTTCCCATCCGTGCCGTTATGCGCTGGTTGAAATTGAAAACATCTACGATCCCGCAGTTCAGTTTGAACCGATACACCGTCTTGTTTTCGGCGCCGGTTTTGATGAAACCATCGGATTTCTTTCACAGTTAAAGGACTTTTCTTACAGACGGACAGGCAGCTTTGAAGAACTTTCGGCGCTCTGCAAAAAATCCTGCGGTGCATCTGATTCCGGTGTCAAAAACTGTTTCGGAGTAATTTCGCAAGACTCTTATGCGTTAATCGAAACTTCCGAAGAAGGAATCGCCACTGCATATCTGCAGCCGTTATTGGATATGTACGCGAAAGATAATCCGCAGTTAATCGACTATATCCACGATGAAGATGAACTTTTCCGTCTGGCTGCTTCCGCTGCAGCTTTTGTAGACAGGAGAACGGGTATTCTGCTTCCTCCTGTTCAAAAATCAGGGCTCTTTGAAACGGTTGGGCGCCTTGGCCCTCTGCCGAGGAAAAGTTTTTCGATGGGATATTCCTGCGAAAAGCGGTTTTATCTGGAAAGCAGATCCTTATTTTTGTAATAGAGTTGTTAATTCATTTGCTTTTTTGTTAATTAATACCTATAATTCTATATGGTAAATGAAAATGATAAATCAGTTGATATTATTATCTGGGATAATAAATATTTAACCGGAATAGATGTAATTGATTCTCAGCATAAATATCTTATAAATTTAACCAATCAATTGTATAAGGCTTGCTGCGAAAGAAGTGACGGGCTTTCCGTCACTTTTCAGGAGGCCATGCGCAAAATGGTTAATTATGTCCGTTTCCATTTTACCGCTGAAATGGAACTGCAGAAATTTATTAAATATCCTGAAAGTTCCGCTCATAAAAAATTGCATGACGATCTTATACAGAAGATAATCGATGCGTCTAACGATTACAAAGACGGTAAAAAATATACGCCTAATATTTTTGTCCGCACTCTTGTTGACTGGATTTTAAGTCATATTGCTTATCATGATAAATTATATGTATATTTTATTACAGAGCAGAAAAACAAGGGATTACTGACGGATAAGATGATGGAGGAAATAGAAACTACTATCAGTTAGAGTCTGTCTATAAATGATTAACCTACAAATAAATCTAATATTTCCGTGAGGCTTCCATATCTTCAAGAGCTTTATCCAGTTCGCCCTTGTTATACCAGGCATTTGCCCGGTTGTAATACGCTACAGCGTAATTATTTCTTATTTTTATCGCTTCGGTAAAATCCCTTATTGCCCTGTCGTCTTCCTTCTTGTGGTACCATGCGCTTCCCCTTCTGTTCCAGATATACGCGTTCTGCGGTTCCAGCCTTATAATACTGTCGCAGTCCTGAATTACCCTGTCATAATTTTCCGTCTGGTAAAATACGTGAGACCTGTTAATGAGAGCGTCAGCGTAATTCCTGTTAAGCGCAATTGCTCTTGTGAAATCTTCAATAGCAAGATTATACTCCCTCATCCTGCTCTCATCTGTCAGTCTATTTCCTGAAGCAAGTTCTGCTCTTGCGAAACCGCGGTAGTTGTACAATTCAGCCCTGTTATTATTGAGCCTTATCGCACGGGAATAGTCGTCAATTGCGCGGCTGTATTCTTTTTTTTTCAGCCATGCGTTTCCTCTGGAAATCAGAGCTTCGATAAATTCACTGTTTTGGTTAATTGACACTGTGTATTCAGTCAGAGCCCTGTCAATGTTTCCTGACTTGTATAATTGTTCGCCAGCCAAAAAAGAAATGAGATACTGTTCAGCTCCCATTTTTCTTAAGATATCAAGGTCTGGATTTTCATAATTTAAAGGATCTATTTCAGAAACATTAACCCTGCCGCCTATGCCGGAAAGAGAGGGAAGCTGTCTTTGAGGCTGATGTATCACAGCGTTTTCGAAAGAATTTTCTGCTACAGTGGAAGATATCTTTTCTGTTTCCTGTTCCTGATAGATTTCAACTTCGCTGACATCTTCTTCAGCCTGTTTAGCAGGTTTTTCCCTGCCCGCACACGCGGAAAAAAAAACGCACAGCGCAAGAACGGGAAACAGCCGGATTAAAAAATAATTTCGCTTTCCTGACACAGGAATATCCATATCAGTAGTAACCATGATATGATGAATCAGTCGTTTCCTGTTCCTGATTTACCTGAGGAGGTGGAGGTGGTGGTGGAGGGGGAGGAGGAGGAGGAGGAGGAGGAGTTGGAGCTGGAGCTGCTTCTCTGTAGATAATTCTTATATTTTCAACTGATTCTCTGTGTCTCAGTTTTAAAATCAGGGTTTGATCCTGCTGATAATATACCCAGCCAGACGCATCGTAGAGTTCAAACTGGCTGTCTGTCCTCCAGTCCATGCCATGAATCTGGAGTCTTAAAAACGGTCTTATACCGCGGATTATTACATTATGCGTCATGGTTGCAGGGAAGGTAACGGCAATATTCAGGTTTCCGTCTATGGTAGACGCTCTTATAGAAGGAGAAACTGACCATGCCCATTGACCGGTGTCAGAAAGCCATATAGCTTTCGGGTTATAGATTGAGGGACCGAGTATGTTGTAGTGTTTCCCTGATCCTGTTCCTGCGTTTGAAAGAGCGGATATAACAAGTGATTTGCCTATTTCTTCCCATTCGGTATTATGCGCGTTTTTTGCCCAGTCAATTAACGTTTTTCCCAGTCTGAGATTGAATTCAGTATTAACAGTTTCAGCCGTTGTGACAAAGATATGATCGTTTTCCGTATCCCGGACTAGATGATCCGATATAACCGAAATGGCTTTCATAACCATCTGTTCAAACGGATTGTGTATCATGGGACGCCATCTTCTCAAATCGGATACCGCTTCAAACAGACCCGGGCAGTGATCAATAAAAAGCGTATCCTCTTTTAAATCAGTAATTATTTCTATGGCATCATTGGCGAGAATTGTATTGCTTCTGGTAAAAAGCGAGTTAAGCAAGTGTTCCTCTTTTAAAATATCAGGGGATCTTTCCCTTACAAGCCTTGTGATTAGACTTAATTTTTCGTTTTCATAGGCTGTAAACGAACGATAGGCGTTTCCCATACCTCCTGTAAACCCTGCGGATCTGTAGGATTGCCTTGCGCTGTTAATAAAACTGCGGGGAATTGCGGCGGCTGCCGATGTAAAGCTGCCTCCGCGCGCCAGCGTTTCACTTAAGTATGCTGTTATATCATCTTCATTTTGAAGGAGAGAAGGGTTTCGGTTCCATTGGGTAAAACTTGTATCTCTCCAGCCTGATATGAAACTGTCATAATTCTGTGAGTGGGCGGTTATGTAATCTACAGGATTAAATTCAGGCTGTTTTCCTCTGGCGCGGTAAGAAGCAAACGATCTTCCTCTTGAAAGAGTAATGTACCCATTGTCAATTTCATGATCTTTACTGGAAAATAAATACTTATTGCCGCCGTGCATAATGCCAAGCTGTCCGTTTTCCTGAACCAGCGAAGCGCGGCGCGGTGTAATCGGTATTGTTATCGAATTTATATTTTCCTGGAATTCCGCATTGATTTGAAGTTCATGTCCTCTTACGGAATCAATTGAACTGAATATAAGAACAGTTCCGCCAGGGAGAATGAATTTAACGGATCTATCATTCAGCAATAAATAATCAGGATTTACGGCTGTAGTTTCGTCTGCGCCTGTCAGTATTAATCCTTTTCCTCTTTCAGCTTTCAGGTTGAAATCTAGACCGCCGTAATAAATTATTATTCCGCCTGTAATTGCCTGTAAATCGCTGTCAGAAGCCGGATGCACTTCAGCCATCAGCGGCGCATGAGTGTCCTGTAAATAGCGGCCTTTGATGTTCATTTCTCCGATTGAAAGCGAAAAATTTCCCTTATTGGAAAATTGCAATAACACGAGAATAAAAAATACAAAACAATAAATAAACGCAAGCCCTGCAATGCGCGAAGCTAAGGGTTTTCTCATTTTTATACCTTAATAATCGGAACAAAACCATTAAACCTTTCATTGCCTGTAACGCAACTTGTAGGTTTTTTGTTTTTTCTATACCATAGGATAACATGATTTTTAGGATTAATGGAAGCGGGTTTTTGCCGCGGGCAGTTTTTTTTCTCTTTTTTTCCCTGCTTTTTTCGTTTTTTCTTTCTTCCCAGGAAGATATTGATGAAAACAGCATGGAGATTATTCTGAACGATGTTATTCAACAGCTTGCGGGCAGGAATTATGCTTTAGCTCTTGCTCAGTTTGACAAATTACCGCCTGAGAATGCTGACAGCCCGGAAATCATTCTTATGCGCGCTTCCATTTTAAACTCCGCCGGGCGTCCCGCGGAAGCTAGGCAGCTTGCGAACCGGGTTATTGCGGCGGACAGTAACAATACAGAAGCTTTGATGATACTGGCTGACGCCGCCAAACTTCAGGATCAGGTCAGGGACAGGAGAGTCTTTCTTGAAAGGATAATAGCGATCGATTCGGGTCATGCAAGAGCTCTTAATGATTTGGGCAATCTCGCTCTTGGAAACCGGAATTTATTTGTCGCAGCCAATTATTTTGACAGGGCGCTGGCTGCCGAGCCTGATAACGGAGAATCTATGGTGGGCCGCGCAGTTGTAGCCCGTTATAACAGAGAACCCAGAAGATCGGAGCAGCTTCTAAACCGTGCGGCAAACCTTTACCCCGAATGGGCAAGACCGTTTCAGGAACGGGCAAGATTGTATAGGGGCGCGGGTTTTTATTCCGACGCTCTTGAAGACCTTGACGAAGCAAAGAGACTTGAACCTGATAATTACTGGATAATTCTTGATCGCGGACTTGTTTTAATGGATATGAACCGTAAACAGGATGCTCTTGTTGAATTTGCCCGCGCCATTGAAATAGACCCTGATGTTTTTCTCGCGTATGTATACAGCGCGGGTATTAAAGATGAATTCGGCGATTATGATGGAGCGGTAAAAGATTATACGGTTTTGGGAAAGTTAAGACCGGATTATTATTTCGCATTTGAAGGTATTGGCGTTATAAAAATGAAAAACAAGCAATGGGCTGAAGCCAGAGACGCTTTTCTTGATGCTTACAGGCAGGCGCCGAAAGAATATACTTACGCTTTGCTTGCGGCGGTAAATTGGATGCGCGCAGGCAGGCAAACCGATCCAAGGCAGTTTTTGGCGCAGGTTCTCAGGACGGCTCCAAGAGATACCCATGAATACGCGTTATTAAGGCTTTTTCATGATTTAAGAGGAGATGTTGAGGTTGCTTCAAAAATCGAAAGCGAACAGAATATTTTAACAAAGGCGCGAATGCTTTTTTATCTTGCCTCTTATTATGATATTACAGGAAGCAGAACATTGGCGAACAGGTATTATTTAATGGTTCAGGAACTTGACGCTTCGGCATGTATTGAATGGAAGCTTAATGAATGGATATTGATGGAAAGAGGACTTGGCTTAAGGGCGATTCAATGAACGGAAATATTACAACACTTACTCTTGACGGAAGGGAATTTCTACTTGTAGGCACAGCTCATGTTTCACGGGAAAGCATTGATGAAGTCAGAAATATTATTTGCAGTGAAAAACCGGACATGGTCTGCGTCGAACTTGATCAGGGACGGTATAATTCTATAACAAAAAATGACAATTGGGAAAAATTGAATTTATCCAAGGTTTTTAAAGAAGGAAAAGGATTCCTTTTGATTGCAAACCTTGTTCTTGCAAGTTTCCAGCGCCGTCTTGGCAACGAACTGGGAGTGAAACCAGGCGAGGAAATGAAAGTCGCTGTAGAAACCGCAAAGGAAATAGGTATTCCTTACAGTCTCTGCGACCGTGAGGTGCATACTACTTTACGCAGGGCATGGGCGAGATGCGGTTTTTGGAGCAAATCAAAGCTCTTGGCTTCGCTTTTGGCGTCCGCTTTTACAAGCGAAAAACTCAGCGCGCAGGAAATAGAAAATTTAAAAAATAAAAATGAACTGGACGGCATGATGAGCGAACTTTCCGATTATCTGCCTTCTGTCAAGGAAACATTAATAGATGAAAGGGATCAATACCTTGCGTCAAAAATCTGGACTTCCGTGCCTTTAAATAACGCGCAGGAGCAAAATAAAAAAATAGTAGCCGTAGTAGGCGCAGGTCATATACAGGGAATGATATCCCATCTTGAAAAATTAAGAAGCGGCGAAGAATCTTCCGATGTAAGCGGACTTGATGTAATTCCTCCGTCCGGCTTTCTTTCAAAAACGGCAGGTTTTATTATTCCTGCCGCGATTATCGCTCTTATCGCTGTAGGATTTATCGGCAGGGGAACAGATGTCGGCTTGTCAATGATTTTCAGGTGGGTGTTGTGGAACGGCTCTCTTGCCGCTCTTGGCTCTGTTATTGCTCTTGCGCATCCGCTGGCAGTCCTTGTTTCCTTTCTGGGTGCACCCATAGCAACCCTTAATCCGCTTGTCGGAGTGGGGTTATTTTCAGGGCTTGTTCAGATAACGTTTTCCAAACCCCGTGTCTCGGATTTACAGAACATTACCGAAGATACTGTTAGCCTGAAAGGCATTTACCGCAACAGGATAACAAAAGCTCTTTTGGTATTTTTTCTTTCCAGTCTGGGAGGCGCTGTAGGCAATTTTATTTCATTTCCTGCGATTGCGGGATTGCTTACAGGTTGATTGAAACGAAGGTTCATTCATCAATAAGTTCTGTTTTCTGTCCTGTGAGTCTTCCCATCTTGTCGTTTAATTTTTCAGCGCCTTTTGCCGTATCATTGTATTTATTAACCGCGCTTGTCAGGTGTTTTCCGACAAGACTGTAATCTGCAAAAAATTTGGAAAATCTGTCCTGAACCTGCGCTATTTCCCCCAGAATGGTCTTGGCTTCCTGCTCGATTTTCAGGCCCTTTAGTCCGTAAACAATCGCCATAAGATACGCGTAAAAGCTGTTGGGTGAAACAGGTATTACGCGCTTTTCCTGCGCATAATGCAAAAGCTCAAAATCTTTTCCGGTAAAAGAATCGTTAATGATTGTTTCGTAATAAACATTTTCCGCAGGGATATACATAATCGCAAAGTCAAAAGTTCCTTCCGCAGGGTTTATATATTTTACGGCAATTTCATCAATGCGCTTTTTTACGCTTGTAATAAATTCTTTCTTGAAAGTTTTCTTTTCATCTTCATTATCTGTTTTTATAAACCTTTGAAAACTTTCAAGCGGGAATTTGGAGTCGACCGATACAATATTTCCTCCCAGCTTAATGACGGCGTCTACCTGCGTTCCGTTTTTAAAACTGTATTTAATCTCGTAATTCGCGCCCGGAAAAAGCTGCCTGAGAAGCTCCTCCAGAAAAAATTCTCCAAGATTTCCCCTGAGTTTCGGAGCCTGAAGTATGTCCTGAAGAGAAGATATGTTTTTTCCGATGTCTTCCATGTTTTTTACTGTTTTTCCCAGATTCCCGAGCTGGTTGTGGATATCGCCGATTATCCTGCTTGAATTATCAAGCTGCTTTGCGATATTGCTCTGCGCGGAGTTGAGATTTTGATTCATGAGTGACATCATCTGCTGAAGCTGAGAGCCGAGCTGGTTTTGCGTATCAAGCAAAACCCTCTGCTGAGAGGTAAGCGACATCTGCTGGCTTTCAAGCTGTTTTGTTTTTAAATCATTAATCTGGTTTTTTAAATCGATCATCTGAGGGGTAATATCAACGGGTCTTGCTGAATAAAGTTTAACAAGGATAAGCATTACAAGCAAAAAAAGCAAAATAAAAGCGCCTAAAGTCAGTATGTCCATGATATTTCTTTTATTCAACCCTTGTTATCCGCGCGCCCAGAGAGGTTAGCCTTTCTGTAAGATGCTCGTAACCGCGTTCGATCTGGTATACGTTGCGTATAACGCTTTTGCCTTCGGCGCACATTGCGGCAATGAGCATTGCCATGCCTGCGCGCACGTCAGGGCTTATAAGTTCTGAGCCGTGAAGTTTGGCAGGACCTGAAATTACCGCCCTGTGAGGATCGCATAACACAATTCTTGCGCCCATTCCAATCAGCTTGTCAACAAAGAACATCCGCGACTCGTACATTTTCTCGTGAATTAAAACCGTTCCTTTTATTTGGGTTGCCAGAACAATTACAATGCTTACAAGATCGGGCGGGAAACCAGGCCAGGGAGCGTCGTCTATTTTAGGGATCATTCCGCCGAGGTCGTGGTTTACCTCCATGCTTTGATTTTTGGGTACATGAATGACATTTCCTTCATGCGCCCATACAATGCCAAGTTTTCCGAATGCGATTTTCGCGGGGCGCATATCCTCGCGGCGCGCGCCTTCAATATGAATATCGCCGCCTGTTACGGCGGCAAGACCTATAAAAGAACCTGCTTCCATAAAGTCAGGTCCTATTTCGAAATCGCATCCTGAAAGTTTTTCTACTCCGTTTATTCTAAGAATGTTGGAGCCGATTCCTTGTATTTGCGCGCCCATAGACACAAGCATTTTGCAAAGATCCTGCACATGAGGCTCGCTTGCCGCGTTGTTTAAGGTTGTTTCTCCCTTCGCAAGGACGGCTGCCATAATTGCGTTCTCGGTTGCCGTGACCGACGCTTCATCAAGAAAAATATCCGCGCCTATAAGGTTTTTGGCGGTAAATGTAAATTTTTCTCCTGTTTTTACCTTTGAACCAAGCTCAGTTAGCACCAAAAAGTGAGTGTCAAGCCTTCTCCTCCCGATTACATCGCCGCCGGGAGGAGGTAGAACGGCTTTTCCGGTTCTGGCAAGGATAGGACCTGCAAAGAGAATGGAAGCCCTTATTTTTTTCGCCTGTTCCGCCGGTATTTCCGATAATTTTATATTTTGAAGATGAAGACGGCGGACATTGGGCTGCGGAGACTGCACTTCGCCGCCGAGAGCTGTAAACACTTCCAGCATGACTCTTACATCTTCTATATCGGGGATATTTCTCAAAACAACAGGTTCGTCAGTCAGCAGAGCGGCAGCGATACAGGGAAGAGCGGCGTTTTTATTGCCGCTTACTTTTATTCTGCCGTTTAGCGGGACTGAGCCGTTAATATGGTACTCGCTCATATATTGAATGTAAATAAAATAGTGCTATACTGTCAATCATCTGTAAAACTTGAGGATTTATTATGCCTAAGAAAAAAATAATCGCATCATTAATTGCTGTTGCCGCTATTTTCTTCACAGGCTGTAAGAATAACAATAAAATTAATGACGAGATATTTGAACTTCCTGTCAACGTGAATGAATTTGTGCTTTCAGGCTCTCAATCGGCGCGCCCTGTAGCAAATAACGCCGCTATTGAAGCGGCTTTCACGCTGGATTTCAGACCTTTAAAAGCTGAAGCGGAAAATGAAGCGGATGTATTAAGTTCCGGCGATTTACAAGGCGCGGCAGCTGTAAATTCCTCAGGAAGCATTACAGGCGGAGGGCTGCGAAAGTTAACCGATTACAAAACCGTTTATTTTGACCCTGCGCGTGAAAGCGAAAGAATCAATGCGATCCGTTCCGCGCAGGTGTCCGGGAATGAAGGACAGATAACAGGTAGAGATGAATCTCTTACTGTTGTTGACTGGGGTCCCCGAGGAGAATTTTCTTCCGCAGTACAGCATCCGTCAATTTATGTTATATTTTCACAGCCGATGGTTCCGCTTTCAAGTCTCGGCGCACAGAGCGTAGTATCGTCTGTAGTCAGCATAAACCCGCCCGTTAAGGGAACTTTTCGCTGGTACGGAACCGGTTTTTTAAGTTTTGAAGGAGATGAACCCTGCCGGGCGCAGCAGGTTTATACCGTTACAGTTGCAGATAACGCAAGATCGGTTTACGGCAATACTATTTCAGGAGACAGGACTTTTAGTTTTTTTACAGAAACTTTAAGTATTAAAAACATTCTTCCCGGCGAAGATTTCAGAAAAACGGGAAACTTTCGTTTTGACAATAACAATGTGCCGCCTGAAGCAGCAATGCAAATCGGCATTGAGTTTAATTATCCTGTACAGGCAAATGATATAAGTCAGCATATTGAAATAACTGTAGGCGGCAGTCAAAGAAGATTCAGAATAAGACAGGATATTGAATATAAAGTAACAGCTGAACTCTCTGAAAGAGTTGATTTTGACTCACAGATAAAAGTTATATTAAAGCAGGGAGCAAGATCGCGGGGCGGAAGCCGGGGAACGGAAAAAGATCAGGAGTTCAGTTTCAGAACGCCGGGTCCTTTCAGGGTAACTTCCCACAGCCGAAGACCCGGTTACGGCAGATTTAATAATCTATTAGAAATTAATTTCAGCCATTCACTTAATGAAGATACTGCGCGTAACGCCGTATCTTTTGTTCCTTCCATGCCTTTCGGCAGCGATAATATTGAAGTGCAGGGCAACATACTGCGGCTTTACAACCTGCCTGTAGGTTTTCGGGATCGCTTCACTGTTACTATCGCCGCGGGAGTTGAGGATATATTCGGAAGAAAACTTATAGAGCCTTATTCCGCCGTAATAGTAATGCCCGACGAACCGCCTCCGCAGGGAGAAGTAAAATTTCTTGATTACAGACGCCATACCATGCTGGAAGCGCAGTACAGCGGACGTTATCTGTTTGAATATTTGAATGTTACTGCCAATTCAAGCTATAAGTTAGCTGCAATAAATAATCCCGTTATTCCGTCCGCTGACAATAATTACTGGAGACTCCACTGGGAGAAAGTTCCTGCCGTGAAAATTAATCCCGGTTCCGCGAATACAAGGTATTTTGAAGAAATTGATCTTGGTCCTCATTTAATAAACGGCAGGGGATTTATAGGCTTTCGCGCGGATATGGAACTTCTTACAAGAGAAAGACAGCGCGATGATTCGTTCCGTACAGGTACGAGAAAAATTGAAAATTCCTTCAGTATACAGGTAACAGACCTTGGTCTTACTGTGCGTTACGGTTTTAATAAAGCTGCAGTGCTTGTAACAAGTCTTTCTACAGGGAAACCTGTCGAAGGCGCTTCTGTAAAATTGCTTTCTCCGGGAATGATGACAAGCGGACAGGATTTGAATACCATTCATGTTTATGCCGAAGCAGTGACGGGAAGCGACGGGCTTGCGGTGCTTAAGATGGAACCTTCATTGCTGCGCGGCATTACGGAAAATGCAGGCAGATGGGATAGATATGATACGCCTTATTTTCTGGCTGAAAAAGGAGAAGACAGAGCGGTCTTTAATCCGTCTTCGCATAACACATGGAGTTTCGGTGTTCAATCTGCGGTTCCCCAGCGCGCGGAAGAAATAGTTCCTTTAGCGTTTTTATTTTCTGATCGCGGTCTTTACAAACCTGGTGAAACATTGACATTCAGGGGTGTCGACAGGTCAAGAGTGCTTGGAATGTACGCTATATACAATGGAAATTACACAATTGTTCTTGAAGAAAATGTTTATAGACCCGCCCAGATTGAGATCATCAACGGAACAACTACAGAATCCGGAAGTTTTTCAGGCAGCATAAATATTCCTGAAGATTTAAATCCAGGCTCCTACCGGCTTGTGTACAGAAGAAGCGAAGATACAAAAGGCGAAGTTATTGCAAATGTTCCCGTAACGGTCGCTTTTTTTGAGCGTCTTAAATTCCAGGCGGTTCTTTCTTCGCCTGCATCTGCTGTAATTATGGGAGACAATATAAATTTGAATTTGCAGGCAAGTTATCTTTCTGGGGGCAGCCTTTCCGGGGCTTCATGGGAAAGCGCGTGGTTTGAGGAAACGACAGTCTTCCGCCCGCAGCGCTCTGATACAAGAGAATTTATTTTCGGTCCGCGCCGGGGCTGGGACAGTAGGCGTTACATAGGATCTCAAAGCGGAGCTTTAAGCGGGCAGGGAACCGCAAGTCTTGGACAGAGAACCGGAGGCAGTAAAATTACAGGCGCTCCGTATCTTTATCAGGCGGAAGCAAGAGTTACGGACATAAGCAATCAGATGATAACGGCATACCGTTCGGTTGTAGTGCATCCTGCTTCTTTTTATATCGGACTTCACCGCAGCCCGGGAGGTTTCACCCGCGCAGGAGAGGAATTTTCCTGTAATTATATTACCGTTAATTCTGAAGGTCAAAGAACTTCAAATAACGCTCTTTTCCTGCAAAGCGGCGAAGGAGCAGGTCAGTTAAAGGTTGAACTTATCCGCGAAGAATGGCGGCGTATTCAGCAAAGGGGCGTCAGCGGATATATTTACGATGAATATTCGCCTCAGCAGACAGTTGACAGTGTTCAAATGATAAATATTCAAAACGGCGGAGGTTCAATCAGGGTAAAACCGTCTTCAGCAGGTCAGCACATCCTGCGCGTTTCTTCCAAAGACAGGGAAGGCAGAACTGCCATGACGGAATTTATGTTTTATGTGACAGGTTCAGGCGGTTACTGGAATTTGAGTAACCCCTCCGAAATAAAGCTTACTCCCGACAAGGAAATTTATGAACCCGGCGAAATGGCAAAAATTCTTCTTCAAAGCACACTGCCTGAAGGGCATTATCTTATAACGGTGGAACGCGAAGGCATTTTTTCAGAAGAAGTGCGTCATTTTACAGAACCTGTCACAGTTATTGATGTTCCCATTGCGCGTAACTATGTGCCTGTTGTTTATGTTTCTGTCTCTTCGTATTCAGTGCGTTCAGGACCTCCTTCCCATGAATACGGAAGCCCTGATCTTGATAAGCCCAGGGGGTATTTTGGCGTAACAGCTTTAGCCATAAACCCGCGTGTTAAGGCATTTTCTGTCAGCGTGCAAAGCGATAAAAAAACATACCGTCCCGGAGAGGAAGTAACCATGACGCTTACGGCGACAAGGGACGGAAGACCTTTGCCCAATGCCGAACTTACGCTCATGGCGGTAGATAGGGGCGTATTGGATCTTGTTAATTATCATGTGCCTGACCCTATTGATTATTTTTATTCACGAAGCATGTTCCCTCTTCATGCGGCGGGAGGGGACTCCCGTTCGTGGTTAATGGATCCTGTTACCTACAGCGTCAAGAATCTTCAGGGCGGAGATTCTGAAGGCGGCAGTAAAATTGAAGATCGCAGGGATTTTAATCCCACGGCGGTTTTTGAGCCCATGCTGATTACAGACTCAAAAGGACAAGTGACGCACACCTTTACCCTGCCTGACAATCTTACAACATATCGCGTAACGGTTTTCGGAGTGCGCGGGGATCTTTTTGCGCTTAAGGAAAGCGAAATTGCGGCTCAAAACAGGATTAATGTCAGGGAAGTTCTCCCCAGGCGTTTAAGGGAGCGTGATACTGCGGAAGCGGGGATATTGATTACAAATCTGGATTCTTCTCCTCATACATTGACAATAAGGCTTGATATAGGAGAGCCTCTCCCTTCAGATGCGTCCAGCGGTTTATTAAAACTTCCCGGGAAGGCTTTTGTAGACGGAACTTCGGAACGCCGCGTCACTGTAAGGAGCGGAGAGAATGCCGTCGTCTATTTTGATGTCGCGGCGGAAAGGGAAGGGAATGTTACCTTAAATTTCACCGTAAGATCCCAAATTTTAAATGAAAGGCTGATACGGGAGATGACAATAGAACGCCCCTTTGTTACGGAAACCGTTACTGTTATAGGGACAGTTAATTCAGATTCATGGAGCGAAGCTCTTACAATCCCCTCTTTTGCAGATAACGGAGCGGGGCATTTGACTGTCTCGCTTGACGCTGCCCGTCTTGGCTTGCTGGATTCCGCTGTTACATGGCTTTTCCGCTATCCTTTCGGATGTCTTGAACAGCGCAGCGCGGTTGTGATGCCGCTTGTTGTTTTTGCGGAATATTTTGACGCTTTAAGCCTGAAAAGCGAAGTTTCCGATCCTGCGCGTGTTGTTGAAAACGAGCTTAAATCCTGGGCTCAAGTGCAGCTTGCAAACGGCGGCTTTCCGTACTGGACGTCAGGCACAAGAGCCGACCCCTATGTAAGTCTGAGAATAGCTCATATTATTGCGATAGCATTACAAAAAGAAATGAATATTCCATCATCGTTTAATATTACATCCCTTAAAGCGTATCTTAACCGTGAATATCAGGAAATACAAAGATGGCAGCGCAGTAATTTATCATATTATTATCAATCATATCTGCAGAGCTATATGTTATACGTCATGTCCCTTCTCGGCGAAAGGATTGATCCTTCAGGGCTTTCAGGAATTCTAAGCCGTGATAATGTTGATGTTTCTGTTCTTGCGTTTGCCGGAATGACATATCTCAATCTTGGAAGAACATCCGATGCCGCGAATGCAGCGCAGCGCATACGAAATCTTATAAGGCTCACTGCAAGAGGCGCGGAAATTACAGATCCTCTGGAAAGGAACCGTAACAGTTTCTACGGCGGTAATATTGAACAGCTTGCTCTTACCCTGCAATTTTTTGCGGAGCAGTTTCCGGGAGACGATATTAACACAAGGCTTTTATTCTCGCTGCTTGAAAATCAGCGTTCAGGAAGAGGATGGCAAAACACCTCTTCGGCAGTCAGGATTCTGTCGGCTGTGGACGCTTTAATAAAAGCGGAAAATCTTGCCGGCATTGACGTAAACGCGGATGTTTCGCTTGCCGGAGCCAGTTTGCTTCGGGGAACATTTAAAGGTCTTGGAGCAAAACCTGTTACGGGAAAATTTGATTTTAACGGGAATATTCTTTCCTCCCTTCCAAGGGATCGCGTTCAGACGCTTAATTTTACGCGAAGCGGAAAAGGCAATATTTACTATACTGTCTCCTTAAGTTATGCGATACCGCCTGAACTTCAGTCTTTCCGCGATGAAGGGCTTGGTGTTTTCATGAGTATATACGATGTAAGTACGGGACAGGAAATCACATTGGATGCTGCAAGTCAAAGATATCCGCTAAAGAGCGGAAGAACATACCGCGCGAGCGTAAGGGTATCTTCATCAAGAGATCGCGCGTATGTAGCGCTGAGAGCCCCTGTTCCGTCCGGAGCTGAAATCCTGGACGCCGCATTTGTTACAACCGCAACCTTTTCAGAGAGCGGCACAGGAGGAGGAAGCGAAGGAAACGCGCGAAGGGCAGGTTCATGGGTTAGCCACCAGATGATCTTTGATAACGAGATTCAATATTTCTGGGATCAGTTTAACAGGGGAGAAACAACAGTAAGTTTCCTTTTCCGCACCGCAAGAAGAGGAGTGTATCCTGTGCCTCCTTTACAAGCTGAATGTATGTATGAGCCTGAAATTTTCGGCCGCAGTCAGGGGTTGTTATACACAATTGAATAAGTAAGGATTATAAACTCTTTTTAAGATGAATCGCAAATGAGTATGATTTGAAAACAAGCAGAAATTTTTATAAATTTTTTATACGAATAGCGGCGAGCGCGGCAGCGGCGTTTTTGCTTTGCTGGCTTGTAATGAAGTATTCTCCTTATCCTCAGTTAAATCAATTTTTATCCCGCCCAAACAGTATCCGCTATTATGACCGGAACGGTTATTTGCTCCAGATAACGCCTCTTGAGCAAGGGCTGCGCAGGGAAAGACTTGGAGAAATTCCTAAGTATGTAAAAGATATTTTTGTATTTTCTGAAGACAGGCGTTTTTTCACCCACAGCGGCGTTGACAGTCTTTCCCTTTTTCGGGCGTTATTCCAGAATACAGCGCAGGGAAGAAGAGTAAGCGGAGCAAGTACAATTACAATGCAGCTTGCCCGTCTTATTGCGGACAATTCATCTCCTGTTAAAGATCAGTCTTTTTTCCAAAAAATAAAAGAGGCTGTAAATGCCTTTCGGCTGGAAGCGCGGTTTTCAAAGGATGAAATCCTTGAACTGTACTTGAATTCACTGCCATTCGGCTATAATACGGAAGGAACAGCCTCCGCCGCAAAAACTTTTTTCGCGAGCGAACTATCAGCGCTTTCTCCTTCTCAGGTTTTCGTTCTTGCGGTAATTCCAAGAAGACCGAGCCTTTACAACCCTGTTGAAAATCCTGACTTATGCATCGCGGCGGCGGCTGAACTGCACAGGCGTTTTATTAATAATAAAAAATTTATTTCCTCTTGGTCGTTATTTAAACAAATGGATGAAAGGGACTTTCACTTTGCTGTTTCTTCCGCGAAGCGTTTTGCGTATCCTTTTGAATTTCCTCATCTTATCCGCAGTATCAATAACCTTTTTTTATCTTCAGGCAGTTATCCTTCCGAGATACATCTTTCCGTAGACCTTGCGCTTCAGCATTTTCTTGAAAACAAAATCGCAGGCGCCGCAGCTCAGTACTATTCATCGCGTCTTACAAACGGAGCGGCAATTGTAATTGAAAATGAAACAGGTGAAATACTTGCATGGGTTGGAAGCGCCGACTTTTTTAACGCGCAGGCGGCAGGGCAGATAGACGGAGTACTGGCTTTAAATCAGAGCGGCAGCAGCATGAAACCTTTTTTATATGCGATGGCTCTGGAACACGGTTTTAAACCGGCTGATGTAATCGCAGATATACTTATGACTTTCGGCGAAAGTGAATTGTACATTCCAAGAAATTTTAATGAACGTTTTAACGGTCCTGTTCTTTTTCGCGCCGCTTTGGCTTCGAGCCTTAATATCCCGGCTGTTTATCTTCTTTACAGGCTTGGAGTCAGGAACTACGCAAATCTGCTTCTTTCTCTGGGTTTTGATTCAATTGAAAATTCCGCAAATGACGCGGGGCTTGGTCTTTCTTTGGGAAACGCTCCTGTAAGCCTTTTGGAACTGGTGCGGGCATTCAGTGTTTTTCCTCGGGACGGATTATATTTGCCTCTTACATGGCAAAAAACTGATGAGAAACCGGAAAAAGAAGAGCGCAGAATATATTCAAAAGATACTGCCAGGATTATCTGCTCGTTTTTATCAGACCCTGGCGCGAGAACTATTGCATTCGGCAGAGGGAGAAATTTTATTACTGAATACCCCGCTATTTTTAAAACGGGAACCGCCAATCAGTACCAGAGCATTGTGGCGCTTGGAGCTACAAAAAGATATACCGCAGGCGTATGGATGGGAAATTTTACAGGGGAGACGGTTATCGGCAGAACAGGAAGTTCTGTTCCGGCTGCCATAGCGCGGGAAACTCTTGATTTTCTGGAGAATGCAGGCGGAAATGCAAATATGAATTTCCCGGAGCCTGAAAACTGGGTTACAAAGAGAGTCTGCGCGGTTTCAGGAATGATGCCCCATGAAGCCTGTCTTTCCGTAATTAACGAATTTGTGCAGCCTGAGGAAACGGGCGTTTTCTGTACATGGCACAGGATTGCAGACGGAAAAAGCGTTACAGTCTTTCCTGCGGAATATCAGTCGTGGTTTACATCCGTACAAAGACAGGGTTATCTTGATTTTTCTTCGCGTCCCCTTGAAATTATAAACCCCCGAAGCGGCTTTGTGTATCTTTCAGGTCCCGGAATCGGCAGCGGTGAAATCCCTGCCGAAGTTACAGGAGGAGAGGGCGATATATTGCACGTAACGCATAACGGCAGTTCGTTCAGGATTAACCGTCCGTTTGTTTTTTATCTGCCGCGGATACGGGGAATTAATACCCTTCATGTTCAAAACGGCGATGAAGAAAATACAGTTACCTTTACGGTAGAGTAATAAGATACATAATAATAGAGTTGAATTTTTATCCAAATCTTGATAAAATCATTATATGAGAAACATTAAAATTCCAATTTTTATATTAACAGGAGTAATATTTATTTTGAGCGCTATTGAAAAAATTGATGCCCAGCAGCTGGGCGACGGGCTTTTTGCGAGGATTACCACAAACAGGGGAGATATAATAGTGCGTCTTGAATACAAAAACGCTCCTCTTACAGTGACAAATTTTATAGCTCTTGCCGAAGGCAAAATGAATAACCACAAAGGAAAGAATTATTATGACGGGCTTAATTTCCACCGTGTTATTTCCAGAGCGAACGGAGATCCCCAGGATTTTATGATTCAGGGCGGGTGCCCTCAGGGGAACGGAAGAGGCGGACCTGGTTATAATTTCCCTGATGAAATTCATCCTGATTTAAAACATGACAAGCCCGGGATTCTTTCAATGGCTAATGCTGGACCCGGCACAAACGGAAGTCAATTTTTCATTACAATCGCCCCTGCAAGTCATTTGGACGGAAAACATACTGTTTTCGGACAGGTAGTTCAGGGACAGAACATTGTAAATACAACAAGACGGGGTGATAAAATTGAAAGGATTACAATTATACGAAACGGGCAAGAAGCAAATGCCTTTATCGCGGATCAGGAAAATTTCGACAGGTTAAGAAAAGAAATTGATGCGGCAAGAATAAGCACAGCGCAGGCTAAAAAGCAGGCGGATATTGCCAAAATTAACGCAGATTACCAGAATACCCAGCAAACGGCTTCTGGGATTCGTTATATAATTCAGACACAGGGAACGGGAAACAAGCCTTCACGCGGCAGAAATGTCCGCCTTAATTATAAAGGCAGGCTTCTTGACGGAACTGTTTTTGATGACTCATACCAAAGAGGAAGCCCTATTGAATTCCAGGCCGGAACAGGAAGGGTAATTCAGGGTTGGGATGAAACAGTTATGGATATGAGACAGGGTGAAAAACGCCTTGTAATAATTCCGCCTGAACTAGCTTACGGAAATGAGGGAGCGGGAGGCGTAATACCTCCTGACAGCTTTCTTGTTTTTGAAATGGAACTGCTGAGTATAAGATAATCGAATTTTATGAGCGATGGAAATAATTCTGCAGAAGTGACAGGGAAAAAGATTTTTTTTCTTTACCCGACTGTTTCTATACAAAATCAGATTATATCAAAATTGGCGCAGGAAGAATATGAAGTATATGTCGCCAAAGATCATACCCGTCTTGCGCGCGCGCTGAAAGACTATCCTGATTCAATTATATTTATTAATATTGATGAAAATATGCCCGAACCGGAATGGGAAAAATGGATCATCTCTACATCAAGCCAGATGCCGGAAATCAGTATCGGGATTTTTTCTTCAAGTAACAATGAGGATATAAAAAATAAATACATAGATACCCTTCATGTCAGCTGCGGATTTACAGGATTGAGGGTTGATATGAGCGGTTTCACCGAAAAAATTCTGAATATCGTGGAAAAAATGAACGCCAAAGGACGGCGCAAATTTATCCGCGCTTCCATAGAAAAAGAAACAAATGCTGTCATGAATATGCCGCATAACAACGATTTTTTAAACGGTGTAATCAGAGATATAAGCATTGTAGGTTTTTCATGCGTTTTAGAAAGTGAGCCCGGATTAATAAAAAATTCTTTGGTTAAGGATATACAGATTAAACTTCAGTCCATGCTTTTAAAAGTAGACGCCATTGTTTTCGGCTCCAGAATAGAAGGAGAAGAAAAAAAATATGTTTTATTGTTTTCCAAGCGGCTTGAGTCGGAAGACTGCAATAAAATCCGCAAATATATTCAAGGCAATCTCCAGACCAAGATGGATGCAGAGATAAACTGATTTTTAGAATTTCATTTGCCGAAAATCTTAATTCCTTCTCCCGGAAATTTTTTCTTTACAGCCCTGATTGCCTTTACAATTTTTATGGCTTCATCTTTATCACACCAGATAACAAGAGCGAAATTTTCTTCAGGCCATATAGCATCCCCCATGCGAGGACCTGAAGTTCCTACCCCCAGTATATTCGGATATTTTGTATAAAATTTTCCCACTTCTTCCTTTGCGAGAGCTTCAAGAATATTTTCTTCAACTGACTGGTTTGCGATTATTTCAACGCGGATCATTTTCGTGCCTCCGTTAATGCCTTCTTGCGTTTTTCGCCTGCCGCAATTCTGTCGCGGCGCGCCTGGGCTTTTGCTTTTCGCAGATCGGATCTTCTGTTCAGTATTGCATAAATTGTCGGCATTAAAAACAGAGTCATCATTGTGCCGACTGTCAGTCCTCCGAGCACTGTCTTTCCGATAGGCGCTACAAGTTCCGAACCTTCTCCAGGGAAGAAAGCCATGGGAACAAGACCTACAACTGTTGTAAGAGTTGTCATCAGAATCGGGCGCAGCCTGTTGCCTGCGGCTTCTACGCAGGCATCATTGAGGGAGTATCCTCTTTTGCGCAGAAGGTTTGTATAATCTACAAGCACAATGCCGTTATTTGTTATAACGCCTACCAGTACCAAAAGTCCTACTGCCGTAAGTACATTAAAGATGGTGTTTGTAACAAGATAAATTGCAACAATGCCGATAAGCGAAAGCGGTATAGTAAAAATAATTATAAACGGATCGCGGAATGATTCAAATAAAGACGCCATTATTCCGAAAACAAGAAAAACTGCCACAATGCAAATCAGTATAAAGCGGGTAAACATTTTTACCATCTCTGTATTGCCCCCGCCGTATTCAATTAATATATCATCTTCAATCGGAATTTCAGTCCTTATTAGTTCTTCCACAAGTCCCTGAAGGACATTAAGCTTTGCTCCGGGTTTTGCGTTTGCAGTTACTTTTAATATGCGGCTTTGATTTTCACGGCTGATTGTAAGAGGTCCTGTGCTTTCTTCATATCTGACAAAGCTTGATAATGGAACCCTCCCCGCCATCTGACTGTTTATGAAAATATTATCAAGAGCAGGACGCGTATTGCGATCAGCTTCGGCTAATATCAGAATAACATCATAATCCTTTCCGCCTGATTTATATCTTGTGGCTATTACTCCGTCTACTGCCGCTTTTATTTCGTTGCCTACAGTGTAGGTATTAAGACCAAGCGCGTACATTCGTTCGCGGTCAAAAATAAGTTCTATTTGAGGAAGACCGTCCCTAAGGTCAACCGCAGGTTCTGTAACATAGTCGCCCAGATTTTCCTTTAAGAGGGATGCTATTTTTTCGCCGGTTGCCTTTCCTTTTACAAGATCTTCCGTGCGCAGTGTAATTTCAACCGCAGGACCTCCCATCATATTGCCGCCCATCCCGCCGAATGAAAGCGTAACGCCGGGGAATTCGTTAAAGTGCGGGCGAAGAATATCTTTTATTTCGTTGGCGGATTCTATGCGTTCCCTGAAAGACGGCAGGTTTATTCTCAATGATCCCGAATTGCTTCCGCTTCCTCCCATGCTGAACATTCCGCCGCCGCTGCCGGCATTGATTACAAGATTTTCATATCCTTTAATTTCCTTTTCAACAATCATCTGAAACTGATGCAGGATGGCTTCAGTTTCAGCAAGAGGAGTTCCCACAGGAAGGGTCGCGTTTACAATAACATTGTCTTCTTCCTGCTGGGGCATGAATTCCCAGCCGATTATCGGTATAAATGCAATGCTTCCTGATAAAATAATCAGTATAACAAATACGGTTAAAAATTTATGACGGAGTATTCTTGCGACTGCTTTGCGGTAGCTGTTGTCAAGCCATTTGAAAAAACCGTCAAATATTGAGTCAACTGCCGCAAGCGCTCCTTTAAGGGGTTTTTGTTTTCGCGTAACAAGAGGCAGGTAATGGCTTGCGAGAACCGGAACCAGAAAAAGAGCGGTGAAAAGCGAAATGCCAAGCGATATTGCAATTGTAAAGGCAAGCCCTGAAAAAATTTCGCCTGCCATTTCCAGTAAACCCTGAAACATAATAAGCGGAAGAAAAACGCACAAAGTAGTCAGGGTGGAAGCTGTAATTGCGATTATCATTTCCGTAGTTCCAAGTATGGCGGATGTTTTTAATTTGGCTCCCTTTTCGCGGTAATGATAGATATTTTCAAGAATTACAATTGAGTTGTCTATCAGCATTCCTATTCCGAGAACAAGCCCTGCCATCGTCATAAGATTAAGGGTAAGACCCGCAAAATACATAAGCATCATTGTTATAAGTACCGAAATCGGAATGCTTAATCCTATGATTATTGTAGGTTTAATTGAACGGAGGAAAAGGAAAAGGAATACAATGGCAAGAACAGCGCCTGAAATGGCTGTATTTGTTACCTGGCTTAGAGAATTTTCAATAATATCGGTTGTGTTAAACAATTCCGTTATTTTTATATCCTGCGGGATTTCCCTTTCAAGCCTTTTGATCCTGTCCCGAAGATCTTTTGCCGCCTGAACAGAATTCTTTCCGCTTTGTTTCTGTACCGACAGCATTACAGCAGGCTGACCGTTTACAAACACTGCGCTTGTCTCATCGCGGAAGTCTTCGAATACATCAGCAAGGTCTCGAAGATATATTTGTCTCGGCATTTCTACAGTTGTGCCCTGTAATCCTCCGCCCCTGTATGAAATTACCGTATTTTTAATTTCATCCAATGATTTGTATTCGCCCATGGCAGTAAGGATATAGGAAAGCCCTCCTTCCGTTATGCTGCCTACAGATGTCTGCATGTTCTGCGCCGCGATCATCTGCTGGATTTGGGTAATGGTAAGACCGTATGCTTCAAGTCTGCTCTGCGGAATTTCAACGCGGACAATTTTATCTCTTCCCCCTGATGTTGACGCAGTTGCAATGCCGGGCGTTTGTTCTATACGCGGAATAATCGTATCTTCGGCGATTTCCCTGAGTTCTTCGGATGTGCGGTTTCCCGTAACCATAAGACCCATAATGGGAATCATGGACGGATCAAATTTAAAAATCATCGGCGCTTCAACTCCGCTTGGAAGGTAACGCCTTACCCTGTCCAGAAAGTCGCGGATGGAAAGAGAGGCATCCTCAAGATTTATTCCGTATGTAAACTGCAAAAGCACCAGGCTTGATCCTTGAGACGAAGTAGATGTTAATGATTCAAGCCCTGAAACGCTGGAAAGCGCGGCTTCCAGAGTGCGGGTTACAGTTCGTTCTACTTCTTCAGGGCCTGCTCCTGTATAGGATGTAAAGACTGCGATATAAGGAGGATTAATCTCTGGGTATAAATCCACAGGAAGATTTATTAGCGAAAAAAGCCCTAGACCTATTAATAGGGCGAAAATAATTATAACTGTAGTCGGCCGCGAAACAATTGTTTTAACAAACATGATTACCTCAAATTAATTGGCGCTTAAAGGCGTCATCCGTTCAATAACATTTACCCTTACGCCGTCTTCAAGCAGTGTCTGTCCCCGTGCGACAACTTCATCGTCAGGATCAAGCCCTCTTTGTATTTCAAGTACACCGTCTATCAGGATACCGGGCACTACATTTCTTTTTCTTACAATATTGTGCTGGGCGCTTTCCGGGTCTTTTACAACAACAAACACATACTGTTCACCGAAACGCGAAAGCAAAGCAGATGCGGGAATTTTTACAATATCATGTTTTGCCTCAGTGACTATTTTTACTTTTGCGAACATTCCCTGTTTTAGCCTTGAGCGGTTATCTGCGACATTTACGCGTATTTCCATGGTGCGGGAGGCAAGATCAACTGTCGGAGCAAGTTCTGTAATGCTGCCCTGAAAAGTTTCGCCCGGCCATGCGTCAAGGGTAATAATACACGGAAGATTCATTGCCATCTTGGAAATAAACCGCTCTGCGATATGCAGCTTTATTTCAAGCGCGCCGTCTCCCGAGATTCTGGCAAGCGGCACTGCCTGGCTTATAGTCATTCCAACCTGCGCAGGAAGAGCGACAATTGTTCCGCTTATGGGAGCTGTTACTGTGCTTTGCCTGAAATTTAAGCCGGGGCGGGACGGATCTACAGAGGCTATTGCCTGCCCCCTTGTCACCCGTTGTCCGACAGATACATTTACTCTTGTAATTCTTCCTGCCGCTTCGGAAAATGTGTCCACAGTAGATCCGGCTATGATATCGCCTGAAAGGGATATATAGTCCTGAATTTGTCCTTTAACGGCAACTGTTGTATTTACCGCGAATACCGGACGGACAAATTCTGTTTGTGAGCTTTCCTTGTTTCTGTCGCCGATACAGCCTGAAAGCAAAACAATTATTAATACCAAATAAAAATTTGAGACTTTACAATTTTTTATTGTCATCAGAATCTCCTTCCTGAAAGAGTCCCGAAAGGTACGCCGATCGAATATTCAAGATCAATGAGACCGTTGATATAGTTAAATTGCTGTTCAAGCATCTGTACGCGCGCTTCCCTCAGGGATTGCTCTGCGCTTTGAACCTGAAAATAATCCTGTAAACCTGCCCTGTATGCCTGTTCTGTCTGACGGTATGCCTGCTCCGCAAGGTTTACTGTTTGTGTCTGCGCCTGCGCGCTTGTTCTTGTTCCCTCAAGCCCAAGTATAATATTGTAGATTTCAATTTCCGTTCCGTTGATCAGCTGCGTTAGTCCCAAATTGGCGGTTTTTATTTGATCATCCGTATTTTTAATTCCCTGATAATCTGTGCTGAAAGGAATAAGACTATGCAGGCGTATCCCCAGTGATACTGTAAGAGAGCCTGATTTCATCCAGTTATCCCTGCTTTCAAACCAGGGATTGTTCCACGGATCCAAAAACGCGGAATTTCTGTTCCAGCTTATTGTTAAACTTGGGGTCAGCGCATACATTTGCGCTTTTCTTGCGCTTTCAAGCATCATGATAGTATGCCTTAATTCCTTAATGTCCGGTTTTCCATCGGATGCTCTCCTGACCATTTCCGGTATGTCAAAACGGATAAAGTTTGTTATCTGAGCTACAGGAATAAGTTCAAACTGCGTATTGTAATCAAGTCCAAGGAACATGGCAAACTGCGCCATGGAAAGTCTCATGCCGTTTTCAGCCTGGTTAATATACGGACGCATATTTTCTCTTGCAACCTGCGCCTGCAGCAAAGTCAGTTCAGGAGCGAGCCCTGCGTTATAATTCGCCTGCGCCATTTGCACTTGGCGTTCGACATTTGCAAAGCTGCTTCTAAGCAGAGAAATTCTTTCCTGCAGCAGCAGCATATTGTGATACGCCTTTCTCACATCACGTTCAAGCTGTATTTTAACTTTTTCATAACCCAAAAGTCCTGTCTCGTAATCCAATTGCAGGCGTTTCATATTTTCGAACATTGCCAAATTTAAGTTTATTGACGCCTGAATGGTAGTCGCTACGCGCCACGGAGAGATTTCTACGGAATAGGGCGTTACGCCGTACAAGGCGCCTTCTGGCAGCAGGGGAATTGAAGATGATGGCGGCGCAAAAGGGTTTAAAGCCTGACCTAACTGATTTAACCCTTCATATATAGGGTTTAAAGCCTGAGCCAAATCTACAGGGTAAAGACCAGAAGCCGTACTTGCCTGATTATCCCTCATTACAGAACCTGCGACTGTAACATTGGGAATAAATTGGTTCCATGAATACCTTGAAGCGCGTTCTTTTGTCGCTGCGTTTGTACGGGATGTTTCAAGACTTAAATTGTTTTTTATCGCCAGTTCTACCGCTTCATCGGGGCTTAGCCGTCTCCGTTCCTGGGTATGCAGACTTGCGCATAACACAATCAGCATAACGGAAAGGCAGAAAAGCCGCTTTAATGCGCTTTTTTGATCGTTTACCCGGATTCCAAACCGTTTTACGAGGTTCATAAAATGACTCCTTTTTAAGACCCGCATACCGCGCGGTCCTTTAATCTGATGCCGTAAAGGCAAAGACATGTATAACATGTCAGGCATGCAAAGCACTGCCCCGGCGGTGCATACATTCGCTCCGCCTCTTTTAAGATTGTTAGTAATATATACTTTTTTATTCATCGTTTAAAGCCCCCAAGACCCAAAGTAATAAATTTTAATAATATCCTGATATCCTCATTTTGAATTTTTTCGAAATTAAAGTTTTCCCGAGGTTCGTTTTCCGTAAAAATTGAATTTTTTAATACATTTATAAGGAGAAATAAAATCCAGTGAGAAACCTGCTGTTTTTCTTCTTCTTCCGCGTCAAGAAGGCTTTCGATTTTTACATCTTCAAAGAGCCTGAAAATTTCGAGATTCTTTTCCGGTTTGCCTATATCCAGTTTTCTGTTCCGAATCCAGTCCATTGTAATAAGTATTTCAGGGCGGCAGCGCATATAAACCGTGATGGAAAAAAGCCCAAGATACAGCTGTTCGACAGTATCGCCTGAATGATTTATCCCCTGGCGGGCAAATTTAATAATGCGCTTAAATTCCCCTATGAAAAGCCTTCGAAGCATATCTTTTCTGTTTTTTAAGTGACCGTATAAACTGCTCTTGGAAAGTCCCATGCGTTTCGCTACCATATCCATTGAAACATCCCACGGACCAGCTTCCGCCACAGCTTCCGCGACAGCCTTGAAAAGCGGCTCCGTTTCCGCTTCCAGTTTCATTTCGTAAATCTGTTTTTCAAGTCCTTCAAAATCAATGGAATCTAGCTTTTCGGAAGTATATTTTAACCCGTGTTTTACAGTTTCATTTACTAAAGTTATAATTTTTTGAATTTCCGCCTCAGATGGGATTTTCTCCAATGAATTTTTTCTTTTAAAAAAATTTATTGTCATATAAAAAGTAAGCGTTGCGGAAACAAGGTTTAATAAGGCAAAACTGGATTTGTACTTCTTGTCAAGAACCAGCCTGATGCTGCTCATGTCCGCGCCGCGTTCTTTAATCCGGTCTGTTATGGTTCGGTCGTCTATATTTCGGTCATATATGTTTACAAGAGAGAAAATAAGCGAATATGTGTTTTTTGCAAAATATCTGACTATACTCTGTATTATTATTAAAATTCCATCATCGGTATCTTGGGATAAAAGAGCTTTTTCAAAATCCGCTTTGACAGAAACGGCAAAATCGTCAAAAAAATGTTCAGCCATTGCGGCAGAGATCGCCTGTTTACTTACAAAATGGCGGTACAGAGCAGGTTTACTAACTCTTAGACCTCTTGCAAGCTGCGAGAGACTGGTTTTCCTGTATAAATTGCGGCCCCATATTTTAAAAGCCGCATTAATAATTTCTGTTTTTGTCATGTTAACGACCGTTCGGTAACTTAAATATAACAGTTTGACTCTTAAAAAGCAACAGTGAACAGCTTTAAATTTACAGAATCCTGCATAAAACGCTCTGCCGTTGTTTTTTGACGTAATGAGAAGTACACTTAACCGTAAAACAAGGTTAAGGGAGAAGTATTAATTGGAACTGAAAATCGTTTTTATAATTATACTTACAGTTGTTTCTTCTGTTTACCTTGTAACGCTGTTTTTTAAATTCAGCGTTTTTCAGGCTGTTTTAAAATGCTGCCTTTTACCCCTTATTCTGGCAATTTATATCTTTGGCGCCGGCAGAATCCTTGTGCCGGTAATCCTTGCTCTTGTATTCGGGTGGCTGGGAGATGTGCTTCTTTTAAAAAATTATGACAATCGTTTTTTTAAATGCGGTCTTGCAAGTTTTCTTTTGGGTCATATTTGTTTCATAATTGCAATGTTTAATTTTACTCAGCCGTTTTTTTATTCTGTTCTTTTTATAAGTTTTGCAGTTGCCGCCGCTCTTGGCTTTCTTTTATTCAGATTTGTCAAGCCGACTGGTGAAATGAAAATACCTGTTATTGCCTATGAAACAGTAATTATTTTAATGGCGCTTTCAGCCCTGCAGATTTTTGTTGTTCAGGCAGGCTCCTTTGGTTTTTTTGTTCTGGCAGGCAGTCTTTGCTTTTTAATTTCAGATTCATTGCTTGCTTATGATACATTCAGGAAAAAAACCAAATTTGGGTATTTTATTATAATGGTTACCTATATTTTGGCTCAGCTTTTTATAACCCTGGGGTTTTGTACGCCCGGCATCTAAAAAACAATATACGGAGGAATATATGGCGAAAATAGGAATAATCGGCGGAAGCGGACTTGATAACCCTGCGATTCTCAATAATCCGCGTGATGAAATTGTAAAAACCCCTTACGGAGAACCTTCTTCGCCTCTTAAATCAGGGAGCATTGACGGAGTGCAGGTTGTTTTAATTGCGCGTCACGGACGAGAGCATACTATACCGCCTTCACAGGTAAACTACAGGGCGAATATTAACGCTTTAAAAACTTCAGGTTGTACCCATATTCTTGCCACTACTGCGGTAGGCTCATTAAAAGAAGAAATTAAAAGAGGGGATTTGGTAATAATAGATCAATTTATTGATTTTACAAAACAGAGAAAGATGACCTTCTATGATTCATTTGAGCCCCATAAACCTGTACATTGCCCGATGGCTGACCCTTACAATCATGAATTACGGAATCTTTTAATTGATGAATGCAGACAGAAAAATTATTCGTTTCACCCAAGGGGGACTGTTATTACAATAGAAGGTCCGCGTTTTTCTACAAGAGCTGAATCTTATATGTTCCGCTTGTGGGGCGCTGATATTATCAATATGTCAGTCTCTACAGAAACCGCTCTTGCCAATGAAGCAGGAATCCCGTATGCGGCAATTGCGATGAGCACCGATTATGACTGCTGGAAAACCGATGAAGAGCCTGTTAGCTGGGAAGCAATCTTGCGCGTTTTTTCCGGGAATACCGAAAAGGTAACAAATTTGCTAAAAAGCGTAATTTCCAAAATATAAGATGCTTTTTCAGAACTAACCGGATTGCGAAAAACGCTCTCTATTCTTGAAATTAATATTTTTTTTTGGTATAGATAATTTAATATACATGTACAAGTTATTCAGAACGCCGAAAAGAAAACCTGTTTCAAAAGCATATGCGGATATCAGAACTCCGGAACCCAGGATATCTTCATTTGTTGTTTTTCTCCTTAAAATGCTTGCAAGACTCTATTTGTTTCTTTTTCTTGGGGTTGCGAAGGCTGTTTTACAGGGAGAAGACCATGTTTTTAAGGCTTTTGAAAGGGCTTTATCCAAAAAAAGCCGATGTATTATTGCTTTCCGTCATCCAAATGGGGGAGAACCCCAGCTATTATCCTGGTTTTTTCTTTTAAAGCTCAAAGGGCTTGCCTTAAAAAAAGGGATTCGCTTTGCCCGTCCGCCTCATGCTGTGTTTGTGTACGGTTACGAAGTAGTCCGCTGGGGAGGGTGGGTAGCCAAATTTGTTATGCCCAATGTAGGGGCGATGCCGGTTTACCATGCAAAAATTGACAGAAAAGGAATGACAAGAATAAACGACGCCATAGCCGAAGGACCCTATCCTGTCGCGCTGGCTCCCGAGGGGCATGTTTCATATACTACAGATTCTGTTCTGAGACTGGAACCAGGGCTTTTCCATTTGGGTTTTCATGCAGCGCACAGGCTTTCAAGAAAAGGTTCTGACTGCTCCGTTGAAGTTCTTCCGCTGTCAGTTCATTTTTCTTTCGGCTCATGGGGGGTGTTAACCCTTGAACTGCTTTTACGAAAAATTGAAAGAGTCTGCGGTTTTTCGGGATGGGGAAGAAGAAAGCTCCCCTTTACAGAGCGGACGCGCCAGTGCAGGGACCATATTCTTGAAGCGAATGAAAAGCGTTATCAGATAAAAAGCGATACATCCCTTTCTTTTGCGGATCGGCTTAACCGTGTGATAGCCTCAGCTTTGGAAACTTCAGAGAGGATGATGGGTTTAAAGAGTGAAGGAGAATATTTTAACAGGTTTTATATGGTACGCCAGCTTTGCTGGGACCAGATTTTTCTTCCGGGTATTTATAACCTGAATGATAAAACTCAAGTAGAGCGGAGCATACTGGATTTAAAAGCGGGAGAAGCCTGGTATATTTCGCGGCATGTGGAACTGATAGATTTCTGCTGGTACTTCCGTGTTCCCATACCTGAAGATGACGCCGCCTTGCATAAAAAAATTGAATATTCCCAAAATTTATGGGATTTTGCAAGCCGTACAATCGGAGGAGAGATTAAAAACAGGGTGAGCGTTTTTCCGCGGAAGGTGATTATCCGCGCAGCTCCTGTTATCAATTTGAGCGAGCGGCTTCCCGCGTATCAGCGGGACAGAAAAGAAGCGATTACGCAGGCTGTCTCTGATCTTGAAAAAGAATACCTTAACTGTATTTCAAACTGGAGAAGCGGTTAATTTTTGTTATACGATCTTTTTTTCCGCCGCTATGCGGATTGCTTCCGCGAGGTTTTCGGCGCCAAGTTTCATGTAAATATTGTTAATCACCATTTTCACCGTATTTATCGAAAGGTTTCTGTTGGCTGCTATTTCCGTGCGTGAAAGTCCGTGTGAAATATCTTTTAAAATTTCATGTTCTCTGGGAGAAATCGCAAAGTCCGCAACGCCGTTTGTTTGTTTGTATTTGGTAATGACGTGCGCCAGCCTTTTTGCGTATGAGGCTGCTTTTCTGTTGACAGTTTCCAGCCATGATTTGGGGATTATACTTTTGCTTTTAACCGCAAAAGCTGTTAATGTGCGCATATCCTTGCCAAGCTCAATAAACGGCATAAGCAGGTTGTTAGGCGAAGCTGTTTCATAGGCTTCCTTAAGCGCTTCCAGCGCTTTAGGTTTATTCTTCATTTTATAGTGCACGCAGGCTTCAATCGCCAGCATTTCCGTTCTTCCCAATAGATAAGATTCCCTGCCTTTCATTTCCTGGATATACATTAAAAGGGGAGGATAAATTCTTTTAACGTAAAAATATACAGCCCTTATTTGATTTGTGAAATTTTCAATAAAAGACGCGTGAGCGTAAGGCGTAAAACCGTCTGTCAGCCAGTCGGGCGCTTTTTCAGGCAGTCCAAGGACACAGTAATACCAGCATTGCGAAATATCGTAATTTGCATAACGGTTTATATATTCGCTCTCCTTTAACTGTTCTTTCATTTCCTTAAGGGAGTTTTCCGCTCCTGTAAAATTTCCATGCGCTAGGCTGAGTCTTAAAGAATAAAACAGCGCCCGGTGCATAACTTCAAACTGGCTGTTCTCCCGCGCCTGTTCAAGCGCCTGCAAAATTAAAACTTCGGCAGAGTGAAAATCACCCTGATAAAATTTCAGCTCTCCCCTTGCAAGTTCTTCTTCTCCTGTTTTTATGCCGTTGAAATACTGCGATTGAATTTCCAGAGTGCGCGTAAGGGAATCTATAAAATCCTGTATAGCGCCTTTTTTTGATGTTCCTACGCCGTTAATCCACGGGCCCAGATAGTGATTGTTAAATTTGCCTGTTTCGATTGGTCTGGAACAGTATTTATTGAATTTTTCAAAATAAAGATCAAAATCAAAAATGCCGTCAGTCAAACACATAAAAAGACGCAGATAACCCCAGCAATAATAAAGGTCGCTTAATGTTTTATGTTTAAACAGGTTGTTCTTGGGCAGTTTTAAAAAAATAGTTTCATAATGCTGAATAAGTCTTACTGACTTTTCAAAGAGACCATGGCACATACAGGCTGAAACATGCATAACAGCCAGTCTTTCTGCTGTAAGGAACGCTTTTTCAGGCGCTTTATCAAGAATCGATTCTGCGAATTTCGCAATATCATGCGGTATCTGCACAGGTAATGCGTATAAAATGGACGCGATTGCTTCATAATTGCCTGTTTTTTCATAATAAAAAAGAGCGTCAATTTTAAACCCGTTATTGTTGCACCATGCTCCTGCGATTGTGTATGTATCATGTTTTTGCTGTTCTGTGAGTATATCCTGTTTTTTACCCAGGAATTCCAGAAAAAGCGGATGGATAAGGTATGCGTTGATATAATTATCACGGCGTATATAAGCGTTTAAATTTTCAATTTCGGTTATTATTTCCTTGCTACCGTTTGCCAAAATGGAAATAAGATCAAAAGAAAGATGTTCTATTAATGAAAGACGTATTAAAAACTCTTGAATCTTATGCGGTATGTTATTCCATAATTCAGTCTCCATTAAATAAAAAATATTCGTTTTCATTGCGTTACGGACATAACCTCCGTAACCGGGCGCTTTCTGGAATGATCTTGCGATCAGGTTTATTGCGAACGCCCAGCCTTCCGTATCCTGCATAATTTCCCGGAGATTTTCCTGATACAGATTTATATTCATCTGACGGAAATACTGCGCAAGTTCGTTTTCTGAAAAACGGAGATTGTTTTCGTTTATATTAAATATATAATCTTTGGAAATCATGCTTGCAATGTTTATATGAGGGCTTGAACGCGTAAGGAGGAATATTGAAGTGCCTGCGGGAAGATTGTGAAAGATACATTCTTCCAGAAAACGAATAACGGAAGAATCTTTTATAAAATGAAAATCGTCCATAACAAGGATACGCTGTTTTTTCTCTATGTGCTCGCTTAAAAGAGACTGGTATTGTTTCAGCTTGTCCGTAGTGTTCGGAAATCCCAATTTGGCAGCGGCTACGGCAAAAGGCGCGTTTATCTGCTCTATGGTGTTTACGCAATTATCCCAAAAACGTGTACCGACATTATCCAGTTCGGAAAGCTGAACCCATATTGTAGCTGCCTGATAATCTTTTAAAAAATCAAGGACTGCGCTTGTCTTTCCGTAACCTGAGCCTGCGCATACCACAACCAGCGGAAATTTTACAGCTTCCACAAACAGATGATTAAGCCGCTGCCGCTTGAAATGAAAGGTTTCGTTTAAGTTATTGCCGCTTTTCTGCGCTTTACTCATATAGAATGCTCTTGCTGCCGTCTTTTTTTTATATTATTTATCCCTATCTTTATAATATAAAGAAGTCTGCATTAATATTCTATTATTTTTTTTTGAAACAATGGAATTATTTATTAATCGTCATAATGCAGTAAAAATTATTATTTAATTATGTTTTATTGTTCTTCAGTTTCCGGGAAACCGCTCATATGGTTGACATTATTTTCAATTATCTGTAACATATTAAGAAAATTATTATAGGAATAAAACAATGAAAAGAATCGTAACTGTATTTTTATTTCTGGCAATCATAAGCGTTTTTGTGTCAGGATGCAGAAGGAATTCAGACGGGCTTACCATCAGAAACGGTGTTTTGATGATAGGCATGGATATAGGCTACCCGCCGATGGAATATTTCGATGTGGACGGAGTGACCCCGATCGGGTTTGACGTTGAAATGGGAAAAGCTCTTGCGCAAAGATTAGACTTAAGACCGGAATTTATTAATACCGCATGGGATGGAATTTTCGCGGGAGTGGAAACCAACAGATATGATGTTATAATTTCATCCGTAACCATCACCCCGGCGCGTTTGGTTGCCCACAATTTCAGTAAGCCGTACATAGCCAATACCCTTGCAATGGTGCTGCCTAAAGGTTCACCCCTTACAGCAAGAAGCCCGGAAGAAACGACAGGTCTTAATGTGGCATTTCAGGCTGATACTACCGCTGACTTTTTCATGGAAGAACTTGCTTCAAGAACAGGTTTAAGATATACCCCAAGAAGATATGATCAGGTAATACATTGTTTTGAAGAACTCAGGCTGGGCAGGGTGGATTTAATAGTAACAGACCTTCTTGTAGCCTACAATTATGTCGCCTCGGCGGACAGTCCTTTTGAAATTGTGTGGAGAAGTCCTGACCCTGAAGTATTTGGAATATGTATGAAAAACGGAAACGACGACCTTACCAGTGCTGTCAATAAAGCGCTTACAGAGATGTTTGATGACGGAACCATGCGGAAAATTTCAATGAATATTTTTGGGATGGATCTTGTAACAGAAGCGCAAAAAACTTGGTAGAATTTCAGGAGGCCATTCTAAGGATGGTCTCATGGCTTCCCGCTCTTCTCAGGGGCGCGAGAATTACTATATCCCTTACGATCTGCGCAATGTCCGCAGGCATGGTGATTAGCCTTTTTATCGCTCTTGGGAAGATGTCAAAAAATTTCATCATCAACAGGCTTTGTACCGCGTATACATTTTTCTTCCGCGGCACTCCTCTGCTTATGCAGATATACTTTATTTACTATGCTCTTCCGATGGTTTCCACCGTTTTCCTTATCAATACAGGACACGCCGATGTTGACCGCTTCATATATGCCTTTATCGCCTACAGTCTGAACATGGCGGCTTATTGCGCGGAGATTATAAGAGCTGCGATTCAGAGTATTGACAAGGGACAGTTCGAGGCTTCCCGCGCTCTGGGATTCTCTTATGCCCAAACCATGCGGCTTGTGGTTATCCCCCAGTCGATAAGAAGGCTTATCCCGCCAATGGGCAACGAATTTATTCTCATGTTAAAAGATGTTTCGCTTGTATCAATGATCGCTCTTGTTGACATAACCCGCGCGACAAGAACAATTGAAAACTCAACCCGCTCTCCGCTTGTGTACATCCCTGCAATGATCCTTTATTTGATCATTACCGCTGTGTTTACTTATTTTTTCCGCAGGCTGGAAAAAAAATATTCTGTTTACGAGTGAGCTTGTTATGTCAATGGTAAAAACGGAAGGAGTATGTAAAACTTTTCAAAAACACGGGCGAATGCCTCTTGAAGTCTTAAAAAATGTGTCCCTGACTGTGGAACAAAGCGAAGTAGTCTGTATTATAGGACCTTCCGGCGCGGGCAAATCTACATATCTTCGCACTCTTAATCACCTTGAAACTATTGACGAAGGGCGAATTTACATAGAAGATACCCTTCTTTATGACTGTCAGAAAAAAGTAAACAAGGTGAAAATGCACCATGATGAACACCATAAAATACTTCTTGAAGTAGGGATGGTTTTCCAGCGTTTCAATCTTTTCCCCCACAAGACGGCTCTTGAAAATGTTATGCTCGCTCCTCTGCATGTCCGCAGGCTTTCTCACGATGAAGCGCATGACAGATCCATACAGATACTTGAAAGGGTAGGGCTTTCCGATAAAATCAACACATACCCCGCGCAGCTTTCAGGCGGTCAGCAGCAGAGGGTCGCCATTGCGCGCGCTCTTGCCATGGAACCGAGGATCATGCTCTTTGACGAGCCGACATCTTCCCTTGACCCGGAACTGGTCGGAGAAGTGTTAGCTGTTATGAAACAGCTTGCATCGGGGGGAATGACCATGCTTGTTGTTTCTCATGAGATGGGTTTTGCGCGCGAGGTGGCAAGCAGGGTAGTGTTCATGTATGAAGGCTCCGTTCTGGAAGTAAACACTCCTGAAAAAATATTTTCAAACCCTGAAAATGACCGTACAAGACAGTTTTTACAGAGTGTGCTGTAGGGAAAATCCTTATCTTTTATGAATTCTTTTAAGGAACTTGGAATAAATGATTTTTTTATTGAAAAACTGAAAGAGCGTTCAATAACAAAACCAACCGCTGTTCAAAACCTGATTATCCCCCGTCTTCTTGCGGGAAAAGATATTCTCTTTCGATCTGCAACCGGAACCGGCAAAACTTTCGCATACCTTTTACCGGTATTGCAGCATCTTACTCTTACAAAAGACGATAAACGTCCTTTGGTATTGATATGCGCTCCCACATTGGAACTTTGTTCGCAGATAAAAACCGAAGTTGATTTTTTGACAGACATTCAATCGGCGCTTCTTATCGGCTCTGTAAAAATAGAAAAACAAATTGATGCTTTAAAGAAAACAAAACCCGTTATTATTACAGGCAATCCGGGAAGACTGCTTGTTTTATCAAAAATGGGAAAGCTGAAATTCCATAATTTAAGATTTCTGATTTTGGATGAAGCCGACAGGCTCACCTCCCATGAATGTATCGAAGAGACTAAGGAACTGCTGGCAATAATTAAAAAAGAAAATAGGAATGAAAACGGAAGTCTCTGCCTTGCGGCATGTTCTGCTACAGCCGGCAAAAAAACCTGTTTGCAGCTCGGTCCTCTTTTTGAATCCGCGGAAATTATCGAAAGCGATGATCATGAAATAATGCGGGAACGGATTGAACACTGGGCGTTTTTCAGCGAGAAGCGAAAGAAAATGCAGGCTTTGCGTTCATTGTTAGCCGCATTAAAGGGAAAAAAATCCCGTATTAAGGTTTTAATTTTTACGGGCAGAAATGACGAAGCTGGAAAGATACTTTCACAGCTTCAGTACCATCATGTTCCGGCGGCAGGGCTTTTCGGGAAAATTAATAAAAAGCCGCAGACAGGCTCGGAACGCAAAGCCTCTTTGGATTCATTCCGTAAAGGAGAAGTTGAGGTTCTTGTTTCCACAGATCTTGCCGCGCGCGGTCTTGATATTCCGGGCATAACTCATGTTGTTGCGCTTGACGTGCCTTCTGAAAGCGATGTTTACATTCACCGCTGTGGTCGCACGGGGCGGGCAGGGGAGAGAGGCATCATGGCGACAATCGGCGATGAAACGCAGTTGCGCCTGCTTTCCGCGCTTGAAAAGAGACTTAAAATAATTGTGCATCCAAAAGAATTATTTCAGGGGCGGGTTTGCGTTCCGCTTCCGGTTGAAGACGAATAAGAAACCAATTGAGCCATTTTCAAAAACTGAAGTTTTGAAAAAGCCTCATTTTTCTGTTTTTTTTATCAAAATTTTGTCAATTCTGTTGCCGTCTTTATCTGCAACCATAAACCTGTAGCCCTGATATTCGAAACTGTCTCCGACGCGGGGAAGTTCTCCCGCAAGATGCAGGATAAAACCTGCAAGCGTGTGAAAATCGCCTCCCTCGCCCATGCCTGTAAGGGAAAGCGCCTTTTGCGCATCGTCAATGTTAAGCGTGCCGTCCGCAAGCCATGTTCCGTCTTCCTTAAGGATTATTGGTTCTTCCTTTTCGACAGGCATGGAAAGCTCTCCTACGATTTCTTCAACTAACGCTGTAATGGAAATGATCCCTGCCAGTCCTCCGTATTCATCCATAACAAATAGAAAGCTTGACTGTCCCTGTTTAAAGGATTCAAAAGCTTTTATGGCGGACATGGTTTCAGGAACAAACTGGGCTTTTTTCATTATTGCGCGTAACCCTAGAGGTTCAGGCTGCGAATAGTCAAGGATAATGTCTTCCAGAAAAACAGCGCCTGTAATTTCATCAGGGCTTGCGTTCGCGACAGGAAAGCACCGTTGTTCCCTGTATTCAATTGCTTTTTTGCGTATCTCTTCGTACGGAGCGTTAATGTCAAGCCATTGAATTTCCGAGCGGTGTGTCATAAATGCGCCGACAGGCCGGTCTCCAAGATAGAATACTCCTTCTACCATTGTCCGTTTTTTGCTTTCCACAATGCCGGATTTCTCTCCTTCCAAAAGAGTATGCCTGAGTTCGTCCTGAAGCTCTTCTTCGGTTATGCCGCTGTCTTCAATTTCAGGACGGAAAACTGTCTTAAATAAAGAATCTATTTTTTCAGACAGGGAAGTAAAAGGATGCATCGGCACGGAAAGTATTTTCATTAAAGGAAGAAGCATGGCGGCTGTTTTTTCAGGTTTTATGCGGGATATCAATTTAGGAAGAGTATCGCTCAGTAATACTATAATTAACCCTGTAAAAAGAGCGTATATTGCAAGGAAAACCCATGATGAGACATTTCTGTTATTGTAAATAAATGTCAAACCTGTAAACCCTGCAAGAAAAGCGGAAGTAATATTTAAAATATTGCTCCATAAACGGCAGGTATGCGGCAGGCTGTGAGGAGTTTCCAGAATTTCTAATACAGCTTTATAGCGTTTAGCGCGTTCTTTTTCAAGGCGCGATTTCCTGCAAGTGCCAAGCGTTGCGTTAAAGAGGGTAAAAATACCGCTTAAAATTATCATTGAAAATATTATTGTTATAAGTAACATTTTATTAATTCCAGGCAAAAATGAATTCATTTTATTTTTCAATCTCCGAATGGTTAAGCGGCCGCACAATAGAAAGAATACTAGGAGCGGTTTGCATAGTTTTTATTTTTCCGTCCGGCGTTAATTCGCCGAAAACCTGTACAATCGGAAAACGCGGATTCTCCGGGTTTACGTCCACAACCTGCCCCTTTTTTCCGTTTGATAATAACACATATAACCCTATCGGGTATATTGAAAGCGATAAAACCAGCGCTCTGACAATTGTGTCGTCATAACGCTTGCCCTCGTTTTTAAGCAGTTCCAGCATTCCTGTGTAGCCGTCTTTTGCTTCCTTGTGCGGACGCTTGGAACTGAGAGCTTCGTATGAACAGGCAACGGCGATTATTTTTGAGTAAAGTCCTATTTTTTCGCTTGTAAGCCGCCGCGGATAACCAGAAGCGTTTTCGCGTTCATGGTGTTCAAGAGCGGCAAGACATACTGAAAGCGGAAAATCAAATGATTTTAAGAGGCTGTATCCAAGAACAGGATGGGTAATAATGGCTTTTTGTTCCTGAGGGCTTAACTGCCGCTGGCTAAGATATATATTGGAAGGTAATTTTAACATACCGGTTTCATGTAAAAGCGCGGCAACTCCAAGCTCTATCAGTCTGTGGTTCGGAAGTTTTATATATGTTCCTATTATTATTGACAGAATTGTTGAACGTACGGAATGAGTAGCCAGATAATTTTTTTCAGGAGCCGGTTCATTGTCTTTAAGTATTCTCATAAGAAAACGGCGTTCTTCCTTTATATATTCCACCATGCCCCTGATTTTTTCCGTTACATTTTTATAATCCAGCTCGTTGGAAATAGTAATTCTGATAAAAAGATTTTCCACAAAGTACATAAAATTTGAATAAAATTCTTCGGCTTTTTCAAGTTTATCGGAATCACCCTGCTGGGAAATATTTGAACTTTCCGAGGGTTTTCCTCCGGGAGCATGGCTTGTATATTCATTGTTTTGCTCGCCTTCACTGTTTACGGATTTAAAACTCCATCGTTCCAGAATAACTGCCAATTCCTCTGAAAAGGGCATTTCCGGAGCTGTAAGGACAAACCCATTGTCAAGAAAGAGAGTTTTTGTAAAAAAGCTGTTGGGCTTAATGTCCTTTACTAAATAGTTGTTCATTCCTTATCTCCATATTGTTGACGCAACAGGATCTTTATTTTATGATCTACCAGTGATCTATTAATTATAGGAGTGTTTCTCTTGAAATTCAAATACCTGATTATATTGTTTATCAATATAATCATTTTTACTGTTTTTATCACTGCCCTGTTTCCGCAAATGCTGTCAGGATTTGATATTCCTGACAGCTTACGGTATATAGTCTGGGCGCCTATGATACTCATGCTATTACTCCTGATCTCTTTGGTTATTTTTTACTTATTAAATTATCGGCTTCATTCACTTCTGGAACGAGAAGATTGGCCTGCTTTGGCTTTTTATCTGGAGCAGGATATTTATATAAAAGGAAGATACAGCTCACGTAAAGTGCGTCTTTTGGCAAGCTCATACCTCGTTATTTCGGATTATGCTTCGGTAATAAAACTGGAAAACAAGGTTATTCATGTTAAACCTTCAGTAGTCAGAAAAAACGCCCTGCTTTTCGGCTCGGCGAGAGTTTTAAGCGGTAATCATGGAGAGGCGGCGGCTTTTTTCAAATCAAATATGCATTACGGCAATGCTCATTCAAAATGCTGGATGCGCTGGTATTTCGGTTTTTCGCAATTACTGAGCGGTTTATTCGACGGCGCGCGGATTGAATTCTCATCCCTTGCTGTTTCTTCGGAGGATGCCCTGATAACAGGGCTTTCTGCCTATTTTCTGGACGGTTCTCTTGCAAGAAATTCATCCATGTCCGGCGAATGTCGCGAAATTGCCGGGAAAGGACGAAGCAGAGTAGTGTTAAACATTAAAAATAATGACAATTGGAATAAGGAAGCGAAAAAAAGAGGGAACGAAATACATATTGTCATTATAAGGAAGTATATTGATGAAGCCGGAAAATGGCTTTTTTCAAAAAACTGAAACCTTACTGTTGTTAATTCCGTACCAAAGATTTATACTTTTTGGTTCAGCCTCACTTAATAGGGAAATGTATTTGTATGAAAAAAATAGAAAAATCCGCAAAACTTGAAAATGTATGTTATGAAATAAGAGGACCTGTCCTTAAAGAAGCAAAACGCCTTGAAGAAGAAGGTTACAAGGTAATCAAACTCAACATAGGAAGCCCCGCCTCTTTTGGTTTAAATGCGCCTGATGAAATTGTCCATGATGTGGTATTAAATATTCAAAACGCTCAAGCCTACGGCGACTCGAGAGGGCTCTTTGCGGCGCGAAAAGCCGTCATGCAGGATTTCCAGTCCAAGGGCGTCATGGACGTCAGCATTGATGATGTTTTTATCGGAAACGGAGTCAGCGAGCTTATATCGATGTCGATGCAGGCGCTCTTAAACAACGGCGACGAAATCCTCATCCCCATGCCGGATTATCCGTTATGGACAGCCGCTTCCACGCTTGCCGGCGGCAAGGCGGTTCATTACCTATGCGACGAGGCTTCGGACTGGAACCCAGATTTGGATGATATTCGCTCAAAGGTAACTCCTAAAACCAAGGCGATTGTAGTAATAAACCCCAACAATCCGACAGGCGCGGTTTACGATCGCAGCGTATTGGAAGGTATTGCCCAAATCGCGAGAGAAAACGGTCTTATTATTTATTCTGATGAAATCTACGGACGCATTACTTACGACGACGCCCTTCATATACCCATGTCAAAAATCGCGCCCGACCTTTTAACAATTACATTTGACGGACTCAGCAAGGCATGGCGTTCAGCAGGTTTCCGCGCAGGCTGGATGGTTCTTTCCGGCAGAAAGGATGCCGCCGGTGATTACATTGAAGGTCTTGATATGCTTGCCAACATGCGCCTGTGCCCCAACATGATTGCTCAAATGGGCATACAGACCGCGCTCGGCGGTTATCAGAGCATCAAAGATTTAATCCTTCCCGGCGGCCGCCTGCGCGAACAAAGAGATGCTGTTTACAATCTGGTTACTCAAATTCCGGGGCTTACGGCTGTAAAACCCAAGGGCGCGCTTTATATTTTCCCAAAAGTAGACTGCAAACGTTTTAACATAACAAGCGACGTAAATTTCATGCTCGATCTTGTGCGCAGCCAAAAACTGCTTCTAGTTCACGGCACCGGCTTTAACTGGAAAGAACCGGATCATTTTCGTATTGTTTTCCTGCCGGATAAAGACACGCTGACAGACGCAATGAAGAGGTTAGGAGTGTTTTTAGGAAGTTATCGGCAATAATGGTGTCAGTCACCTTTTCTTTTTCCTTCGAAAAAGTGTGATAATGTAACACTTTTTCCTTGCAAAAAGTGTGATAATCACACATAATTAGCAATGAAAGAGAAATAAATGAAAAGATATGCTCTGGAATCCTTGAAAAACTGGAAAAAATCGCAAAATCGCAAACCTATGGTGCTTTTGGGAGCGCGTCAAACCGGAAAAACATGGTTAATGCAGGAATTCGGACGTACAGAATACGATAATGCCATTTATTTAAATTTTGATACGCAAAAAAGTTTATCTGTCATTTTTGAGCAGGATATACAGCCGTCGAATATCATTGAAAAACTGGAAGGGGTATTTCATACAAAAATATCCTGTGAAAAAACCCTGATAATTTTTGATGAAATTCAGGAATGTCAGAGGGCGAAAGATTCTTTAAAATATTTTAATGAGCTGGCGCGTGAGTATCATATAATTGCCGCCGGCAGTTTTTTGGGCGTGGCGGGCGGGAAGTTTCCGGTAGGACAGGTCAATTCATTAACATTATATCCATTATCATTTTATGAGTTTTTGGAAGTATTGGAACGCGGCGATTTGATTAAGTTATTAAAAGAACGCAATGAAGCTTTGCTATGCGGTCTGAATGATTTGTTTATTGAATACCTTAAAAAATATTTTTATGTAGGCGGTATGCCTGCTGCGGTAATTGAATTTATTAAATCAGGCGATTTTGACAAAGTCAGAACAATTCAAAATGAAATATTAATCAACTATAAAGGCGATTTCTCAAAACATATAACGTTAAAAGATATACCGAAAGTACGCATGTTATGGGATTCTATACCGGTTCATTTAGCGAAAGAAAAAAAGAAATTTGTTTATAAAGATATAAAAACAGGCGGCAGGGCTGCGGAATTTGAAAACGCTATGGATTGGCTTGTAAACACAGGTTTAATTTATAAAATTCAAAAGGCGGACATTCCGAAAATTCCGCTGATAGCGTATCAGTCATTAAATAATTTTAAAATCTATTCGCTTGACATCGGTCTTTTGGGAGCGCAGGCGGAAATTTCAAAACAGGATATTTTTTCACCAAACATAAATTTAACCAATGATTATAACGGAATGACAGCGGAACAATTTGCGTGCCAGGAATTAAAATCCGCCGGTATAAGCCCGCTTTTTTACTGGGCGCGCGAGGGCGCAATGGCGGAAATTGATTTTTTAACGCAGCAAAAGGGCGAAATTATTCCCATAGAGGTAAAATCATCTTTTAACACAAAAGCAAAATCATTGCAGTCATTTATGAATGAATTCCATCCTAAAATCGCCGTTAAAAGTTCATTGAATATTTTTAATAAAGGCAATAATATTTTGACTATTCCGTTGTACAGGATATCGGATTTTTATGAACTTATTGACAGGGAATGGAAATAAATCTGAGAGTATCCTTTTCCTGTTCTTTTAAAAACCTGCATTCAGCTAAAAATTGTTTGTTCTGAAGCAGAACAGCCCTCATTTCATTTGCAATGTAAAAACATGATTTAACCTGTAATCTATGTATTCTTTCATACAACGAAATCATGAATGAAAGTTCACAGTAAAAAACATAATTTGATATTTCAGGCATTTTTTCTGTAAGCCATTGTGTGCGAAGTTTATTGGCATCCAGATGTTCCAGCATTTTCTTTGGAGTTATCTGCTCTATTGTGTCAAGCCCGCTTAAATTGCTGTCATGGCGGTAAAAATAATATAATGGTTTTCCCGTTACGACCATTTTATTAATATCATTAAATACTCTGTATTCTCTGTAAATATCCCGAAATTGGTTAACAGTTGGAATATTTATGTTTTCATATAAGAATTTCCGGTATAATTTTCCGCCAGGCGCTGAATTGAATTTTTCTCTTTTTAAAAGCTCTGTCATTGCGTCTATTCTGGAAAAAACATAAGTATCGTTAAATACGTATTTATCTTTTGTTGTTCCGTCTTTGAATACCCATTTTGAACCAATTGCCGCTATATCTGCGTTATTTTCCGTGATTAAATTGTATAAAGTATCAACAGCGTTTGTTTCCATATAATCATCATCATCTATATGCATATTATAAAGTGTATTACGTGTATTTAATATTGACTGAATATGAAGAAAACCATGCGAACTTATGTCATTTTGTGAACGTGTTATAACAAAAATCCTGTTATCTTTAGCCATATATTGATTTATGACCGATTGAGTATCATCAGTTGAGCCGTTATCAATAATTATATATTCAAAATCTTCAAATGTCTGGGATAATACACTTTCGATAGTCCGCCGCAAAAATAATGATCTGTTAAATGTAAGAGTAATAATTGTTATCTTGGGCATTAAATAAATCCTTAATAAGCATAATTATTATGTCCTAATTATCGCAATACTGATTCTGTCGCCAATAGCAATAAATGGGATATTATTTTTATTACAAAATTCGTCAATAGCGATATGCGCACCCGGTTCTACTTCCCAGCTAAAATAATCATGACATAATATTACTCCGCCATATAACATTCTTGGATAAAAATATTCCAATGCTGAAAACGTAGGTGAATACAGATTGACATCGATACTAACAAAAATAAAATTTTCTTCAATGTCTTTTGTAGTATCAGGAAAATATCCAGTACGAAATATTGCGTTTTCAGGATAAGGTAAATTATTTTTTACTAATTCTACAGAAGTTTGAGCATATCTTTCAGGAGAAAAATTATAATTAAAATTTCTGCTTTTTTCAAAACTTAAATCGCGTTTATCATGACCTGTAAAAGTATCAAAAAGATAGAGCTTATTTTTTGGAAAACAAGCGTTAATGTATTTTGCAAAATCACCGCGAAACACTCCAACTTCTGCAACACATCCTGAATTTTCATTATATCCAAGCTCTTTTAGAATTTTTGCCTGATATGAGAGAAAAAGTTGTCTTGCCTTATCAAAGAAAATTATATCTGAATTGTCAATAAGGTTTTCTGATATACCAAGATTATCTTTTAAAAAGTAAAAAATTTCTTTATGGCTACTGTAGCTTCCAATTATTATTTTATCAAAACAATGATTATTAATATCATTAGGATTTATTATTTTTTTTCCAGGGATTTCTGTATCCCATAATGCAGGATTGGAATCTGCAAAGCAGAGTACTTCATATATTTTATTTAAAGGAGGCGAAGTATATTCGTATAATAATTTTTGACCGCTTTCGCGTGCTCCATAAATAATTATTTTTATCATAATATACCTCTTAAATGTTCACATCTGCTCGGCGGCAGGAAAACGCAGCGCGGTATTGTCAGTACCTTGATCTCCTGAACAATAATCGCATGAAGATATATAATTTTTTTCGGAGATAAGTTCAAATTTTTTCCGCTTTTCCGTTATGGATGTTTCATCAAATAAATCAACATAATCGTTAGGATTATTGGGCAGCAAACCAAGCTCCATACCGCGCTGACTTCTGCTGCACCAGTGGACTTTTCCGTCTCTTGTGCGCCAATTGCCGCGCAGTCTGAATGTTACCGCGCAATTTTTAAAACGCTCTGTCAATTCTTCTTTTGATTTCTCCTGCTTATCCCACTCGCTGAACGATACCCATCCGCCGAAAGCCTGATCTTCCCCGTAGTATTTACGCATCCTGTTTGGTATTCCGGCGCTTTGAACAGCAGCGGTAAATTTTTCCTCTCGTTCCGGCATTAATCCGTAACAGGACAATTGCACAAATATTTTATCTTTATATTGTTTTAGAATTTCCAAAACTTTAGGTTCAAGAGGTATCGTACAATTTGTAAAAAGCATCAATTTGCCGAACTTTTCGTTGTATAACATGGCGGCTTCAATCATTTCCGACAGATTTTTATGCAGAAAAGGCTCGCCTCCGCCTGTCAGATGCAATGTATCAATATAATCGCATACTTCAAAAACAGCTTTAAGAATACTGCGTTCTTCATCAAGGCTCATATCAGGAAAAGGCTTAAATTGTGATACATATTCACAGCACATTTTACAGCGCAGATTGCAGCGGGTTGTAATTATTAAGCTCATTTTTCCAAGTGTAAACATTAAATTTGTCAAAATTAGCAAAATGCTAATAATAGAATACATTTTATTGAATATTTGCTATTTGTCAAGTGCTTCACTTAGCAATTAGCATATAAACATGGGTCTAAAAGAGATTTTTATTATAAATCTAAAGAAATTCAGAAAATTGGAAGGAATTTCCCAGATGAAACTCGCTGAAGCTTGTGGTACAGATGTAAGTTATATAGGACAAATAGAAATGGGAAAGCGATTTCCATCCATCAAATTAATAGAAAAAATTGCCATCGTATTGGGTGTGGAGCCTTACCGGCTGTTTATGAATGATTCTGGCTTACAATACGGTGAAATAAACGAAACTGAAGATTTTCTAATTAAAATACCTGCAAATATTCGGGAAAAATTAATAAAACGCTTTAACACAGCCATAAATTCTTGTGTAAAAGAGGTTTTAACCCCTTAAATAGGATATTCCGAATCAATCGGTATTAAACCCTATTCTTCTGGTTTCTTTTGGTTTTTCGATGAGATTATTTAGAGCATGAATGATATGTTTTATTGCTTCGTCATGTTCATAGAATTTTTGATCATTATTTTCAATGTGGAGCATGAGAAGTTTGCGCAGTTCACGCACTTGATCATTCGTTTTTTCTTGTGAATAAATATACCGTCTCAAATTGATGAAAACCCGCATGATATTTATATTGACTTCTATAGCTCGCTCAGAATTAATAACGCTGGACAGCATTGAAACACCGTGTTCTGTAAATACAAAGGGAGCGTACCGTCTGCCCCCTTTTTTCTTTGAGGTCGCAATTTGCGACCACAAAGACAGCTCCTTTAAAAAGCTGCTCCACTCATCATTTGTAAGTTGAAACATAAAATCATTGGGAAATCTTTTGATATTGCGTTTTACAGCTTCATTTAACCTTTTAGCTTCTACGCCGTACAATTTTGACAAATCGCTGTCTAACATAACTTTTTGCCCGCGAATTTCATAAATAATGTTCTGAATTGGGTTTATTTCGTTTTTTTCCATTTTTTAATGCCTCCATAGCAAAGATTTTCACCTGTAAAAAAGTGATACCTATATATGGCGCAGACTTACTGTTTTTCTTTAGTGAAAATTAAGAAAATCCTGATTGCTTGTAAAAAAGGCTTTCCAAAAAAAAAGACGATGTGCCTGGACGTCAGGGGGTTAACCCTATGCACACCGTCTGCTTTTATGAGAGGTACTCCCTCCCGGTATTTTTAATATCGGTTTTTTTTGAAAAGGACTTTAGGAGAAAGGCTTTATTTTTACTGTTTTTCGTTGACAGATCGGTCTTTTGGGAGTATCTTTAAACTATAAAATAACCCTCTGACCGCAAAAATTAAGTATTATGGCTGCGATCGGAAAAAACGGGAGGCCAGCGTATGGCAAAAGTTGAAATGAAAAGCATTTCTAAGGTGTATGACGGCGGTGTCAAAGCGGTTGATAATGCCAACATCACAGTCGAGGACAAGGAATTTGTCGTTCTTGTAGGACCTTCGGGCTGCGGTAAATCTACCACTCTCCGTATGGTCGCCGGTCTTGAAGACATCACTGAAGGTGAACTCCTCATTGACGGCGAAAAAATGAACGATGTTCCGCCCAAGGACAGGAATATAGCGATGGTATTCCAGAACTATGCTCTTTATCCTCATATGTCGGTATATGAAAATATGGCATTCGGTCTTCGTATCAAAAAAGTGCCTAAAGCCGAAATTGACAAACGCGTTCATGAAGCGGCCCGTATTCTTGATATCGAAAAATTCCTTGACCGCAAGCCGAAAGCTCTCTCAGGCGGTCAGAGACAGCGTGTCGCTGTAGGTCGCGCAATTGTTCGTAACCCTAAAGTATTCCTCTTTGACGAACCTCTTTCCAACCTTGATGCGAAATTGCGCGTACAGATGAGGGCGGAACTTTCGGACCTCCACCTTCGCCTTAACGCTACAATGATCTATGTAACCCACGACCAGGTTGAAGCTATGACAATGGCGAATAAAATCGTCGTTATGAAAGACGGCAAGGTTCAGCAGATTGGATCTCCGTTGTTCCTTTATAATCACCCGATTAATAAATTCGTAGCCGGATTTATCGGTTCTCCTCCAATGAACTTCCTCACAGTTAAAGTAATTGACGAAGGCAATTCCATCATGCTGGATGAAGGTTCATTTAAGATTAAAGCCGATTCGTCTCAGGTTGAATATCTCATAAAATTTGCAGGCAAAGAAGTATTCTTTGGCATAAGACCTGAAGATTTGGTTTATTCGGAAAAAGAAGTTAATAACTGCATGACTGTAAAAGTTACTGTAGTTGAGCCGTTGGGCGCAGATATTCACCTGTGGCTGACAACTGAAACCCAGCCTCTTGTAGCCAGGACAGAACCTAACCATATGTTCAAGGTCGGCGATACCGCTATTTTTGTTCCCAGAATGGATAAGGCTCGTTTCTTCGACAGAGAAACAGAACTTGCAATTATTCCGCCCCCTGGAGCTTGATTGTAAAGGCTGGTGCTTCGTTAGTGTACAAATAAAAAAGGAGCTGTCGGAAGACAGCTCCTTTTTTTAATCGTTGTCTTTGGCAACCCCTCCGCCCTGATTACGGTATTTCCCCGGGCTGATTCCTGTATACGCTTTGAATATTTTTGAAAACCAGCTTTGGTCTTCAAAGCAGCAGCAAGCCGCAATTTCACTTAATGACATTTCCGTTTCCAGTAAAAGACGGCTGGCTTTTTCAACCCTTAATCTGTTCAGGTATTTGGACAGGTTCTCTCCCATTTCTTCCTTGAAAATTGTACTGAAATAAGGAGGAGAAAGTCCCGCTATTCCTGCAATTTCTTTAAGGCTTATTTTTCTTGTAAAATTTTCCAGTATGAAATTTTCCGCTTTTCTTAAAGCGGCGGCATGGGGGATTCCCCTGAAAGATGATATAGTACCGGATACGCGATCTACAATCGTATGTATAATGTCGGTTAAATCTTCTATGGTTTTCGCTTCCTGTACAAGTTTCAGATTTTGACTGTTTATCTCCATGGAGAGATTTCCGCTTTTTACGGGGCTTATTTCCATTCTGGAAATAAGGACTACAAGTTCAGTAATGCGTAATTGGAAATATCTTAACTGTCCTGGGTTGGAATAAAGAACTGTTGCAAGAAGTTCATTCAGGGTTTTCTTTGCTTCCGCCGCATCGCCCTTGCGCAGAGAGGACATGAGGTTTTTTTCCTTTTCCAGCGGATAACTGCATTTATCGGATTTACCTGGTGCATCTCCGTATTGAATCTTTAAATCTTCGATTATCCTGCCTATGGCTTCCTGCTGTTCCGCCTTTCGTTTGATAATCTCATGATAATCTTCGTTTCCGGAGCTTAAGGATTCCGCGCATAGCTGCATCATCTCCGCCAGAGACTGGATTTTTTCCTCATCCGCTCCTGGAGATGAAGAAACACGGTCCTTGATTTCTTCCTTGGTTATTTCGTTATTGCACATAACGAAAGTATCATTGGCATTTGAGAAAATGTCAACTGCTTTTTGCATTTCCGTAAAGAAACCGCCTCCCCTGATTGCTCCGGAAAAACAGCCTTCAGTATATATGGGACTAGTCCAGAAGCAGAAACCAAGCCTGCATTGGTATATATGGAAACTGCCCTTTCTGTTTGCCTCTTCAATGGCGTTTAAATGTATTTCTTTGCAGGGTTCCTGTCCTGAGCGGTACATGGTACAGTAAGGACAGATTACCCTGTCAGGGCTGCATTCCAATCCATCAGGAACGTGCTGTTTGATTTCCCTGTCATAAAAACAGGTATTGCAGCCTGTGGCCTGATTATAATCCAGTATAACCTTTTCGACCTTTCTTAAGAGTTCTTTGTCTTTTTTCTGGTTTGTTTCTGTCATATTTTACTCTCTTTATTTAAATATAATAATTTTAAGCAGATAGACCAGTAATATTTCCCTGATCCCGGTATTTCCCGGGCGTTAAACCTGTATTGTTTTTGAATATTTTTGAGAACCAGCTTTGATCCTCAAAACCGCATGTTCTTGCTATTTCGCTTATCGGTAAATTTGTAGTTACAAGCATTGCGGCGGCTTTTTCCGTTCTTAACCGGTTAAGGTAATTGGAAAGATTTTCTCCCATTTCTTTTTTAAATATTGTGCTGAAATACGGCGCTGAAAGCCCTGAAGCGTCCGCGATTTCCTGTAGGCTGAGTTTTCTTGTGTAGTTTTCCCAGATAAAACGCTCGGCTTTTCTGAGCGCGGGAAAATGCCGAACTCCATGAAAAGAAAAAATTTTCTCCGACATTTTTTCTATAAAGCATGAGAGAATTTCTATTATTTCCTGAAGATTTGAACTTGTTTCAATCTTTTTTAAATAGCGGTTGTAATTCTCAAATGTTGTATTATCGTTTATGTAGTGCGGATCCGAAACTGCCCTGAACAATAAAACCGCAAGTTCCATCGCTTTTAAACGGAATGATGATAAATTGCATTTTGCCTCATGGTAATAATTGTTTATTAATTTATGAAGTATTCTTGCAGCTTCATAATTATCTCCGCGCCGGAGATTAGCCATCAATAATCTTTCAAGGTCGATTGAACAAACAGTGTCTTCATTTTGAATTGTGTTTCCGCTTTCTTCTGTATAATTATAACCGGAAGCTGATTTTGAATGTCCCGATTGTGTTGTAATGTTTCTCTGCACAAAACTCATTGCAGATATCTGATTTGCGCATATCTGAAGCATATTTGAAAAAGCTTTAATTTGCGTGTTGTTTTGCGCTGTTTTATTTATGCCGCCTGAAATAAACGCGCCTGCAAGGCGTTCTCCCGAGAAAAAAGGGCTTGTCCAGAAAAACAAATCCTGAGGGCATTTATATATATTTGAACCTCCAAGCTGTTTTGCCCTGTTCACCTCTTCATTGTGAAGGAACATGCATTTTTTCTTCTGCTCGTCTGATTTTTCCCTGCAGTGTTTGCAGAAAAAATTAAGCGAATTATCATTATTGAAATTTAATACAGAGACTGCGCAGCATACGGCTTTTTCATAATGTTTTGCGATCTTTTCCGCCTTTTGCAATAATGGTTCCAGCTCACGGCGTTGTATAATGTTCGGTAATTTTGACATATATTAGCCTCCTTATTATGTAAAAGTTAAATAATTCAAAGTGAACAAAATACACCCTTTTTGAGAAAAGTATCAAAACAAAAAAATGCCAAAATTCATAAACAGGCGTAGTTATATAAATGGAAGCAATCTGGTAATATGGTAAACATGGCAGGCAGGGAAGAAGTCAAAGCGGAGATCAATAAAATGATTCTTTCAGCATCGGGATGGCGCGGGATTTTTTCCGCTTCCAGCAGCGCTTCTAGCGGTGAAGAATCCACAAAGGCTGAAATTACAGAAGCTCACAGTATAATTTGTAAAGCCGCAGCTTTTGTTTTTGCAGATTATCTTTTTTCTTTAAAGACTTCCCTTTTTTCATCTTGTAGGTCTATAGTTCTTCTTGGAACTGATACGCGACCTACAGGTAAGGCAATTATTGAATCAGTGATACCTGTTCTGCTGGCTTTAGATTGTGAGGTGCATTACGCTGGCATTACTGCCGCGCCTGAGATTATGGCATGGGCGAGAAGTATAAATGAAGATAAAAGCTCTTATCATCTTGCTGGCAGCGGAAAGCAGAAAGCGCGACCGGCAGGTTTTATTTATATATCCGCAAGTCATAACCCCATAGGTCATAATGGTTTAAAATTCGGTCTTACAGACGGCGGCGTGTTAGCGCCTGAAGAAGCCTTAAAACTTATCGCGCAATTCCGTGCTTTTTTTGAAATGGAAGATTGTATCGCAAAATTAGATAATTTAGTTTCAGCATCTGATCCGGATCGCATTAAAGAGGTTTATGCCGCCGTTCAGAAAGAAAAAGCGGATTCCTATAAAGCATATTTTAATTTTTGCGGCGATGTTGCGTACGGAGTCCATGAAAAAGAAAACGAAAATTCTTCCATTGCCGCCGCAATTAAAAAAGGGATTGAAAAAAATCCACTTGGAATAGTCTGCGATTTTAACGGAAGCGCGCGGACAGTATCCGCCGACAGGGAATTTTTTTTAAGCCTTGGGTTAAAATTTGATAGTATCAATTCTGAACCCGGGCAGATTGTCCATAGTATAGTGCCGGAAGGAGAAGCGCTTGAGCCCTGCGCAAGACTTCTTGAAAAAGCCCGTAAAAAAGACGATTCGTTTTTGCTTGGCTATATGCCCGATTGTGACGGCGACAGAGGGAATCTTGTTATCTGGGATGAAAATTCCGGAAAGACGCGCGGTCTTGAAGCGAATGCCTCCAAAGCCCGTGCATTAGAGGCGCAAGAAGTTTTCGCTCTTGCATGCGCCGCGGAGTTATCCCACATGATCTGGACAGGAGAATTATTTTATGATGATAAAGGAAAACCGCTTGTTAAAGCCGCTATTGCGATTAACGACCCGACATCAATGCGCATTGACAGAATAGCCGAAGCGTTTGGAGTCTCTGTATTCCGCGCTGAAGTAGGAGAAGCGAATGTTGTTTCTCTTGCCCGCTTAAAGAGGGAAGAAGGATATACTGTAAGAATTTTAGGAGAAGGTTCGGCGGGCGGCAATATCACGCATCCTTCCGCAGTCCGCGATCCTGTTAATACGGTTCTTGCCATTGTAAAATTTTTATCGGTGCGTTCCTGCGGGGAAAAAGAAGGTTTCTTTGATATTTGGCGGAAATATTTTTTCAGGAAAGAATTAGAAAAGGGAAATTTTTCACTTGCCGATATCATCGCAAGTATGCCGCCCTTTGTGACAACTCCCTCATACAATGAAAACGCGATCCTGCGCATTAAAACGCAAGATCATGCTTTATTAAAAGATCGTTATGAAAAGATTTTTTTACATGAGTGGGAAGAGCGTAAAGATGAATTTAAAAAACGTTTTAGTTTCTGTTCATGGGAAGCGATTGCATATAACGGAACAGCTGAAAGACGCAATCTGGAGCGTTTTGGAGACGCAGGCAGGGGAGGGCTTAAAATCCTTTTCAAAAACGCGGAAGGAAGGGAAACCGCCTTTATCTGGATGAGAGGTTCCGCAACAGAACCTGTTTTTCGTATAATGGCGGATGTCGAAGGCAGGGATTTAAACGCTGAAAAGTTCTTGCTTGATTGGCAGCGTTGTATGATAATGAAAGCGGACAGCAGTGATTTGCCGTTACCGGCTGCGTCAGCGGCTAAATGAAAGAAAGCAGTTTTACAAGGAGTATATAATGGGAGTACGTGGAGAAGTTTTTTCAAGCAGGGTTATTCTTCCAAACAGGACATATTTCTTTAATGTTAAAGAAAACCGAATGGGAGATTTATATCTTAATATCGTGGAGAGCAAAAACCGCGATAACGGCGGTTTTGAGCGCCAGTCGGTCATTTTATTTGCGGATGATTTACAGGAATTCCTGAAAGGTTTTGACGAATCTCTTAAAGTGCTTGAAAAAGCGGTAAGGAAAAAAAAACATTCAGGCAAAGCGGCTGTAAAGCGCGAAGAAGATCATGACAGAGAGAAAAGGCATCCAAATTCTTTTAAAGAGAAAAGCGCAGGAAACCGCGGGAGTGAACACGGGGAGAGAAGCTGTTTTAAACCCGGTGAAAAAAGCGCAGGAAGCCGCAGCGGTGAACGCGGGGAGAGAAGCCGTTTTAAACCCAGTGAAAAAAGCGCAGGAAACCGCAGGAGTGAACACGGGGAGAGAAGCCGTTTTAAACCCGCAGGTGAAAAAACCGCAGGAAACCGCGGGAGTGAACGCGGGGAGAGAAGCCGTTTTAAACCCGCAGGTGAAAAAAGCGCAAGAAGCCGCAGCGGTGAACGCGCGGAGAGAGAGCGTTTTAAACCCGCAGGCGAGAAGAATTTCAGGAACCGCGGCGGCGAGCGCGGATCTGAAAGCGGGTCAAGAGACAGTAAAAGAGTAGTAGTGAAAAGGCGGGAGCAAAAACCTGACAATAGATAACATGAGCTTAACGTGAAGTAACAAGTCTTTTGGAATACCCAGATTAATAACTTTTTATTTTAAATGTTATCCGCTGTATCGGCGAAGATCCGTATTTTAAAATCAGGCTGCGATGCGCTTTGGTCGGATAACCTTTGTGTTTTTCATAACCATATTGAGGATAAAGGAGCGCCATTTCATTCATGTAACTGTCTCTGGCTGTTTTGGCAAGAATGGAAGCTGCCATTACTTCAGGAACCTGCGCGTCTGCTTTTACCATAGCCGTACATGGGATGGGGAGGCAGGGTGTAAATTTTCCGTCTGCGACAGCGGTTAAATCTTCATCCGGCAGGGGAATCTTCTTCTGCGCCGCTCTTTTTACCATGTCTTCGTAGGCGCGTTTCATTGCCAAAAGACTTGCCTGTAAAATATTGATGCTGTCGATTTCCGTGTGCGAAGCCCATCCGATACCCCATGAATACGCTTCTTCGCAAATTTGCTTTTGCAGTTCTTCACGTTTTAACGCGGTTAATTTTTTTGAATCATTTAAAACACCGCGGTTAAAATCATTGCTTAAAATAACTGCTGCGGCGCATACAGGTCCTGCAAGAGGTCCTCTTCCCGCTTCGTCAAGCCCTATGAGCATTTCATTTTCTCTTCTAGTGATGTTAATCAATGATGCCAATCGATGATTCCGAGAGCTGTCCGTAAATCAGGATCGCGTTTATAGTAATGTTCTTCAAGTTCTTTTTCCGTAAGCCCCATTAATTCATGGCTCATATAGTGAATCCATGAGCTTTCATCATGTATTGACATTTCATGTTTGCGGCACCAGTAATCGGGCTGAATTGGAAGCTGCGGCTCCTTGTCTGTAAAATATTTATAGTCATGAACTGCGATTTTTAAATCTTTTCTGGGGATTCCCTTGTCAAGAATTATCTGCGCAAGATGATTAATCGTTCTTCCTGTATCAAAAATATCATCAATAAGCAGAATTTTATCTCCTACGCGCAAATGTTCAGGCGAATATGTCCAGCCGTCAACTTTTACTTTATCCGCCTTTGCGACATCGGTGTATGAACGGGCGACAACTGCCGCGTAGTATACGGGGTGCGTTCCCTTGTGAACAATTTTAAAATATTCAGAGATCACATTGCCAAGATATGCGCCGCCGCGGAGGGATACATAAATTACATTGGGAATAAATCCTTCATTGTAAATACGGTGTGCAAGTTTAAGAGCGTTATCTCTCACTGTATTAAACTGTAAAAATTCCTTTATCATATTTTACCTCTTTTTCCAGGATGCAGAAAACCAAAAAAACTGCCGCATAAACCTCCGATTATATGCGCGAACTGCGAAATATTGTCAGTATTTAAGGAATTAATTAGCTGAATGCCCATGTATAAAATTAATACCAGTATAAAAGTCAGGGGAATTTCTCCCCTTGAAAAATTTGTAAACGAAGACAGCAGAATCATCATAAATACCACGCCAGAAGCGCCAAGCAGATAACTTGAAAACAGAAGAACATTTAAGACCCCCGTAACTAAAGCAGTTATTACAATCATAATAAGCAGTTCCGAAGAGCCGTAGGTTTCTTCAAGCATTGGACCTATTAAGAGTATCAATGTAAAATTGCTGATCAGGTGTGACCAGCTTGCGTGTCCCATAATGTGCGTAAAAAGCGTAACCCAGTTTCTGAAACTTCCTGCATGAAAATTACTCCTTCCCGGAACCATAAACCAGCTGCTTGTAAGATTCGGAATCAAAGTCTGCGACATTAACAGAATAAATGCGCATAACAAAGTGAAAGTAAGCACTGTAGGCGCATTGTATTTAATTCTCATAATTTAAGGTTTATCTCCACAGGACAATGATCAGAACCTGTAATTTCAGGTCTGATAATGGATGATTTTACACTGGGAAGAAATTCTTTGTCCACACAGTGATAATCAATCCTCCACCCGACATTTTTTTCACGCGCTCTTCCGATATACGACCACCATGTATAATGGTCTTTTTCTCCGGGATGAAAATGGCGGAATGTATCAATAAACCCTGCCTTCAGGAATGAATCCATCCATGCGCGTTCTTCAGGAAGGTAACCTGGGCTTTCTTCATTGGACTTGGGGCGTGCGATATCAATCGGGGTATGCGCAACATTGTAATCGCCGCAGAGCAGAAAATGCCTGCCTTTTTTTACAATGGATTTACAGAGCGCAAGCATTGCATCGTTAAATGCAAGTTTGTAGTCAAGCCGCCTGCGTTCATCCTGTGAATTCGGAAAATATGCCGCTATCAGGGAAAAATCCTTATAATCGGCAATAAGAACCCTTCCTTCGTTGTCAAATTCCGGTTTGCCTAAAAAACGCACATTATCCGGTTTTTCCTTTGTATAGACAGCCACGCCTGAGTAGCCTTTTTTCTTTGCGCTTGCCCAGAATGAATGATATTCTTTTCCTTTGCCTGCCGGGGTTAAAAATTTTGATGTAAGCTGTCCCGGTTCGGCTTTTGTTTCATTAAGGCACAGTATGTCAGGGTTTTCTTCTTCCAGCCATTCAAAGAAACCTTTTTTTTCTGCCGCGCGGATACCGTTTACATTCCATGAAATTACACGCATGATTTTTCCTTTAATAGGCTTCGCTTTTATATCATTTTTGAGCGAAAATTTCAATGTTGTAAATATCTTGAAAATGAGGTTACCTAGTAAACGCCATTTTTAACTTAAATATTGATTGAAAACATCATCCATTGCCTTAATTACTTTTTGATTCAGCTTTTTTGACAACTGGTTTATAAGTTTATTATTATTTTTTGGCGTATTTATTAATTTATTATCTGACTTAAAAAGCTCATAGATTTCCGTTTCAAGAGCTTCCGCTATTTGAGATAAAATAGCCGGTTTGGGGTATTTTACGCCCCTTTCAATGTTACTTAAATAAATGATTGATATATCCGCTTTTTCTGCAAGTTCAGCCTGAGAATACCGCCGCTGAGCCCTTAAATTCCTGATGTTTGAGCCTAACAGCGTTTTTATTTCTTCTCCGCCCATGCCTATTGTCCTTTTCGAACTATAAATTTATTAAACAATACGATTTACCTATTGACAAAAGCCGTTACGGAATATATATAATGTATTACGATATGATTAACTTGCGGTTTTTTAATATGTTATTGATGTAAGTTAAATTATTTATAAATTTTGATTATACCCGTATGGATATAATCAAATGACAAAAAAGGAGTAACTTATGGTAATTAAAAAATTGATTGGAATACTGGCAATAACGCTTGTTATCGGAATGTTTGTTGCCGGATGCGATAACGGCTCGACAAACGGTAACAGTTCAACAAATACCAATAACGGCGGAGGAACCAACAGTACTATAAATGGTACTTACTGTTATATAGGTGATGTAAATACTAAATGGGAATGGGTTACTGAATATTTATTTAGTAATGGTGATTATTTTATGAGTGAATTTGGCTATGTAACGAGAATTGGAACATATACCATCAACGGTAATAATATAACTATAAAAATAAATAAAATGCGATTATATTTAGCAAGTTACTCTTCTATAGGTGACCCACTTAATTACATAGTTCTTTCAGATTTCTTTTCTACAAAAGAACAGTGTATAGTAGCGTTGAATGAGTTGAATGAATCTTATCTGAATGAATCTTATCCAGGACTTTTTTCATTAGACAATTATCTTGCTGAAGTTGATGAATTAATACCGAGAGTTTTTTTACCTAAAACAGGATTTTATTCGTTTAATGGCAATACATTGGTATTAATGATGGAAAATTGTGAAGAGGGTTTTGTGGACTGGTGGGGCGAGGAGCCAGCGATATTAATAAAAAAATAATTTTGCTGTATTGGTTACGGTATAGCGGTTTGATACAGGGTTTGTGCGGTTTTTAAGTGGTGAAGATGGAGGGGGGATAAAATGACTTTCGAGAAAGCAAAAAATGAAGTTATTAAATGTAGCGGTAAAGGAATTAGAAGATCTTGCTGGCAAGATAGAACTTTAAGGATAACTGGAGACAAGCAATATGCTGGTGCAAGATTTGTTCAGAAAGGAAAAGAATCTGAGATAATAAATGAAATTACAAAAGATATTCAACATAAGCAAGAAACAATTTATGATGGTTCTGATCTTTTCTATAAAACTGATAAAGTAGATTATTCTGACGGTAATGTATATAATGGGAAGCTTTTAATTATTGGATTTGCAGGGGAAGGATTGCCGTATGGCAGGGATGATTATCTTGCTAAAGATTGGGAGATTTATGGACCTGAATAAGAATAGATTTGTTCGATAACTTCAGTTATTGAACAACTTCCTTGTAGAAAGAAGAAATATTGATTCAACTTATTTCCAAAAATGTTATGTTTCTGAAAGCAATGATTGCAAAAAAGCAGCCCACCTGACCGCATAGCTTAAATGGACTTTCTTTACATTTATATGTTTAAAACAACATAGGTGTTATTGTCTGCAAACTTGACTTTTTCCCTCTGCTATGCCATGATATTTTTGAATATTTAGGGATATGTCCTTAAATTACAGCCCGGATGGTGGAATTGGTAGACACGCTAGTTTCAGGTACTAGTGCTCGCAAGGGTATGGAAGTTCGAGTCTTCTTCCGGGCAGCTAGATGAAGCACCGCGAAAGCGGTGTAGATGGTAAATGCCGCACGCTGTGAGCACCGGCGAGTGCCGCAGTTTGAATAGGAGCAAGGACACCTTTAGGTGTCCGACAGTGCGTAAATTAAACAGCGATATGAAAGCGGTGCGGATGTATAAAGTTTAAAAATGAAAAGACTTTTTTTAATACTTCTTTGTATATTGGCTGTTTTTCTTCTTATAGGCTGTCGCAATGCGGCGAAACCGGAAGAGCCTGTTTTGCCTGTTATACCTTCCACTTTAACCATCCTTGATGATTTATATGCGCAGCAAAATCTTTTTTTGGCTTTTGTAAAGGCTTACCCGGATAATGTAAGCAATGTAGAATTCTACAACGGCGACTGGACGATGCTTGTTAACGGTGTGCGTTTTTATTTTGCAAACGGCAGATTTTTGCCAGAAAGACTGCGTATGCAATGGGAGAACTACCTTCCTTTTGATCTTTATGTTTACCCGTGGGAAGGGACTGAAAAACAAAGGCAAGCCTTGTTTGAAAATCCTGTCTACTCTATAGGCTCGTCTTTTTTATTTGATACTCTATATTCTTCTCCGACAGAAGACAACAGCTGGGACTTGCAAGAAAAATATTCTTTTTTAGGCGTTAAAATGCTGATACATCCTTTCATAAAACCTTTACTGGACAGCATATCGGGTAAAATCCGTATTGAAGCCATGACAGATTCAAAAATTAATGAATGGATTTCCGAACTTCAAACAAGTCCTCCGGGTTTTGGCTGGAACTGGCGTTCCATTGCCGGCACCAGCCGCCGCAGTAATCATTCCTATGGTATTGCACTTGATCTGCTTCCAAGGGAGCTTAAAGGGAGGCTGACATACTGGCGGTGGAATTCTGACGCCCCAGGAAACGAGATTTATTATTTACCGCCTGAAACTGTTATCAGGATTTTTGAAGAACACGGTTTTATTTGGGGCGGCAAGTGGGACTTGATCGATACAATGCACTTTGAATACAGACCGGAAATACTGTTGTTGAACGGTTTTGAAATAAAAGGACATTAAAAACATCTTTCAGCTGATTGCAGTCTCCAAAGCTATTTCTATCATGCTGGTAAATGTTTTCTGTCTTTCTTCCGCTGTTGTAGCTTCTCCTGTTATCATGCAGTCGGAGACTGTTAAAATGCCGAGCGCTTCGCGGCTGTATTTTGCGGCAAGGGTGTACAATTCCGCGCATTCCATCTCCTGGGCAAGACAGCCGAACTTTGCCCATAATTTCCAGCCTTCCGGATCCTCGCTGTAAAACATATCGGATGATATTACAGGACCGACTTTCGGCTCCTTTCCCTTTGATACAGCAATGTCCCATGCTTTTTTCAGCAGGTTAAAAGAAGCTGCGGGGGCGTAATTTTTTCCGCTGAAACGGATATTGTTTGTGTTTGAATCCGTGCAGGCTGATATCGCAAACACAATATCGCGTACTTTTACATCTTTGTTAATGGAACCGGCAGTTCCAATTCTGATAGCCCGTTTAACGCCGTATTCACTGAATAATTCATTTACATAAATCGAAATGGACGGGATGCCCATTCCTGTTCCCTGAACGGATACTTTTTTCCCCTTGTATTTTCCCGTAAACCCTAAAATATTGCGTACATCCGTATATTGCACAGCATCCTGCAAATAATTTTCCGCGACGAATTTTGCTCTTAAAGGATCGCCTGGAAGTAAAATAACTTCGGCAATTTCTCCCTTTCCTGCGGCAATGTGTGTAGACATGGCATCTCCTTTTTTTACTTTGCTTTCTACTAATATAAGAAATTGTTTTTCTTATGTAAATATCGTCATGGAGGATGTCTGCGTCAAACGTACAAATAAAAAAGCCGTCTAATATAAACAAGACGGCTTCCTAAGATTTAGATTTTAGCGCTGTTACGGAGCTATAATACTGGCGCCTGTGATGTTAAGATCGTCGATTTTCAGGGAGAGGGTTATTCCTCTCCCTGTTTTTTGTTGCACTCAGGTAAGAAGCTAGTTAGATTCCATTTCCCAGCCAGAGCCTTTCAGCGAGTCTGGTTTCATGTCGTTCCCTGTAGCGTTGATTGTCCCAGCGTATATTTCAGAGCTGACAGCGTCTCCATACAACTTATAGAAGATACCTTCTCCATAACCTAAGCCTACGCCTCGTAAATCAACCGATATCGCGCCTGATCCGTTTGAATTCAGTCCGGACTGGCTGCCGTAAATAATGCCGCCTGTTTTGTTAAATTCTGAATTGGGACCGCGAATATAAAGCCCTGAGCTATAACTGCCTTTTATAGTACCGCCGCTCATCGTAAAAAATGAAGGTCCAGGGCAATGGAAACCAACGCCGCTTTCGCCGTTGTTTTCGATGATACCTCCGTTTATAATAATACGCCCGTTTTGGCTGTTCCTTCCTGTAATGATGCCTCCGGTGCCGTTGCCGCTTATCAAGCCTCCAGCCATGGTTGTAATATTCCTGTTCCCGTCAATATTAACGCCAGAAGTTACATTATCACTGATATTCCCGTCAAGTATAAGGTTATGGTTTCTTGAGCCGGACATCCACATGCCCACGCCGTTATTATTTACAGTTCCGCCTTCCATAGTAAAGAAGGCGTCGCTGCCGGTAAAGGCAATAGCGCAGCCATTTTCAATAAATGTCCCGCCGCTAATAACCAGCGACGTTTTATTTTCTTGTATGTCGACTGCCGTATGAAACTTTGTTATTTTCCCGCCTGACATAATAAAGGCTCCGCCTTTCAGCAATACGCCGCTATAGCCTGTACAGCCGACATTATCACAGCCAGATTGGCTGTCAATACCCTTACAGCCTGTCCCGCTTAAACTTGCTCCGTCCCCTATTGCTATCATTCCGTTATATACGCAAAGCAGCGACCATTCTTCTGGGTTGTCACCAGAACGGCTGAGAGCTATATTTTCCAGAATCAGATACCCTCCCATTACTTCAAAAAGAGGGCTTATTTGATTTGGATCATACTTCCATGTAATTTGATTTGAGCCGGTTCCTTTTACGGTAAGCTTAACTCCCTCGTATATTGTAATTCCCGGATAATCAAGCAAATCATCGGTGAGAGTTATAATATATTCGCCCGGTGTATTTCTTATGCTTTTAACGGTGGAATCGAAATTTGCTGATGTTACGGTGAATTCGTTATCCGCAATGTCTGCCGAATCTGTTCTTGCCATTATGCCGATTGATTTATCGGGTACAACTGAAACCATCAAGTCTTCATCGGACAGCTCTCCTATAAAAGGGTGACCATCGCTTGGGTTAAACACAATATGGTTATGGTTTCTATTTATCTTCCCGCTGCTTACAATAGTTCCGTTCTTCCTCACCCTGTAATAATCATTAGACTGCGGGTTGAAGGCAGAGCGTCCGTTTGGATTATAGATTTCGACTTCAACGGATTGGTAATTTATATCTGTACCTGTAAATTTCAGAAGATTTGAACTGTTTGTACCGCCTCCTCCGCCTCCTCCGCCGCCTCCTCCGGCTCCTCCGCCTGAACACGCAGTAACAAGACCTATTACCGCAATGCAGGCGATAATTCCAATCAACTTAGTAAATTTTTTCATGAGAATAGCTCCTAAATATTTTTTTCGTCAGCATAAGCCGGCGATGTTTCCAAAAAAGTAAAATCGTCTTTTTTTAAAGAAAAATTATTTATATCTTGAATTTTTAGAAGCGAACGCGCGGTATATAAGACACAATCCTTCTTTTCTGCGGATAACCCCTTGAAAATCTTGCATATACATTCAAGGGAACTTGCCTCTCTTTTCATAATACAATTTTCTTTAAAAAAACACATTGCATCGTAACTATTTTACAAGTTGCAATGTGATATGTCAATATCTAAATATTGTTTTTGCCTATTTTCTGTGGTATTTTAAATGCGATGTCAGTAGTTGAGCGGTTGAAAGCTGTCAGACATACCTTGAATGTATCCCAAAAGGTTTTTGCAAAAAGCATTTTTATGAGTACAAGCAATTTGGCGTGTTTGGAATCGGGGTATAGAAAGATAAAAGATACGGTTCTTGATACTGTCAGCAAGATTTATAACGTCAACAAAGAGTGGCTCTTAACCGGAAAGGGCGAAATGTTTGATATGGAACCTCCTGATGTAAAATTGGAGGAGCTTTCAGGTATTTTCAAACGGTTAAACGTGCATTTTCAAGGGTATATTTTAGACCAGGTAAAACATCTCGAAAATATTCAGAAAAAAGAAAATCAGGTTAATAAATAGGCGTTCTAAAGAGAGCGTCCACGGAAGATTCCCTTATAGACATTCACTTTAATTTATGATAAAAATGATTAATATTCCATATTATAGGAGATAATTAAAGTGATTGAGCATCTTTTCTGGTTTGGTATTGTAGGTGCTGTAGTAGCGCTTGGTTTCGCGTTTATTCAAAGCCGCAGGGTGTTATTATTCACCGAAGGTAATGAAAAAATGGTAAAAATTGCGGCTGCTATTCGTTCCGGCGCAAATGCATACCTAAAACGTCAGTATACGGTTGTCATCATTTTCTTTCTTTCCATGTTTGTTATTCTGGCGTTTCTTGCATATTTTCCTTTATTCATGGGAAGAGATAACGGGTTTGTAAACCCTTTTATTCCTTTTGCTTTTTTAACAGGCGGTTTTTTTACAGGTCTTTCAGGTTTTATCGGCATGAGAGCGGCAACCAGTTCCAATGCGCGTGCGGCGAATGCGGCTCAGCAGGGGCTTAATAAAGGACTTCGCGTGGCGTTTGCATCAGGCTCTGTAATGGGTTTTGTTGTTGCAGGTCTTGGATTGCTAGATATTGCTTTATGGTATTTGATTTTAACAAAAATATTTAAAATAGAAGACCCAAGATATATTTCCCAGGTAATGATCACTTTTGGCATGGGGGTCGCATCCATGTCCATGTTTGCGCGTGTCGGCGGCGGTATTTTTACCAAAGCTGCCGATGTAGGCGCTGATCTTGTAGGTAAAGTTGAAGCCGGCATACCAGAAGATGATCCGAGAAATCCTGCCGTTATTGCGGACAATGTCGGCGATAATGTCGGAGACGTTGCAGGCATGGGAGCGGATCTTTTTGAATCGTATTCCAATGCTCTAGTTGCGGCTTTTGCCATCGGCGTAGGCGCAGCTTATGGCTGGGCTGGGCTTCTGCTTCCGCTTCTTATTGCAGTAGTCGGTATAGTAGCTTCAATGGTTGGCACTTTTTTTGTAAGAACAAGAGAGCAGGCGGATCAAACGACCCTTCTTGCTTCATTACGCAGAGGAACAATCATAGCAGGTCTTATTTCTGCTGTTACATCACTGCCGCTGACATTATTTATTGCGGATTCGGTATCAGGGCAGTTTCCCGCATTGGCTGCCAATAAGTGGGGTATTTTCGGCTCAATTATAATAGGTCTTGTTTCCGGTTTCTTGATCGGGCACTTCACTGAATATTTTACATCAGACCATCATAAACCAACCCGTGAACTTGCAAAAGCAAGCGAAACGGGAACGGCTACAGTTATTATTGGAGGTCTTTCACTTGGCATGAAAGCGACTGTTGGTCCCATCCTTACTATTTCTGTCGGCGTTATTGTCAGCTATTTTATTGCCGGGGGTGTGGAAAGTTTTAATGCAGGTCTTTACGGCATTGGTATTGCCGCTGTAGGTATGCTCGCAACTCTTAGCATTACTTTGGCTTCTGACGCTTTCGGTCCTGTAGCGGATAATGCAGGAGGTATTGCGGAAATGGCAAAACTTCCTGCGGAAGTCCGCAAGCGGACTGATGCGCTGGACTCTCTTGGTAATACCACTGCGGCTACCGGTAAAGGATTTGCCATCGGTTCTACCTGTTTTACAGCTCTTGCGCTGCTTGTTTCTTATGTGAATATAGCAAATTTTCAACTGGTTAATTCAGGGCGGCCGCCTATGAATTTAAATATCACTAATCCGTCTGTTTTAATTGGTCTTTTCCTTGGCGGAATGATGTCATTTCTTTTTGCGGCGCTTACCATTTCCGCTGTTAATAAAGCGGCTCAAAGCATTGTAAAAGAAGTCCGCCGTCAGTTCAAAGAAATTACAGGTCTTATGGAAGGAACCGCAGAACCCGAATATGCCAAATGTGTCGATATCTGCACACTCAATGCGCAAAAACAGATGATTGCTCCTGCTATACTTGTAATTCTTTCTCCGATCATTGTCGGGTTCTTTCTGGGAGCGGCAGGCGTCACAGGTTATCTCGGCGGCGTCATCGTGACAGGATTTCCAATGGCTGTTTTTATGCTTGCCGCAGGCGGCGCCTGGGATAATGCAAAAAAACACATAGAAGGCGGAAAATTTGGAGGTAAAGGCAGTAATAATCATAAAGCGGCAGTCATCGGCGATACAATCGGCGATCCGTTAAAAGATACTACAGGTCCTTCTTACAATCTGTTAATTACTCTTTCATCTTCTGTTGCGATTGTATTTATAGGTATTACAATAGCATTTTCAATATTGTAGAGAAAAGCTATTGACAAAATTGGCTTTTTTAGGTAATTTTTGTAAACTGTGTAAATTCGCGGTAGTGTCCCCCAAAAAACCAATTGGCTTGGGGTTTTGCCCTTATAGCTCAGTTGGCAGAGCACATCCATGGTAAGGATGAGGTCATCAGTTCGATTCTGATTGAGGGCTTCTGACTACTTAATTTTTGGGATTGAATTTTGGCGAACCGGAAATTGCGTCAAAGATTAAGTGGTCAGATTGAATTAGGATTTTTATAAGAGGTTTTATATGGCTAGCAAGAAAAATGTAGTTGAATTAATTGCCCTGCAGTGTACTGATTGCAAAAGACGAAATTATACCACCAGTAAAAACAGGCGGAATATTCAGGAAAAACTGGAATTCAAGAAATATTGCCCCCATGAGAGGAAACATACTCTCCACAAGGAGACAAAAATAAAGTAAGAACTGAGGCGTATAGCTCAGTTGGTAGAGCGGCGGTCTCCAAAACCGCAGGTCGTGGGTTCGAAGCCTACTGCGCCTGTAGCAAAAAGTGTACCAGTTTGGAGGTAAAACTGCAAAATGCAGGATAATTTTTAAGGATTTATCATGAAGAAGATTGTTCAATTTTTTAAAGAATCATACGCGGAACTTAGAAAGGTAGTCTGGCCCGGCAAAGAAGATGTAATAAGTTCAGTTAAAGTTGTGCTTATTTCTACCATTATTATTGCCGCGGTTTTAGGGTTAATGGATATATTACTGCTTTTCGGCATAAGAATTTTATTTTAAGACAAGAAAGGTAAATAATGGCAACAGGCTGGTATGTCCTGCATACGTATTCAGGATACGAAAATAAAATAGAAAAAACCATCCGTTTGATGCTGGAAAGCGGAGAACTGGACAAAAATATTGTCCGCGATATAAAAGTTCCCAGTGAAGAAGTTGTTGAAGTTAAAGACGGAAAAAAACGCACCCAAACAAGAAAATTCCTCCCTGGATATTTACTTGTAGAAATGGATCTGCCGGATGCGGAAATGGGATGGAAGCAGCCATGCACAAGAATAAAGAAAATTCAGGGTGTTACAGGGTTTGTAGGAACGCCTGCCGATAAAAAACCGCAGCCGTTGTCAGGCGATGAAGCCCGCGCCATTTTACAAAAGTCAGGTGAAATCAAGGGAGAGCGCACAGTCCGCACAAGACAAACTTTTACACCGGGCGAGCAGGTTAAAATCATCGACGGACCGTTTGAATCTTTTGTCGGTACTATCGAAGAAGTAAATCAGGAAAAAAATAAACTTAAAGTTATGGTTGGAATTTTCGGAAGAAATGCGCCGGTAGAGGTTGATCTTCTGCAGGTAGAAAAAGTTTAAAAAAAGCCAAAGGCTTTTTTTAAAGTGAATGGTTAACAGAGAGATGTATGAAAACATATCTTGTTACTGCGAGATTTGTTTTCGGACAGCGAAACTGTTCTCTGTTAGTTGATAAAGTGGGAGAGGTTTTAATAACCTTGTTAGTCAGCGTCCGCCAGACATTGACACACCACAAAAGGAGTTTATAAATGGCAAAGAAAAAAGTAACAGCTTATGTTAAGCTGCAATGTCCTGCGGGAAAAGCCACCCCGGCTCCGCCTGTTGGACCTGCGCTTGGACCTCATGGCGTCAGCGCTCCGCAGTTTGTTCAGCAGTTTAACGACAGAACAAAAAGCATGGAACCGGGACTCATCATCCCTGTTATCATCACAATTTATGCGGATAAATCATTTACTTTTATCCTGAAAACCCCGCCGGCTTCGGTATTGATAAAAAAATCAATCGGGCTTGATAAAGGATCAAAAGAATCGCATAAGGTTAAAGTCGGCAAAATTTCCAGGGCTCAGCTTGAAGAAATCGGCAAAACAAAAATGGCTGACTTGTCAGCTAACGATCTTGACGCTGCTGTAAAGATTATCGCAGGGACTGCGCGATCCATGGGTGTTGAAACTCCAGCGGAGCTTTCCGCGAAGGTGGAAAAATGAAACGCGGAAAGAAATATATAGAAAGCGCTAAAAAATACAATTCCGGAAATACTTATGAACTTGGCGAGGCGTTAACCCTTGTTAAAACAATGGCTTATGCGAAGTTTGACGAAACTGTTGATTTATCCGTTAAGCTTAATCTGAAAAAAAGCCAGTCAGTCCGTGATACTGTTGTTCTTCCAAATCAATTCCGAGGCGAGAAAAAAGTTCTTGTGTTCTGCAAACCAGAAAAAGAAAAAGAAGCGCAGGAAGCCGGAGCTGCGTTTATCGGGGCGGATGATTTAATCGAAAAAGTTAAAGGCGGCTGGACCGATTTTGACGTCGCTGTGGCGACGCCTGATATGATGAAAGATGTCGGTAAGCTCGGTATGGTGCTTGGACGCAAAGGTCTTATGCCTAACCCGAAAACTGGAACTGTTACTTTCGATTTAAAGGGAACATTGGCTGAGTTGAAAAAAGGCCGTGTGGAATTCAGGGCGGATAAAACGGGCGTTGTTCATCTTGCTGTCGGAAAAATATCAATGGAACCTGAAAAGGTCGCTGATAATATTAAAGTGGTAATTACAGAAATAAAACGCAAACGTCCTGTAGATGTCAAGGGTGAATTTATCCAGACTGTTTCGGTAGCGTCTACCATGGGACCCGGGGTATGGGTTGCCGTGAAGGATCAGGACTAAAACCTCTTAAAGAGGTTTTATGCTGCGCAATTATTTAAGGAGGGTTTATGGCTATCATTGCTAAAAAAATACAGGATGGAAAAACAAAAGCAATCGCGGAGCTGAAAGATAATTTTAAAGAAGCTAAAGATTTTATTTTTACAGATTACCGCGGACTTACTGTGGAACAGATCACAAATTTAAGAAAGCAGCTTCGCGCCAAGGATGTAAAATATAAAGTTGTAAAAAACAATTTTGCAAAAATTGCTTTTGAACAGCTTTCAACGCCGGATGTATCATCTTATCTTGCCGGTCCTACTGCAGTGGCAATCGCCCCAAGGGATACTAACGAAGTAGCAAAGATTTTCTTTGATTTTCTGAAAGAAGTTCCTGCGCTGAAGGTAAAAGGTTCTTTAGTCAGCGGCAGTGTTTATGATACTGCTCAGACTGAAGCGTTCTCGAAACTTCCCGGCAAACTGGAACTTATTTCTATGCTTATGTCGGTTATGAACGGGTCAACGCGCAATCTTGTATCTGCGCTCAACGATATACCGTCAAGGCTTGTGCGGACTGTTAAGGCAGTCGCTGATCAAAAAGCGGGTTAATTAATCGGAAATTTGAGTTTACGGTTAATTTTCTTATAAAGCAGTATTTTTACAGGGCTTATAACCTGAAAAAAATACAAGGACTTGTGAGTGACCAATGCGAACCGAAGGTTCGAAGGTTTACGAACAGGTTCAACCGTCAGGCTTCGGACACCGTGGATGGTGAAGCTGCCGTTCCTGTCGGTTTTCCGGCATCTATTTATTGGAATGCCGGATATAAAAATGATCCAGTTATTGTTCGTTGAATTAAACGCTGGACTTACAAAATGTTTAGGAGAAGATAATATGGCAGCCACAAAAGAAGAAATTTTAGAAGCGATTGCTTCCATGACAGTTCTGGAAGTATCAGAACTTGTAAAAATGATGGAAGAAAAATTCGGCGTTAGCGCCGCTGCTCCCGTAGCAGTTGCGGTAGCCGGAGGCGGAGGCGGCGGAGCGGCTGCTCCTGTTGCGGAAGAGAAAACAGAATTTAATGTTATTCTCAAAGCGTTTGACGATGCAAAAAAGATCGCCGTAATTAAAGAAGTACGCGCAGTTACAGGTCTTGGACTTAAAGAAGCAAAAGATCTTGTTGAAGCTGCGCCGAAACCGCTTAAGGAAGGTGTTTCCAAAGACGAAGCCGGAAAGATCAAAGAACAAATCACCGCAGCAGGCGGTACTGTTGAGATTCAGTAAAATTTGCACATTTGATTTTTTTCGTATCATGAAGGCGCAAAAGACGCATGAAGGAATTTCAGAATCAATCTGTATATTGCTTTTATGCATCTTATGCGCCATTGTGGTTTAAATTGTGTTCATCTTTTGAAATGATATTTAGGACAGGAAGGGGAAATTGATGGCGAAGGTTAAAACTGCCGACAAGCGAAAATACGTTGGAAAAAATATTCAGGATGTGATGGATCTGCCGGATTTAGTCGATATTCAGATCAATTCCTATGAACGTTTTCTGCAGAGAGATAAAATCAAAAAAGGCGAAAAAACCGCAGCTCAGGGACTTCAGGAAGTGTTTGATACAACGTTCCCCATAAAAAGCCCAAATGAAGATATGAGGCTTGAATTTGAATACTATACGTTTGATGAAGATAATATTAAAGTAACTGAACTTGAATGTAAGCAAAAAGGTCTTACCTATGCTGTTCCGCTGAAGGCGCGTGTAAATTTGGCTTTTCAGCAGACCGGGGAGATTCGCCAGAAAGATATTTATATGGGCGACATACCGCTCATGACAGAGCGCGGCACGTTTATAATTAACGGCGCCGAAAGGGTAGTAGTCTCCCAGATTCACCGTTCTCCGGGCGTTATTTTCTGCCATGAAAAGGGAGTGTATTCATCGCGGATTATTCCTTACCGTGGCAGCTGGCTGGAATTTGAAATTGATCAAAAACGCGAATTAATATATGCGAAGATAGACAGAAAAAAAAGAATTTTAGGAACCATTTTCCTGCGGGCATTGGGTTTCTCCTCCAGGGAAGAAATCATTAACGCTTTTTATGTTACTTCTACCCTTAAAATAAAGGACGACAAGGAAACGAGGGAAAAAATTACCGGTAAAGTGCTTGCTCAGTCAATATGGGTAAAGGATGATAGTGCGGAATCAGGCGGAAATGAGGGAGAGCAGAAACTGATCTACCGTTCAGGCGAGAAACTTCATGTGCACAATGTTGATGAGCTTTTAAAACACGGAATAAAATCAATTGAATGTATAGAATTTGAAGCCAAAGGTTCTCTCAATTCGGATATGCTTCTTAATTGTTTTGAACGTGAAGAAATAAAATATGTTAAAGAAGGATCGGGAACCGAACCTTCAAAAGATGAAGCGTTAAAAGCTGTTTACTCAGTGTTAATGCCAGGAGAATCCATTACGGTTGATCAGGCGGAAAAAGACCTTGTTAGCATGTATTTTTCAGATCGCCGTTATGATCTTGGAAAAGTAGGACGTTATAAATTAAATAAAAAATTTATTCTTGATATACCCATGAATAAATTAACCCTTACCAATGATGACATTATCGCTACCATGAAATATCTTATCAAGGTATACATCGGCGATGAAAACTTTGACGATATTGATCATCTTGGAAACAGGCGTATACGTTCAGTCGGCGAGCTTATGACCAATCAGATGAAAACCGCTTTCAGCCGCATGGAGCGGATTGCAAGAGAAAGGATGAGCCTTAAAGAAACCGACACAATTAAACCCCAGGAATTGATTTCAATAAAACCCATTGTTGCCGCCATAAAGGAATTTTTCGGGTCAAGCCAGCTTTCCCAGTTCATGGATCAGGTAAACCCGCTTGCGGAACTTACGCATAAAAGGCGCTTAAACGCTCTCGGTCCCGGCGGTCTTTCACGCGACAGGGCAGGATTTGAAGTGCGTGATGTGCATTATACCCATTACGGCAGAATGTGTCCGATAGAAACGCCGGAAGGTCCGAATATCGGTCTTATTGTCTCTCTTGCAAATTATACACGGGTCAATGAATACGGCTTTTTGGAAACTCCTTACCGTAAGGTAAACAAGGGTATCGCAACAAAAGATATTGAGTATTTGTCCGCAATGGACGAGGATCGTTTTTATATCGCGCAGGCTTCCGCAAGAGTAGAAAATAACGGCTCATTTGCGGAAAACCAGATTTCATGCCGCCGTCAGGGAGATTATACGACCCGTACGCCGGAAGAAATTGAATACATGGATGTTTCTCCGAAACAGATTATTTCCGTTTCCGCTTCGCTTATCCCCTTCCTTGAACATGATGACGCAAACCGCGCATTGATGGGCTCCAACATGCAGCGTCAGGCGGTTCCGCTGGTTTTTCCGGAGGCTCCGCGCGTAGGAACAGGGATGGAAGGAAAGTGCGCTTACGACTCAGGCGTGCTTGTTAAAGCCAGAAGAGGCGGAACTGTTATATGCGTAACATCCCAGGAAGTTGTCATAAAGCCTGAAAAAACAGGCGGCGTAAAACCTGCGGCGCAGGTAACGATTGATGATAACGGCAATGATGTTTATCAGTTGCTGAAATTCCAGAGAACCAATCAGGATACCTGTTACAACCAGCGACCTATCGTAAGGCTTGGTGAAAAAATCGTTTCAGGTCAGGTAATAGCTGACGGACCGGCAACCCAAAACGGAGAGCTTGCTCTTGGTCGTAATATTCTTGTGGGTTTTATGCCCTGGAACGGATACAACTATGAAGATTCGATCCTTATCTCCCAGAAGGTAGTAAAGGACGATATGTTTACATCAATACATATTAAAGAATTTATTATTGAAGTAAGGGAAACAAAACTTGGACCTGAAAAAATTACGCGCGATATTCCCAACACATCAGAGAAAAGTCTTGATAATCTTGACAGCGAAGGCATCATTCGCGTCGGCGCGAAAGTGCGTTCAGGCGATATCCTTGTCGGCAAGGTAACGCCCAAGAGCGAAACTGAAACCACTCCCGAATTTAAACTTTTGAATTCAATCTTCGGCGAAAAAGCCAAAGAAGTGCGGGATACCTCGCTTAAAGTACAGCACGGTATAGAAGGAACTGTCATAGATATTCAGCGGCTCAAACGGACAGAGCATGACAGCTTGAGTCCAGGCGTTGATGAGGTTGTAAAAGTATTAATCGCCACCAAGAGAAAACTCCGCGAAGGCGATAAAATGGCAGGACGCCACGGCAATAAAGGCGTTGTTGCGCGAATCCTGCCGGAAGAAGATATGCCGTTCATGGAAGACGGAACTCCCTTGGATATTTGCCTGACGCCGCTGGGTGTTCCTTCGCGCATGAATATCGGGCAGCTTTTGGAAACAGAGCTGGGCTGGGCAGGCTCTACGCTTGACGAATGGTATTCAGCGCCTGTTTTCCAGTCTCCTTCATCTGAACAGATAGATGAAAAACTAAAGGAAGCGGGTCTTCCTGTAACCAGCAAGGCTACTCTCAGGGACGGAAGAACAGGCGAAGCGTTTGTTAATCAAATCTTCTGCGGAGTTATTTATTTTCTTAAGCTGCACCACCTTGTCGACGACAAGATGCACGCGCGTTCCACAGGTCCGTATTCGCTAGTAACTCAGCAGCCCTTGGGCGGCAAAGCCCAGTTCGGCGGACAGAGGTTAGGTGAAATGGAAGTCTGGGCGCTTGAAGCGTACGGCGCCGCGAATACATTGCAGGAACTTTTAACAATCAAGTCTGACGACATGACAGGACGCTCCAAGATTTACGAAGCGATTGTAAAGGGAGAGCCTTCTACAACCGCCGGTATCCCTGAATCGTTTAACGTACTTGTTCAGGAACTGCGCGGGCTTGCTCTTGATTTATCGATTTTTGACGTGAAAGGAAAACAAATACCTCTTACAGAAAAAGATGAGGAATTGATAACCAAATCGGGAAGTAATTTTAATTAGGGGTTTACACGATGAGGGACATTCAGGATTTTGATTCTATAATGATTCGGCTGGCTTCACCGGATATGATCCGGTCGTGGTCATACGGGGAAGTAAAAAAACCGGAGACAATCAATTACCGGACGCTGAGACCGGAAAAAGAAGGTCTTTTCTGCGAACGTATCTTCGGTACAACCAAGGAATGGGAATGTTACTGCGGAAAGTTTAAATCGATCCGTTACAAGGGCGTTATCTGCGATCGTTGCGGCGTTGAAGTAACGCATTTTAAGGTGCGCCGTGAAAGAATGGGTCATATTGAACTGGCAGCTCCTGTTTCCCATATCTGGTATTATCGTTCAGTTCCCAGCCGTATGGGTCTGCTTCTTGATCTTCCCACAAGCCAGCTCAGGTCTGTTCTTTATTACGAAAAGTATATTGTAATTGATTCAGGCGATACGAATTTAAAAAAATGCCAGCTTCTTTCCGAAGAAGAATATTACGATGCTCAGGAACGCTACGGCGGAGGTTTTTCAGCAGGCATGGGAGCCGAAGCTATCAGTATTCTTCTTGAAAACCTCAATCTGGATCAGATGGTTGCGGAACTGCGGGCAAAAATGATAGAAAAAGGCGCAAAGAGCGATAAGCGTCTTTTAAAGCGGATTGAAATAGTGGAAAATTTCCGCAATTCAAACAATAAACCGCAGTGGATGATCCTCAGCGTGGTTCCTGTTATCCCTCCTGAGCTTCGCCCGATGGTGCAGCTTGACGGCGGACGTTTTGCAACAAGCGATCTTAACGATCTGTACCGCAGGGTGATAAACAGAAATAACCGTCTGAAGAGGCTTCAGGCTTTAAACGCGCCTGATATAATTATCCGCAACGAAAAACGAATGCTTCAGGAAGCGGTAGACGCGTTATTCGACAATTCAAAGAAGAAAAAAGTAGTTAAAGGCTCTTCCAGCAGACCCCTTAAATCCATAAGCGATATGCTTAAAGGCAAGCAGGGGCGTTTCCGCCAAAACCTTCTTGGAAAACGCGTTGACTATTCAGGAAGATCGGTTATTACCGTAGGTCCTGATCTTAGAATGTGGCAGTGCGGCATTCCTACAAAAATGGCGCTTGAATTATTCAAGCCGTTTATAATGAAAAAACTTGTAGATAAAGATGTTGTTTTTAATATTAAAAAAGCCAAGATGCTTGTTGAACAGGAAACCCCTGAAGTATTCGCTATTCTTGACGAAGTTGTAAAAGAACATCCTGTGCTTCTTAACCGTGCGCCGACCCTTCACCGCCTTGGTATTCAGGCTTTTGAGCCTGTACTGGTGGAAGGAAAGGCGATTAAGCTGCATCCTCTTGTGTGCCATGCTTTTAACGCAGACTTTGATGGCGATCAGATGGCGGTTCACGTTCCGCTTACGCAGGCGGCGCAAATGGAATGCTGGACATTGATGCTGTCCGCACGCAACCTTCTTAACCCGGCAAACGGAAAAACAATTGTATTCCCGTCTCAGGATATGGTTTTAGGCATTAACTTTCTTACAAGAATTAATCCGAACGCAAAACGTCCCGGATCTTCCAAAGCGGAGTCAAAAGACAGAATCCCGTATTATTCTTCCGCAGAAGAAGTCTTAATGGCAGTGGAAAGAAAAGTTTTGGATTGGGGAGCCGCAATCAGGATTAAACCTGTAAAATTGCCGATATGGGACAAGGCGGGAAATATTGTAAAACCGCAGGCTGACGGCACTATTATAACTACCGCAGGAAGACTTGTTTTCAATGAAGAACTTCCGAAAATTATTCCGTTTATAAATTACGAACTTAAAGACAAGGAATTACGCGCGCTTATAGAGTATGTATTCAAGGATAAGGGTTCATGGACTACAGTTCAGATGCTGGATGTCATAAAATCTACAGGTTACCGTTACTCGACTCTTTTCGGCGCGACTATCGGCGTTGATGATATTGTTATTCCGAAAGAAAAACCTGACATGATCAACAAGGCTAACAAGGATGTAGAAGACACTCAGAAACAATGGCGTCAGGGACGCATCACGCAGGAAGAACGTTATAACCGCGTTGTAGAAATCTGGACAAAAACAAACGAAGAACTTACCAACCTTACAATGAAAACGCTTGAGTCTGACAACAACGGCTTTAATTCAATTTACATGATGGCAAACTCAGGTGCGCGCGGAAGCCGTAACCAGATAAGGCAGCTTGCCGGTATGCGCGGTTTGATGGCTAAACCAAACGGAGAGATTAATGAGCTTCCCATCCGTTCCAATTTTAAGGAAGGTCTTTCCGTTATAGAATTCTTTATTTCAACCAACGGAGCCCGCAAAGGTCTTACGGATACTGCTTTAAAAACCGCGGAAGCGGGTTACCTTACCCGCCGTCTTGTAGACATCGCTCAGGATATGGTTGTAAATGAAGATGACTGCGGAACCATAAACGGTATAGCGTATTCGTCAATCAAGCAGGGTGAGGAAATTGTAGAGGCTTTAAAAACCCGTATTGTCGGACGGTTTACCCTGGAACGGGTTAAGCATCCGATTACAGGCGATTTAATAATTGACGTTAACGAGGAAATAACCGAAGAAATTGCAAATACAATCGATTCGGCAGGGGTTGAAACAGTACGAATCAGGACTGTTCTTACCTGCGAAGCCAAATACGGCGTTTGCCGGAAATGTTACGGGCGAAATCTGGCTACAAACCGGACAGTTGACATAGGAGAAGCAGTCGGCACAATTGCGGCTCAATCCATCGGACAGCCGGGTACGCAGCTTACGATGCGTACATTCCACATCGGCGGCGTCGCAACCAAGGTCAGTGAAGAAAGCCGGATAACTCTTAAATATCCTGTATATATCAAGGAAATAAACGGTACCCATATACAGCTTGATAACGGTCATTTCCTCTTTACCCGCCGGGGACATGCGATAGTGAACAAGGTAATGAGGGAGTACAGAATTGAAAGCGGCGATAAATTGCTTGTGACAGACGGCAAAAGAATTACCCGCGGGGATGTAATAATAAAACGCAAAGGCGAAGATATCGTATCCCCTGAAATCGCGTATGCCTTAATCTTAAAAAATAATGAATTTGAAGCCCTCTATCTTATCGGACAGGATCAAAAAATTGAAATCAGAAACGGTTCCGATTTTGAAGTGCAGAAAGGCTCAGTTATTGAAGCAGAAAAGACAATAGCCCAGTTCGACCCGTTCTCGGATCCGATTATTGCAGAAGCGAGCGGAACAGTTAAATATGAAGATATTATTCTGGGTTCAACCCTGAAGGAAGAAATTGACGAAGATACCGGAAACGTTGAATTGCGCATAACAGAGTTTCAGCATGAGAGCAAACAGCCGCGTATTTTTATCGTAGATGACAATGATAAAGAAGTTGCATCTTACTTCCTTCCAGGCGGTGCTTACCTTCAGGTTGAAGAAGGCGAAAAAATCCGCGCGGGCAGAACAATTGCCAAGACATTAAAAGAATCCGCAAAAGCGATGGATATTACTTCCGGTCTTCCGCGTGTCAGCGAGCTGTTTGAAGCGCGCAAACCGAAAAGCCCGGCTGTTCTTGCCGAAGTGTCAGGGACTGTTTATTTCCGCGGTAATGTTAAAGGCAAAAGAAAAATAACTGTTGTTGATGATTTCGGCAAGGAATTTTCGCATTTAATTCCCCAGACCAAGAGGCTTCTAGTGCGTGACGGCGATACAATTGATGCAGGGGAGCTTCTCTGTATGGGAGCCATAAATCCGCATGATGTCTTGAGAATCCAGGGAGAAGGTAAATTACAGCGTTATCTGATGGACGAAATCCAGCAGGTCTACCGACTTCAGGGCGTGTCAATTAATGATAAGCATATCGGCGTAATTATACGGCAGATGATGCGCAAGGTGGAAATCCGTTTTGTCGGCGATACCAAGTTTATTTACGGATCTTCCGTAGATAAATACCGTTTCCATGAAGAAAACGCGCGCGTAATCGCCGAAGGCGGACAGCCGGCTATCGCGCAGCCGATGTTCCAGGGAATAACAAAAGCGTCGCTTAATATTGATTCGTTCCTTTCAGCAGCCAGTTTCCAGGAAACAACGCGCGTGCTTACCAATGCCGCGATTGCAGGATCGACAGACTATTTGCGCGGTCTCAAGGAAAATATTATTATCGGACATCCAATCCCTGCTGGTACCGGCATGAAGCGATACCGAAATATTAAACTTTTCGATGAAGACAGTCAGGATTTGGATGAGTATATGCAGAGGATCCTTGACAGACGCAAACAGGAAAATGAAGCTGTGACGGAATCCGAAGTAGTACATAGCGATTATACTGCTGAAGATTCTGAGGATTAATTTTCTTGGCGATTTCAATCCGGGAGATTAGGGCAGTTGCAGTACCGTATTGACAAAAGAGGCAGTAAGCTGTCTGTTTTAAGTTTAGGCTGTATGCGTTTTCCCGGGATACTGGGAAGGATCGATCTTCAAAAAACAGAAGAGCTTGTTATGCGCTCAATTGAAAAGGGCGTAAATTATTTCGACACCGCATGGGTTTATCCGGGCAGTGAAGAAGCTCTTGGCGCTGTCTTAAAAAAAAATAATGTCCGCGAAAAAGTATTTATTGCGACAAAAATGCCGCTTGTTCTTTTAAAAAAAACAAGCGGAGATGATGACTTTGAAAGGTTCTTTAATCAATCCCTTGAAAGACTTAAAACGGATTATATTGATTATTACCTTTTACACATGATAACTGACTTTGATTATTGGCAGAATTTAAAAAAAGCGGGCATTGAAGACTGGATTAGGAAAAAAAAGGAATCAGGTTCCGTAAGGCAGATTGGATTCTCATTTCACGGACCGGGAGTTGAGTTTCATAAAATAATTGATGATTATGATTGGGATATTTGTCTTATTCAGTATAATTATTCCGATGAAAATTATCAGGCAGGAGTGAAAGGTCTTCGCGCCGCTTCAAAAAAAATGCCTGTAATAATTATGGAACCTCTTCTTGGAGGAAAACTGGCGGCAGGTCTTCCGAAAGAAGCGGTTAAGATTTTCAAAAGAGCCGATGATACTTTATCTCCTGCGGGATGGGCGCTTAACTGGTTATGGAATCAGGAAGAAGTAACATCAGTCCTTTCAGGAATGAGCAGCATTGAGCAGCTTGAAGAAAATTCACGTTTAGCTGACGTATCTGCGGCAGGTATGTTAAATGACAGATGTCACGCTGTTTATAAATCGGTTTTAGAATATGTTAACCGTGCCTGTAAGATCCGCTGTACCGGATGCAATTATTGTATACCATGTCCTAAAGGGGTTAATATTCCCGGGTCTTTTTCCGCATATAACGCTTTTTATTCGCTTGGCTTCATTGAGGGAATGAAACAATTTGTTACCAGTACCGGATTCATTTCAGAAAAGAGCAGCAGCCCGGGGCTTTGCAATAAATGCGGAAAATGCGAATCCCTGTGTCCTCAAAAAATTCCAATTATGCAGGAACTTGTCAATGTAAGGAAACGGATGGAACCGTGGCTTTTAAGATGTTTTGGCTCATGCGTAAGAGCTTTTCTCGGCAGAAAACGCGATAAGAAATGATCCGTAAAAAGAATTTTTTTTGCAAAACCAATGCCAACATTACAAAAAAACTTAAATTCAGCGGAGCCTTTGTTTCCGTTTGCTTGTTCTGTTTAGCAATTTTTTTTCTTTTTTCCGGCTCCTGCTCAAAACAACATAGGCAAAACGGGAATATTCTTATCGCTGTAAGCATTCCGCCTCAGGCATGGTTTGTCTCTCAAATTGCGGGTGATAAAGCCGATATTCTGATACTTGCAGGTCCCGGACAAAACCCGCACAATTTTGAGCCCAGTCCCAGACAGATACAGGCTCTTTCCTCGGCAGGCGCATGGATACTTTCCGGCACGGAATTCGAGATTGGACTTTTGCCGAAAATTACGCCTCTTTTTTCTGACCTGTTGATTGTTGACGGGACTGAAGGAGTGATTTTCAGATTACTTGAAGATCATGAACATATTCATGAACACAGTGAACTGCACAATAATTGTTTAACGGAAATTGACCGTCATACATGGCTGGGGCGGGAACCTGCAAAGATTCTTGCGTCCCACATAAAAAATACCCTTTCTGCATTGGACAATAAAAACAGTGATTTTTACAAGAATAGATATGAAAATCTTGTAAATGAAATAGATAATGTATTTGATGAATTACGGATTATTCTAAAGCCGCTTGAAGGCAGAAATATATTCGTTTATCATCCAAGTTTTGGATATTTTCTTGATGAATTCGGTATTCATCAGGAAGCTGTAGAAACAGGGGGAAAGGAACCGACACCCCGTCAGTTGAATAACCTTATTGCGAAAATAAATGAAGAAAAAGCGTCCGCTGTTTTTGTGCAATCACAGTTTCCGTCAAACGCAGCCGGCTCATTGGCTAAAGCTGCCGGTATTGAAGTTGTAATTCTGGATCCCCTTGCGCAGGATTGGCTGGAAAACATTAAATATATGGGCGGCGCTCTTTACCGCATGATATTGGAATAATTTAAGGATAGTTTATGGATAGGGATATTGCTGTAAGATTTAATTCGGTCTCTTTTTCATACGGTGATATAAAAGTTTTGGATAATACTTCCTTTCACATTCACCGCGGCGAATTTGCCGCAATAGTCGGACCTAATGGTTCCGGAAAAACAACAGTTTTAAAACTTCTTTTCGGTCTAGAAAAACCAAACAAAGGATCAATTGATATATTTGACGCCGAAAAAAAAAAGAATTATCCTTCTTCTCGTTTTGGCGGGAGTTCAATTTCGTATGTATCGCAGCAGATACCTGCAGATAATTTATTCCCCATAACAGTTCGCGATATTGTCAGAATGGGACTTCTGCGCCCGTTAGAAGGATATAAAAAAAATATCGACTCTGCAGAAGAAGCTTTGGAAAAAACCGGAATTGCCTGTCTTGCTTCAAGAACATACCGCACGCTGTCAGGCGGGCAGAAACGGCGGGCTCTTGTGGCGCGTGCGTTAGCTGCAAACCCGGACATCCTTGTTCTTGATGAACCTTCTGCGAATATGGATGCTGAAAGCGAAATGATGCTTTACGAAACACTTGGAAGCATCAAGGGAAAAACGACAATAATTATCGTTACGCATGATACAGAATTTGTCACATCCCTTACAGACAGGGTGCTGTGCATGGGAGACGGAAGCCATACGGTTATTCAGCATGGATTTGAGATTGATGTTTCACCCAGACACGGAGATGACATAAAACAGGCAAGAATATTGCATGATAAAAATATCGCAGGAGATGATTGCTGCAGACATGAGTAGTTTTTTTGAAGCTTTGGTAAATGTGAATTTTCCCTTTCTGCGGAATGCTGTTATTGCAGGTTTTCTTTCATCGGTGCTTTTTGGGATTCTTGGATCTGTTGTAACAGTGCGCCGTATAGGAAGCCTTGCAGGAGCTGTTTCTCATGCTGTGCTTGGCGGGATTGGGCTTGCTTTGTTTCTTTCTGCGCATTTAATCCCCGGTTTTCCGCCGATACTTGGAGCGCTTGTTTTTGCTGTGCTTTCCGCGATAATTATCGGGCTTGTATCCTTAAAGGCGAAACAGAGGGAAGACACTGTAATAAACGCAATATGGGTTATTGGGATGAGCCTGGGTATAATTTTTATGGCAAAAACTCCCGGTTATACAGATCCTTCGGCGTGGCTGTTCGGAAATATTCTGCTTGTCTCGAACAGGGATTTAATTTTTTTAGGTCTGCTTGGAATTATCGTAATAATTCTTACATGGCGGTTTTATGCGCAAATTGAAGCGTCATCTTTTGATGAAGAATTCGCCCGTACAAGAGGAGTGCCTGTAGAAAAGATTTTTCTAATTTTTTTGGGGATTACCGCCGTTGCCATTGTTCTTCTTCAGACTTTTGTCGGTCTTGTGATGGTAATAGCAATGCTTACGCTTCCTGCGGGCTGCGCAAGTGTTTTTTCCCGCAGTCTTGGCAGTATGATGACTGCAAGCTGTCTTTTTTCCGCTTTTTTTTCCGCCGCCGGACTTGTATCGGGCTGGATTTTTGATCTTCCCATAGGTGCCATGACTGTAATAATAGCTGGTATTGTATTTCTTGGATTCTCTATTTTTAAAGCAATAAACAGAAATTGATAAGCCTCATATAATTTTTTTTCATATTAGATAAAGCGTCTGAGCATTTCTTCCCCATATATTAATGAAACGTTGTTTCATTTTCGATTTACGGCGCGGTCATTCGGCCGCACAATTTGGAGGTTATAATGAAATATTTTTTATTTTTTCTCACAGCGTTTACATTAATCGCCGCAAACTGCGCTTCTTTTGCCCAGCGCGATTCTGACAGAAGCAGAGAGACTGAGCAGACGCAAAATGACGGAATTTTTAAAGGAACCGGGCAAGGATACCGCGGTCTTATTCAGGTTAATGTACGTTTTGAAAGAGGGAATATTGCGGAGATACTTGTTACAGATTCCAATGAAGATCGTTTTGTAGGAATGACGGCGATAGAGGAGCTTATTGACGCTGTAATTGAGTATAACAGTACCGATGTTGACGCTGTTTCAGGAGCAACTTTAACAAGCAAGGGCTTTCTTGAAGCGGTGGAGGATGCTATAATGAAAGTAAGCTTATTTAATAACAATGAATGAATTGGAAAGTGCAAACAACGGGAGGATTTATGGAATGTATTTTTTGTAAAATAATTGCAGGTGAAATCCCAGGTAAAAAACTTTATGAAGATGATGAAATGCTAGTCTTTCTTGATATAAATCCCGTATCTCCTGTTCATTTTCTTGTAATACCAAAGAAACATATAAGAAGTCTTTTTGAACTTGAAGCGCAAGACAGCGCGCTGCTTGGACGTCTTTTTTATAAAGCGCAGGAACTTGCAAAAAAGCAAGGATGCGAAGAAAAGGGAGGTCGTTTTGTAATTAACACAAAACGAGACGGCGGACAGACTGTGGATCATCTGCATATTCATTTTTTGGGAGGACGCGTACTAAGCTGGCCTCCATGGTGAATGGCAAAGGTGCGGGGTGTTAAATGGCTGTTGAAAAACATATTAATTTTTTTGAACTCCAGAAGGCATCGGAAAAGCCGGGCTGTCCTCTTTGCCGGATTGTAAGCGACCGCGCAAACAGGTATATAGACAACACTTTGTTTGAACATATTACAAACAGGGGGTTTCGGGCTCTTTACCGGGCTGCAGGAGGCTTTTGTTCTTTTCATTCAAGGCATCTTGTATCTTTCCGCGACGGTCTTGCAGTCGCAATTCTTGGGCGTGATATTCTTGAGGATCGTATCGCTTCTTTTGAAAAAAAAAGCTTTTGGCGTCCAAAGGGAAGATGCCCTGTTTGCGTTGAAAAGGAAAAAATAGAACAGGAGTATCTTGATTTTTTAAGCAATTCAGGCGGAAATTCAATCGAAGAAAGCGAACTGCGGGATTTTTTTACAGCCTCTGACGGTTTGTGTGCGCCTCATTATGCGGGTCTTCTTTTTTTGCCTACAGGCAGAAAAAGAACAGTCCCCCCGTGGATCAGGAATTTTCAGGAACAAAAATTCAAGAAGTTAAAAACAAGACTTGAGCTGTTTATTGAACTTTCCGCTTACGGCAGACAGAGTGAATTTGCAGAACTAAGCGAGAAAGATCAGGTTGTATGGAAAGAAGCAGCTTCCTGCCTTAATGAGCATATAGAGTGATTGGTAAAGAGATCAATATCTGTTAATTCTTTCAATCGCGGGAATAAGCGCGCGAAGGCGTACCACTCTGCCGCCTGAATAGGCTCTGTAACGCTCTCCGTCATCAGAAAAAGGACTGTCTTTTTCGCCAGGAAACGGAGCGAAGCGCTGCTGTGTCCAGCGGAGCGCGGGATTGTTTAATGACATGGTAGAATCTTCCGGGTTAAAATAAATTAAAGATTCATGAACCCCGCGCTCGGGAAGAGGCGCTTCATCAGTGCATTGCAGATAACGGATTATTCCGTTTGTATAATCAATTGATTGAATAATTGCAGAATGCGCCATATTGCCGTTAGTATCCCTGAAAAGGATTATATCGGCAGGGCGCAGACTGCGGATTTCGTCATTCACAGAGATTATTTCTGAGCTTTTTGAGTTAAAAAATGATGTTCCGGCATACAGGGCAGGCTCAGTGCCGCGCTGAACCCCTAGAACTGCGTTTAAAGCCCTTCCGAGATCGAAATTTACCTGCCTTCCTATAAAGGTAAGTATATGAAAAACAAATGCGGAACAATCAAGTCCCACATGCCCGATGCAATACAGGTAATTATACACGTCGCTTTCCTGTGCGCCGTTTCCTGATGTCAGTACATAAGGACGGTGGGGGAGTCCCCTGTAGGAACCTGCTTTCATCCTTGCGATGTCAAAAAGATCGGTGGATACGCTCCATTTTCTCTGAGGAATGTCAAAAATAAAAACGCTCTCCCTTCCTGAAGAAAGAGCTTTTATATACTCCGCAAAAGCATCCGAATCAAGAATTTCCTCTATTGCAGGCCAAAGCGTTTCCGGGCTTCCTTTGCCTTTAGCGAAAAAATCCCATCCTGATGCAAGCAATATGTCGCGCTCATTATTTTCCGCAAACGGCAGCCGGATATTCATTATCTTTCCGTCGATTATTCGTGTCTTGAAAAATTGCCTGTAAGCTTCTTCTATGACGCGTTCAATACCGTTTCCCCAAAGGCGGGAAGGATCGGAGAATGATACAAGGTGATCTGTCTGCGCAGCGCATAATGGCGTATTTATCAGTTGAAAAAAAAGAACTGCGAACCAGCACAAGGCGGTTTTAAAAGAGAGAAAAGATTCGCAGTCTTTGCAAGGCTTATCTTTAATTGCTGATATTTCCTTTTTCAATATCTTTAAAATATCTGACAGTGCCTACTTTCAATTCTTCAGTTGCCTCATCATCGCAGACAATGATTGATTTTGGGTGTATTTGCAGACAGGATAATGTCCACATATGGTTTACCCCTTCTTCTACGCAAGCCTTAAGCGCGCGAGCCTTGTTTCTGCCTGTAACAATGATTAGGATTTCCCGTGAGTCCATTACAGTCCCCACGCCTACAGTCAAAGCTGTTCCCGGCACTTTTGAAATATCGCCTCCAAAGAAGCGTGAATTGACAGCTTTGGTTTCTTCTGTGAGTGTTTTTATTCTTGTGCGGGAAGATAGGGAAGATCCCGGTTCATTAAAAGCGATGTGACCGTCAGTGCCCATGCCGCCCAGAAACAGTTCAATCCCTCCCTCATCTGCAATTGCTTTCTCGTAAAGTTCACATTCTCTTTCAAGGTCTTTTGCCATACCGTCAAGCAGATGAATATGCTTTGAGTCTATATCAATATGATTGAATAAGTTATCCATCATGAAGCAGCGGTACCCTTGAGGATGATCAGGAGGCATCCCTATATATTCATCCATGTTAAATGTTCGCACATTTTTAAATGACAGTTTTCCTTCTTTGCACATATTGATAAATTCCCTGTAAATAACAAGCGGGCTTGACCCTGTAGGAAGTCCAAGAATAAAGGGTTTATTTTTATCGTATAAATTGATCCTGTCCGCAATGTACCGAGCCGCCCATTTGCTCGCTTTTTCATGATCCCTGTGAATTACTAATCTCATTTTTTCCTCCGTTTTTTAATTGAACATAAACCTGCCGCTAAGCGGCAGCAATGATTTATATCTTTTTCTTGATAATTTTTCCTCCGATCAATACATATTGTATTTTATAATCCTTATCAAAGACTGTAATATCGGCAAGACTGCCTGGAATAATTGTACCTTGATTATTATACCGCATTATCTGGGCAGGATTCATTGTAGCTGTCTTTACCGCGTCTCCAAGGCTGAATCCCGCCGCTACCAGATTTTGAATTCCGCGGATCATTGTTAACGCTGAACCTGCGATTACATTATCATTCCTGCGGAAAAAAACGCCGTCCTTAAAATAAACCTCTTCGTTATTTGCAAAGAAAGGTCCTTCCTTCTGTCCTGTCGGTTTTAAACCGTCGCTTACAAGCACTATTTTATCAATCGGTTTATTTCTCAGAAGAAGTTTAAAAAGGTCAGGGTGAACATGGAAACCGTCGGCGATTATTTCGCACGACATCTCCGGGTGAATAAGAATCGCTCCTACAGCATTCGGATTACGGTGATCCAGTCTTTTCATTGCATTAAACAAATGGGTTGAGTGCAGTATTCCCTTCTGCATTCCCTCAACCATGTTCACGTATTCGGCATCGGTATGTCCTGCCTGTAATACAATTCCCTTTTTGATGCAGAATAACGCAAGTTCCCTCATGTGTTTCAATTCTGGAGCCACTGTCATATTTACAATGTGTCCCTTTGAAGCTTCCCATAGCTGTTCCATGTATTGAAGATCAACAGGCTGTACTGTTTCCGCTCTTTGCACTCCAAGCCTTGTCGGAGAGATAAACGGACCTTCCAGATGCAGTCCCATAATGCGGGCGCCTTCTTCATTTCCGATTACTGAAGTAATATCCCTGATTGACGCCAGCATCCTCTCAGGCTCACAGGCGTAAAGAGTCGGATTAAAAGCTGTTACTCCCCATTGGGCAAGCAGACGTGACATAACAAGTACAGATTCGGTTCCTGTATCTTCAGTTCCGTATCCGCCGAACCCATGAACATGGGTATCAATAAATCCTGGCGCGATAAATGAACCTTCCGCATCAATGAAATATACATCATTGTTAAAATTATGCTGCTTGAAACGTTTCTGTGAAAATACATCGGAAATGCTCCCGTCCTCTGTCAAAACAGCGCAATTTTCCATTGTTGAAAAACCGGTAAGGACAGTGCCGTTATAAATACAAACAGAATTCATTTTTATCTCTTAGTATTAATTATAATCAATTATTTGAGGCTTTTCCAAAACTTCAGTTTTTAGAAAGGTAACTTTAGTATTTTTTAATCTCAAAATTCATAAACAAGTGCAGAGAATAAAGATAATGACTGGAATAAGACTAAATAATTATCTGATCATGCAATGTTATTTACATGATCAGATAATTTGATGAGATTACTTTAATTATTACTTCCGAATATCCAAAAACCGCTTTTCTTGAAAATTTTAAGTATTACCGTTTTAAAACGGAAACAACTCTTTCAAGAACCTTTTTTCTGTCAAGAGGCTTTACAATATAACTCTTGGCACCCATTAAAAGGCATTTTTTTACAACATCTTCTTTACCCAAAGCGCTGACCATTATTACATTGGCTTGCTTGTCAAATTCCAGGATTTTTTCCAGAGCGGAAACACCATCCATTACTGGCATGGTAATATCCATGGTGACTAAATCGATGTTTGGATGCAGAGCTTTGTATTTCTCAAATCCCTGTGCCCCATCTGCAGCAGTATCCGCTACCTCAAAACCTTCGGATGTAAAAATTTGTCCAAGCTGCTTGGCGATAAACATCGAGTCATCTACAACAAGAACCCGGTATGGTACACCTTCTGGTTTAATACCTTCAGCGGTTTTTTCATTGATATTGGGCATATCACTCTTTGCAATCATGCGGTACGCTCCTCTTTTTAGATAATATGCTATAATGTAAAAAAAGTCAAGTAACCTGCGCCAAATTGGTTAAATATTAATAAGGTAAGGTTTTTCCAAATTAACCGAGTTTTGAGAAAAGCTCGGATGCGGAGAATTTAAAAATGATCAAGCCGTTTTTTTTGGCGCCGATGGCAGAAATAAGCCATAGAGCTTTTAGAGAGCTGATTGAAGGTTTTGGCGGCTGTGACAGCTATTTTTCCGAAATGATCAGCTCAAGCGCCCTTATTGCCAGCGGTCCGCTGGAAAAATGGTATATTGATACAGGACCAAGCCCGGAAAAGCTGGTTTTTCAGGTTGTTGGCTCTGATTCTGAAAAAATTACACAGGCTGCGGCTATTTTAGACAGTCTGGAATGCGCCGGAATTGATATAAATATGGGCTGTAGCGCACCTGTAATCCGTAAAACCGGCGCAGGAGCCGCATGGATGGCTGATATAAACCGCGCTGGAGAGCTTATTTCCCGTGTAAGACCGGCAGTAAAACGCCGTCTCAGCGTAAAACTGCGTATTGGTTATAAGGATGATTTTGAATACCTTGTGCGGTTTTGCCGCCGCCTTGAAGCCGAAGGGGCAGAGCTGATTACTCTCCACCCAAGGATAGTTACGGAAAAGTTTAAACGTCTTGCCCGCTGGGAATATGTCGGCGCCTTAAAAAAAGAACTAAAAATCCCTGTAGCCGGAAACGGAGACATAGCCTCCGCGGAACAGTTGAACAGCCGCGCATCCGGTTATTGCGATGCCGTCATGGTTGGACGTTCTGTGGTTCGCGAGCCGTGGATTTTCGCTAAAGCTAAAGCCATGTCCACAGGGATCGATCTCTGTCCCCAAGAACAAGGATCAGGCTCTGTCCCCAATCTAGAAGAAACAGGGCTTAGGTTTCTTGAATTGTTGTCACGGTATCAACCGCCTGAGTTTTATTTATCCAGAGCCATGCGTTTTTTTGGCTTTTTTTGCGATAACCTGAAATGGGGGAATTATCTTAAAAACAGCTTGAATAGGGAAACTACCCTTACGGGCATTGAAAATACCTGGCGGAATTATTTTAAGGAGAACGATGTTTTTTCGCTGTAATCAAATCCCGCTGCATACGCCGCTCCTTGTTCCCTTTGGCTGTATACAAAGGTTTCATTGTACGCGGGTCAAGACCGGTATGATACATAACTGTCGCCGTTGTTCCAGGAGTTGGATAAAAATCCTGGGTCTGTTCAGGTATGAATCCTGTTTTTTTCAAATATTTAGAAAGCTCCACGGCTTCTTTCATGCCTGCTCCTGGATGAGCGGAAATAAAGTACGGCAGTAGATATTGTTTAAGACCTAGCTGTTTGTTTATATCTGTAAAATCTTTTCTGAAATGTTCATAACAGGAATGCCCGCATTTGCCCATAGCTTCCAGAACATTCGCCGATACATGTTCAGGAGCAACCTTTAATTGCCCGCTTACATGATACCGGCATAATGTTTCCAGAAATTCTCTTCCATGCTTTTTATCATGTTGAATAAAATCGAAACGTATGCCAGAACGGATAAATACTTTTTTTATGCATGGAATTTTCCGTAACGCGCTTAATGTTTTTAAATACTGACCGTGATTTGATTTTAATTCAGGGCATGGAGAGGGAAATAAACATTCCCGTTCTGCGCAGAAGCCGCCGCGTTCCTGCTTTTTGCAGGCAGGACTGTAAAAGTTGGCAGTAGGACCGCCGGCGTCATGTATATATCCCTTATAATCTTCAAGCGCGGCGAGGCTGCGGGCTTCACGGAGAAGGCTCTCCCTTGTTCGTCCTGTAACAGTGCGTCCTTGATGAAAAGTAATCGAGCAGAAAGAACAGCCGCCGAAACATCCCCGGCTTGAAATTAATGAAAAGGATACTTCCTTTAGCGCATTGATGCCTCCTGTGTACATGGGATGCGCTTTTCGCGTAAAGGGAAGCTCGTATAACTTGTCAAGTTCTTCTGCCGAGAGGGGCAGGGCAGGGGGATTTTGAATTACCCAGCGATCGCCGTCGTTTTTTTCCGCTAACGGTTTTGCGCTTAACGGATCTGAATTTTGTTTTTGCAATATGAAGTGTTCGGCATTTGCGCGTAATGATTGGATGTCTTTTCCCTTCACCGCACTGTATTCAGGAAGCAAAACTGCATTCTGCCATTGCTCAGCTGCCGCCCTGCCGTGTACGCGGACGCATGTTCCCCGTACGTCACGGATATCGCCGATTGCCTCTCCTGCTGCAAGCCTGTTCGCAATTTGCAAAAGGGGTTTTTCTCCCATTCCGTAAACAAGAATATCCGCTTTTGAATCAAGCAGTATTGATCTTCGTACTGTATCCGACCAGTAATCGTAATGCGCAAAACGGCGCAGGCTTGCTTCGATCCCGCCAATAATTACAGTTACATCCTTGTATGCCCGCCTGATTCCTTCCGTATAAACAAGCGTAGCGCGGTCAGGGCGCAAGCCGCTTTTGCCACCGGGTGAATATGCATCTTCGGAACGTTTTCGTTTTGAGGCAGTATAATGCGCAACCATGGAATCCATATTGCCGGCTCCTGCCAAAAAGCCGAGACGGGGGCGTCCCATGACAGTATATGATGAAGGATCTTTCCAGTCAGGCTGAGGGATTATTCCTACACGGAAACCGTTTGCGTCAAGCATCCGGCAAAGAAGAGCTGCGGCAAAAGAAGGGTGATCTGCATAAGCATCGCCTGAAACAAAAAGAAAATCACATTCATCCCATCCGCGCCTATCCATGTCATGACGGCAGACGGGCAGCCAGGCGTTTTCCTGAAAAAAATTGTCCGGCTTAGACGCCGACAACTTCTTTAACCTGCGGTATTTCCTTTTTGAGATAATTTTCGATTCCCATTTTAAGTGTCATCTGCGACATAGGACAACGACCGCAGGCTCCTGTAAGTCTTACGGAAACAACGCCTTCTTCACTTACAGATACAAACTCTACATCTCCGCCGTCAGCCTGTAATGACGGTCTGACATTTTCTAAAGCGGCTTTTACTTGCTCTTCCATGGTTACTCCTCAGTTCAAACCCTTAAATCATCTGGCTATTAATTAATATCGGAGAGAGAGGGATTTGAACCCTCGGTACCCTTCCGGGTACATACGACTTCCAATCGTACACCTTCGGCCGCTCGGTCATCTCTCCATTTTCCAAAAAACACCTTATCATAATTAGAAAATCATTTCAATAGGCGGTTTTCATTTTCTGTACAAGGTGACAGAGATCTGCATTGCGTTATTCGATTAAACAGGAAGCCACGTTTTGCCTGCTGCCGTCAGCATCGAAAGAAGTTTTACATAATCGCCGTAATTGTCGCCGTTATAAATATCAAGTCCATCCCAGTTCCATACTTTATCTATCCAGCTTTGATTTGCTTTATTGGCGGCGGCAGTTACAAGAAAGGGAGAAGCAAAAGTTTCGCTGTCGCTTTCTCCAAGCGGAGCGCCGTCAAGATGAAAAGGTCCCAGTCGATCCATATCGCCTGATGTGAAATTGTTTACAAATTCATCAAGGGGTTTTATGATCATGTTATAAAGAGAACTTTTGCCTATAGCAGTATCGCCGCATAACAGATAATCAGAACCCAGCCGCCAGGGAACACGGCAGGCGTTATACGAATATGAACCGTCATCTCCTTCAAGTATTGTTTTTTCAGGCGCTTTCCATCTGCCGTCTTTCAAAACAGCAAAATCAGGCAGCAATCCGTTTTGCCTGCTCTTGCTTTCGCACAGATCATGGATGACGTTGTATAATGCGTCTAATACTTTTTGCCAGTCGTGATTTTTATCGAAATTTGCATATACTTTAATATGAGCGGGAATGATGTCTGATATACGGACTGCGCTGGAGAGAATTCCATCCCTTTCAGATGCCCAATCGCCCAGCAGCAGGGTATGGTGTTCTTTATGCACACAGTAGTCCCATAAATTTTCCAGCATGACAAGAGCGATCTGTTTATAATTATATTTTCCGCAGCTTCCCCATTGTTTATCCGCCAGAAACAGAGAATAGATAATATCCATATCCCCGTCGGTGGCGCAATCGCCGCTTTCCATGTCTCTTGTGAAGGGAGCGGTTTTTATTCCGTCAGCTTCTTTATACCCGGTTTTATTTTTTCCGTCCGATGGAAACCCAAACAGTTCCCATGCAAACAGGCGGTTATTTTTTCCAATGACGCTTGGAAATTCAATGACCGTTCGCAGCATAGCGTCATAATAATCTTTCAGGCAGCCGCACCCGCATATCCACTGCCCGGGAAGAAGATCAAGATTTTTTTCGCATCCTGCCATAAAGGCAAGGATCATCATTCCATAACCATGCGATTCAGATGTTGTTATGTGTGATACTTCTATGCTTCCGTCGTCTATATCCCACTGCTGGCAATGACGGAACACCATGCGGATTTTGTCTTTTTCTGCAGGGGTATTTAAATCGATAATTAAATCGTTAAGCAGTATTTGTTTAAAAAGAGCGATGATTTTACCGTCAGTTTTGATGCCTGAAGGCAGCATTGGCTCTGAAGCGTATTGACTTTTGTGCGGAAACGGATTGTTTGCATATTGATTTCTCATGGTTTTATTTCCTTATTATAAATTCCTTCAATTTGCAGCAGAATAATTTTATTATGAATGCCGCCCGCATATCCTGTCAGATCGCCGTTTTTACCTATCACTCTGTGACATGGTATTAAAATGGAAATGGGATTGCGCCCTACGGCATTGCCGACGCCTCTTGCTGAAGTATGTTTTCCGTTATTTTCTGTCTCATATTGTTTTGCGATTTCTCCGTACGTCATTGTTCTTCCCCGCGGTATTCTCCTTAAAATATTCCATATAGATTTCTGAAATTGACTTCCCTTTGGCATAAGAGGAAGATTAAAATCAGGCTCGCCGCCTTTAAAATAAATATCAAGCCATTTTTCCGCCATTTCAAACAATGAATGTTTTTGTTTTAATACATCTTTATCAAGATTACGCGCAAAATGTTTTTGTCCTTCAATCCAAAGTCCTGTAATACTGTCACTGTTACATGACATGGTAAGTATTCCCAAAGGCGATTGCGCGCTGTATAAATATTCCACGGCTAATTTCCCTTACATATTTCCCACATCATAATGGACGCTGCGCAGGAAACGTTTAATGAATTTACGTTCCCTCCTATCGGTATGCTTATAATCTTATCACACAATTCCTTTAATTTTACACTCATGCCTTTCGCTTCATTTCCGATAATCAGCATTACAGGTTTTTTTAATTTACAATCGTTTAAAGACACAGTTCCTGCGGAGTCTGTTCCTATTACTTCCATGTTATTAACTGTTTTTTGATTATTAATAAATTCAATTAATGTCTGTAATGATTCCAGTAATATTATTTTTGTGAAAAAAATACTGCCCAAACTTGCTCTTATAACCTTGGGTTCATAAATATCAACGCTGTGTCCGATAATAAAAATTCCATCAATGTTGAAAGCGTTTGCAGAACGAATTATTGAACCTAAATTGCCAAAATCGCTTGGTCTGTCCAAAACAATAAAAATGGGATTTTTTGAGACAATATCGCTTATTTTTTGCTGTTTTATCCTGGCTGTCACAAGCATTTCAGGCGGATTTGTTTTATCTGCTAAACCGTCAAATAAATTACCGGACATATAAATAATTTTTGAATCCTTGCAGTTTTCGATTATATTTTTACCCCAATTTGATAAATTATTTTTATCTTTAATAATTATTCTGGTAATTTCCATGTTTGAATTAACTGCCTGTTTTACGCATTCAATTCCTTCGATAAAAATTTCCTGCAATTTGCTGCGTTTTATCCGGTTTGTTTTTAAAGAATTAATAATTTGATATTCTGCATTTTCTGAAGTTATTTTTATTTTATTCATTTTAAATAATCGGAGAGAGAGGGATTCGAACCCTCGGAGCCCTTGCGGGCTCAACGGTTTTCGAGACCGCCCGATTCAACCGCTCTCGCATCTCTCCTGTAGAGCTGGTAGTTTACTGTAGCTATTGATGATGGGTGTGTCAATATAGGTTAAGTTTTTTGAGGCTGACACGATTTGAACGTGCGACCTGCAGATCCGCAATCTGCTGCTCTATCCAGCTGAGCCACAGCCTCATAAAGGTAGGGTGAATACCTCAAAATTCTAAACGGAAGTTTTATTAAATAAAACTTCCAAAATTTAAAAAACACTTTGTGTTTTTTAAAAACGGAGCAGGAGGGATTCGAACCCTCGGTACCCTTTCGGGGCACAACTCCTTAGCAGGGAGCCCGATTCGGCCGCTCTCGCACCGCTCCAAGGATAATACTTAAATAAAAAACACGAAGTGTTTTTGAAAACGGAGCAGGGGGGATTCGAACCCCCGGTACCTTTCGGCACAACGGTTTTCAAGACCGCCTCCTTAAACCGCTCGGACACCGCTCCAATAATGCAGCCCGATAAAGGCTTCTCACGAATTATAATGAAAACCGGCGTTATAGTCCAGACCTTTTCATATTACCGTAATGACAGTTAGAGGGTCAAGGAGGAATAAATGTCCGTTTTTTTCTTTCATTATCAGCGAAAGATTTTATTACCGTTTTTAATGGGCATAGTGTATCTTCAGGCAGAACCGCCAAATCGTCCAGAATGTCTTTAAATTGCAGATAGTTTGAAATATCAATAGATTGCCTATATTCTTTGCCGGTAACAAGGTACTCGACCGAAACCCCAAGCGCGGAGGCGATTTTTACTGCTGTGTCGGCAGGCGGCATGGACTGTTGAATCCCTAAATATGTATCTAATGTCCTCTTTTTTAAGCCTATTTTTGCGGCAAATTCTTTCTGATTAAGACCAACATATTCAATTTCTGAACGCAGCCTCTTCGTAAAACTGGACATATATTGAAAAATAACATAATTATGTGATTATTGACTTGATAAACACATAATTAAATGATATTATTAAAAAAGCGTATAAATATGTGTTGTATTATTTTCTTTATTTATGTGTTTTTTAATAAAAATTGAATAACAGAGGCGTTTGACAGATATTTTAGGTATAACCAAATTGGTTATTCAGACAGGGACTTAAGAATAAGAGGTGTTTATTATGAAAAGATATTTTATTCTTGCTTGGATTTGTCGTAATTACAACGGAAATTGCAAAAAGTTTTGATATGGAAGAGGAATCTGCGAAAAAAGTCAGAAAAATCCCTGGAGCATTGGCTGGTACGGCTACTGCAATAGGAGTAGCTTTTTTATTGGGTAATACTGGCAGAATAGGGAAAAAAATAATTATCATTTTTTTACTTACGGATAACAGTGAAATATATAACGTATATGTAAAAACGATAGTTGTTACAGTAGGTTAGGCGATATAAAATCTGAATATATTGGAATAGAATAAAATTATTATTCCAAACAAATGTCAGTATTTTATAAATTTAAACGCATAACTATATACTTTGTTGCCAAAGTAAAGGAGAAGACAATGGCAAACAAAAATATTTGGCTGGGAATACTGGTAATGGTGTTGGTATTCTCAATGGCGGTTGTTGGGTGTAATAATGACTCAACCAATAACAACAACAATAACAACAACAATGGCAATGGTAATAGCAATGGAGGAATATTTACTTTGACTGGTATTCCATCTAAGTACAATGGAATGTATGTCTATGTTGAAATAGATATTGAAGAAGAAGAAATTGGTGATGTTATCGGTGGTTATGATCCATCAACAGATGAAATAACTGGTGGTCCTATTTCTAACGGTAGGGTAGATGTACCTATATGGATTGATGATAATGATTATGAGTTAGTTAATAGATATAATGGCAATCACACAGCTTATTATGTTGAAATTACCATACATGAAGAAAAAAATTCAGATGGGGAAATTGCTGAACTGGATTATTCAGGTTCAGTTAAATTTACAAACGGTTCTGCAACGATGAATTGGAGTGCCTTTAGAGTTTCTGAATAAATAGGGCAGATTTTACTTCGCCTTACAGGACTGTGACTGTACGCCGCCAGTAGGCGGCTAGGCTACGCAAAACACCAGCCGACGCAAGTGCCTTTGTGGTGTTTTGTGTAACCACATTTTTTTGCGCCCGTAAAAAGATGTCAGTTACAGCCGGAATGTTATATGCCATAATTTTGGATATAAAAATACACGTCAAATATTGATATTTTTGGGATTCTTTTCAGGCGGTTTTAATTATATCTCATGGAGCGTCAGAAAAGGCTAATTTGATATGCTTATCCCAAAACCAGTTTCTCTTATGTTTTTTTCATTAACTATCAATATAATGCAGATTATCTGTAATAACAATCATTATATTGATGTTTATTGTTAATGAAGTAAAATTCTACAATTGTCTGATAGTCTGTCTTACCTGACTTTCACCAAAGCCTTCAATGGATTTTACCAGTGCAAGCCAATAATTGGCTTCTCTTTCGGAAGTATATGGACCAAGCCGTACTCGATACCAGACTCTGCCGTCTATTTCCCGGTTTTCAATGATCGAAGTAAAGCCCCTGGAAGCAAGGAGTTCTCTTGCATCTTCGGCTCTGACTATTGCCGTAAAAGCGCCTGTCTGTATCCAGAAATCATTGGTTGTTCTTGCTGGCGTTGCTCTTGCCGGAGCAGCAGTTCTTGAGACCGCAACCTGTTGATTTGCTGCAGTTGTTCTTGGCGCTGCTGCAGTTGTTTGTGTCTGTGCGGGAGCTGTTTGTGCAGGTCTTGATGCCGCAGGCGCGGAAGCGGTTTCTGTTACAGATCTGGATGAAGGCTGACTTGTAGGCGCTATAGTTTCCGGAACTGCGGCTGCATTTGGCCTTGGTATTAGGATGGTCAGACTGTCACCATTATCCCTGTCAACCGCTACAGTTGCATCTGGATTCCCGTCAATAACAATATTTGTTTCCTGAGAATTATTTATTATCGGCTGTAATGGAACACCTTTATTCTCTGTAATTTGTATTCTTCCGGCAGGCTGAACAGGCAGCGATGAAGAAAAAGCGGTTCCCTGCGGCTGTACTTTTGGGAGAATTACAATAGCGACAGTAATGGTAACAAGTAAAAATACACCGACTGATACGGCAACTAACAGCAGTTTTTTCTGTTCTCTTTCCATAATTATTTATTCCTTTTTATGAACTAAAACTTTATCAATTCCATGATCTCTTCGATCCGGTTTTCCAGTTTTTTCTGCAGATTTCGGGAGCTGAATAATCCCGGGTTCTCTACCTTATAAATTTCGGCAAAAACATGGTTTGCGTTTACAGTTATATATTGAGAGTTGAAATCTCTTTGCCTTGTAAATCGTCTTAAGATTTCCAGCCATGATAGATTATCGCGTTTTCGCGCTCTTAGAAACCGTGTAAAAAAAGGAGCAGTAACAAGTATAAGTCTTTCCAAATCTTTAAATACAGATGATTTATGAAGGAGAGCGGCATTAATGATACAAGCTCTGTCCCTGTTTTGCGCTATCCATTCTTCTGTAAGGCGGTTTACTGAAGGGTGAACAATGGCTTCAAGCAGGTTAAGTTTTTCAGGATTTTTGAATACACGCTGTCCAAGGAGCCGCCTGTCAAGGGAACTGTCTGATTTTTGCAAATCTGCGCCAAACTGTTTAAAAATTGTCTCTTTTTCTGTTTCCAGTACCTTGTAACCCAGTTTATCTACATCCAAAACCGGTAATCCTCTTGCTTCAAGAAGAGAAGCGATATGATTTTTTCCAGCGCAATATGTTCCTGCAAGACCTATGAGCATATTTATAAATCGGCAGATTCAGGGGTTAAAATGTACCTTGACTATGGGTTTGTTGGGATGTACGATAGTGAGGGTTTTTTGAACAGGGTTTTTCGGAAACTACAATTTCTGAGCAAGTCCAATAGGATTGGAGAAACAGAAGCAATATGGATTTTCAGACCACTTTATACGCGCTTCCCGGTATTCTTCTGGGGCTGACTGTACATGAATACTGTCATGCTCTGTGCTCTCATAAACTGGGTGATAATACCGCCCGGGATCAGGGAAGGCTAACATTAAATCCTGTTAAACATATTGATATTGTCGGCTTTATTTTCATTATTATCGCCGGTTTTGGCTGGGCAAAACCTGTACAGTTTAATCCTGAAAATTTGCGGAACTACCGCCGCGACAAAGCGCTGATAGCTGCCGCCGGTCCTCTTTCAAATCTGGTCCTTGGAATAATACTAGCCTTTTTATTAAGATTTATGATTTATTTCCTTTCCAATAATATAATCGACGACAGTATTTTCAGAGAGCATTTTTTCTATATTTTATTTTACGCGGCAACCATTAATTTTGGTCTTTTTATTTTTAATCTGCTTCCAATACCGCCTCTTGACGGCAGTCATATTGTTTTTTCTGGTCTTAATCTAAAACCTGAAATTGAAGCCAGAATTCGGACTATTGGTATGCCCTTGTTATTGGTTATTCTGGTTGTTCAAAATTATGCGAATATTACCATTATACCTATTTCGAATATCATAATGGCTATGATTAGTTTTATTTTGCATTTTGGCGCATAGTAAGGGTTAGTGTTACTCCTCATCTATAAACTTTTGAATTACTTGCGATGAGAACCCTTCGTTTTTTAATAAATGTTTAAGGGAACGTAAACCGTTCGAATTTTCGTTCCGCGCCGCAGTTTTCCTTGAAGATTTTTTTAGAAAGCGCCTCAGCATTGTATATTCCGTTTCTTCGTCCAATACGGTTTTTAAAACCGCCTCGGCATCATCCTTGTCAATTCCGCGCCCGCAAAGGGAAACAATCAGCCGGCGAGGACTTCGGGCAAGGCGCAGGCGGGATTGCATCCAAAGCTGGGCGTAACGCGCATCATCAATAAAATTAAGTTCCAAAAGCCGGGTAATTACTGCGCTGATGCAGACTGCTTCATATCCCCGCTTTTTGAGTTTGCGGGTAAGACCAAAGCTGCACTGTTCTGCTCTTGCAACTAACCGCAGAGCGACCTTTTCCGCGCGCAAACACTCAGATGCAAAACGAAAGACCGTTTCTTCATCAGAGTGTAATTCTCTTCCCTTTAATGTATAAGGATTGAGGTGTGTACTGTGTGATTCCAATCTAACGTTTGGAGAACTGGAAGCGCCGTCTTGCGCCAGGGCGTCCGTATTTTTTCCGTTCCACCATGCGTGGATCGCGGGTAAGGAAACCATTGCTCCGCAGACTTGTATAATTGGTGTGATCCACCTGGCAAAGCGCACGGGCAAGACCATGACGGCAGGCGCCTGCCTGACCATTGTTTCCTCCGCCGTAAACATTGATCAACACATCATATTTATTTTCGCATGAGGTAACCATCATAGGCTGCCGTACCATCTGAACATGTTCACCCTGAGGGAAATAAACGCCTAAATCTTTACCGTTTACGGTAACCTTACCGCTTCCATCCCTGACATAAACACGCGCTACGGATGTTTTTCTTCTTCCTGTACCTATTCCAAGGTTCTTAATCATATCTTCCTTCCTACTTGCTTTTTATGCCTCAATGGGCGCAGGTTTCTGGCTGCCATGCGGATGATCTTTCCCGGCATAGATTTTGACATTTTTTGCCAGCTTTCTACCGAGCGGTCCTTTGGGAAGCATCCCTTTTACGGCGAGTTCCAGCGGCATAGTCGGATGACGCTCTAATAACTTATTAAAATTATTGGATTTTAATCCGCCGACATAACCGGAATGACGGTAATACGTTTTTTGCTGGGCTTTTCTTCCGGTTACCGCAATTTTATCAGCATTAATTACAACCACAAAATCCCCCACTTCCTGATGGGGTACAAAAATAGCCTTGTTTTTACCACGGACAATGGATGCAATCTTGGCTGCCACCCTGCCCAGGATTTTACCTTCAGCGTCAATAATATACCATTTTCGTTCAACTGACGATGGTTTTGCAAATACTGTATTCATAATATCAACCTTTCAAAAAAATCATTCTATACTAACGGGAACTTCAAACTATCAAAAAAGTAAAATTTTGTCAAGTGAGTGTTTAAGGGACAGAGCAAAAAAAATTATGAATATACTTGACAAATTAGTCCAGTCTGGACTAAGATTAGTATTATGGAGTATAAGACAAAGGTACAAGAATTTGCAGTTAGGGAAAAAGAAGCCAAATACAATGAAACCGGGCAGAAATCTGTAAAAACATTTTCAATTCATGAAGCAAAAACGAATTTTTCCAAACTGGTCAAACAGGCAGCGGCGGGGGAAACAATCTATATCGGGTCTTATGGTAAACCGGAGGTAACGCTTATGGCAGTAAATCAAAATAAACTGAATGCAGAATTACGGAAAGGATTTATAGGGTGTATGAAGGGAAAAATGGAACTTCCTGAAGGCTGGGATGATCCGCTTCCCGATGACGTAATAAAATCGTTCTACAGTATGCAGGGTTTAGAGGATTTTGAGAATAAATGATACAGCTTCTTTTGGATACAAATGTTGTTTTGTGGCTTTCTGAAGGTAATCCAAGGATTGATCAGCTAAATCCTCTGTTATTCTCAGAAGAAACGCAGGTTTTCATAAGCTGTATTTCATGGTGGGAAATTGCCATAAAAAACAGAACAGGAAAATTAAAAGTAAAAATTGATGAACTTCGCTATCTTGCGGAAAAACACAATTTCCCCGAACTGCCCATAACCGGAGACTGTATAAAAGCGTATCTTGAATTACCGCAAATTCATAAGGATCCGTTCGACCACATGCTGCTGGCTCAGGCTATAACCTGCCCAATGCGATTAATAACGGGCGATCCTGTACTGGCGGAATACTCTTCGCTTGTGATGGTGATTTAATCTCGGTTTAGTTTCTCACCGCTGCACAGGGAAGTATCTATTACTCTATTTTTTTGCCCAGACTCTGGAAGAGCCATCAGGACGGGTGTAAGTGCCTCTTCCTCCGGCACGCTCATCCGAAATAAAGTACTTGGCGCGTAAATCTCCGGGAAACGCAGATCTTGAAAAATTACTCGAGCTAATCGTTCCCTGAATGGTTACATTGATAAGATTTGTACAACCGCTGAACGCATTCGCGCCGATAGAGGTTACGTTACCGGGTAAAGTGATAGTGGTAAGGCTTAAACAGTTCTCAAACACATTCGCGCCTATAGAAGACACTTTATTGCCAATGGTGACTCTGTTAAGGTCTCTACAGTCTGCAAACGTACTTAAGCCGATAGCAGTCACGTTATTGCCGATGGTAACGGTGGTAAGGTTTTTGCAGCCGAAGAACGCCCGAAAACCGACCGCATCTACATTATTGCCGATGGTAACGGTGGTAAGACCTGTGCCTTCAAATGCACTTACCCCGATAGATGTAACACTATTGGGGATGGTGAGTCTTGCAAGATTGGTACAGCCTAAGAACGCATTATCTTCTATCCTGGCTACGTTACTGCCGATAGTAACACTGGTAATGCCTGTTAGGTCTTTAAACGCATTGTTGGAAATGGAAGTTACAGGTCTGTTATTGTGCGTGGCTGGTATCACAATCGCTCCGGATGTAGCTGTACCTGCTCTCACCGTGAATTCAGTATTATTATTAATAGATACATATAAAAGTCCGGGCGTGCCGCCATCCTGACCAAACACAACCATGGTTTGAACCGTCACAAATGCGATAATTACCACAACTTTAAATTTGTTTATCATTTTCAAGCTCCTTTTTATCATGAATGTCCCATATCGGGGATTATTCAATGAAGACACAAAAACTTCAAGGAATATTACCATGTATTAGAATAAAACGCAAGCTCGGCGAATGTTCATTAAACAATATATTGAGGACAGATTTATACAAAAAATAGAAATATTAGTCAAGTATGGACTAATATTTCTATATAAAAAAAATGATATTAGTATACTGCCTTTAGCCCCTCATTTTTATATAATTCCATTTTTTCATCAGAACTCAGTAATATATAATCGCTATTTATCGCATCCCAGATTAGAAATCGATCAAACGGATCTTTATGATGATATGGCAATTTATAGATCGTTACAAATATAGAAGGATTAATATTTTTACACTGAAAATAACTATTGCCTAATTCATTAAATAAATCTTCCGGGGTACCGTTATTAAGAAATATTTTTTTTATTCCGTATTTAATTGATATTTCCCACAAACTAACAGGGCTGTAAAAAATATTATTATTTTCATTCAATAAAATTGATTTTACTTTTTCCGGTATTTTTTTTTGCTCAAGAAATGACCATAATAATATCTGAGTATCAACTATAAAGTTCATAAGTTAATAAATTCGTCTTCTGTCATTTTCCAGTTATCAGCAAAGATGACTGACATTTTTCCTTCAAGCGTTCCTAAAATTCTTTTTTGTTTTTTCTTCCAGAGATTAAAGGGAGTTAATACGGCAACTGTCTCCTTTTTTTTCCCGTATGTTAAAGCTACTTCGCTTCCAGCCATAACATCTTTTAAAACAGAGGAAAATTGAGCTTTTGCCTTTGCAGCTTGCATTGTTTTCATAATTATATTATAGCTTTCTTGACCAAATTGGTCAAGAAAAATTTCATAGTATTTAAATAATATTTTTATTTCTTCTTGACATATTGTACTAGTACATATATAATTGTATTAGATGAATAGTACAATGATGAAGGCGAGGGATTCCAAGTCTATTATTCACGAGGAGAGTATCAATTTTTCGCTGGACCCGGATAATGGGGTGCCGATTTACAGACAGATCATCCAGCAAATTGAATACGCAATACTGTCAGGCAGGATAAATTCAGGCGACCGTTTGCCAACAATCCGTTCTTTGGCAGTGGAGTTGAAGACAAATCCCAACACCATAGCTAAGGCCTACAGTGAATTGGAAATTCGGGGGATTTTGGCAACCCAGGTAGGCAGCGGAACATACATATCCGATAAAAAGCCTGTGATGGAGGACGACAGCCTTAACCGGAAAATCCGGGAAGTGCTTGGGCGTTTTTTACAGGAAATGCAGGATCTGGGTGTTGAGAAACGGGAACTGGTCAAGTTAATTGACTCATTTTAAAAGATTAAACAGGGGGTTAAATGTTAAGTTTATTTCATTCTCAATCAATCACAAAAAAAACACCGATTAAAGCAAAGGATTATACGATTGTTCTGCTCAGGCTTATCATACTTGTTATTACTGCGGCAGTGATTTTTTTCATATATTCAATGCCTGAAAAACCGCAGGACTTGATTGAAATGCATATCGGCATTTCTGTTTTTATCGTTGTTTTTATTCTTGTTTTTTCAATTCGCAAGGCTGATGAGTGGGAAAGGGCAATTGTCCTTCGTTTCGGAAAATTCCGCAAGGTAAAAGGACCGGGATTGTTCTTTCTTGTTCCGCTTGCGGACAGGGTTGCGAAATTAGTCGATATCCGTATCCGGGTATCGGATTTTTCCACGCAAAAAACCTTAACAGGCGATTCTGTAACGGTTGATGTTGACGCTATCTGTTTCTGGCTGGTTTGGGATCCGCAAAAGGCTGTTCTTGAAGTTGAGAACTATATTGATGCGGTTGTATTGTCATCCAAAACCGCGCTGCGAAATTCGATTTCAAATCATGATCTTTCAACCTTCCTTGAACGCAGCGACATAATCGAAAAGCAGATACAGGAAGAAGTTGACAAAAAAACAACGGAATGGGGAATAACAGTTCTGCATATTGAAATTACCGATATCCAGCTTCCCGAAGCGCTGCAGGATTCCCTTTCGCGGGTTGCGCAGGCTGAACGCGAGAAAAAAGGGCGCATACTGCTTGCGGAAGCTGAAATTCAAATTGCCAAAAAACTGGAAGAAGCTATTTCTATTTACGCAAAAAATGAAGGAGCCATGAAACTTAAAATTCTTACCATATTAAACGAAGGGCTTAAAGCTGGTAATTCCATGATGCTGGTTCCCAACACAATAACAGAAGAACTAAAAACAAAAGATATATTCGGCTTACAGGCGCTGAATGAATTTAAAAAAATTCAGAAGGAGGAGTAATCATGGCGGAGGAAAAAATGACAGTTGTTAAAGCGGAAAATGTAATTAAGGATTACGGTTTAAACGGTCAGATTGTACACGCTTTGCGCGGCGTAAATCTGGAATTCCACAGCGGGGAATTTGCCGCCATTGCAGGTCCTTCTGGAAGCGGAAAATCCACTTTCCTCCATCTTACAGGCTGCCTTGATACTTTAACAGGCGGAAACATGATTGTCGGCGGTTCCGACACAGCCAGCATGTCGCGTAACCAGCTTGCGCTGCTGAGAAGGCACAGTATCGGCTTTATTTTTCAGGCGTATAATTTGATACCCGTGCTTTCTGTGGAAGAAAATGTTTCTTTCCCTCTTACGCTCATGGGCGTTGAAAGAAAAGAAATTAAAGAACGCACTTCCAAAGTGCTGGCTGACGTAGGTCTTGACGGAATGGAAAAACGCCGTCCCAGGGAAATGTCGGGAGGGCAGCAGCAGCGTGTAGCTATCGCCCGTGCGCTTGTAAAAAAACCTTCTTTAATTTTGGCGGATGAGCCGACAGCGAATCTTGACTCCGCCATTGGCAGGGAAATTCTTGAACTGATGCTTGCACTTAACAAATCAGAAGGGACAACTTTTATTTTCTCTACCCATGATCAGATGGTCATGGATTATGCCCGCCGCCTTGTGCGTATCAGGGACGGGCAGATCGAGAGCGATGAGGTGAAATAATGACTCTTTTAGGTATTTGGGAGTTAAAAAAAATAGCTCTTCGTAATCTTGCGCGTCACAAGGTAAAAACAATTCTTACCTCTATGGCAATAATGGTCAGCGTTGCGATGTATATATTCCTTAACAGCTGGCTTGGAGGTATGTCAATTGAGTCACGCAGAAATATCGTCAATTTCGAGATAGGAGCCGCAAAGCTTCAGACCGTACTCTATTTTGACAGAAAAGACGAGATGCCCAGTTATGAAAATTTTAAGGGCTGGGAAATATACAAAGCCGCGCTTGAGCGCGAAGGATATGTGAGCGCGCCGCGTTATACATTTGCAGGTACTCTTTTTTCCGCATCAGGGTCGGCTCCAATTATGTTTTTCGGCATTGAACCTGACTCAGAACGGGAAGTTTTGCGTTATGTCCCCTATGTTGATTTCGGGCGTTTTGTGGAAAACGGCAGAGTTGAAATTGCCGTTGGTGCAGTAGCGGCGGAAAGATTAAAGGTTGGAATTCCAACGCGTCCTCTGCGGCTGGAACTGGAAGAATTAATTGTATCTGTAGCGCAGAATTCCGCGGACAGGGATTTTATCCGCTCTCTTTATGATGAAGCTCCGTCTGTCCGCAGCGGAGGAGATATATTTTCTCCTGAGGAAAAAACTACAAAAGGCAACGAGCGGATGATTCTAAAAAGGAATGTTCCAAAGGCGGATATGGATCGGTATTGGAACTTGACTGCCGCTTCAGACCGTAATGATGTGCGGATAAACGCAGTAATTGATATCAAGGCTGTGCCTGAAATGATCCGAAGCGACAGATGGGAAGGCGAATTAATGCCTTCTTTGACAGGCGCAGACAGAGCTTTGATAGAAGCTGTTTACGAATATGATGAATTCCTTGGAATGTATTTTCTTATGGAAGAAGATAAAGTCCTGCTTGACCGTATTCTTTCAGCTATGATTCGGGCAGGTTATGCAGGAGCGGTACGGCATGTTAATCAGCTAATGGATGTAACAGTTGTCGGAGTGATTAATTCTCCGGCTCCGCTTCCCAACGGTAACACAGCTTTTATTCCCCTTGATGTCTTGCAGGATGAATCTGGCATGATGCTCGAAGGCGCGGCCACGGAGTTGATTATCAGGGAAAAGGGCGTTCCAGATTCAAGGCTTCCCGGTGTAAGTGAAAGCAGCGCCGTGATTACTGCCGCTCTAAAACGCGGGCTTTCAGATATGGGGCTTTTTATGCCTGAGAAACTTGCAGTTTTTACCTGGCAGGATTATATGCAGGATTATCTTGGCTATGAAGCGCTGCAGACAGGAGCTCCCCAGGTTGTCGCTTTCCTTCTGCTTTTGCTTTCGTTCCTTGGGATTTCAAATACAATTTTACTTGCAATTCTGGAACGCACCAAAGAGATTGGTATGATGCGCGCAATGGGAATGACAGACAGACAAATGATCATGACTTATATGCTGGAAGCGGGCTTCCTTGGATTTATCGGTTCGGTTTTAGGGATTATTGTCGGCTGCATAGTCAATTATCCTATGGTGAATTACGGTATAGATTTTTCCGCTATGGGCGATTTAATGGAAGGCGGTATCGGCTTTCGTACAACAGCCGTTTTCCGCAGCGTATGGAACGTGCCTGTAATTATCGGATCAGGCGTTGCTGCGACGCTTTTAGCGTCATTTATGGCGTTTTTCCCGACCAAAAGAGCGGTGAAAAAGCCCATAACCGACAGCCTGCGTTTTGAATAGGAGTAATGAACATGAATAATGAAAATAAAAAAGGCGGTACAGGGACGCTTATTAAAATCGCCTACAGAAATATTTGGCGTAACAAGAGGCGTACTTTTTTTTGTTTTACTGCGGTAGGAATAGCAGTGTTCTTTATAGTGGTTTATTCATCCATGATAGCAGGAATGATCAGGAGTATAAATGAAACTGTGCAGATTTACGAGCTGGGACATATTAAAGCCGTATCGTCGCAGTATGAAGCGGAAAGCGAATTCCTGCCGGTTCAGTATCCTGTTGCGGACGGAAAGAGCTTTAGAGAAATCTCTGACAGTATTTATCAAATTCCCGGCGTACGGGCAGTAATGCCGCGGATTACAACCATGGCGACATTGCAGGAAAGCACAATAAAACACGCGATACTGTGGGGTTTGGATATAGAAAAAGAAACGGCAGAAAATCATTTTAACATGACTGACCGCAATGACGGCTTACTGGAGGGCCGCTGGCCTTCAAACGCAAATGAGTGCGCTGTCGGGATTGTCTTTGCAAAAAAGTCAGGATTAACTGTCGGGGAAAAGATTCCTTTAAAGACAATATCAGCTAACTTTTCTGAAAGATTCTGGAGCCCTGAGATCACAGGGATTTTCAGCTTTGACTATATCAAGATTGATGAACAGTACATTATCACAGATTTTCAGAGACTCCAGCGGCTGTTGGCGCTGGATGAAGGAACGCAGTCAATAGTAATCTATGCCGAGGAAGAAGGCATGAGCGGCGCCATTACTTCTGCCGTGCAGAATATGCTGGGGGAAAACAATATTGTTTCCGAATGGAGGGACAATTACTGGGTTGCGGTTATGAGAATGGTAACCCCTGTATACACGATTATTTTCCTTGTTTTTTTAATCGTAGCAAGTTTCCTGATTGTAAATACTGTCGTAATGATCGTCCATGAACGTATCAAGGAAATCGGCATGATGGGCTGTCTTGGCATGACCCGGAATGAGATTGTTAAAGTATTTTTCTTTGAGTCTGTTTTCATGGCTGCGTTCGGCGCTCTTGCGGGAGTTATTGTAGGTGGAACGCTTGCAGGCGTTTTTTCACAAAATCCTATCCGCATGGGAGACTTATACGGAAACACATTCGCCGACATGCCGATGAGTAACGCGATTTTTATGGAATTCAGTCCTTTTATACTTTTGCGCGCATGGATCATGGGCGTGGCGGTTGCATCGCTTTTTACGCTGATTCCGTCGCTGAAAAGCGCGTTTGTGGAGCCAGTCGAAGCTCTGCGAAGGTAACAAAATTTTTTGGAGGTATTTTATGTTTAGAAAATTGAGCTTTTTAATCGCTTTAGCGGCTGTTTTTTCTTTTCCGGTTTTTTCCCAGACTCCGGCAGCGGATGAATTACTGCGCCGCATTGATGAAAATGAGATATATAGCACCATTGAATACGAAGGCGAGATGATCATTGAACACGGCGGAAGGCGTTTTGTAAAAACAATGAAAGCCTGGGGGAGAGGAAATGCCGACAGCTTTATTGAATTCACTAATCCAGAAGACAGAGGAACAAAATATTTAAAAACAGGCGGAAGGCTGATGGTTTACTCACCCGATAACGAAGGCGTCATGCTTATATCCGGTCATATGTTAAGAGAGTCTATGATGGGATCTGATATGTCTTATGAAGATACTATCAATAATGAAACTTTATCCAGCCGTTATGACGCTTCTCTTGCCGGTTCTGAAATTTTAAACGGACGGGATTCATGGGTGCTGGATTTAATCGCAAAAAGAAGAACCGAAAGTTATCCTTCACGTAAATTATGGATAGATAAGGAAACAGGCGATCTTCTGCGTTACGAGCTTTTTGCGCTCTCCGGCGCGAAACTTAAAGAGTATAATTTGCTTAAAGCAGATGTAATCGCAGACCGCCGTTTCCCTGTCGAAGTTGAAATCCGCGATCTTTTACGCAGGGATTCAAAGACTGTTTTCATTATGAAAAACGCCGTACTTGACAGACCAATTCCTGATTCTGTGTTTAGCCGCAGAAATCTGGAAAGGTGAGATTGTTAAAAGTATATAACATGAAAATAAAAGCGGCTGCTATTTTTATTTTTTTTACAATAAACAGTCTTTATGCGCAGATAACTGTATCCGGTATTTTAGACTCTGCTGTCTCTGTGAGCGCAAGGGAAGGAGATTTTTCTCTCGGGATAGAGGAATACGCAAACCTTCGTTTTCAATCCAGGATTAGAGACAGAGCAGTTGTTTTCGGTGCGGTAAATTTAATAGCAGCCGCAGGGGATAATGCCGTAAACGCGGCGAGTATAGCTGCATTGGGAAGCGGCGCTCCTTTTAACACGACAGCATACATTGGCGGAGATAATTATATTGCCGCCATTGAACTTGAAAGGCTGCATTTCAGACTCAACTTTGAAACGGCTGATTTTAACGGCGGGCTTATGCGTCTTCCTTTTGGTTATGGTCAGGTGTGGGGTTCTTCCGATTTCCTTAATCCCAAGAATCCCCTAAAGCCGGACGCCCGCCCGCGCGCTGTTCTTGCGGCGGGACTCTCATGGTATCCAAAAGACGAGCTGAAATTACTCGGTTTCTGCGCTTCTGCGCGCAATGCGTTTTTAAATGACGGAAGCGGGATGCTTACAGGACTTTCAGCGGACAGGCAATGGGACAAGGCGGATGTTCAGGCATTGTACTCGTTTGAGCTGCCATCTGAAGGCTCCGGTGACGGAATTCACCGTATCGGCTTTTCCGTTAAAGCTGACATGGAAGCAGGTTTTGTTATTGATATGCTCTATGCATATAACCATGAAGCGCGGACAGAAATCGACGGTCTTTCCTTCAGCATAGGCGCGGATTATTCTTTGTTTGACGGAAATATGATCGTCCTTGGCGAATACCTTTACAACGGTGAAAATTCTTCAACCGCATTCAGCATGGAAAGAAATATTTTCGGCTTTCCTGACAGACACTATGTTTATTCAGGCGTTACATGGGTTTTTAACAGTTTTATCAATTTAAGCGGAGCTTTGATTTTTGGTTTTGACAATTTTTCTTTTACCCCTTTATTTACTTTTAACCATGATCTTTTTCAGGGAGCATCCTTGACAATAACAGCGCAGATTCCTGTTAATCGTGATGAAGCGGATGATCTGAAAACGTCCTTTAATTGCAGCGTAAGATTACGGTTAAAATTTTAGAAGTAAATTGACTTTAAAAAACATTTAATTTATATTAGAGTTATTCGATAACTTCAGTTGCCGAACAAGTCCAATATCATAACACAAGGAGTATTTTTTTGAAAAAAATATTTATATTTATTTTTTTTATTTCAATTATATTATCAGGATGTGTAGAAGAAAGATCAATAATTATAAATAATTATTCCACACAGGTTATTACAGGTATGCTTAGAACGCAGTCTACTATTAAAAATTATTCTTTAAATCCGGGAGAGCAATATCATTACATGCTGCTTGTGACTATGACACATTCCATGCTTGGCTTCCAGTCATCGCCAGACCCTGACAGTGTTTATATGGAAATGGCAAATGATGATACTTATGAATTTTTTGATAATCCGCTTCCTCCTTTGACTGATCCTGTTTCTGCATCAATATATAATTCTCTTCAAAAAACGGTAATTTTATACGGGAATGGAGCTATAAGCACAGATCCTCTTACAATTGGCGCCGGGCAGGAAATAACAACAGAAACCATTATTAAAAACAATCCTGTATTTACCGCAGAAACAATAGACGGGTTTCCTGTTCAGGTTGATTATAAATTTGACGAAATTGAATATTTGATCATTTTAAGATAAAATTTTTATGGCTGTACGTATTAGACCTGTAAGTGTATAATATCCCCATGGAAATAAAAGAGAGAACATTTGGACTTCTTTCCAGCGGAAAGAAGGTTAAATTATTTACATTAAAAGCGGGAGATATGGAATTCTCGCTGACCAATTTCGGGGCAGCATGGACAAGTTTGATTGTTCCTTCAAAGCGGAATAATAAGGCGGATGTGCTGCTTGGGTATTCAGGTCTTGACGGTTACCTGAATAACATTCCGTTTCTGGGGGTAACAGTCGGCCGTTTTGCCAACCGCATCAAGGGCGCTTCTTTTGCTCTGAACGGGAAAACTTACAATCTTGAAGCCAACGACGGAGAAAATTCCCTGCATTCAGGTTCCCGCGGTTTTGATAAAATGCTTTGGAAATCCGAAGCTTATGAAGAAAGCGAAGGGGTTTATGTGCGTTTTGTACTTGAAAGCCCTGACGGGGATTGCGGTTTTCCCGGAAAGCTGAAAGCTGTTGTAAGTTACGGGCTTACAAAATCAAACGAAATAATTGCGGATTATCAGGTAAAGGTTGATGAACCAAGCCCTGTGAATCTCACAAATCATGCTTATTTTAATTTATCCGGCGAAGGAAACGGAAATATTCTTTCGCATGAAGTTGTTCTTTATTCTTCATCTTATGTGGAAGTCAGCAAAAATAACATTCCCACAGGTCAGCTTGTTCCGGTTAAAAACAGCACTTTTGATTTTTTAACACGAAGGCGCATTGATGCAAATCTTGGAAAGCTGACAGGGTACGATCATTGTTTTGTTATTGACGGAGAGCAGGGTAAACTGCGTCCATGCGCCGAAGTTTATGAAAATGAATCCGGAAGGTCTATGAAAGTTTTCACCACGCAGCCGGGAGTTCAGTTCTATACCGGAAATCATCTTAATATTACAGGTAAATATGGTTCCCGTTATGCGCGGCATTCAGGCTTCTGCCTTGAAACGCAGCATTTTCCGGATACGCCGAATCAAAGCGGTTTTCCTTCATGTATTGCAGGTCCTGAAAACGATTATGATGAAAGAGCCGTCTTCGCGTTTGATTTTTAAAACCAGAGTTGTTCACTCCTTAAAAAGCTCAGTTTAACAAAGATTTTTCCGCAAGGTTTTCGTGTTTCGCTTTTAATTTGTGCAGACATGAATCTACAGTGCCTTTTTTAATTCCGATTGCTTCCGCTACCTGTTTGTTTGTCGCGTCAGTGCGGATTTTCATTAAGCGTTTTCTCATGTTATCAAGTCTTTGTCTTGCTTTTTCCAGGCGAATTTTTAATTTAACGCTTGCATGAGTATTATCCTGAAGATGCGAAAGTTTCTTTTCGTATACTATGCACCTGTAATATTGGCAGTAAATCCTTTCTTTCATGAGATAAATTGCATCATCTTTTTTCTGCCTTATTTTACGGATTTTATCCATCATCTCTTTCAGCACGTTGCTGTCTATTCCCAGCTTTGGAGCGGCTTTTTCCAGAAAATCATCCGAAACATAATTATAACATTTTATGATAAGCGCAAGAATTCGCCTTGAATTATTCCGCTTGTTATGCTGAATTAAAATTCTGTTTAATGCTTTTTCGTTTCTTTCATTAAGATAACCAGGCGATTCTTCATATACGTATAAATCAGGGATAATTGCGCTCCATGCAGAATATTCCGTAATGCTTTGTGTTGTTATCATTATCCGGTATTCCTTTGATGATATTCTTATAAATTTATTTATAAACGCTTCAAACGAAGAACCTATATCATTATAGGAATCAATCGCTCTTTTTAAACGCAGATAAAACCAGGAAATAAAATCTTCGTACTCATCTTTTTTCCAGTAGCTGATACAGGTTTTTTCCTGATTTAAAATCAAATATTTATAAATTGCGCCTTCAAATGAAGCGCGGCTTATTTCTCCGCGTGTAAATTGTAAATGTAAATCGTTAAGCGATACTTGTTCCATGATTAACCCCGTTTATGCTGAAAACAGCTTTTTTTAAAGCCTGCATTTTTATTTAAGGCAGCTTCTGTTTTTTGATATCGGCTGTGAATTAAACAAGGGACAGAATTGAGCTATGGGGATTTATAAATTTGTGAGATTTGTCATATCGAAATATTTTTTATTAACAAATGAAAATTTTTGAAAAGGATTCCGTAATGATTTGTTTAACAGATGAAATTGTTCCTTTCATTGCCAGTCCTGAAGCGTTTTTATGACCGCCTCCTCCGTGCGAAGCTGCAATTGCCGAAACATCAATTTTATCATTGGATCTCAAACTCACAGTACAATTATCGGCACTCTCCTGGCGGATAATTACAACTGCTTCTACGCCTTCAATGGATTGCAGCATTCTGTTTAAATTATCAGAATCTCTTGCTTCAAAACCATATGTGTTGTATTCATCAAGAGTTTCATGGCTTACCATTAATTTTCCGTCAAAATGCGATTCTGTTCTCACAAGAATGTGTCCAAGCAGGAGCCTTGAATTAAGGCTTTTTCCGCCGTTCATTATGGAATAAACGCCTTTCGGGCTGGCTCCGCACTGTACCATTCTGGCTGCAGCCAGAAACACTTGCGCGTTTTTTTCCGTGAGATGACGGAAAAATCCTGTGTCTGTACAAAGTCCGAAAAGAAGCAGCTCCGCTTCTTCCTTGTTAAGTTCAAGCCCAAGGGCAATTATTATTTTTTCTATTAACAATGTGCATGAAGGAGATTCTGCATCGATAAAATTCGGACCTTGCGGCGCAGAAGAATTGCCGTGATTTACAACTGCATGATGATCAATAACAGCGCAGGGGTATTCTTTAATCGCTTCTTGAAGATCGCCTGTTCTTTCCATGCTTGAACAGTCAACAATTATTACTTTTTGGTTTTCATTTTTTGGGATAACATCTGTAAATTGATTTGCATATTTTTTTAATTCTGTTCGTTTAAATGGACCTGCCGAACAAACAACCGCTTCCTTGCCTAAGCGTAAAAGAGCGCTGCGCAGGGCAAGCTGACTCCCTACACAGTCTCCGTCAGGTTCTTTATGACCGGCAATAATAAAAACAGAGCCTGTTTTTATAAATTGGACAAGCTCAACCGGTACATTTTGCGTTTCTACACATGCATCCATTAAAATTCTAATTTGAAGTCTTCAGGTTCTTTGAAGTGCCTGCTTACATCCATACCCAATGGGACATTACCCCATGTTTCATGGCTTTTGCTTCTGTGTATATAAAGTCTTACATGGCTGAATTCGCCGTTGTTGTAAAAAACAGACATTGTAGGCCAATTTGCTCCCGCCGGTAAACGTATTAGTTCAGCTTTGCCTCCGGCTTCTGAAAACCAATTGTTAGGAATACCGATGGTTCCGACATCAAAAATATTATTCTTCCGGTATTGAATTACATACCCCTCAGAAGACGGATATATTTTATCTACAACTACATTGTAGTAGTACATATTATCACCGTTTGGATTATTCTGGGCAAAAACAGGTGTAATTACCGCCATGAAAATTAAATAAATAATGAATTTCTTCACTTTTGACCTCCAGTTCATTAAATAATAATTTATTATTCCGGAAAATTCAATAGAATTATCATATGTTAATCTTTATGAACATGCTCCGGAAAGGACTCTCCTCACTGCGCCGGGAGAAGCGAGCATTTGAGCAAAAAGGTCTTCAACTGTTTCGCCGAGTCCTGCATCGTACAGATTTACGCCGAAATACGCAGGATTTGACAAAACAGGTTCCAGTTTACTGCGGAAAGGTCCTTTCTGCCCCAGTGTTATCCCTGATAAATAGGCAGAAAGGCTCTCATAATTGGGGTCAGGACTTACTTCAAACGGCTTCCCCTGATCATCAATGCCAAGCAGATACCGCAGCCAGCCCGCAAAAACAAGAGGGATAAATTTAAGGCTTTTACAGCCTGAACTGTTTTTATAGGCTTTTATTGTTTCGCCGAAACGGATAGGTATTTTAAGGGATGAATCCATCGCAATGCGCTGGGGAGCATCCGGCATAAAAGGATTGGGAAGACGCACCTTTATAACCTGATCTATAAATTCTTTCGGTTTTAAAATTCCGGGGTCTGTCACCACAGGCAGCCCTTCGCTGTAACCGACGCCTTCGATAAGTTTAACAAGATCGGCATCTTTCATCTCTTCGCTTATCCTCGTGTACCCGAGCAGGCAGCCGAAGACGGCAAGGCTTGTATGCAGGGGGTTAAGACAGGTGCAGACTTTCATTTTTTCTATCCTGTCTACGGTTTCCCTGTCTGTAAAAAGAACTCCCGCTTTTTCCAGAGCCGGTCTTCCGTTGGGGAAGATGTCCTCTATTACAAGGTATTGGGTTTCTTCGGCGTTTACAAAGGGAGCGATATAGGTGTTTTTTTCTGTGACAGATCCTTGCATATCCTCCAAACCGCAGGAAATTAACATATCGCGCACGCTGTCATCCGGACGCGGAGTGATCTTGTCTATCATTGTCCATGGAAAGGAGACTTTGTTTTTATCGCAGACATAATCCTTAAAACCTGACGTTTTTCCGTTTTCGTCCCAGCCCTTTGCGATTGCTTCCATTGCCGCGAAAAGAATGTCCCCGTTATGCGAACAATTATCCATGCTGACCATTGCAAACGGCAGGGCTCCCCGGACAAAGCGTTCATGCAGCAGGGATGCGATGCGTCCCAGATAACTTTTAGGAGAAACGGGTCCTGTTTTTATATCTTCTGCTATGTCGGGAAAGAGCTCCCCTCCGCGGCCTTTGAGACTGTAGCCTTTTTCTGTGATGGTAAAACTTGCCATTTGCAGGGAGGAATACGCGAAAATTTCTTTAAGAGAATGAAGTTCCCTGTCCATTCTGAGAGCCTGCGCTGCTGATGCTATAACTTTTTTTTCCGTTGCGCCGTCTGATTTAAGCGTTACAAGGAGCGTCAGGTTATCAAAAGCCGTGAAACATTTATCTATAATTTCGCCGTCATAACCTTCTGCGACAATAATTCCTGATGTTTCTGTTCCGTCTTCAAGTAATTGCTGCATCAATGCCGCAGGAAAAGCGCGGAAAATATTTCCGGCGCCGAAATGCACCCACTTTGGCTCTGTTTTTGATGAAGCGATCATTTTCTCGCGGTCAAAACGGGGCAGGGTAATCCCCGCTTTTTCCCAGAATTCGTGCGTTTTTAACGATTCGTTGTTTAATTTCATTTATTTTCCTTATGTAAATATCGTACAACGGATTTCGCGGACTTGTCCATTGGATTCAGTTTTGCTTCGCATCAGCGGAACATTCTGCATACATTTTTGTGTTGCTTTTGCGCATCTGGGCGCGAACGGACAGCCGCTTTCCGGATTTGCAGGATCGCTTACCTTTCCTGGAATGGTAAGGAGCCGCTCTTTTGAATGATGGCTTCCAAACCGGGGAGAAGCCGCAAGCAGCGCGGTTGTATATGGATGATGAGGATCTGTTGTAATATCGCCTGCGTTTCCTGTTTCCATCGCAAGACCGCCGTACATTACCATTATACGATCCGATATCTCCGCTACCAAATCAATATCGTGGCTGATAAAAATGATGGATATATTTCTTGTGCGGCGCAGGGTTTTTAAAAGTTCAACAATCTGTTTTTGAATCGTAAGGTCTAGAGCTGTTGTCGGTTCATCTGCAATTAAAAGTTCGCAGCCTTGCGCAAGCGCAAGAGCGATGCCTATTCTCTGCAACTGCCCTCCTGAAAACTGATGCGGAAAATTGATAAGCCTTTCTTCTCCGTTGCTAAGACCTGTTTCTTCAAGCAGCGCTATTGCCCTGAGAGAAGCCTTTTCTTTTGTTATTTCAGGTTCGCTGTTTCTGAATGTTTCAAAAAACACGCTTCCCATGTTCTGAAGCGGATCAAATGAACGCCCGGGTTCCTGAAAGATCATGCCGATCTTTTTGCCGCGGTATTTGCGTAACGCCTCTGTGCCAAGACCTGTAAGTTCTTCTCCTTCATAACGTATTGAACCTGTGACGTTTGCATTCATCGGTAGAAGATCCGGAATTGCCAGAGTACTGACGCTTTTGCCTGAGCCGCTTTCTCCTACAATGCCGAGGCTCTCGCCTTTCTGCATGGAATACGAAAGTCCCCTGACAGCCTTGACTGTTATCATGTTTTTTCCGCGCAATACTGAAAAGTCAACAATTAAATCCTTTACTGTTAACAAATTGTTGTCTATGGATTCAAACGGTTTTTCCTCTGCGCTTCCCTGTGTAAAATACGTTTCCCTGTTTTGGTTTTTTTTCTGCCTTTGATTCTTTTTTGATCTTCTTTGTACTGTGTGATAGGGATCGTAAAAGTCGCGGAGCGCGTCTCCGATAAAGTTAAACGCAAGCGTTACGCCCAATAAAAACCAGACAGGATTTAAAAGCCACGGAAATGCGCGCAGATTTTCTATGGTAGAAAGGTCTCTCCTTATGAGAGAGCCCCAGCTTACGGCAGGATCTGTTATGCCCAAACCGAGATATGAAAGCACTGTTTCTGTCATAATAAAACCGGGAATGCTCAAAGCTACGCTGACGATTAGAATGCTTGCTATCTGGGGGATTATGTGTTTAAAGATTATAACAACAGAAGGTATCATTTCCAGTTTGGCGTTTAGGACAAATTCTTCCCGTTTTATCGAGTGAACCATTCCTCTTATTGTGCGCGCGGAACTAGGCCATCCTACAAGCGAAAGTATTATCGTGATCATCATGTAAGATTGCGCAGGGTCCATATTTGATGCAAGAAGAGAGCGCAGAAACAGTATAAGGTAAAGTGTCGGGATTAACATTAAAAATTCAGCCGACCTCATGATTGACCAGTCTGTAATTCCGCCGAAATAACCTGAAAGCCCGCCTGCAAGACCTGCAAGGGCAAGAGAAATAAAAGTCGCTACAAAGCCGATTGTCAGAGAGACGCGGGAGCCGTAAACAATGCGCGAAAAAAGATCTCTTCCAAGGTTATCCGCGCCAAGCAAAAACACAGGATATTCGCCGTGTCCGGTTGTAAAAAGGCGCCTCTGCGCGGGAATTATTCCACAAAAATGATAAGGTTCTCCCTTGCCGAAAAGTTTAATTTCCGAATATTGATCGCGGATACGGGCGTATCTGAGCGTTACGGAATTGCGAAGCTGCCATTCCTGCGCCTGAAGCTTTCCCTGATAAAGACGGACATTCGGAGGATGATAACTTTTGTCAGGAAATGAAGTGTTAGGTGAATATGGGGCGAAAAATTCCGCGAAGAGCATCATGATATAGAGAAGGGCAAGCAGAAATAGCGATACTACGGCTACAGGACGCGTTTTGACAAATTTAAGGAATTTCCTCATAACTCATTCTTTTCCGTATCTGATTCTGGGGTCTACCAGCGCAAGCGCGATATCAGCTAACGCCATTCCGGCAAGCACAAGGAATGAAATAAACATAATATTGGCAAGGACAAGGTTTATATCCTGCTGGGTAACGGCTTCATACATAAGTCTTCCGATACCGGGGTATGCAAAAATAATTTCAAGTATAAGGGAGCCTGAAAAAAGACCTGCAAGAAGATTCGCGCTTCCTGTAATATAGGGATTCAATGTGTTGCGGAAAGCATGAGCGAAATAAATGCGCCATTCCGGGATGCCGCGCGAGCGCAGAGATGTAATGTAGGGCTGTCCCAGCTGGTCGAGCATTGTAGCCCGAATCATGCGAAGCGAACCGCCGATTCCGCCCAGAAACGCGGATAACAGCGGAAGAAAGATATGATGAGCGTAAGAAAATACAAATTTTGCGGGAGCAGATGAAAAAGGAAAGGGAGGATAGGCGGTAACGGGAAATAATCCCGAAACCGATGCGAAAAGCTGAAGCAGAATAAGGAGTAAAAGCCCCGGAAATGCATGGAGTACAAGAGCGAAAAATGTTACCGCCAGGTCTGTTCTGGTTCCGGCTTTTGTAGAAAAATATATGCCGAGGGCAAATGAAAAAACAGTAATTAACACAAGCGATATAAGGTTAAGCAGCAATGAATTTATTATTCGCGATGAAATTAAAAACGAAACTGGCGCGCGCGATATAAGGCTTACTCCAAGATCCTGATGAACAATAACGCGGTTAAGCCAGCGAAAATATTGAATATAAAACGGCTGATCAAGCCCAAGTTCCGCTCTGCGGGCTGCAAGCTGTTCTTCATTCATGCTCTGAAGATTCATGCTTGTCCTTCCCTGATTTTCGCTGAACAACTGCTGAATCATTATCTGATCAACAATGTCGCCAGGCGCAAGCGCCATAAGACCGAAAACAGCCAAACCAAGAAAAAAGAGCATCGCAATCATGGTTAAAAATCTGTTTGAAATATAGGAAAGAAGGGGAAAACGCCGCCTGAAAAGATGCAAAGGTTTCAAAAAAAAGCCGAAAATGTAACTTATGTTTGCCGGCATGTTCCCTCACTTTATCCTATTTTAGACGGTGAGAATATGTTAAGTCAATCCAATCGCATCCAGTATAAACCGTTTCTGATCTCCGAATTCTTTTGATACCGAAAATTTTAAGTCTCTTGAAAAATTACCTTCTGCTTGACGCGGCGGATGAACGTCAAACCTGTGCGTAATCTGCCCCGGTTTTCCGTTTAAAATATAAACTGTATCAGACAGGAGAAGCGCTTCTTCGACATCATGCGTGATAAAAAGGGTTGATATTTTCATCTGAAAAGCGATTTGTGCGTACCAGCCCTGCATTTTTCTTCTTGTAATTGCATCCAGCGATGAAAACGGCTCGTCAAGCAGTATAACCTGATTATGTGACATGCATGTTCTAAGCAGGGCTGCCCGCTGTCTCTCTCCGCCCGAAAGTTCATAGGGGTATTTTTTTTCATAACCTGAAAGACCGAACATGGGAAATAATTCAAGAGCCTTTTCACGCGCTTGTTTTTTCTTTTCTCCCCGGATTAGAAGAGGAAGGATAACATTATCAATTAAAGTACGGTATTCAAGAAGAAGATCCTTCTGCAGCATATAGCTGACTCTGCCGCTTTTGCCTGTGATATTTTCATTTTTTAAATAAACATTTCCTGTATCCGGCGCATCAACGCCTGAGAGAACATTGAAAAGCGTAGTTTTCCCCGCGCCAGAGGGTCCTAAGAGTGAAATAAAACCCGTCTCCTTTAGTTCAAGGCTTATATCCTTAACTACAGGAATTTCATAATAATTTTTTGTAATGCCTTCACAGAAAAATATTTTATTCATAATTACGGCAGATATTCATTGGTAAATCCGCCTGAACCGATGTTAATTTCCAATAAGCCCTGTCCATACATCCATCTGTAGAAATTACCCCATCTTTCAGAATCAATTTCTCCCCAGCGGACTGATTTTCCTTTGTACCTTGTTTTAAGGTATTCCTGGCTTCGCATAACAAGAGCGAAATCAAGCTCGGGCGCGTGTTTTAAAAGAATTTTTGCGGCTTCTTCAGGGTTTTCCATTGCGAAATAGTAACCTCTGCTTGCGGCATTAAGGAATTTTTTCGCAGTCTCTCCGTTATTTTTTAACCAGTCTGTGTTAGCTGCAATTACAGGAGTGTAAAAATCAAATCTTGCGTCCGTTCTGCCAAGGTCTATATAATTTATTTCCGTATTTATGACTTCGGCTGCAATTCCGTCCCATGCGTAATAAATCCAGATGGCATCCACATCGGTTTGAAGCGCTGAAAAGGCGTCTGTGGCAAAATTGGGGATCATTCTGACTGTATTAAAGTCCCCTCCGTCATTTTCTACAATTTCGCGGATAATCGCTGTGACAAGAGGCGTTTCCCATGACGCAAATCTTTTGCCGGAAAGGTCTTTCGGTCTTTCAATGCCGCTTCCGGCAAGCGACATTATACCGGATGTATTATGGCTAATAATTGCCGCAACAGCCTGAACGGGAAGGGCGTCTCTGTTTTTGGCAATGGCAGGACCCATCGTTTCCTGAAAATCTATTGCAAATTCCGCGTTTCCCGATGCCAGAAGCAAAAGAGCTCCGTCTTCGGGAGGCTGTATAAGGGAAACAGTCAAACCCTCTTCTGTAAACCAGCCTTTTTCAAGAGCTGCATAAAGCCCTGTATGGTTTGTATTGGGCGTCCAGTCAAGAACAACACGGATGCTGCCGCTTTCCCTTTCGCAGCCTGTTAAAAGCATAATAATTGCGAGTAACGCAAAAGCGGCGTTTCTTGTTAATGTCATAAAATCCTCCAATTTTTTTGTTTAAGAACACAAGTCCTATTTTTCATTTTTTTGCTTTCCACGGCAGCGCTTTTTTCTCAATTATTGTTATAAATTTAATCAGCAATAGACTTAAGAGGGATGTAAGCAGAATAACCGCGAACATTTTATCAAATGAGTATGAGCGCCTGACACGTATCATATACACTCCAAGCCCTGAGTCGCCGCCGAGCCACTCTGCGATTACAGCTCCGATTATTGAATACGCGCCTGCAATTTTTAATCCTGAAAAAAAAGAGGGTAACCCCTGCGGAAGTTTTATGTAATAGTAAATCTGTCTGCGCGAGGCTCCCATTGAACGCAAAAGATTAATTGCGTCATTATCCGCTTCTGCAAACGCTCCCAAAAGCCCGATTGTCATCGGGAAAAAGCAGACAAGAAAAACTAATGTAATCTTAGGAGCGACGCCGTAACCCATCCACAGAATTAAAAGCGGAGCGACGGCAATGGTCGGCATTGTCTGAGTCAGCAGCAATAGCGGGGTAAGCGATTGTTTTAGAAAGCGGTTTGAATCCATTATTACTGCCAAAATAAATGAGGCTGCGATTGCAAGAGTGAGTCCTGCCATTGCCTCAAACAGCGTGCGGAGAAGGTGGCGCATCAGCAAAGGAAAGTCCGCAGCAAAAGCGGTTGTCACGCGCAGAGGGCTTGGCAGCATGAATCCGGGGATTAACCCGCTCATGCTTAAAACTTGCCATGCGAGAATGACGGAAACAATCGGAATAAACGGCAGCCAGTTATGCTGCTTAAATATGTTTGGATATTTTTTCATCGATGGACAATGTTCCTGAGTTCGGATTATATGCAATCTTCATATAGGTTAAAAGGCTTTCAGCCCCTTCCCTGACGCATATTAGCTGACATTCCTTTGCGATATCCATAAGTATGCCCAAATCGCCTTCAATAACAGTTTCAAAAGGACCGACAACTGTTTTTAATCCTGTGCTTTTTAGATAAGCGATTACTTTATCCACTATTCGCAGAGCTTCATCTCCTGAAGCGTGTTTTGGCAGCACCTGAATTGCGATACTGGCTTCTGGTCTTTTCATAACTTCTCCTTAAATACGCTTTATAAGTACATTATTGACGGATATACGCGGAGGAGTTTAATTCTGATTATTATTCAAAAATAAATAAGTAAAGAATAAACATTTCCCTCCGCCGGTATTATCCGGATCAGGTTCGTCCAACGCTTATCTAATAGACTTGGTAAGCGCAGGACAAGGGTTCCGGGCATATGCCCAATCTCAGCCGGATGGTAATCCAGCACCCCAGTTAATAATCTCAATGTATATAAATTCCGCAAATATGTCAATTACACGCATTTGTTTATTATGGTCTTGTTTTAATATTTTCCAGACTATATAATGAAATTATAATAGTATATTGAATGTAATCTCAAAAAAAGGTAATATTTTTTGATTTATGTGAGATATTTAAGGAAGCTAATGGTTATTAGAGTAAAGTTATTTTATTGGATTACATTTATTTTTCTTTGTATACCGTGTGTACAACTGCCTGTACGCGCCGATACGGAACTGCCTGCGGTCATAGTTGCTTTAAGCGATGATCAGTCGATTATTATTGAACGTGTTCTGTATGAAGGATTAAAACGTTCCGGCTATCAAATGATTGCCAAAACAACAGGGATGCGCACTGCCATAGCCGATGTAAATTTCGGCGATGCCGCGATTTTACCGGTACAGACAGACGGATGGGAAAGAATATACCCGAATTTGGTTAAAATTCCTGTTGTTATTGATAATGTTGAATTTTCAACTTATACCCGCTCTGACAGCTCTTTTCAGTTTTCAGAATGGCAGGATATGGCAGGATTACGCCTGGGATATCGCTGGCAGAACGAATACATCGTCAATAACATAAGGCAGGCAAATGCAGGCGGACTTGTCACAGTAAATGAGATTGATGAATTATGGGAACTCCTGCAAAACGGCGAAGCCGACGCAGTTATTCTTCCGCACATGTCGCATTTTGAACACAGAATGCCTCCCGGCGTAAGAAGAGCCGGAATAATTGAGAGACAGCCGGTTTATACATATATTAACAATAAATTCCACCATTTGGCTCTTCTTCTTGAAAACGCATATACGGAAATGATTGCCGACGGCACAATGGATTTGATATTTAAAAACCGCAGTAATTTGGTTCCTGACAACAGAGCTGTAGTTATGCATATAAATTCATATAATGCGCAGAATGACTGGGAACGAAATCAGATGGATTTTATCCGCATAAATCTTGAAAAAAAAATTTCAGAAGCCGGCATCAATTCGCTCGAATATTACAGCTTCTATTTAAATTCCAATGAACTTCACAGCCAGGCGAATTTTAATACCATCGTTAAAAATATGATTCGCACAAGGCTTATTACCCGTGTGCCAGATATTGTCATTGTTTCCGGCAATGAAGCGCTTGATTTGACTCTTAATAATTACTATTTATTATTTCCGAGAATTCCGGTTCTGTTTTACGGAGTACAGGGAGTTAATAACTTCATGCTGCATGACCTTGAAGAATATTTATCCGGTGTTTTCAAAACAATTTCTTTTTCTGAAACCGTATCGCTTATGCTTGATTTACACCCTGATATTAGGCGTATCTTTATTTTAAATGATAATTCTCTTTCCGGAAGCAAGGCAATACATGATGAAATCCAAACAAGCATAGATTCTTTTAAACAAAATTTTAATGGTTTTCCTGTAGAATTTGAGTTTAACGGCGACAAACCGTTTCCGGAGATTCTGGAAGAAATAAAAGGTTTTGGATCTGATACGCTGGTTTTAGTAGGAAATTATCTTTGCGACAGCGAAGGTTTTTATTATTCTGAAAAAGATGTGCAAAGGCTTGTTTCAGGCGCGTCAATAAATCCTGTTTTTTGTTTATTCGCTTCTTATATCGGGAACGGAATATTCGGCGGGCTTGTTTCAGGCGGTGATATTTATAAAAACGCAGTCATTTCCATGGCTTCAGATATAATAAGGGGATTGCCGCCTTCGCAGATTCCTGTTGTTTTTGATTCGTCGTCTCTTAATCAATGGCAGTTTGATTACAGTACAGCCGGGAAATTCAATATTAAAATAAAAAATCTGCCCCCTGCCCATACTATTGTTAACCGCAATCTTCCTTTATGGGAATCCAACCCTATTGAAACCCAGATGATTCTGACTCTGATAATGTTAATTATTTTTATCTTTTTCGGACTCATGATGTTTATAAGGATGCGTACGAGAAAACAGGCTGACGAGAATATGCATCTTTTACTTGACGCGGTGCCTGTGTGCTGTCAGTTGTGGGACAGGAATTATAATACAATAGACTGCAATAAAGCAGGCGTAGAGCTTTACGGATTTAAAGATAAAAAGGAGTACATAGACAGATTTTTCAGGAGATGTATGCCCGAGATGCAGCCGGACGGGCAGCATTCCGATACAAAGGCGCGGTTTATTGTAAACAAGGCGTTTGAGGAAGGTTATTATAAAGCTGAATTTATGTACTGTAATCTGAAAGGCGATCTTATACCGGCTGAAGTAACTCTTATCCGCGTTAAGCACCACAAAGAAGGATTCCTTGTAGCAGGGTACACAAGGGATTTAAGGGCGCATAAGAAATACGTCGCCGAAATCGAGAAAGCGCAGAATGATATGCGTCACGCGCTTGATGCCGAGGAAGCCGCCAACAAAACAAAATCAATTTTTCTTGCGAATATGAGCCACGAAATAAGGACTCCCATGAACAGCATTGTCGGGTTTGCGGAACTTGCGCATTACAGCAAAAATCCTGATAAAATAAATGAATATCTTGACAATATCCTAAAGAGCGCCGAAGGTCTTCTTAAAGTAATAAACGATATTCTGGATATTTCAAAAATTGAATCAGGTAAAATTTCATTGGAGAATATACCTTTTGATTTGCATGAAGTGCTTTCCTTCTGCCGGATGACAATTAAGCCAAAGACCGAAGAAAAAGGAATTTCATTGTACTGTTATGCCGAGCCGTCCATAAACAAAAAAATCTTAGGCGATCCTGTAAGGCTCCGCCAGGTATTGCTTAACCTTCTTTCCAATGCCGTAAAGTTCACAAAATCAGGGACTGTAAAACTTCTTGCTTCCATCGCGGATTCAAACAGCAAAAGCGTTACGATACATTTTGAAGTTAAAGATTCAGGTATCGGCATGACAAAGGAGCAGTTACAAAAAATATTTGAACCTTTTATGCAGGCGGATAACAGTGTTACGCGAAGATTTGGCGGTACAGGTCTTGGGCTGCCGATAGCGAAAAACATTATAGAATTAATGGGCGGCGCCATCAGTGCAGACAGCATTCCTGAAGTAGGAAGCAGATTCAGCTTTAATATAAAATTTGAATTGGATGAAGATAATTATTCAGGCGAAGAGAATTTTAAGGATAATTTGCCTGACGTTCATGAAAAACCCGATTTTTCAGGCGAAATATTGATTTGCGAAGACAACGGCATGAATCAGCAGGTAATCTGCGAACATCTGGCAAGAGTAGGGCTTGAAACTGTCGTTGCGAATAACGGCAGGGAAGGATATGAATATGTTTTAGAACGCATGCAGAGCGGGAAAAAACCTTTCGATTTGATTTTCATGGATATACATATGCCCGAAATGGACGGGCTTGAAGCTTCGGAAAAAATTACGGCGATGGGCGTTAAAACCCCGATAATTGCCCTGACCGCGAATGTTATGTACAATGAAGTAAACCTTTACAAGCAAAGCGGAATCTGCGATTTTCTTGCAAAACCGTTCACATTGCAGGATTTATGGAAATGCCTTGCCAAATATCTGCCTGTCGTATCGTATTCCAGGATAACTGACAGCTCAAATCAGGAGAAAAGCGCTTTTAAAGAAGATGAAGATTTCTTAAAAAAGATTCGTATTAATTTTACAAAAAGCAGCAGTAACATTTACAGTGAAATTGAAAATGCCTATAATTCAGGAGATTTAAAACTGGCGCACAGGATTGCGCATACATTAAAGAGCAACGCAGGGCAAATCGGAGAAAAAAAACTGCAGGAAACCGCGGCGGAGATTGAAGAAATGCTGGCGAAAGGGAGTAACCCTTTTCAAAGCGGTAATATGAAAACCCTTAATGACGAATTAAAACAGGTTCTGGATAAATTTACTCCGCTATTGGCTGAAATCGAAAATGCAAGAGCCGCTAAAATCACGCTGGAAGGTTATCCAGATATGCAAAAAATACGCGAAATACTTTTAAAGCTGGAGACTATGCTCTTAAACAAAAATCCTGAGTGCGAAGATTTAATTGATGATGTAATGACAATACCGGAAACAGAAGAACTTTTGAAGCAAATAGACAGCTTCAATTTTAAAAAGGCATCTTTTGAATTAACAAAATTGAAAGAAAAATTGGGAGTATTCTGATGAACAGAAAAAAGAACAGTGTTCTTATTGTAGACGATGAAAGAATAAATATAAGTTCGTTAAAATTTATCATAAGTCCTGAATATACTGTATACGCTTCTTCTAACGGGAGAGAGGCGATTGAAACAGCGGAAGAATTTATGCCGGATATCATTTTACTGGATGTTCTTATGCCTGATATGGACGGTTACGAAGTCATTTCGGCGCTTAAATCTTCGGAAAAAACACGCGATATTCCGGTAATTTTTATTACAGGTCTTGACAATATCGAAGCAGAAATAAAGGGTCTTGAGTTAGGCGCTGCGGATTACATATCAAAGCCTTTTCATCCTGCGATTGTAAAATTAAGGGTTCAGCATCACATACAGCTTGTTGAAAGACTCCGCCAGCAGGCGCTGACTGCGAAAATTGCGCATAACTTTCTGACAAACGCTCCTGTAGATTCATTATGTACGGATACACTTCGCATGATGGGTGAATTTATGGGGATTGCGTCAGCGGCGCTTTATAAACTTGATAAAAACGCCAATTTGCTAATTTGCAGGAACGAGTGGAATAATTCGGATTTAAATCTCGAATCCCGTATCGGCGATAAATTCAAACTTAATGAAGAAATTATCTTATCCTTTAATAACCTGCTGGATGGCGATGAAAAAGACCTGTGCCTTAACTCTCAAAACCCTTTATCAAAAGAAATTTCCGGATTAGGAAGATTTTATCCTGAAAACTTCATTATAACGCCCGTTTTCATTAAAAGCAAAATGAACGCACTCCTTGTTTTTTCAAGGGGTGATGATCAGAAATGGAGCGAAAGCGAGACGGGGCTTTCTGTTCTTGCCGCAAGTATTTTTTCAGGCGTTTTTGAGCGTGACGCGATACAGCATGAGGAATATTTAAGCCGCGCAAAATCAGAATTTTTATCGCGCATGAGCCATGAAATGCGCACGCCCATGAATGCCATTATCGGCATACTGCAGGTTTTTGGAGTTTTGGGCATACCTGACAACTTTAAAGAACATTGCAATGCGATGAGTATTTCGGCGCACAGTTTAATGCGCTTGATAGACGATGTGCTTGATATATCTGATATGGAATACGGAGCGTTCAAACTTTTAGATTCGGTTTTTGATTTCAAAAAGATGGCTTGGGACATATTACGGGAAGCAGACGAAAAAGCTTCCAAAAAGAGGAAGATACTTGAATGTAAAGTCAATTCTGAAATACCCGATTTGCTTTACGGCGATGAAAAACGCCTGAGACAGGTAATTACCGCCCTTTTGGATAATGCCTGTAAATTTACACCCGATAACGGAGAAATAAATTTTGATGCCGCAATGATTAATGACGACAACGGGATAATTACAATTCAGATAAAAATCTCCGACAATGGAATAGGAATGTCAAAAGAGCAGCAAGATAATATTTTTTCTCTATTTGAGCAGGCAGACAGCGGTCTTAACAGAAAATACGGCGGAATGGGGATAGGTCTTGCTTTGTCAAAACGCATTTTAGAACAGATGGGCGGCACTATCAGTCTTGAATCAGAATTAGGCAAAGGTACAAGAGTTTGCATTGCTTTTAAGCTTAAAAAAGAAGCTTAAAAAAATAAAGGAAGATATTTAAAAACCGCGCATGGAATATATTATTGAGATGCTGGGGATAACCAAGATTTTCCCAGGCATAGTCGCCAATGATGATATTACACTCCAGCTTAAAAAAGGCGAAATCCACGCTTTGTTAGGTGAAAACGGCGCAGGCAAATCCACGCTTATGAGCGTTCTTTTCGGTTTATATGTCTGCGAAAAGGGGATGATTAAAAAAAACAACGAGATTGTTCATATCCGCGGACCGAATGACGCAAGAAAGCTGGGGATAGGAATGGTTCATCAGCATTTTAAACTGGTTCATAATTTTACAGTCCTTGAAAATATAATTCTCGGCGCCGAAACTGTCAAATACGGCGTTTTAAAGCTCGACAGTGCGCGCAACCGGGTGATGGAATTATCACAGCGGTACAAACTGGAAATAAATCCCGATGCTCTTGTTTCGGATATAACTGTCGGAATGCAGCAGCGCGTTGAAATACTTAAAATGCTCTACCGTGAAAATGAAATTTTGATCTTTGATGAACCGACAGCGGTCCTTACGCCGCAGGAAATTGAAGAGCTTATGCGGATAATGAAAAATCTTGCTGCGGAAGGAAAATCGATCCTCTTTATTACGCACAAGCTGGACGAGATAAAGTCCGCCGCCTCCAGATGCACTGTTCTGCGCAAGGGTAAATGCATAGGAACTGCTGATGTCGCATCTGTAACAAAAGAAGAATTGTCTGAAATGATGGTAGGAAGGAAGGTAAATCTTTCTGTTAAAAAAAATGAGCGGAAGACAGGAAGTGTTATTTTAAAAACGGAAAACCTTACTGTTAATAGCAAAACACACGGTAAAGCTCTTGTTGATAATGCAAGTTTTGAAGTCCGCTCAGGCGAAATTGTCTGTATTGCCGGAATTGACGGAAACGGACAGCAGGAACTGTGTCTCGCTCTTGCGGGAATGCTGAAACCTGACAGCGGAAATATTTACCTTGAAGGAAATGAAATAACCAAAAAAGATATACGTTCAAGAAAAATATCTCATATTCCGGAAGACAGGCACAAACACGGACTTGTACTGGATTATAACCTTGCGTACAATATGATTTTGCAGAATTATCATGAACCTCGGTTTCAAAGAAAAGGTTTTCTTAAATTGAACGAAATTTATAATTTTGCAGATAACTTAATTGAAAGTTTTGACATAAGATGCGGACATGGAACGCACACTGTTACACGAAGCATGTCGGGCGGAAATCAGCAGAAGGCAATTATCGCAAGGGAAATATCGAGAGCTTCCAGTCTTTTGATCGCGGTTCAGCCGACAAGAGGGCTTGATGTAGGCGCATGTGAGTATATTCACAGCCGGCTTATAGCCGAACGGGATAAGGGCAGGGGAGTGCTTTTGGTTTCTCTTGAACTTGATGAAGTGATGGAATTAAGCGACAGAATTCTTGTTATTTATGAGGGTAAAATAGAAGCCTGTCTCAAGCCTGAAAATGTCAGTTTTAAGGAACTTGGATTATTTATGTCAGGAGCCGCGAAAAGCTCAGCTACTCAACTTTAAACTTGGATACTTCATCCTGCAGAAGATTAATATTTTCACGGTTTTTGACGCTTAAATCATTGACGTGGTGCACTGCAATATTGATCTGATCGGAGCCCTGAGCCATTTCATTAATGCCTGAGGCTATCTCCTGCGTCTGTTTTTCCAAAGCTTCGCTCTCTCTGATTACTTCTCTTGATCCTTCAAGCATTTCCTGAGAACCGCTTGTTACCTGCTTTGTAATGTCGTTTATGTTTGCAATGCCCTGAAGGATTTCCTTGCTGCCGATCTCCTGCTCTTCCATAGACTTTCTGATATTTTCTTCCTGTTCCACTACTATATTAACGCTTGAGTCTATGGCTTCAAATTTGTTAAGAACGTTTTCCGTGGAACGAGTTATTTTATCTATGGATTCTTTTATTTTTTTCAGGACTGAACTTATTGTCTTTGACTGTGAGTTGGAATTTTCAGCTAACTTGCGTATTTCATCGGCGACAACCGCAAATCCTTTGCCTACATCCCCGGCATGGGCGGCTTCTATGGCGGCATTCATGGAAAGAAGGTTTGTCTGACTTGCTATATTCTGCATTACGGAGTTTATTTCCATAAGACCTTCAGATTCGCGCGATATTTCCTTGATATCGGAAGCTACTTCCTGTAATCCGGTACGGCCGATTTCGGAAGCTTCGCGCAGCGCTTCTACATTGATTGAATTTTTTTTAAGCGTTTCTGTTACAGATCTCGTATTGGCGACCATCTGCTCAATGGCTGACGAGGCCTGCGATATATTATTGCTTTGATTTCCTACATGTCCGTTTAGTTTTTTTATATTTTCAACAACCTGATCCATTGTCGCATGAGTCTGTGTAACGCTTGCGCTTTGACTGATTATCCTGCTTTTTATACTTTGGATATTTGCCGTTATTTGATTAACGGCGGCGGCTGTTTCGTTCATATCGCTTGAAAGGTCATGACCGATTTCGGAAAGCGAAGATGATTCTACTTTAACAGATTTAACCATATTTTTTATTTTTTCCAGCGTCTCATTAAAATACAGCGCAATTTCGCCGATTTCGTCTTTTGTATGGACAATTAATTCATGCGTAAGATCGCCTTCACCCTCAGCTATATCTTTAAGGGTGTTTGCAAGTTCGGTAAGGGGATTGATAATCTTTCTTGTAAAAAAAACAGTTATAAAAATAGCGATCAAAAGAATTATAAAGGTTTCAATGATTGTTGAAATAATATTTTTATTTCTGGTTTCTATAATATTTTTATCTATTGATGCCATATTAATACCGATGAATAAAATACCGATTACATTCCTGGAATTGGCGGCAAATACAGGTTTATACGCGCCCAGATAATGTATTCCGAGTATGTATACATCTCCGATATAAACACTGCCCGCCTGTATGGAACTGTATGCATCGCTGTTCTGATCAAGGGCAGTACCCACAACCCTGTTTCCTGAGGCGTCAATGATACTGGTTGACAACCGTGTATAATTATCATTTTCACGCATAAAAATGGTTGCCTGCACTCCAAGGCGCGAAGAGATTTCATCTACGAGGCGGTAATTCCCCCTGATTGGATTTCCATGCGAATTGATAAGATCTCCGTTTACAATGCTTAATTGACCGTATTCCAGCGCAAGTTTGTCCTCAAAAGACGCAATATCGCCTTCAAGTTTATTTTTACCCATAATTAACGCGATTTCAAGATTTGACGCCGTTTGGGAACGTATGTTTATAACCGATATTATAACAATAGTAAAAAGCAATAATGCAGCGAACAGTCCCCCAATTTTATAAAGCAAACCTACCTGGATATCATTTGATTTTTTTTTATCACTCATCTTTTTTCCTCTTTAATTCTAAAATTAATTTACTAAACTTAAGAATAACATGATAAATGCAGCAACGGGCAAAAAACAGATGTTTATCCCTGAAATGGTGAAAACCTATAGTAGTATATTATATCTATTCGTGGTTTTTTACAAGGGGTTTCATAAAAAGGAAAATGGGTATTGTATAAAATTTCGCAATTTATAACTAAATTTCAGGATAACTGAGGCTTTTCCAAAGACTTATGTTTTGAAAAGCCTTAACTGTTGTTTATTTATTAAAGACAGACCTCCAAAAAATTGGTATGCTTAATTATGGAAAAGCAATACCACATAGATTTAGACGAAAGCCACGGAGCCCGATATGCCATTCTTCCCGGAGATCCCGGGCGCGTGGAAAAAATTGCGCAGTATCTTGAAAATCCGCTTTTTTTTCACCGGAACCGTGAATATACAACATGGCTTGGAGAACTGTCAGGAAAAAAAATAATAGTTATTTCTACAGGTATGGGAGGACCGTCAACGGCAATTGCGGTTGAAGAGCTTTTCAAAACCGGAGTGCGCAATTTTATCAGGGTCGGCACCTGCGGCGGCATGGCGCTTCAGGTGACAGGCGGAGATGTTGTTATCGCCACAGGCGCAATCCGTCAGGAGGGAACCACAAAGGAGTATGTTCCTGTTGAGTTCCCGGCTGTCGCAAATCTGGAAATTACAAACGCCCTTGTAGAAGCCGCAAAAAAAACAGGGCAAAAGTCGCACGCGGGAATTGTGCAGTGCAAGGACTCATTTTACGGTCAGCACAACCCGGATCGTATGCCCTCAGGATATGAATTAAAAAACAAATGGGATGCGTGGGTAAAAGCCGGCTGTCTTGCCTCAGAGATGGAAAGCGCGGCTTTCTTCATTGTATGCCAGATACTTGGAGCGCGTGCAGGGTGCGTACTCAATGTGGTGTGGAATCAGGAACGTGAAAAAGCCGGTATGGATAATCCTCACTGCCACAGCGCCGAAAACGCTATAAAGACAGCCATTGAAGCTGTGCGCATTTTGATCGGGAATGATGAAATCTAAAGCAGACGCCTTTGATTTTGCGTCAATTTAATTAAACCTCTGGAAACAATATATCCGCCGAAAATGACGATAAACCGGTCTACGATATTTATGGGGAGCCTTGCAATAATATTTACGGCAAAAACCGGCAGATTGAATATAAAAAGACCTTGTTTAAAAAGATCGTCTACGCTGTAATAATTTCTTTCTACAAACAGATGCGTAATATAATCTACAACTCCGCCTACAACGCTGATTGCCGCTGCGCACAATATATACAATAAAAAAAGTTTGGAGACAAGGGCTGTTAAAGACGCGGCAATTTTTTCTTTTGAAGCATAAAACGGAGTGTCAGGCGCGGACGGTTTAAGAGCGCAAATAATCAATACTTCCGCAATGCTGCACAGAAAATAAAAATTAAAACCGCTGTAATAAACGCATGGAAGAAACCAAGTAAGCACAGCGGTAAAAATGCCGGGTATTATTCCAAAGGAAAATGAAATAGCGGCTGTAAATACAGTATCAAGGAATAGAGGAAACCTTAAGAAATTCATTACAAAACTGCTAAGGAGAATATTCAAGAAAGCCGCTGTTATGTTTAGAGCCGTTAATATTACTATATTTTTACGTGACAGAACGCAGGTGATAAGGATTAATTTTTTTTGTTCCATAAATATATTATATCAAAATATTTTAGTATTTGATATACTCATTATTAATGAGATTTTTTTTATACGTATTATCCAGCGTTCTTTTTCTGTCATGCGCAAGCCATAATAACTCTGCATTACAGGACTTAATAAGCAAATGGACTCGTATAGATAATCTTTTATTCTTAGAAGAAAAATCGTTTCCTTCGGAATCGCCGTTTCCTTCGGAATCGTTGATTCTTTTAGAATCATTGGATTTTATAAGGATGCTGCAGGAATTTCAAAAGTCTGACCTTTACCGTATATACAGGGCAATTCCTTTTTCACCCGATGACAAACGAAGTTTTTTCATTTATAGCGTCAAAGATTTTCCGGAGATTGAAAATGTTTTAAAATTAGCAATAATCTTTCGTGATTCCGCCGTTTTGGGAGACATGGAAAAGGCAAGAGAAATCTCAGGTGAAATCAATAAGTCTCTTTTTAATTTCCTGTTAATCGACGGGGAAGCGCAAAGGTACATCAATACTTCCTATTTATTATTATTAATCGCGCTTGTATTTTTTATAACGGTAATTATGCTGTTCATTTTATTTTTGCACAGATCATTAATAAGATCATTTAAACGCGAAACCGAAGGAACTGAATTTTCACACGCCTACATGCTTGCGCAGGATGAAGAGCGCGCAAGGATAAGCCGCGAATTGCACGATACTGTTATTCAGGATATGCGCTGCGTGCTTTTGGAGCCTGAAAAAGCGGCTCCGAAAATGACAGAACTTATGAAAAAAACAAGGGATATCTGCAACAGCCTTATTCCGCCCGATTTCCGTTTCAGCGAACTGCCTGATGCATTAAGACAGCTTTGCCATGATTTCAGCGAAAGGAACGGAATTGACTGCCGCGCGGAAATTGACACGCACATCAATCTGGAATTTCTTTCCATGGAAAAAAGGCTGCAGGTTTTCAGGATTGTTCAGGAAGCGCTTACGAATATAGATAAACACGCACAGGCGAAAGAAGCGATAGTTACAATGCGTCAGAGCAACGATATAATTTATATCGGCATAGGCGATGACGGCAAGGGTTTTCCGTCACCGTTAGATGACAACGGGCAAATAAAAACCAGCCTTGAATCTCAACCGAGCCCTGGAACCGCATGTTCCCCTCTTGATAAATCCCATATCGGTATTATCAGCATGAAAGAACGCGCGGCGATACTTGGCGGACGTTTAAAAATTAAAAGCGAAATTGGTGAAGGCGCTTTGGTGTGTTTGGAAATATCTGGGAAATGATGGAAATTAGGATAAAAATTCTCTTGCAGAATATTTAAAGTAAGTATATACTTAAAACATGACATTAACTGTTGAAGTTCTTAATTCAAACGCCTTAAACCTGCTTTCAGATATGGAACAGCTTGATCTGATAAGGTTAAACACCTCAACAGAAACTACGACAATATCCAGTGAAAAGCTATCAAGTCAGTTTGCAGGAGCGTTAAAGCTCACTGATGCACAGCACGAAGCATATCAAAATACTTTGCAGGAAAGCCGAAACGAATGGGAAAGAAATATATTTTAGATTCCGATGTTATAATTGGTTATCTTGCAGGTAAAATCCCGCAAAATGGAATGAAAATAATCTCATAAATTGTTGACCAAATACCCAACATTTCAGTCATTTCGCAGATAGAAGTATTGAGGTTTAACGACACTCCTGAAAACGAAACAATTCTGGCAAATTTTATAAACACATCAGTAATATACCCATTAAGTAAAATGTAGTAAAAACTACCATTGAATTATGCAAGCAGAATAAAATTAAACTACCAGACGCAATTATTGTAGCTACCGCCTTAATTGAAAATTTCATATTAGTAACTCGGAATATAGATGATTTTAAGAAAATTCCTAAACTGGAACTGCTAAACCCTTTTGAATAAAAATCACGGGCGAAGGCTCTTTGGTGTGTCTTGAAATACCTGGGAGCTAGGAGTAGATTCACAGATAAGCTGGGCGAACTTTTGCCCCGGAGGTTGAATATGGAACGTACCGGGGCGTGCGTAAATGCTTTTCAGTTTAAAGTGCGCCTGATACTTTTGCGCTCACGAAATCCTTTAGTTTGGATTTTGTACGGTTATAGTACCGTCATTGTTCAATGTAACAGTTGTGGTTTTACCATTTCCTATCCATATACTTTCAAAAGACCCATACGATCCTAAACCTGTTGCATATAAAGTTACTCCCCAGAAGCCAGAATCTTCTGGTTTTTCCATAGGAATAGTAAGTGTTTTTGAATTACTACCCGCAGTGTGAGGAATTACTGTTGTATCTTCAAAATCAGTACCACCATAATTTGTTACTTCCACTTTCGTAATAGATGCAGTGTAGTTATTAACTATTTTTAACGTTGCGTTAACCCCGCCGCCACCGCCACCTCCTCCTCCGTTGCTGCCGCCGCCACCACCGCCGCTGTCGCTGTCACAGGCTGCCATACCAAACATGATTACCGCTGCAATTGTGATAATTACAATGCTGCGCATAGTTTCCAAGAATTTAAATTTACTTTTCATATAAAATTCCTTTTACGGTTTTAATGTCGCCGCCGACAAAATGTGTTCCTGTACAGGAATATTTGTTAAACCTAAAGCAGAACATAAAATTAAAAAAGCGTGTAAAACGCACAATTTTTTGATGGAAATTGGAAATTTTTGTGCGTTTACGCACAAGAACATGGAAAATTACAATTAAAGGGGGTTATTCTAGTGTCCTTTTTTACTACTTGACTCTGGTATCACATTATAGTACCATTATTAGATGAACTCTAAGCATAAAAAGACAATGGAGTTAGTTTTTACAAACCCTACACAAGCCAATATCCTGTGGACAGATATTGAAAGTCTTTTTGCTGCTTTGGGAGGTAAAATATCGGAAGGTTCAGGATCGAGAATACGAGTTAAGTTAAATGAATCACGCGCTGTTTTTCATCGTCCTCATCCGCAAAAAACCACTGATAAGGGAGCCGTAAATTCGGTTCGGAGATTTCTTGAAAATGCGGGGGTACAATCATGATGGAATATAAAGGTTATTTAGGAACTGTAGAATATGACGCGCAAGCTCAAATTTTTCATGGAGACGTTATCAATACCAGAGATGTGATTACTTTTCAGGGAACATCAGTAAAGGAAATAGAAAAAGCGTTTAAAGATTCCATAAACGATTATATTTCATGGTGCAAAGAAGAAGGAGTTGAACCTGAAAAACCATATTCAGGTAAATTTAATGTACGGTTATCACCGGAACTTCACAGACAAGTCGCAATACTGGCAAAGAAAAAACATTTGTCGCTTAATAGTTTTGTAGAAAAAGCATTGACCGATGAAATATCCATGCTGCGCGAAGCATTATAAAACAATAAAATAAACAATGAACGTATTATTAATCGATGATCACCCAATGCTGAACGCAGGCATTGTTTCAATTTTAGAACAAACGGGCATCTTTACAGTCTGCGCTCAGGCGCAGTCGCTTAGAGAGGCAATTAACATTATCGAAAAAACTGATACACAGCCTGCGGCATCTATGCCGTCTCTTATTATCCTTGACATGCTCCTTGGCGAAGATAACGGTCTTGATTTTCTTCCTGTGCTGGAAAATTTTTGTAAGAATAAAAAAATTCCCAAACCGCCTGTGCTGGTTTGTTCCGCTCTTGGCGATTCATTTAAAATTCAAACTGCCTTAAAATTAGGAGCTGCTGGTTTTTTATCAAAAGCAGGCGGTAAAGATGAACTTTTAAAAGCAATAGACACGATACTCTGCGGGAAAGTTTATGTTTCAAGCGAAGTAAACATCAAACTAAAAGAAAACTCATCTGTTTACGCAAAGTTTTCCAGACGGGAAATAGATGTGATTGATTTAATAAAAGAAAAAAAATCTAATAAACAAATAGCGAAAATGCTTTCTATTAATTTAAGAACGGTGGAAAATTACATAAGCAAGATTTATTTTAAAACCGGATTTTCAAGCCGCGAAGAAGTGCAGAAACTTTAAACGGCTTTGACCTGCATCCTCTGTTTGTTTTATTTAATGCGGGCATATCCTGGACAAAAATAATAAATTCAGTTATAATTAATTAATATTTCGGAGGTTCTAAAAATGAATAGTTATGAATTTATTTCATCGGTTATCAATGCTCTTTCTTGGCCTGTTTTTATATTAATTATAATAATAATATTAAAAATACCAATTACAAACACAATAAACAGATTGGGAAAAATAAAAATAGGCAAACATGAAATTTATTTTTCCAAAGAAATAGAAGATGTGAAAGAATATTTTAAAAATTGTAAATTGAAAATAATGGATTCTGAGGAAGGAAAAATCTACGAAAATGATATTTATGAAATAGCGGAAATTTCTCCAATGACTGTTATTCCGTATGCTTATTCTAAATTAGAATACGCTATTAATAAGAAAATTAATGAACTTGAAGGTAATACAAATAATATATGTATAATTTCAAATGCGGAAAATTATTTATTAGACAAAAAGAAAATAAATGGATGGACTTTCAATATAATAGAAAAGATGAAAAACATGAAAAATGAAATTTTACGTAAGAGAGATGAAGATATTAATATTAATAAAATTGATGCTTTAGAATATGGAAAAAATGTTGGTTTATTGATGGAAATGATAGATTCAATAAAATAATTTTTCTACCAGCCATTGAGAAGCTGAATATATTTTCTGAAGCTTTCATTCAAAAGTAAAATCTTATTTTGCGGAATCTTTTATCAGAGTATTTGATATATCGTAACAGTAGTCGCCCAGTTTTTCGATGCGCCGGATCAGATCAATAAAGAAAAGTTCCGTTTTGACATTCTTGCCGGCTTCTATACGCTTGCGGCTGATTCTTTGAAGGTCTTTACGGGATTTATTAATGCCCGCTTCCAGTTTTTTGGTATGAAGTGTAGATCTTAAAGTCGGGCTTTGTCCAAGCTGTTCTTGAAGCAGGTTTAAGAACTCTTCGACCTGATTAAGATATGGAATAAGCTCATCCATTCCATCTTTTTTTATTATGCGTCCCTTTTTTACGTTTTTTTCCAAAAGAAGGCTGATTATATAACAATCATCGCTCATCTCTTCAAGATAACCGACAGCTTTCAGCATATTGGATACGCGGCGTTCTGAGGCTGAGGTCAGCTGTTCACGGGTACATTCAATAAGGAAGTTTGTCAGCTCATTCCTCATTTCATCCGCGAATTCTTCCTTTTGTTTCATGTTTGAGCAAAGATCAGATGCGGCTTTTTCCTTGTCCCCGGTTTCGTGCAGTTCACGCAGAAAGGTATTTAAACATGAGTACATGGAAGAAGCGACCCCTGCCATATCACGGATTTCTTTTTCTGCGCGCAGGATATTAAGTTCGGGGGTATCGGCAATGGAAGAAGAAATGTAAGCGAACTTGTAGTGTTCGTCTTTTACCGCAACAACCTTTTCGCGGATAATTAAAGACATAAGTTTTGCATATTGATTTACAAACGGCAGGAACAGAATTGTATTTAAAACTTTAAACGTTGTATGGAGCATCGCAAGATGAAATCCGATCGCAAGATTTACGATAATTTTTCCTTCGTTATCGTATACAATCGGCGCAAGAGGATCTCCCGGCACTATAATATCAACAAGTTTTAATACAGGTAATAACAATGGAATCGCCCAACAAGCCAATATTACATTGAAAAGCACATGAGAAAGAGCCGAACGTTTTGCGTCTGCGTTTCCGCCGATAGAAGCGAGTATACCGTCAGTGGTAGTCCCGACATTCGCGCCCAATATCATGCCGGCTGCCATTTCATAAGTTATTATATTACCGCCCGCCATAACAATAATCATGGCAACCGCGGCTGTGGATGAATTAATAATGAGTGTCATTATAAAGCTTGTGCCGAATGCGATTATTACGGCGGCAAAGCCTAAATCCTTAAACGCTTCTATCGCGGCAGCGTTAAATTTAAGATTGCCAATTCCTTCGGAGAGATAATAAAGCCCCAAAAACAGGAAACCAAATCCGAATAAAAACTCCCCTATGCTTTTGTATTTCCAGTTGATTGATTTTAAGATAAACCCAATGCCTATTGCCGGTATAGCCAGGCTGTCGATGCTTATTTTAAAACCGATAAGCGAGACAATCCACGCTGTCAGAGTAGTGCCGATGTTCGCTCCGAAAAGCACTCCGATGGATTGGGTAAGAGAAAGTAGCCCGACATTTACAAATGAGACAACCATAACAGAAACTGCTGATGAAGACTGAACGATTGCCGTAACCAAAAAACCGGTAAATACGCCGATTATACGGTTATTGGTCATGTAATAAAGAGCTTTTCGCATTCGTTCGCCGGCGCTTTGCTGAAGACCGTCGCTCATTACTTTCATTCCAAAGAGGAACATGCAAAGACCGCCGGTCATTGTAAGAATCAACATTAGAATTGCCATTGGTGTATGTTATAGCGGAGTAAATAAAATTACAACTGTCAGGCGTCCTGTAAAATATGGTTTAAAAATAACATAATACTCCGTCATTTGTATTTTACAGGACACTATTCATTGATATATTTTTTTGATCATAGTACCTTGTAAACATGGAAATTCACCCTGTTTCGGCGGAATCTTTGAAAAAGGCGGCGGATATACTGCTTTCAGGCGGTCTTGTCGCCTTTCCAACCGAAACAGTTTACGGTTTAGGGGCGGATGCCTATAACTCCGGCGCTCTTGTGAAAATTTTTGAAGCTAAAAATCGTCCGTTTTTCGATCCCCTCATTATCCATATTGCCGCCATTGAGACGCTGGAAGAAGTCGCGGATTTATCCGTTCTGGATGAAAAAACAAAATACAGGCTTTTTTTACTTGCGGAAAAACTGTGGCCTGGTCCTCTTTCCATTATCCTGCCGAAAAGCGACAAAATCCCGGGTGTTGCGACTGCAGGTCTTTCCACAGCGGCGATAAGGTTCCCTTCTCATGAGACGGCTCAAAATTTAATCTCCCTTTCAAGCGGAGCGGTGGCGGCTCCAAGCGCCAATCCTTTCGGCAGTTTGAGCCCGACAAGGGCGGAGCATGTAATGGATTCCCTCGGTGAAAAGGCGGATATGATTCTTGACGGAGGTCCTGCCAGAATTGGAGTTGAGTCGACTGTTATTGACATTACCGGTAAGGAAATAAGGATACTAAGGCACGGCGGTACGCCGAAAGAAACAATTGAAAGCTGTATCGGAAAAGTGTTCTGCGAAGATTCATGCGAAGTTGACACAAAAAAAAGTCTTGTTTCTCCGGGGCAGTTAAAAAGCCATTATGCTCCTAAGACGCCTCTTTTGGTTTTTAATATGGAAGAAATTTTAAGTCTTCCCTGCAAAAAAGATACAGCCTTGCTTTTTTTTGATAATTCTTCCCGCGATTCTTGGCTGAAGGAGAGGAGCGCGCACAATATTCATACTGCGGTTTTATCCGCCTGCGGCAATGTGTCAGAAGCCGCTTCCAGGCTTTTTGAAACACTTCATGAACTGGATAAAAGCGGTTTTTCCGGGATTTACGCGCAATTAGCCCCGCAGAAAGGACTGGGACAGGCGATTAACGACAGGCTTTTAAGGGCTTGTGAATCTTTTAAAAAACTGCCGTAAGAATCAATCGGTACTATTTTTTTTGAAAAAATGTATTAAGATAATAAAAATGTACTATCGATATACACGTAGCAATGAATAAATATGAAGCATAAAAATAAGGAAAACAGGAATGGCTAAATTTTTATCTTTTTTATTCCTTAACAAAAAACTGTTGAGTCTGTTTTCTGTAGTTTTCGCGGCTTTTTTTATCATGGTAATTTTGAGTTCTTATTTCAGTTCAAATATTGTGAGTAAACATATTTCTTCATACGGAGAAGAAGTTATCATGGTATCAGCCGAAACAGTTAATATCTATTTAAAAGAATTCAGCGTAACGCTTGACAATATTTCCTCTACCTTTGAAAGAGTTCATGCTAAAGGAGGCGGAATCGACGGGCTAAGGCGCGAGTACGAAGAATGGACTCAATGGTTCAGGGCAAAAGCCTTGTCAATCGATGAAACAATAACTGTGTACGGAGTCGGGTACGGTACATTTATGAGCGGAGACGGCTGGATTCCGCCTGATGGTTATATAGCTCAGTCAATGCCGTGGTATTTGGGCGCGGTTGAAAAAAACGGACAAATTTACTTCAGCAATCCCTATACCGACGCGGATACAGGCGAACTTGTTCTGACAATTTCAAAAATGCTGTCTGACGATAACGGACCTTTTGCCGTGGTTGCCATTGATGTGTTTATATCCGAGCTTGCCGAATATATTAAAAATATGCATTTTCGGAATTCCGGGTATGGAATATTACTGGATAACGAAAGACGTTTTATCATTCACTATGTATCCTCATTTATCGGGACTGATCTTGCTTCCGTTAATGAAGGCGAAGGAGGATTTGCGGATATTTCAAGCCGCCTTACCTCAGGAGAGGATATAATCGCCTTTCCGTTTGTTGCGTATAACGGCGTAGAAAGCATTTTGTTTTTTAAGCGTCTTATAAACGGCTGGCATCTTGCAATTATTCTGCCGAGGAATGCGTATTTCAGGGATATATGGAATATGCAGATATTTATGTCCATAACTGGTTTTGTTTTATCCGTTTTACTGTGCTGCATACTGGCGTATATGCACATAAAGATTTATCTTTCACACGAGGCAAGCAGAATAAAATCGGCATTCCTTGCGAATATGTCTCATGAAATACGAACCCCCATGAATTCAATTATAGGAATGTCAGAATTTCTCCAGCATGAGGAGCTTACAAAACAGCAGAGAGGTTTTGTAAACGATATTCATTACTCAGCCATTTCCCTTCTCTCCATAATTAACGATATCCTTGATATGTCAAAAATAGAAGCCGGAAAAATGACGCTGAACCCTGTCAATTATGATTTTCCTGTTTTTCTTGACAATATTAAATCCATGTTCAAGTATATGGCGCATAACAAGGGGATTGAATTTAATTTTGAAGCATCGGGAGAAATTCCTAAAGTTTTATACGGCGATGATATACGCTTGAGGCAGATTTTAACGAACCTGTTCGGGAATGCCGTTAAATTTACCGAAAAAGGGCGCATCAGAATGAAGCTTCTTGCAATGGAAGAAACATTGATATTTGAAATTGAAGATACAGGATGCGGCATTAAAAAAGAAGAAATATCAAAAATATTCAATTACTTTGAAAGGATAGAAACAAAAGAAAACCGCAGCCTTTCAGGTTCCGGTCTTGGGCTGTCCATCACCAAAAACTATGTTGATATGATGAACGGTAAAATAATGGCAGAGAGCGAGTATGGAAAAGGAACAGTCTTTATTGTAGAAATACCTCTTGTAAAGGGCAGCAGTGAAGAAATAAAAAATGAATTTGACGAAGGAGACGTATTAAAAGAACAGATGTTATGCGCTCCTGAAGCGAAGGTTATGGTTGTTGATGATAATGAATTTAACCTTAAAACTGTCGAGGCTCTTCTCAGCCTATTGGAGATAAAGGCAACGCTTGTAAATTCCGGGCGGAAAGCGATAGACCTTGTCAAAAATGAGGCTTTTGACATTGTGTTTATGGATCACATGATGCCGGATACAGACGGCATTGAAGCTACGCATGAAATACGCAAATGGGAGAAGGAGCAGAATGCTAATGAAACTGATATGAAGCATAGCCCGGCTTTTCACTGCCGGAGAATCCCCATTATCGCGCTGACAGCAAATGCCGTGCAGGGCGCAAAGGAAATGTTTTTATCAAACGGGTTCGATGATTTTGTTTCAAAACCGGTTGATATGCGCGAGTTAAAAAAGGCGCTTTTTAAATGGCTGACGGAAGAAAGAATTAAATTAAAGGATAATATTGAAACAGGATATGAAATTAAAAAAAGTAAAATTAAATCGTTAAACGATATGGATTTTCAAATGGAGCTTAAAAGGTATTTTGTTAAAAGCAGCCGTGAAAAATTAGAAGAAATTACAACCGCTCTTGAAATGAATGATATTAAACTGGCGCACAGATGCGCTCATACCCTGAAAGGAAACGCGGGGCAGATTGGTAAAACGGTTTTACAGAAAGCTTCAGAAGAAATTGAATTCGCTCTTAAAGACGGAAAAAATATGATTACTGAAGAACAGATGAGTCTACTGGAAACTGAATTTAATAATGTGATATCACAGCTTGATGAAGAAATTGCAAAATGGAATGAGACTCATCCTGAGGAAGAAAGCCCGGGTCAGGATAATAATCCTCTTGATGCGCAGGCTTCTCTTGAATTGATTGAAAAACTAGAATCGCTTTTGAAAAAAGGAAACCCGGAAAGCCTTTATCTGCTTGAAGACCTGCGCAGAATACAGGGAACAAGTGAACTAAGGCAGCAGATAGAAGATTTTGATTTTAGCCAGGCGTTAATTTCGCTTGCGGATTTAAAGGAAAGAATTTTAAAGTAAAATTGACGTATCAGCTTAAAAAATGTCAGGAAACATTGTTATGAGAAAAACTGAAAGAATTTTTCATCTGGTTCTGGTTATTGTTTTTCAGGTTTTTATTTTCAGCTGCAATAATTCCGCTGATATAGAGCGAAACGACGTTTTGAGTTTTGTTTCGTTCCGTGATATTCCAGGCGTTACTTCAGATGAGATAGCGGCTATAGAAGAAATAAAAAGTAAAAAAGACTCATTTTTATACGGGATGCCGCTGAGTATTGAAGCGTTTGAAAATGAAAATAACGAAATCAGGGGATATTCCGCATTGTTCTGCGAATGGCTGACAGAATTCTTTGGGATTTCTTTCCAGCCTGTACTTCTTGAGTGGCTGGACCTGCTGGAAGGTCTTGAATCTAGGGAAATTTCATTTACAGGCGAGTTAACGGCAAGGGAAGAGCGCCTTTCCGTTTACAGTATGACAAGCGCCATAGCTTCACGTCCGCTTAAATATTTTCGACTTGAAGGTTCAAAAACAATAGCTGATATTATTAAGGAACGCCCGCTGAAATGCGGTTTTATTGAGGGAACAGCCACAGCGCATACCGTTTCTCGCGGGCTGGAAGCCGGAACATTTGAAACAGTTATGCTAAGCGATGTAAGTCTTGTTTATGACGCGCTCAAAAGCGGACAGATAGATATTTTTTATTATACAGGCACTGTAGAAGTAAATTTTATAAAATACAGTGATATGACATCTAATTATTTTTACCCGCTGACTTACAGGTCTGTATCTTTATCGACGCAAAACCCTGATTATAAACCTATTATCTCCGTTGTGGAAAAAGCTCTTCAAAACAGGAGTATAAGACGTTATCTTGCCGAATTATACAATTCAGGGTATCAGGAGTATTTAAATTATAAACTGTTTGTGAACCTTACGGAGGAAGAACGCCTCTATATACAGTCTCGTCCTGTTATTCCTGTCGCCTTTGAATCAAGTAATTATCCTGTAAGTTTTTTCAATGTACGGGAGGGACAGTGGCAGGGTATCGCTTTTGATGTGCTGTATGAAGTGGAAAAGATTACAGGGCTTCGTTTCCAGCGCGTGAATGATGAAAAAGCCCTTTGGTCGGATTTGCTTAAAATGCTTGAAGAAGGGAAGGTGTCCATCCTCACTGAATTGATGTACACAAAAGAGCGGGAAAATGTCTTTTTATGGTCGGATACCGTGTTCATGAACACTTATTTTTCCCTGATAACAAGGCTGGATCATCAAAACATTACGTTAAGTGAAATATTCCATTTGAGAATAGGTTTAATTAAAGATTACGCTCACACAGAGTACTTCAGACAATGGTTTCCGGATCATTTATACACGATTGAATATGAAAGCAATATTGCAGCCTTTGAAGCTCTGGAAAGAAATGAGGTGGACGCTGTAATGGCAAGCAGCCACGAACTTCTTCTGCTGACGCATTATCTTGAGAAACCCGGCTTTAAAGTCAATTTTCTTTTTGAATATAATTTCAACTCTGCTTTAGTGTTTTACGGCGGGGATAAAGTTTTGTTTTCCGTTGTAAATAAAGCGCTTCGCCAGATAGATGTAAAAGGAATTACCGATCAATGGATGGGTAAAACTTTTGATTACAGAAGTAAACTTGTGGAGGCGCAGCGTCCACTGCTTATAGGTTCTTCAGGTTTGCTTTTATGTATCCTCTTTCTTGTTGCTTCTCTTTTTATAAGAAGCCGCCGCGCAGGCAAGGTGCTGGAAGAAGTTGTCGAAAAACGGACGCACGATCTTGAACTGCAGACATCAATGCTTATGACAATTTTTAATTCTTCGCCGGATTTCATTTTCTGCAAAGATTTAAATTTGCGCTATACGCGCTGTAACGAAAGCACCAAGGGGTTTTTTAACGGCTGCATGGAAAACATAATCGGCAAAACAGACGAGGAGATTTTTTTATTGTCGCCGCAAACAGCGGAAGAATTTTTAAGAGAAGACCGGAAAGTAATCGATGAGAAAAGACCTTTTGTTTTTGAGGAAAGCGTAAAGCAGTATCCCGGATATGAGAATGAATTTTTCGCTGAAACGATCAAAGCTCCGCTAATTCAAAACGGAGATGTAATAGGAATTATGGGTATTGCGCGTGACATTACAAAGCGCAAGGAAATGGAACGCATGATGGCGGCTAACTATGAATACTCAAACAGACTCAACGGCTCTCTGTCCAAAATCACAAAATCGCCGACTATTTCCTCGGGGTTTTTAAAAGCCGCTTCCGACATCATCGCAAAAGAAGGGTGCCTTGCCCTGAATGCCACCAGGGTCAGCGTATGGAGCGCAGCCGAAGAATCCGAAGCTTTAGAAAACATATCCTGTTTTGACGCTTGTGAAGGTAAATTAATTGTCAAGAATAATATAGACCTTTCAAACAGCGAATTATACGCAAAGCTCCTTAAATCGGAACGAATGATTGTTACAAACAATATTAAAGAAGCCGGTTATATCATATCTTACGGCGATTACAGTCACAATTTGATATCCGCCCTTGACGCTCCCATCAGAATTGACGGAAAGCTTGCGGGGGTTGTCTGCGCAGAACAGGATAAAAGCGGTAATTTTTCCGATAAACGGGAGTGGATTACGGAAGAGCAGAATTTTGTTTCCTCTCTTGCCGATTTAATGGCGCTTGCAATTTCCAGTTCTGAACGCTACAAGGCGCAGGCTATGGCGGAGACAGCCAGTAAAACAAAATCCAATTTTCTTGCCAATATGAGCCATGAAATAAGGACGCCAATGAACAGCATTGTAGGCTTTTCTGAACTTGCGCTTGACGGCGAGACTTCTCCCAAAACCAGGGACTATCTTGCCAAAATTCTTGAAAACGCCGAAGGGCTCCTTCAGATTATTAATGATGTTCTTGATATATCAAAAGTGGAATCTGGCAAAATGGAGCTTGAATACATTCCTTTTGATCTGCATGAATTATTCAAAAGCTGCCAGGTGCTTATAATGCCAAAAGCTCTTGAAAAAGGCATTATATTGCATTTTTACACTGAGCCTTTTTTAGGAAAAATGCCCTTGGGCGATCCTACAAGACTGCGTCAGGTTCTTGTTAATCTTCTCTCCAATGCCGTAAAATTTACGAATACAGGAGTTATTAAACTTCTTGCTGATATAATTAAAAAGGACGAAAAATCAGTTACAGTGCGTTTTGAAGTAAAAGACTCAGGTATCGGCATGACCGAAGAGCAGATTGCCGTAATATTTGAGCCTTTTACGCAGGCGGAAGCCGGAATAACGCGCAAATACGGCGGCACAGGGCTTGGTCTTGCCATAACAAAAAACATTGTAGAAATGATGGGCGGAGATTTGCAGGTTGATAGCGTGCCCGGCATCGGCAGCAAATTCAGCTTTGAACTTACATTCGAGACAGCGGAAATAAGCGAAGAAGAAATGATAGATAAAAATACAGTCTTCAAGGAACATGAAAAACCTTTGTTTGAAGGAGAGGTTTTGTTATGCGAAGATAATCCAATGAATCAGCAGGTAATATGCGAACATCTTGCGAGAGTGGGGCTCAAATCAGTTGTGGCGGATAACGGCATGATAGGCGTGGAATTGGTTCAGAACAGGATGAAAAACGGCGAAAAGCAGTTTGATCTTATTCTTATGGATATACATATGCCTGTAATGGACGGAATAGAAGCATCAGGCAAAATTATTACTCTTGATCCGAATGTTCCCATTGTGGCAATGACAGCTAACATTATGACAAACGACAGGGATATTTACAGAAAAAACGGCATGCAGGACTGCGTAGGAAAGCCGTTCACATCGCAGGAACTGTGGCGATGCCTTATGAAATATTTTAAACCGGTAACATGGCAGCCTACAGAAGAAAATTTAATCATGCAGGCTGAAAAAGAATTCCGTTACAAGCTGATTGAAGGTTTTCTTAAAGAAAGCAAAACAAGATATGCAGAAATCGTTAAAGCCATTGAGGAGGGCGATATAACGCTTGCGCACAGGATGGCTCATACATTAAAGGGAAATTCGGGGCAGCTTGGCAAAACCCTTCTGCAGCAGGCGGCCTCTGTTGTTGAGCTTAATTTAAAAGACGGCAGTAACAATGTAACAGGCGAACAGATGGCTGTTCTGGAAAAGGAATTAAATACGGCTTTAATGCAGCTTGCCGAAGAAAATGAAAAGAATTTTAAGGAGGTAAAGACCCCGCTTGAGAATTCTTTACAGCTTGAGCCGCTTGATGCCTTGTCCGCCCTGGAATTGCTCGAAAGACTTAATCCGCTGTTAAAAATGGGTAACCCTGAATGTATAGATTTAATTAACGAACTTCGAAGGATACCGGGCAGTGAAAAATTAATTCAGCAGATGGAAGATTTTGATTTTCAATATGCTTTAAAAACACTTGCCGAATTAAATGAAAAAATAGAGTATAATAAAACCATAACAGAGGTTAAATGAAAGTTTATTTAAAAAGAGGCTTTTTTCTTGTTTTTTCTTCCCTGCTTTTGATAGTTTTTTTCCCCGTTTGCGGCGGGTTTGATTTAAGCCCGTCCGATGAGATAATCCGCTTTACTTCATTTATGGATGTGCCGTATGTAACAGACGAAGAAATAAAGGACATAGAAAATCTCAGGAAAAAGAAAAACAGTTTTATTTACGGGATGATGCTGACTAATGAGACATTTTTCAATGAAGACGGTGAAATCAGGGGTTTCTCCGCTTTTTTCTGCGATTGGCTTACAGAAATGTTCGGCATTTCGTTTGAACCCAGAATTTATACATGGAGCGGTTTAATGGCTGCCATGGAGTCAGGAGAAGCGGATTTTACAGGCGAACTTACGGCTACAGAAGATCGCTTAAAAGCGTTTTTAATGACAAGCGCAATTGCCGAGCGTTCTATCATGCTGCAAAACGAAGAAACAGACGCCGTTTTCGGCGAAGGCGCGGACGTATTTTTTGAAATTTACCCTGACATGGCATCTTCCGGTGTTTTTCCGTTAATTAATAGACCGCTTTCTCTTGCCGCCAAAAAGGCGGAGCTTGCGCCAATAATATCTGTTGTTCAAAAAGCGCTGGAAAACGGAGGTGTCCGTCATTTGACGGAACTGTATAACCTTGGAGAACAGGACTTTTTAAGACACAAAATACTCATAAATCTTTCCAAAGAAGAAAAAGAATTTATTCAAAAAAATCCTATAATCCCTCTTGCTGCTGAATTCGACAATTATCCGATCAGCTTTTTCAATGCGCGAACCAATGAATGGCAGGGAATAGCAATTGAAGTGATAAAAGAAATGGAGTTACTGACAGGTTTAAAATTTGAAATTATCAACAGTAAAAATGCACAGTGGGCGGAATTACTGGATTTACTTGAAAGCGGAAAAGCGTCAATTATTTCTGAATTGATCTTCACGGAAGGAAGGGATGGACGTTTTCTCTGGCCTGAAAATTCTGTTTTTACGGATTATCCTGCGCTTTTGTCAAAATCAGATATGCGTAATGTAAAATTAAACGAGGTTTTCTTCCTGAATATCGGTCTTGTTGACGAACACGGACAGGGTGATATGTTTCGAAGCTGGTTTCCCGGACACATGAATATTATAACATATCCTAACACACTTGCAGCTTTCAGCGCTCTGGAAAAAAGAGAGATTGATTTGTTAATGTCTTCCCAAAGCAGGCTTCTTATGTATACTCACTGGCATGAACATGTAGATTATAAAGTCAATATAATTTTCGATATTTCGTTTAATTCTACATTCGGCTTTAATAAAAACGCGGATATTTTATGTTCCATTGTCGATAAATCACTTGGCTTTATCAATACAAAAAGAATAACAGATAACTGGTTATATAAAACCTATAATTATCAGCGCAAGGTGGCGGAAGCGCGAATGCCGCTTTTAATCGGTTTGTCTCTTTTGTCATTATGCATACTCACTCTCATTTTTGTTTTATTGCAGAGAACGCGTCATGAGGGAAAACTTCTTGAAGAACTTGTACAGCAGAGAACCCGCGAGCTTTACATTTCAAGGCAGGATTTGGAAGCGGCTCTTTCCAGAGCGCAATCGGCAAGTCAGGCAAAATCTGCGTTTCTTGCAAATATGAGTCATGAAATACGAACCCCCATGAACGGAATTATAGGTTTTTCTGAATTGGCAATAGACGGAGAAACATCCCCTAAAACAAAAGAATATCTTTCCAAAATAAAAACAAATACCGAATGGCTCGTGCAGATTATCGACAATATACTTGATATCTCCAAAATTGAATCGGGCAATATGGAACTTGAAAAAATTCCTTTTGACATATATGAGCTATTGTCAAGCTGCAGGACTATTATTACGCCTGCAGCCGCAGAAAAGGATTTAAAACTTAACTTTGACATTGATTCTGTCATTAATTTAATGCTTATGGGCGATCCCGCAAGGCTCAGGCAGATATTTGTAAACCTTCTTTCCAATGCCGTAAAATATACAAATAACGGCTGGATTGAACTTGCTGCAAGGACGGTAAAAGAAACCGGAGAAAAAATAACAATGTATTTTGAAGTCAGCGACTCAGGCATCGGCGTAACGGGTGAGCTGGTTAAAAAAATCTTCGAGCCGTTTGAACAGGGAGAAGCGGGCATTACAAGGCAGTTCGGCGGCACAGGGCTAGGACTACCTATCGTTAAAAATAATGTAGATATGATGGGCGGGACTCTCTGTGTTGAAAGCTTTCCTGAAACCGGCAGTAAATTCAGTTTTCATCTTACATTTGATATTGCCGATAAACCTGAAGATGAAAAAACAGAAAAGAATAACTTTTTTGACGATACTAATAAGCCCTTCTTCAGGGGAGAAGTGCTGGTTTGCGAGGACAATGTGATGAACCAGCAGGTTATCTGCGAGCACCTTGCGAGAGTCGGGCTTACAGCGGTTGTGGCTGATAACGGGAAGATTGGCGTTGAGATGGTTTATGACCGTATAAAAAACAAAAAGGAACAATTTTGCCTTATTTTCATGGATATACACATGCCCGTGATGGACGGTCTTGAAGCGTCTGCGAAAATATTTGAAATGAATAAGGATATTCCCATAATAGCCATGACAGCTAACGTTATGTCGGATGACCGCGAAATATACAGAAATAACGGTTTACATGACTGCATAGGAAAACCTTTCACATCCAGGGAATTGTGGAAATGCCTTTTAAAACATTTAGAGCCTGTCAGGCCGGACAAGGATACGCTCCATGAACCGGAAGTATCGTCTGAAAAAGATATGGAATTTCAGAGAAGTCTTGAAAAAATATTTGTAAAAAGCAGTCGGAATATATTTGAAGAAATTTTTAATGCCGTTAATTCAGGCGACATAAAGCTTGCGCACAGACTGGCTCATACTTTAAAAAGCAACGCAGGGCAGCTTGGCAAAACAAATCTGCAAAAGGCAGCCTTTGATGTTGAAAGTCATCTAAAGGACGGTAAAAATCTGGTCACTCAAAAAGAAATGGAAATACTTAATGAGGAGCTTAAAAGTGTCCTTGCGCAGCTTGATGAGGTTTTAATTTTGAACTGTAAGCCTGAACAGGAAGTCGGCTCTCAGGATTTCCTTGATGCCAAATCCGCGCTTGAATTACTTGATAAACTTGAAAAAATGCTCAAGATGGGTAATCCTGAATGCTGTGATTTGATTGACAGTATCCGCCGTATACAAGGGAGCGATAAATTGGTACAACAAATAGAGGATTTTGATTTTGAGCCGGCATCCGTTACGCTTGCCGGGTTAAAAAAAGGACTGGAATAAAACTTAATAGAAAAAGGAATTAATTATGCGTGAAAGACTTCGGACTATTTGCTTAATAACCTGTATTTTGCTTCTGCCGGTTCTGTTTTCATCGTGCGGTAAAACGGAACAATCACTGGGCGCAATGGTTTATATGCCTTTTTTAATCGGCGCGTTTTTGCTTGTGTCCGCGCTTTTATTTCTTTTCTTTTTGTTGCAGAAAAAAAGCAATGAAAGCAGGCGTTTTGAGAATCTAACGAAGGAACGCGCCATAGAAATAGATCAGTTAAGGACAGAGCTTATAGCCGCTTTGGAAAATACAAAAGCGGAAAGCAATTCAAAATCCGTGTTTCTTGCCAATATGAGCCATGAAATCCGCATTCCAATGAACAGTATCGTAGGTTTTCTGGAAATGGCGATGGATGAAGAAATTCCTCTGAAAACAAGAGAGTATCTTGGTAAAATTCTCGAAAATACAAACGGTCTTTTGCAGATAGTCAATGATATTTTTGATATTTCAAAACTTGAATCCGGCGTAATGGAACTTGAGAAAAATCCGTTTGATATACATGAGCTGTTTGCAAGCTGTAGAACCCAGATTTTACCCAGAGCTGCGGAAAAGGGAATTATGCTTTATTTTTACGCCGAACCGAGTATAGGGCAAAGACCGCTGGGTGATACTGCAAGACTCCGCCAGGTTTTGGTGAATCTCCTTTTAAATGCGGTAAGATTTACAAATGCGGGAATGATTAAACTTCATGCCGCCATACTTGAAAAAAGCGATACAAGCATAATGCTGCATTTTGAGGTTAAAGACTCAGGCGTCGGAATGACAATCGAGCAGATGGAAAAAATATTCGATCCGTTTGAATTTGTTCAAAGCGATACTACGCGGAAGTTCGTCGGCACCGGGCTTGGTCTTACCATAACAAAAAATTTGATAGAACTGATGGGAGGATTACTTTCTGTTGAAAGCACTCCCGGGATCGGCAGTAAATTCAGTTTTGATTTATCTTTTAATACCGTAGATATAATAGAAGAAGAATTACTGGAGCAAAACGCAGGTTTCAGCGAAGTGGAAAAACCTTCTTTTGAAGGCGAAGTTCTGTTATGTGAAGATAATGCCATGAACCAGCAGGTAATCTGCGAACATCTTGCAAGAGTGGGCATTAAAACATATGTGGCGGAAAACGGAAAATTAGGCGTTGAAATGGTTAAAGACAGGATAAAAAAGGGAGAAAAACAGTTTGATCTTATTTTCATGGACATGCATATGCCTGAAATGGACGGTCTTGAAGCGTCTTCTGAAATATTCGAACTTAAAACAGGCATCCCGATAATTGCTATGACAGCTAACATTATGGCGAACGACAGGGAAATCTACCAGATGAGCGGCATGAATGACTGCGTAGCCAAGCCCTTCTCATCCCAGGAGCTGTGGAGATGTCTTTTGAAATATCTAAATCCTGTCGTTCAGATAAAAACCAATAACAACAGGCAGGAAAAAAACCTTTATGAAGATGAAGTCCGTAACGGAAAAGAAATTTTACATTATAAAGAAAACCAGAGCGAAAATGATTTCAATCTTGAAAATGATTCTGAATTTCAGAAGAAGCTGAAAATGTACTTTGTAACGGGAAATAAAAATATATATGAAGAAATTGTAAAAGCCCTGAAGGACGGCGATATACAGCTTGCGTACAGGCTTGTGCATACCTTAAAAGGAAATGCGGGAATGATTAAAAGCGATGCTATAAGGAAGGCGGCAGCTGATGTAGAAATTCAGATTAAGAGCGGAACGAATATGCTTACATCGCCTCAAATGGCTGTGCTGGAAAATGAACTGAAAGCTGTTCTTGCAAAATATGCGCATTTGTTTAACGACCAATAATCATTAAATGAATACGCAGGAAAAAAACAGTATACTGGTTGTCGATGACGAAAAAATAAATCTTCAGGTATTAAATAATATTTTAAGCCCTGATTATACTGTTTACATGGTTAAAAGCGGCCGCAGCGCAGTTGAAATGGCAAATATTAATCTGCCTGACCTGATTCTGCTGGATATTTTGATGCCTGATATAAACGGGTTTGATGTTCTTGAATCTTTAAAAAAATCCGAAATCACAAAAAATATTCCTGTTATTATTATTACAGGGCTTGAGAGCGCTGAAGACGAGGAAAAAGGACTGGCTTTCGGAGCTGCGGATTTTATTTGTAAACCTTTCAGTAACAGGATAATTAAATCAAGGGTTTATAACCAGATTCAAATCGTAAATAACATCCGTAAACTGGAATATTATTCGCAAATTCAGTCTGCTTTGGAAATTGCCAAAGAAAAAAGCAAATTCTTTGCAAAAATGAGCCATGAAATGCGTACGCCTCTTAACGCTGTTATCGGGTTTTCGGAATTAACCCTTGAAGACGACATCTTAAGCGCAGAAGCCCGTGAAAATGTGGAAAAGATATGCAGCGCAGGAGAATCTCTTCTTGGACTTGTGAATGACATTCTGGATATCTCAAAAATTGAAGAACGCAAATTTGAGCTTGTTCCGGTTGAGTATGATACTGCCCGCATGATAAACGATTCTGTTACGCAAAGCATTATACATAAACAGGAAAAGGCAATCGAATTTTTTATTAATATCGATGAAAATATTCCTGTACGCCTGTACGGTGATGATCTCAGAATAAAGCAGATAATGAATAATCTTTTATCCAATGCCTTTAAATACACAAAAGACGGAAAAATAGAACTATATATAGGTCTTTCTGACAGTCCGCAGACGGAAGGTCACATTCTGCTGACTGCCTCTGTCAGGGACACTGGCATCGGAATCTCGCAAGAAAATGTAAATATTTTATTTTCCGATTATTCCAGAATGGATTTATTGACAAACAGGGAAATAAAAGGAACAGGGCTGGGGCTTTCCATCACAAAAATGATGGTGGAATTAATGGGCGGTTCAATTTCTGTGGAGAGCGAATACGGCAAGGGAAGTATTTTTACGGTAAAAATTCCGCAAAAAACCGTCACAAATGAAAAGATAAAACAGGAAGTCATAAGGAAACTTCAAAATTTCAAGTATTCTGCCGGAAAGTATAATAAAAAAACACGGATTTCACGAAGATGTCTGCCTTACGCTCGGGTTTTGGTAATTGATGATGTTGCTACAAACCTTGATGTCGCAAGGGGTATGATGAAACCTTACAGGATTGAAGTTGACTGTCTTTCAAGCGGGCAGGCTGCACTTGACGCTGTTCGTGAAGAAAAAGTCAGATATAATACAATTTTTATGGATCACATGATGCCGGGAATGGACGGAATAGAAGCTGTCAGGATTATCCGTGAAGAAATAGGAACTGAATACGCAAAAAATGTACCGATAATCGCTTTTACCGCAAATGCCCTTACAGGCAATGAGGAAATGTTTTTAAACAAAGGTTTTAACGCGTTTCTTACCAAACCTGTCGATATTCACTGCCTTGATGATGTTATCAATAAATGGGTTAGAAATGAAGAACTGGAAAAAACCCTTATAGATCAGCAAATCAAGGTTGACGGAGAGTCGGTTTTTGACAATCGCACAGGATATGACAGGCGTTCAGGCAGCGGAGACAGAAGAAAAGGGTTTGACAGGCGTTTACTTGCCGAAAAAATTGAAGGGCTTGATGTTAATAAGGGTCTTGAACGCTTCTCGGGCGACTGGGATATTTATCTTGATATAATTAAATCATTTTCATTAAATACAAGGGATCTTCTTGAAGCTGTAAGAGAAGTAAATGAAGAAAATTTGGCTGAATATGCAGTTAACGTTCACGGAATAAAGAGTTCCTGCCGCGGTATTGGAAGTGAAATTGCCGGATTTATGGCTGAATCCCTTGAAAAGGCGTCAAAGGCAGGGGCTTTTGCCTTTGTAAAAGCAAATAATCCCGCTCTTATTGAAGTTGTTTCAAAATTGATTGCCGATATTGACGAGGTTTTTAAGGATGATGTTTTTTTGCCGAAAGAAAAACCAAAAATAGACAAACCGTACAGGGAAGCGCTTTTAAAACTGCTTGCGGCGTGTAATAACAATAACGTAGAAGAGATTGATACGGTTATGAAAGAAATTGATGTTTTTGATTATCAAGCTGACGGCAGGCTTGTTTTCTGGCTGAAGGAAAATGTCAGACAGATGAATTACACGGAAATTATTAAAAAACTACAATTTACCTTAAAAACAAAGGTCTGATTAGAACGCTTCCTGCTGCTTGCGGTGAAGTCCTTCATTTCTAAATACCCCTTTATATGGGGTATCTTGCTTGACGCACCGCTATATATGTGGTATGGTTGTCTAATATTAATTAAAAAGGGATTTGGGAATGAAAATCAACAGGCTTTTCACAGACCGGAATAATGGTCCGTATCATGATATTGTTTGGGAGCGGCGCAAAAGCGAAATCCGAAACCCTAACGGCAAGGCTATTTTTTCCGAGGATACTGTTATTGTACCATCTTTTTGGAGCCAGATTTCCGCAGATATCATAGCGCAGAAGTATTTCCGCAAAGCCGGCGTTCCGGCGGATAAAATATATGAATGGAAAAAATGGACCGGTGTACATGAAAAATCTGGGGATCCCGGCATAAATCTTCCCGAAGACGGCGCGGAGCATGACGCACGGCAGGTTTTTCACCGGCTTGCGTATACATGGCTGGATTGGGGCAAGAGAAATAATTATTTTAACAGCGAAGAAGACGAAGTCGCTTTTTACGATGAAACCTGTTATATGCTGGCTCATCAGCTTGCGGCGCCGAACAGCCCTCAGTGGTTCAATACTGGTCTTTATTCGGTTTACGGGATAGAAGGTCCCGCTCAGGGACACTACTATTATGATCCAGAAAAACAGGAAGTGGTAAAATCCGAAGATGCCTACAAGCGCCCTCAGCCCCATGCCTGTTTTATCCTTTCCATAGATGATGATCTTGTAAATGAAGGCGGCATCATGGATCTTATGACCCGTGAAGCAAGACTTTTTAAATACGGCTCCGGTACAGGTTCCAATTTTTCACGTATCCGCGGATTAAACGAAACCCTTTCAGGCGGAGGTTTTTCATCGGGTCTTCTGTCGTTCTTAAAAGTCAGCGACCGCTCGGCTTCAGCCATAAAATCAGGAGGCACAACCCGCCGCGCCGCCAAGATGGTAACTCTTGATATCGACCATCCTGATGTTGAAAATTATGTTAACTGGAAAGCCGGAGAGGAGCACAAAGTCGCTTCCATGGTAACAGGCTCTCTTGTTTTAAAAAAACATATCGAAGCGGTAAAAAAAGCGCTTTCCGGTTTTCGCGGACCTGAAGACGATAAGTTCAATGCCGAAAAAAACCATGAGCTTGCGGCGGTTCTCCGTGCGGCATTGGGCGATAAAGTGCCGCCGTCCTATCTTTACCAGCAGCTTCGCCGCCTTGAGCAGGGCGATGATGAAATCAATATCTCCCAATATTCCACAGCATGGGATGATGAAGCGTACAATACAGTCTCAGGTCAAAGTTCAAATAACAGCCTTCGTCTGACAGATGATTTTATGAGAGCGGTATTGAATGATGCGGACTGGGATTTAAAGAGCCGTACATCAGGAGAACCTGTAAAATCAATAAAGGCAAGGAAACTTTGGGCTGATATTGCAAAAACAAGCTGGCAATGCGCTGATCCCGGTCTTCAATACCACACGACAATCAACGACTGGCATACCTGTCCTGCGGGCGGAGAAATACGGGCATCGAATCCGTGTTCCGAGTATATGTTCCTTGACGATACAGCCTGCAATCTGGCTTCAATAAATCTTGCGCATTTTTATGATAAAAGAAAAAAAGAATTTAATATTGAAAGTTACCTTCACGCAATCGGAATCTGGACAACAATCCTTGAAATTTCTGTTGTGATGGCGCAGTTTCCCTCTCCGCGTATTGCTGAACTTTCATACCAATACCGTACGCTGGGGCTTGGGTACGCCAATTTGGGAACTCTTCTCATGATTATGGGTCTCGCTTATGATTCCGAAGAGGGAAGGGCTGTGGCAGGTTCCCTTTCTGCGCTTCTTTCCGCGGAAGCCTATGCCCAATCCGCCCGCATGGCAGCCGAACACGGTCCTTTTAAACATTACGGTGAAAACGCCCCGGATATGATGCGCGTTATACGCAATCACAGGCGGGCTGTCAATAACGCCGCAGACAGCGAATATGAAGGGCTTCATATCGTTCCGAGAGGAATAGATCCCTTATATTGCCCCGCGTACCTTCTCGATGCGGCGAAGTCTGCATGGGACAGGGCTCATGATTTGGGCAAAGCCCACGGGTTCCGCAATGCGCAGGTTACGGCAATCGCCCCGACAGGGACAATCGGACTTTTAATGGATTGCGATACCACAGGAATAGAACCGGATTTCGCGCTTGTTAAATTCAAAAAACTTGCAGGCGGCGGTTATTTTAAAATTATAAATCAATCTGTTCCTCCCGCTCTTGAAGCTCTCGGTTATTCGTCTCAGGCAATTGAAGAAATTGTCGCATACGCAATGGGCAGAAAAACTTTAAACGGCGCTCCGGCAGTCAATTTTGACACTCTTAGAGCAAAAGGTTTTACCCAGGATGCAATTTCGGCGGCGGAAGACGCTGTAAAAACCGCGCTTAATCTGGAAGGCGTTTTTAATCCGTATATACTCGGGAAGGCGTTTGTGGAAAACAATCTTAAAATTCCAGAAACTACCTGGTCGCTTCAGGGTTTTTCACTGCTTAAACATCTTGGGTTCAGCGAGCAGGATATTGAAGACGCCGAATTATACACCTGCGGAACAATGGGGCTGGAAGGCGCGCCGGGATTAAAAAAAGATCATTACGCTGTTTTTGATACAGCGGCGCCTTCGGGAAAAAGAGGCAGGCGTTCAATCTCGTGGACAGCCCATATCGGTATGATGTCTGCGGTTCAGCCTTTTATTTCCGGGGCAATTTCAAAAACAATCAATATGCCAAACTCCGCCAACTACGACGATGTAAAGGGCGCGTATATGCTTTCATGGAAAAACGGGCTTAAAGCTGTAGCCCTATACCGTGACGGCTCCAAACTTTCGCAGCCGCTTAACACATTCGCTCCGGGAACTGATCCGTTAGCTGATACAATTATCAAGGTTGAAAAGGGAATGGGTTCCGCTGTTTTTCCTGATAAAAGAAAAACGGCGAATCTCCGCGGATTGCGCAAACCCCTCCCGAACCGCAGGATGGGGTACACTCAAAAAGCCAAAATCGGCGGACATTCGATTTTTATCAGAACCGGCGAATACGAAGACGGCAATCTCGGAGAGATATTCCTTGATATGCACAAGGAAGGAGCGGCTTTCCGCAGTCTTTTAAACGGTTTTGCGATAACCGTTTCTTTGGGACTGCAATACGGAGTACCTCTTGAAGAATATGTAGACGCTTTTACTTTCAGCAGGTTTGAGCCTAACGGATTGGTGCAGGGTCATGATTATGTGAAAATGGCGACAAGCGTCATTGATTATGTTTTCCGTGATCTTGCTATAAGTTATCTTAAACGCAGCGATTTGGGTCAGGTAAAACCGGAAGACCTTGTCGCTACCGCCACCAAAAGCGAAACGGAATTGACGGATAAACCGCGTGAAAAGCAGGATAAACACAGCGCAGGGTTCAGACCAAGCGCGACAGTTTCCGCAGCGCAGGTTTCACCGCTGCCTTCGACTACGATTACAGCTCCTCCTGCGCTTCCGTCTTCTTCCGGAAAATCAAAAGTACAGGGCGGAAGCATTGGAAATATAACAAAAGCTTCTGTTTTATCCATGACATCTCCTCAGATGCAGGTTGCAGTGCTGGAAGAAACGTATCCTGAAGAAAATGAAGTGATAAAGATTGTTCAGGCGCGTATCAAAGGTTATGAAGGCGATCCCTGTTCTTCATGCGGTTCGTTTACCTTGGTAAGAAACGGCACCTGCATGAAATGCGATACCTGCGGCGGCACCACAGGATGTTCCTGACGCCCTGTAGTGCGCGAAATCATACACGCGTAAAATAAAATGAAGAATTTATTTTACGCTTCTTTTATTCCGGGATTACAGGACTTTATTGCAGTAGTAATAAAGGAGCGTCTTTGCGGCGTAAGAATTCATAAACTTCTTGACGGCGCTGTTATTTTTGAAACTGAAACAAGTTACGATAAATTAAATTTTTTCTGTTTTAACAATATTTTCGCTGTAATTAATATTCTGGAAGAAGATCGGATAGAAATTCCATCTGAAGAATATATTCGTATGCATATACACTCTGCAGCAACGACAGACGGCGAGCGGGTGATTGCAGATAATAATAAAAAAATCCGTACATTCAGAATTGTTATATCCAATGAAAATAAACCTGCATCAATTGATGAAAAACTGCGCATCGAAGCAGAAAGCTTTATTTCCCGTGTTTCAGGTCTTAAAGTAAACCGCACCCTGCCGGATACTGAATTTTGGTTTTTATACCGAAGGGAAGAAAGATCCATGGAGCGGAATATTTCATGTTTCATGAAACGACTTACATTGCGTCCTTCATGGGAAAAGACGCTTCAAAAAGGAGAGCTGCCGCCGCCTCTTGCCTGGACATTGTGCCGTCTTTCAAATCTTGCGCACAGCGATACAGTTCTAGACTCGTTTTGCGGCTACGGATCAATCCCGAATGCCGCGTTTAAATATTTTCACATAACAAAGTTTATTGCCTGCGAAAAAGATGAAAAAGCCGCTCTTTTCTCAGCCGAAAGATTTAAGAAACTAAAGAATAAACAGTTTACCCTTCACCAATGCGATTTTTTCGGTTTAACTTCTCTTGCTGATGAAAAGAGCATAGACGCGATTGTCACAGATCCTCCGTGGGGTTTTTTTCATGCAGCAGATATGGATGAAAAAAGCGCTTTTTTGAAAAAAATGTTTGAGACTTTCGGCAAGCTGCTTAAAGACGGCGGGAGGATAGTTTTGCTGTATGCAAATGACGATGAATTTCTTAAAGCGCTTCCTGCCGGTTTTAGACTTAAAGAAAAAATCCCGATTCTTCTTTCCGGCAAAAAAGCGGTTATTTACAGGTTTATACTTGTTACTTAATTAAATGAGATGTATTATAAAATGAAAAGGAGTAATTAAATGAAATTAATTTTTTTGGGTCCTCCGGGAGCGGGTAAAGGCACTTTAGCGGTTAAAGCAGTGGAAATCATTAATGTGCCGCAGGTTAGCACAGGTTCAATTTTCCGCGCCGCTGTAGCCGCGAAAAGTCCTTTAGGACTAAAAGTAAAAGCTATTATGGATGCGGGCAAACTTGTGGACGATGAAACAACAATAGAGCTTGTCAAAGAACGGCTTGCGATGGATGACGTTAAAAAAGGTTATATTTTAGACGGTTTCCCGAGGACAATTCCTCAAGCCGAAGCGCTTGCTACATTTTCTGCGGTTGATAAAGTTGTAAATTTTGACATTCCGGATTCTGGCGTTATAGAACGCCTTGGCGGACGGGAAGTATGCCGTATGTGCGGTTATAATTTCCACAGGGTATTTAATAAAACATCGAAAGAAGGCGTCTGCGATCATTGTGGAGGAGAGGTATATACTAGGGATGACGATAAACCGGAAGCAATACAAAAACGGCTTGAAGTATACCGTGAACAAACAGCTCCTTTAATAGAATTTTACAGAAAAAAAGGATTGTTAGTCGACATTGACGCAAGACCGATGATAGACGAAATTGTAATCAACTTTAAAAAGGCGTTAGGAATTTAATTTTCTTCGGTTTCTTTAAATGTTTTTGTGACAGTAACATATGCGATTCTCTTGTCTTTTACTTTTTCTACCTTGAAAAGCAGGCTGTTAAAGAGAATTTCTGGTTTTTCATCCTCCGCAGGAATATATTTTAACTGTCCGATTAAAAAACCGCTGAGAGTGTCATATTCGCTTACAGGCAGCGGAATATCAAAATGATTGGATACTTTTTCAAGATTGGCAGTGCCTTGAATGTGATATGCGTTATTTTCTGTTTCAGTGATATCAGGAATCTCGTCGTTATCATATTCATCACGAATTTTTCCGACTATTTTCACAACAAGGTCTTCCATGGTGATAATTCCCAATGTGCCGCCGTATTCATCGACAACTATTGCCATGTAAACATGCTCGTTTCGCATCTCCTGAAAAAGTTCGTCCGCTTTTATTGAGAATGGAACAAAATAAGCATCCCGCATCAGGTTTTTTATTACCAGGTTTTTTTCTTCCGCGCCTTGAAACGGTATTTTTCCCGTGGATACGGCTGCCATGTAGCGTAACAGATCCTTTGTATAAAGAATTCCCCGGATGTTATCGATGCTTTCTTCGTAAACTGGAATTCGCGTGTAAAATTCTCCTGTAAGCATTTCCATTACTGTTTCAAAATCGACATTAACGGGAATGGCTTTGACATCAAGCCTGTGTTTGCATATATCTCCCGCTGTCAGTTTTTCAATTTTAAAAATGTTTTCGATCATGCCCTGTTCGCTTTCAGCTATATGCCCCTGTTCGCTTGAAGATTCCACTATCATGCGTATTTCTTCCTTGGTAGCCGCTTCTTCAAGACCTTTATCTTTGATACGCAGTAATTTTAAAATAAGTTTTGCGGAAAAAGACAGAAACTTAACGACAGGCAGAGCCAGTATGGATAACGTTTTTAAAAAAGGAAGAGCGCCGAGAGAAAAAGGTATGGCGTATTGCAAAGCGATGCGCTTGGGCACAAGCTCTCCGAAAATGAGGGAAATATATGTTAAAACTGAAGTAATAAAAACGAACACCAAAGGTTCTGTCAGAGTATCCGGAATCGGTAAATTAAGCCCATGTACCCATTGCACTATCGGGTTTGTAAATGAATTGGCGGCGTAAGCGCCTGAAAAAAACGCTATAAATGTGATATAAAGCTGAGTGGTAGCGAAAAAAGTATTTGGCTTATCTATGGTATTCAAAAGCCGTAAAGCTTTTTTATTCCCCTTGTCTGCGAGTATTTTTATTTTATTGCGATTAGATGAACTAACGGCGATTTCTGATGATGAGAGAATACCGTTAATAAGGATTAAAATAAAAAGAATTAAAATATTCATTAACAAACGAAAAATCTCTCCCTTATATACAAAAAACCGTTCATCTGTTTAAAATTTCCAGTTCTTCGCGTATTTTTTCCGTCAGTTCCGCCGCAATCCTGTCAAGATCAATCCTACGGTTTTCTTTTTCTTTCCGGTGTTTAATTTCCGCCTGCGGTATTTCTTTTGTAAGCCCTTTATCGCCGATTACAATACGCCAGGGAATGCCTGTAAGATCGGCATCGTTAAATTTCACTCCGGGTCTTTCATTTCTGTCATCCAGAAGAACTTCAATGCCTTTTTCAGTCAGTTCGGAGGCGATTTTATCCGTAGCGGTTTTCACATCGCCGTCATATTTTATTGGAATGATAATAACATGATAAGGAGCGACTGATACAGGCCAGATAATGCCTGCTTCATCATTATGTTCTTCAATCACAGAAGCGAGAGTGCGGTCAACGCCTATGCCGTAACAGCCCATAACGGGTATTTTAGTTTTTCCGTTTTCATCAAGAAATGACACATTCATTGTTCTTGTATACTTGTAGCCAAGTTTAAAAATGTGTCCGAGTTCATTGCCCGTCTTTGTATATAATTCACCGCCGCAAAGACAGCAGCGATCTTGAGCTTTTACAGTTCTTATGTCTTCAACCATCCATGCTTCAAAATCACGGCCGTAAGCGACATGTTTATAATGAGTATCTTTTTCCAGAGCGCCTGTTATTGCGTCATTTAAGGCAGTGACGGAAGGATCGATGATAAGGGGAAGGGAAACGAGTCCTACAGGTCCTGCAAATCCCACAGGCGCATTTGTCAGGCGAACTACATCCGCATCCGATGCGAGAGTTACTTCTGACGCTTTCAGCGCTGAGGCAAGTTTTACTTCATTTACGTCAAGATCGCCGCGGATAGCAGCTGCGAAAAACGCTTCAGGATAAACCTCAACGCCGCCTTTAGCGGACGCTCCGTTTTGCTCCGTTTTCTTTTTCTCAAGTTTTGCGCACCCGGGAGCTGAAGATAAATCAAGCTCAATGTTTATTGCGCGGTAGATAAGGGTTTTTATGAATTTTTGAGGCTCCGTTTTTAAAAACGCGCACAGTTCGCCGATTGTTTTTATATTGGGCGTGTCAATTTTTTCATAGAGAGGAGTATTCGCGGCGGTGGCTTTTGCTGCTTCCGCCGAAGGTTGCGCTGTGAAATCTGGAGCGCATGAGGCTTTTTCGACATTGGCGGCATAACCGCAAGTCCTGCATAGGATTAAAGTATTATCCCCGATTTCGCTTTCTACCATGAATTCTTCAGAACCGCTGCCGCCCATTGAACCCGAGTCGGCTTTTACCGGAATTACAGAAAGCCCGCAGCGTTTAAAAATCCGCCTGTACGCGCGTCCCATTGCCTTGTAAGTTTCGTCAAGGCTTTTTTCATCAGTATGCCAGGAATAGGCGTCCTTCATGATAAATTCCCGTCCGCGCATGACGCCGTAACGGGGACGAATTTCATCGCGGAACTTTGTATTTATCTGATACAGTGTCAGCGGAAGCTGACGGTAACTTGAAAGTTCATCTCGTACAATAGCGGTAAATGCTTCTTCGGCAGTGGGGGAGACTACAAAATCATTATCCAGCCGGTTTTTAACCCGCAGAAGAGACTCGCCCATCGCATCCCAGCGACCGGATTCTTTCCATAATTCGCCCGGGATTACAACTGTCGGTTTTATTTCAAGCGCTCCTATCGCATCCATTTCCTCACGGAGAATTTTTTCTACTTTACGGAATGAACGCAGTCCCAAAGGTAGATACGCAAACAGCCCGTTTGCCAGTTTACGCAAGAGACCTGCGCGGAACATCAGACGATGACTTGCAATAACCGCATCCGCAGGCACTTCCCTGAGAGTGGGTATAAAGAGATGAGAATAATTCATAGTATTGAAGTTTATCAATTTTTTCTCATTTTGAAAACCGTAAAAAGGCTTGACTAAATTTACATATTTTGATAATTTGAAAAAAGACTGGGGGTGTAGTGAAGTTGGTTTATCACGCTGGCCTGTCAAGCCGGAAATCGCGGGTTCAAGCCCCGTCACTCCCGAATAAAGTATGTTAACAGCATACATTTTCATACAAAAGTCAGGGTTTTTACATGAAAATGTGTGCTGACAGCGTACACTTTAAGCGCGAAATTTCGTTACTTAGACCCATTTTTTTGACCCATTTCGGGCAGTAGCGCAGATGGTAGCGCGCTTGGTTCGGGACCAAGAGGTCCCCGGTTCGACTCCGGGTTGCCCGATAAGTCTCTTTTCGCAAAAATCCCTATTTTCGCACCCCACGCATATACCCCGTCCGGCACGGCGGTGCGTTTTTCGGAGGATTGTTTACTTTGCGCCTGTATGTTTTCAGAAAAAGAAAATATAACGGGGTATACATAAAAATAACGCCTATAAGGATTTTATTTTAATTCAATAAAAACATATGCATATAATTCTATACCCTATATAGATTTAACTTGTTTTTTTCATGGTAGAAAAATGTTTTAGATGGGTTCGCAAGATAACTGATTCATAGGGTTTTATACATCAGTTATATCACGCTTATAGAAAAACGGTAAAAAATCCTTTAAATGAATATGTTTTCAAGTATAAAATAGCGTTAGAACACCCTGAATTTGAATTAAGGCATAGAAAAAGAACCAGCTGGTTTTTTTCATATTGTAGTATAGTTGGGATTATATGATTAAATAGCTTGTGGGCAAATTACAAACAAGGATATAATGCCCTATGGCAAGTACATTTTTAAACAAAATAGTCCGTTTTATCGGCTGGTTGGTTTTTATTGTTTCTTTATTGATTATTATTGCCGGAATTGTGTCAATAACAAGCAGCGATAATATTGAAACATTTGATTTTTGGCTTATCGGAATATTTACCCTTTTTGCAGTTTTTGGCTTTTTCTTGACAAGATATAAAAAGGTTAAAAACCCCGAAATTGAGGAAACACTAAAAAAGACAATAGTGGAAAAACCGCCTGAAACAGTACAAAATGAAGTTATTCCGCCCGTAGTTGAAAAACCCAACGCAACCCGTGAAATATTATCAGATATAAAAGATATAAATGAACAGGTTAAAATACTAGAACAAAAAATAAGGCAATTTCAAGAATCATATTATAATGGTGAAATAGAAGTTTCAGATGATGAATTTGATCTTTTTTGGAATGAGTTAAAAACGATAGACCCTAACAATCCTGCATTAAAAGCAAAATCAAAAACAGTTACAAAAAAATCAGTTAAAACAAATAAAGACGGAAAAAATGTATATAGCATAGTATATCTTGATTCGTCAGGAAAAGCGTCAAGCCGTGATATTGAAATTAACAGTTTTTTAGAAGAAAACGGCAAGTTATATATTTATGCTTATTGCTATCTTAGGGAACAATTCAGGCAATTCAGCGTTGACCGTGTCGCTTCTATTTCATTAAAGGGCGGAGATCCGATTGACAATCCCCATGAATTTTTACGGAATAAGTATCAAAAAAGCGGTCAATAGCCGCATGGTCGGTCAACAGAAGGTCAATACTTTCAATGTCTTTGACTATATATGAACGGTTTTATATATTTTTCCTTGCAAGTGTTTATATATGCTTGTAATGGGAAACTGAAAACGGTTCTGTACCAATGTCCCCGGTTCGAATCCGCCTTGCCCGATATCTAAAATCATATCCGGTTCAGATTTAAATAATACAGCAGTTATCTGCAATATTTTTCTTTTTAATGTTAACCGGTTATTTTTATAACTGCTTCTTTCCATTTGCGACCGCGGTCGAATTCGTTAAGAAACATTCCGAAGCTTGCGCAGCCGGGAGAAAGCGCGACTATGCCGCCTTTATGCGCTTTTTCTGCGGCGCAGGAAACAGCCCTGTCAAGGTCGTCAAACGGTCCGCTGTAAGAAATTCCCTCTTTGTTTAATTCTCTTATAATCTCTTCGCTGCCTGAGCCTGCAAGAAGTATTATTTTTTTTGCCTTTGCCGCCGTCTGCGCGAGAGGGGAAAAATTCAAATTTTTGTCTGTGCCGCCTGTTACAAGCACAAGGTCTGCTTTTGATGAAAGCGCTTCTATACAGGCTGCGGCAGCTTCAGGGATAGTGGCGGCGCTGTCATTGTAAAACCGCACACCCTTTGATTCATGAAAAAACTCAAGACGGTGTTCTATACCCTTAAAATTTAATAATGCGCTGTGAATGTTCTCCGCTTTAAAGCCTGTGCTGTAAGCTAAAAGAGAAGCGGCAAGAAGGTTTAATTTTTGATGTTCACCTTCAACGGAAATATGTTCCGGCACAAGAAGCTCTTTTTTATCGGCTGTATTTTTCCAGTTTAAAAGACGCGCAACGCCGCAGCCGTCTTCAAGCCAGCCTCCGCTTTGCCCTTCCTTTAATGCGCAGGATGAATAAACTAAAGGACGCCCCTTTGTTTCTGACAAGAAACTATTTCCCCATATGTCACAGCCGGCTGCCGTGACGCAATTTTGATCCTGCCCCCTATAGATTGTTCTTTTATCGTCAACATATTCTTCCATTGACGCATAACGGTCAAGATGATCTCTCATGATGGCGGTTATTACGGATGCAGCAGGTTTTAATAACGCTGCGCCGTCTGGAGTCTTGCGCCCTTTTAAATCGCCAAGCTGAAAGCTTGAAAGTTCAAGGACAACATCGTCATTTTCATTAAGTTCGTCAATAAAGCTTAAAGGAGAAACTGTTATGTTTCCTCCGAGCATGGCTTTTCCTTTATACTCTGTATTTTCAGAACGGCAACTTTGCAGGATCCAGTGAAGAGCCGAAGCTGTGCTTGATTTTCCCTTGGTGCCTGTCACCGCATAAAGCCTCGCCCGGGACGCCGATAAAAAAAGTGAGATATCGGTTTCTATATGTTTTGCCGCCTTCAGAAAAGGAGAATCAGGTCTTACGCCGGGGTTTTTTATTACAATGTCCGCATTTTTAAAATCATCAATTTCATGTTTTCCTAAAATATAACGTACTTTTTCAAGCCCCGATTCACAGCAGAATGAATCCAGCTTTTCTATTGACATTTGAAGAGTCTTTTCATCACGGAGGTCTGTGACTGTAACATCCGCTCTCCGTTTTAACAGAAAACGCGCGGTCTCAAGCCCTCCGCCGTGCAGCCCAAGACCCATAACCAATGCTTTTATTCCATTATAAACCATGTTATGTTAATAACATGCAATTTGCATCATGTAAACAGGTTTTTTATGCCGCAGAGTGAAATTACCTGTTCTCTTTCTGTACTGGATGATATAGGACAGCCGCAGAATTTCGGATGGTCAAAAACGCCCGTTTTTTTTTATGATCCTGTGCTTGTTTACGCGCCGAGGCACAGAGTTTCAGAATCAGACAGGTATATTGTTCATACTCCTACGCATCTTGTTGTTTTTGAAATAAAGGATGACGGCTGGCTTGGTTACATAGGTATTTCCGTAATTTCTTTAAGAGACAAAAAACGGCACACAAGAACATTTAATACAATTTTTCCGCTGGGTACCTATGAATTGCCGACAAGCAGCGTTATAGGATCTGTCCGCTGGCGAAAAAAGAAAACGCATCTTGATTTTATCTGTATGGAAAACGGGGTAAGAATAATAAAAGCCGATATCCCGAAATTCGATGATCACCGGAGCATGAGAGGAGCATTGGTTTTAATGGAAAATCCAGGCTCTCAATCCCTTGTTACCAATCAGCCTTGGCGGAATGAGAGAAACGCGTTCAGATATACCCGGTGTTCTCCCTGGTTTTATGTAGAAGGAGTTATACAGTTCGGCAGCTCCGAGATTATCTTCACGCGCGGAAATGCCTGGGGAATTTTGGACTGGAACCGCTGTGTGCGCCCAAAAAACGATATCCGCTACTGGGCGGCAGCCTGCGGGCATAGCGGCGGCAGACTTTTGGGTTTGTGCGCCGGATACAGTTGGGCTGATTTTTCTCTGGGGACCGAAAACGGCTTTTTTGTTGACGGGACGCTTCATAAACTTGATCAGATTACTTTCCATATCCCCGCGTCCAACTGGCTTTCTCCCTGGCGTTTTACAAGCAATGATAACCGTCTGGAAATGACATTTTATCCGCATCAGGAAAGGATCGACCGGAGAAATCTATTTTTTTACAACTTTACCCGCCGTCAGGTTTTCGGTTTTTTTTCAGGTAAAGTACAGCTTGACGACGGCTCCGTTATTGAATTTCAGAACCTTACAGGTTTTGCCGAAAGGTGCAAAATGCGTCTATAAATCGGGGCAGTTCTAAAAATTTACGGTTCTGATGCTTATAAACGGCTTCAAAATGTAAATTTTGCTTCCCAATTCTTAATATTTAACATATAATACTGTAGGAGGGAAATATGCGTAATTTATTCTACACTTGGCGTTTTTACTCATACGGACGTGAACAGTACCAAGAATGTATGAACAAAATATTTATGAGCAATTTGAATAATCTGCGAAAAGCAAGCCAAATTCTTGCGGTTTTCGCCGGTTTATTTACGATTTTCCCGCTTGTATTTGAAAGAGATTTGGTAAAAGCCGGAGTTTATATTTTGGTAGCTTTTGTCGGGCTTTTAGTTTTTTATTCCGCAAATTACCTGATGCAGCAAATAAATGTAAAAACCAGATTAATTTATTTTTTAATTGTATTATATTATTCCAATATAATGATTTTTGGAACGTATCTGGATTTATGGTCAAATCCGGATTCGATTGCTGCGATATTCCCGTGTTTTTTAATTTGTTCCCTTCTTATGTTTGTAATCCCGCCTCGTTTTACCCTTTTCCTTACATTGGGCGCCATGGCTTTGTTTATAGCGTCGGCTTTTTTTATGTTAAAGTATCATAATGTGATTTATTACATTGCCAATACATTGATAGCCGGGGGTATAAGTCTTTATTTTTGCTGGCAGATTACAAAGCTGCGGATGGGTCTTGAAATAAGCACAACCATGTTAGACGAAGAACGTATCAAGTACATAGATCAGAGTATAACGGATGAACTTACCCAGCTTAAAAACCGCCGTGATTTTAACCAGACATTTCAAAGATTCCTTTCAAATTACAGAGCGTCGGATGACTGGCTTTGCATCGCTCTTGCCGACATTGATTTTTTCAAATTATATAACGACCATTACGGACATCCAAAAGGAGACGATTGTTTACGCGGTATCGGCGGAGCTTTGAATTCCTTAAGCGCTCTGGGCGTCTATGCCGCCAGGGTAGGCGGAGAAGAATTTGCTCTGCTTTGGTTTGAAAAAGATGCTACTCATGTAAACAAGGTCATTACCCACTGGACAAATGCCATCAGGGATTTGAAAATTCTGCATGAAAAATCCAAAGTATCCGAATATGTAACAATGAGTATCGGCGTGTATGTTGTCAAGTGCGGCACTCATCAGGATACCCAGGAGCTTTATGATCATGCGGATAAAGCTCTTTATACCGCAAAGAGCGGCGGACGAAACTGCGCGATTGTTCTTGGTGATGAAATTAAAGAATACAAGATAACATCGTCAGATGAATCTTGAAGCGTTTATTTTAGGCTGCGGCGGAATGATGCCGCTGCCGAACAGACATTTAACGTCTGTACTGCTGCGGCGTGAAGGGGAATTGTTCCTCTTTGACTGCGGAGAAGGGACACAAATATCCCTCAGGCGGCTTAATCTAAAATGGAAAAAAATCTCAGTTATTTTTATAAGTCATACTCATGCTGATCATGTAACAGGAATCCCGGGGTTATTAATGCTCTCTTCGCAGGTTGAAAGGGATGATCCTCTCTATATTATAGGACCTCCCAAGATTGCCGAATTTATCGAAGCAAGCCGCCGTGTTCTTGACATGTATATAAATTATGAAATTATTGTGCAGGAAATCGCTTCTCCGGGTATTGTGTACAAGGGAGACGGATTTCATGTGCGCAGCTTTCCCTTATCTCATACAAAACCCTGCTACGGCTACACGCTGGAAGAAGAAATGCGTCCCGGGGAGTTTCACCCGGAAAAAGCGCAATGTTTAAAAATTCCTGTCGGAAAATTATGGGGAAAACTTCAAGACGGTGAAACTGTTGAACTTGAAGACGGGAGAATTATCCAGCCTTCTGATGTTATGGGTCAGCCAAGGCAGGGACGCAAGTTTTCTTTTGTAACAGATTCTCTTGCAATCCCAGAAATATCAACCCATGTAATCGGTTCCGATTTGTTTATATGCGAAGGAATGTTCGGCAAGGATTTAACCGAGGATGCCCACTCAAAAAAACACATGACTTCTTCGGAAGCCGCAGCAATAGCCGCATCATCTTCGGGCGTAAAAAAACTTGCTTTAATACACTACAGTCCGCGTTATACGGAATATGATTTAAAACAAATCCTCGCTGAAGCAAAGGCAGTTTTTCAGGAAACCGTTCTTACCCGCGACAGAATGATCTTCCCGATTGAATATGCAGATTAATTTTTGTATTATACTGATCTGGAGAGCATTATTGAATGAACCCTCAAACAGCAAAAATAGAAGTAAAAAACCTGACTAAATATTACGGAAGCGTACAGGCAGTGTCCGGTGTTTCATTTTCGGTTAACGATCAGCAGGTACTGGGTTTTCTTGGACCGAACGGCGCTGGTAAAACGACAATCATGAAAATTCTTACAGGTTTTCATTTTCCATCAGGCGGTACTGCGTTTATAGACGGATTGCCTGTTGATGAACAGCCGCTGGAAATTAAAAAACGGATCGGCTATCTTCCTGAAAGCGTGCCTCTTTACGGGGATCTCACTGTTGATGAATATTTAACTTTCTCTGCCGAAGCGAGATTTATCCCAAAACGGCAGCAAAGAGCCGCTATCGAAAAAAGCCTTGAGTCTTGCGCTCTTACAGGTTACCGCAGCCGCAGGATTGAAACGCTTTCTAAAGGTTACCGCCAGAGAACAGGTCTTGCGCAGGCAATACTGCACGACCCGCCGATCCTTATACTCGATGAGCCTACTACAGGTTTGGACCCGAATCAGATAATCGAAATACGCTCGCTTATAAAAGAGCTTGGCAAACGAAAAACGGTTATTTTATCCACGCATATTTTACAGGAAGTAGAGGCAATTTGTTCGCAGGTACTCATTATCAATGACGGAAAAATCGCCGCTCTTGGCCGCCCTGAAGAAATTGCAGGTTCCATGAAAGGCGGCGATACATGGGAGATTGTTATTAAAGGCGCGAATGAAAGCGATATAAAAAACAGGCTTTCACAGGGGGAAAATTCAATAATCGGCTCTATTTCCGGTTTATCTGCAGAAACCGCCCCAGACGGATTTGTTTCGGTAAGTTTTTTTGTTCCTGCTCAAAACGGCTCAAATGCGGGAGAGCGGATTTTTGACTGGGCGGTAACGGAGAGACTGAAAATCATTGAAATGAACCGTAAGAAACTGAGTATCGAAGATATTTTTGTAAAACTTACAAGTGATGAAAACAGATATCAAGGAGAACGCATTAAATGAAAAATCCAACTCCGTATCGCGCCCTTACTTTGGCGCGGAAAGAGCTTTATCAATATCTGCACACGCCTGCCGTTTACGGCGCGGCTGTTTTTTTTCTGGTTTTTTGTTCGGTTTGGCTGTTTTATTTTCAGCAGTATTTTTTAAGGGATCAGGCGACGCTGCGCCCATATTTCGGTGTTTTCCCGATTGTTTTTATAATTGTAATTCCTGTAATAACAATGAAAAGCTGGGCGGAAGAAAGAAAAACAGGAACAATTGAACTTTTACTGACAATGCCTTTTACCGAATGGGATCTTGTTCTTGGAAAATTTTTTTCGTGTTTCAGTATAATTTGTTTAATGTTATTTATGACCCTTCCTCTGCCGTTAAGCCTTTTAAGCCTCGGGAATTTTGACATTGGAGTTCTTGTCTGCGAATACACAGGAGCATTATTGCTTGGCGCAAGCGCAGTGTCTTTGGGGCTTCTTTTATCGGCGCTCTCAAAAAACCAGGCGGGAGCTTTTCTTGGAACCGCCTCAGTATTATTGATCCTGATGCTTGTAAATCAGATAACGTCATCATTTAATCTTCCATTATGGCTTTCCGGTTTCATTAACTTTTTTTCATTAGCTTATCATTTTGAAAGTTTCACCAAAGGAATAATCGATTCAAGGGATGCGGCGTTTTTTATTTTAAGTACAGCCCTGTTTTTATTTTTAAACACAAGGGTTATTATTTTCAGGAAATGGAAGTAGGTAAAAGCCATGACAAAAAGACAAACAATAATTTTTACTTCATTATCCGTATTGGTTTTTCTGCTTGCGCTGCTTTTAAGCGGACGATTTTGGTTCCGTCTTGATTTTACCAAAAGCAGGGCATATACCATTTCTCAAACTTCACGTAACCTTCACAGGGAAATACCTGACCCTGTAAAAATAACATATTATCTTTCAAACAGACTTCGTTCCGTAATCACGGCTCCCGGAGAAATTGAGGATATGCTTAAGGAATACGCAGGTTACTCAAAAGGAAAAATATTTTTTTCTGTGCGTGATCCTGTCAGGGACGGGATTACGACGATGGTCGAGGAACTGGGTCTTCAGCCAAGGCAGGTTCAGACAGTGGAAATGGATCAGGCAAGCCTTGTTACGGTTTATTCAGGGATTGTCATTGAGTATCTGGATTACACAGAGGTGATTCCGTGGGTTATTTCCACAGATACTCTTGAATACGATATTACGTCAAGAATTCGCGCTATGGTAACAAATAGAGAACGTCAAATCGGCGTAATTATAGGAGATTTTTTCAGGCAATGGAGAGAAGATTTCTCATATTTAGACATGACGCTTTCAAGCGCAGGTTACAGAGTACGCCTAATCTCTCCAGATGAGGAAATTCCTGACAATCTTCCGGCGCTTTTTGTGCTGGGAGGCGCTGAAGGACTTGATGAATTTGCGCTTTACAGAATAGACAGATATATACAGCTTGGCGGGAAGGTTCTGTTTGCCGTTAAGGGCGTTTTTGTTGACACTGTATATGGTTCCATTGAAGTAAGACATCATGAAGATTACGGACTGTTTGAAATGATTTCTTCCTACGGCGTTGACATATTGCCGGAACTCGCTCTTGATCGCAGCGCTCTGTCCTTGCAATACCAGACAAGAACCCAAACAGGAGCTATGCAATTAAGAATAGTCCGTTATCCTTTATGGATCGGGGTTTTGGGAGAAAACGTGAATACGCAGCATCCTGTAAGCGCAAACTTTTCCGGTCTTGATATGTTCTGGGCAAGTCCTCTTGAATTAAAACCTCCTCCTTCTGTTGATGCGTCTGTACTTTTTACAAGTACGCCCGAAGGCTGGTCAATGAGGGATACATTTTATACAAGCCCTGAAGTAATTTATTTTATGGAGATGGAAGCTCCGGAAACAAAAGGAACTAAAATTCTTGGCGCCTCTTTAAGCGGAGTGTTTCCGTCATTTTTTAAAGGATGGAAACCGGCAAGAGAAGGTACGGATGCGGAACTTCCAGATATGCCAGGGACTGCAAGTCCTTCCCGGATTATTGTAATCGGAGATACTGATTTCGCCACCAATTTAATAACCGCAACCCAGGCAGTTCATAACCTTGATTTCCTTTTACGGGCTGCCGACTGGCTTGCAAATGATGATGATATTATCGGTATACGAAACAGACAGCCTCAGGCGAGCCGTTTTGATAAAATACTTGATCTTGAAAAACGAGCCGCGGCAATGAGATTTTCGCAAATTCTCAATGTCGGATTAATTCCGCTTTTGGTTATAATGGCAGGTCTTACTCTGGCTTCACTTCGAAAAAAACGCGCAGGGTGGGAACTTAAGTTTTTATTAAAGACGGCTTCAAAACCGGAAGAAACGGATAAAATAATGGAGGGCGGAAGTGACATACAGGAATAAACTTATTTGTCTTCTGTCCTTAACAGCAGTCCTTGCGTTATTATATACAGGCAGTTTTTTCTTTAATAACGAGAAAAGCAATACAAGATCAGCTTCTTACAGATGGCTTGAGCCTAAACATACAGAGGGAATAGACAGGATTGTAATTCGAACAGAGGACACTTCGTTTCTGGACTATGACGGGCACGCGGATGAGAGAACTGTCGAACTTGTAAAGAAAAACAGCTTTTGGTTTGTTTTGCATAACGGAATGGAATACCCCGCGCGCCGGATGCGTATTGAGGATTTTATTGATATTTTTACAAGACGCTCAAACTGGTCTGTACGGGCGGTAAGCGCATCTTCTCATGAGCGTTTAGGTCTTGACGGGACAGGTTCGAGAGTGACAGTTTACGGCGGAAATGCCGTTCTCCTTGATCTTCTCTTTGGTAGTACAGATAATACGGGGCGGGAAATAAATATCAGGCGTTTTGCGCAGAATGAAGTCCGTTCAGGCGAAAACCGCGTTTTAGCTTATGTAACAGGTCATATAAACATCTGGTATAATTTGCGCTTTTTTCCTGAAAGCTCAGACGGAACGATGGATTTGGACAGCTTGCAGCGTCTGACGGTTTACTCGGACGGAGAATTACAGTATTTCAGCCTGAGAAACAGGGAATGGATTATTACAGGCGTTATTGCTGAAAAACCGGATCAGAGTATAATAGAAAATTATTTAAGGATTGTTCTCGCAAGCGAAGGCGATAATTTTGCAGATCCCGCGCTTTTAGGTGAAACCAATTTTAATCACAGCCGCCTTGTATTTGAATTCGGAAACGGTCAGATTATTACCGTTCATTTCAGCGAGCCGGATGAAACAGGCCGCAGCCTTGCTTATGTAAGCGGAAAGGAATATGTATACTCTGTTCCGTCATGGACATTAAGCCGTATTTTCAGAAAAGCTTCCAGTTTTGAAAGACAGAATTAAAACTGTTAACTGTGGGTGCGGATGAAATCCCTGTATTTTTCAGGATCGCTTTTAAACGCGATTATTCCTGTTTTCGGCTCAAGTTTTGCTCTTTTTAGCGCTTCCATGCCTTCAAATATAAGGCGGTCGGCATTGAGAAGTCTTCCTGAACGCGATGTAAGCCCAATGCAAAGACTTGACGCCGAACTATAGTTATTGGGGAATCTTTCCATTATCCGCTGATAGAATTTTTCTGATTTTGCGATGCCTGTTTCAAGGCTTAATCCCGGGAGTATGCCAATGATGCCGAATTTGCCGTGTTCAAAAAGCAGATCTCTCGATGAAAAGGAAGAAACGGCTTCTTCGGCTGCCTGCATATACATTTCGTCATTTGTGATATCCATGAAATCCATTAATACAAGCGTTAAGTCGTTTTCTGTTGACGAGCAGCGGTGCAGCTCTGAATCAAGCCTGTCATATATATAATTTTCCCAGCCGATATTGCTTCTTGGAGAATAAAGCCCTTTTGGACCTGTCTCCGGCACTTCAATTATTTCGGGTTCTGTTTCTGCCGGTTCAATTGCTTTTTCCGGTTTTGAAGGAACGGCGGGTTTTTCCGCTTCGGTATTTACTGCGTCTTTTACCGCAGTTTCAGTTTTTACCCTGGCTTTCGCAGCGGCTTCTGCTATTGGCGCCGCTGCTTCCGGTACAGTTTCCGCAGCGATAATATTTTCAGTTTCCTGTTTTTCAGGCGTTTTATGCTTGTGCCGCGGTTCTGCGGATTGTTTTACAGGGTGAGAAATATGATCTGTTTCATCATGAGCGTATACTTGATCCGGTTTTCCTGTCAGCAATTGCATTAACATTGTAAAAAACGCAAGCGCAAACCCAATAAGGATTAAAAGGAGAGTTTCTTTAAGGATATTTGAGATTTCATAATAATCAAAGGCTCCTGCAACAGCTCTTATACTTGCATTGCGAATGTTGTTAATCTGGAGGGGTCTGTAATGACTCACGTTTGAAAAAGTGAATCTGTTAATAAATCTCGGCGAATTATTAACCCATGTAACGGCACGGCCCTGCTGCCGTTCAATTGCTATATCATGCTCAGCGCTTGAGATTATCAAAGCTTCGATAAAATCACTTGAAACAAGAGATCTGTTCATGGTTTCAATAAATCTTTCATCCATGAAACCCTGCATTCCCGCAGCTAAAGCCATAGAAGCAATATTATTGAATTCCTGTTCCGCCTTGAGCCTGCAGTTGTCGATGCTTAAATAAATCCTTACAGATGCCTGAACAAGCGCGAAAAGATAAATAATAATGCAAATAGCGGCAATAATTGCGCTATATCCGTTACTTTTTTTTGGTTGCGTAGCCATACTATATACGATCCTTTTTATCCCTGTTATAATTATCGGATATTTCTATATGCAGATAAGAGATTATTCACTGCCTGAACCATGGTATTCCCGTGATCCGGATGAGGTAAAGAATTTAATTTCAAAATATATTTCCGGGGCTTGTAAGATTAAACCGGCAAGAGCGGCTGTCTCTCCTCATGCAGGCTGGCATTATTCGGGGCGTATTTCCGCAATAGGCGTTTCCTCTCTTGACCGCGATTGCGGAACAATAGCCGTCCTTGGAGGGCATTTACCCGCTTCATCCCCTGTGCTTTTTGCCATGGAAGATGCTGTTAGAACCCCCTTGGGTCCAATGCCTATAGATAAGGAATTAAGAGAGATTTTATTGAAAGAACTGGACGGCAGAGAAGACCGTTTTCGTGACAATACCGTGGAAGTGCTTCTTCCGATGGTTCGTTTTTTCTTTCCGGATTCCAGTGTTCTCTGGCTTCGGCTTCCCGCGGGACTACATTCTTTTAATGCCGGAAAGGTCATTTCAGACGCCGCTGCAAGATTAAACCGAAAAATTAATGTTCTCGCTTCTACGGATTTAACCCACTACGGTCTTAATTACGGCTTTTTACCGCAAGGGACAGGAAAAAAAGCATTGAAGTGGCTGCGCGAAGTAAACGATGCCAACTTTATTAAAGCTGTGGAAGCCCAAGACAGCGCTGAGGTTCTGCGCCGCGCTGAAAATGATTTTTCATCCTGTTCCGCAGGAGCTGTGTTATGCGCCATGGGTTTTGCCGAAGCTGAAAAGCTGCCCAATGCGCGGCTTCTTGAATACGGAACCAGCGCGGATGCGGCGGAAAATGAAAATCCGGATTCCTTTGTAGGTTACGCGGCAATGGCTTTTGTTAATTAGCGTCTTTCCATAAGGACGTCAACTAAGTAAACACACTTTGCGGAAGGAAATTAATTGAGCACTTTTTCAATTTCATCTATACAGTGATGTTTTATTTTTTCAATTAATTCCTGTGTCTTTAACTGCTGGTTGCGGTGTTTTAAAGCTGATATACCCGGAAGCAGGGTTGTAAAAATCTGTTTTTCCTTATTATTCAATTTATTAATGTAATTTAAAGAATATTCAGGAAGAGATGCGATATCTTTCCGGTACTGTTCAAGAAAATCAATACCGCTTATATTTTTTTCTTTTGTAATTTGGAAAAAGCTGTTTTTTGATTTTTCCGCTGTTTTAAACTTTTTTGTTAAAACAATTTTCGCTCCCTGTCCGTGGGCTATTGTAATTTGCGCATTCATTATAGACGCTTTTTCTTCAAGCTTTTTTCTGTAAAACTTCAGCGATGAAGTTTCATAATAATTTTTATTTTTGCTGCCGTCTTCGGCAGGAAGGAACGGACTGCGGTACAGGAAGGCGGAAGAAAGTGCTTCCAGCGGAGAAAAACGGTTTTGCCTGTTTTCAAAAAACGGGTAAATGTATGTTCCCTTTGCATAAGTTCTTGATTTTATATACGAAAAATCGGCTCCGAACAGCGTAATGTTTTCCGCGCCGAGATAATCGGCTAATGACAGGCACGCGTATGTTACATTTCCGCCTGATATGTCCAGAACAGGGAGAGGCTGCCATGCGGCGGTTAAATACTGCGCAAGAGGATGTCCGCTTGCGATAAAATACGGCGAAGATGCAAGACGGGGGAGCATAGGAGGACTTGCTATGTCAAAAATCATGTTTATTCCGTTAAGATTGCATCCGAAAAAATGATTTAAACTGATGTGCTGACAGTCAATTGACATTACAATATCAGGTTTTATTCCGTTATGAAGAAGAACGGGAAGCGCGGTATCTGTACAGATAATGCAAAATCCATTTTTACCGTGTTCTGAAAGAGACTGTATCTGCTGATCAAGCGAAGGTCCTGCGGCTGCAATTGCGGTTTTTTTAACAGAAAAAGAAAAGTTTATTTTTATTTCTTTATTGGAACCTGCAGTTTTGACATTACGGATAATATTTGAAAACCATCTTTTGCCGAAATGAGCCTGAACCGAATAGTCTTTAGAAACAATTTCTACCGCTTCCTTTACAGCAGTTGCCGCAGTTTCAAAGAGCGGCGGGTTTAAATCGGTTCTTGTCCGAAGAGGAATTATTTTAAGATTACCGCAAAGATGGGGATTATATTGTTCTGTGATAATTTTTATTATTTCTTCACAGGACGGATCTTCAAGAAGAGTGAAGCGCTCATTTGAAAAAAGAGATTTATAATTAATTAATGAAACAAGTTCCTTAATATTAAAATCTATGACTAAAACTTTAGCGTCTGTTTCTTCTAATGCTTTCTGCGGGGCAAACCCTCCGCCAAGACCGAGAAAAACCGCAAAACCTAAATTTTCCTTTATTGATGATACAAGACGAGAAGCCTCTTTTTCAGGATCAATCATGGAATGAAGGGGTTTTGTTTCTCCCGACTGTAAAAAGAATGCCGGAACTTTATCCCCGCTTCGTGATTCTAAAATTATGTACCGGCAGTTATTCAAGAGCAGCCTCTCTTAACGCTGTTTCAAGTTCGTTATCTGTAATACTGCTTTTTCCTGGAAAAAGCAGCGGAATAAGTTCCGCTTTTAAATCTCCTGAGTACAGGCTGTTTTTCAGCGCAGAAAAAAGCGAAGATAATCCCCTCCCGCAAAAATCATTTGTATCATTAAGGCGCAAAATTTTAAAACAATCTCTTTTTTCCCTGCTTTCTGATTCCGAAGGAGTAAAAGCCTTAAATATTTTATTGCTTTCTCCCAGCGAGAAAATTCTTTTAGGCAAGAGGGATAGTTCATTTTTAAACCACGCTGCATATACATCCATGCTGCCGCCTTCTTTCATTAATAATGAACGCGAAAACACTTGAGAATAGACAGGCTTAAATCTTCCTGAAACTGAATCAAAAAGATGATCGAAACCGTATGGTCTTGCGTGTGTTCTTATGTCACTTACAGCCAAATCAAGACCTGCAAGATAGATATTTTCGCAGCTTAAAAGGAGCGCAAGCTCTAAAGCAGCGGCTGTAACTGTTCCTTTCTGGGGTATTACAACAGAAGGAATTTTTAGCTCATGGAAAATTATACTCTGCCACAAGCTGCCGTCATTCATTACAAGAAACGGCGTATCACGGCACTGGGAGGGAAGGGCGGCGCATAAATTTACAGCAAGTGAAATATTTTTATTTGTGTAATAGTCCCTGAAGAGAGGATAAATATGCTGCAGCGCCCAGATGCCGCCGTCAGCAGCGATTATCATATCAGGTATAATTCCTGCGGAAGCAAGAGCCATTGCGGAAGATGATGAAGCAAAAAGAAAACAGCTCTCCTGCATATTGCGGATAACGGGTATTGATTTTTCAAGGCTTGGACCTGAACCTGTAACAATTACAGGTACATTTACATTTTTATAAAGAAGCGTATTGTTTAATAGTTTCAGGTTTTTAAAAAAATTTTTAACCCATCTTTTTCCGAAAACGGCTACAGTTCTTTTTTCAGCATCCATGCGTTTTAAGTATTCCGCCGTAATTTTAAGCAGTATTAAATAGTTTTCCTCAAAATAATTTAAAGAAGGACGCCATTCAATTATTTTTATCTGTGATGTGTCAATGCCGCGTATATGTGTATCAAGAAATTTTTGTACGCTTGAGGAGTCTGTTCCGTAATTTACAGGTATTTCCGCCTTAGGGAAGCTGTTATTAACATGGAGAGCTATAATAATTGTGTTTTTAAATTTTTCTTTCAGAACGGGAATTATATAACCCTGCCCCGGTTCAATTAAAATAAAACACTTTATTTCATCCGAAAGAGCAAGCGAATCTATGTATCGGGCAGCCTCAGCCTGGGGATTATACCGTGAATGAAGATGAATTGCGGAACTTTGAGCGGCCTTGAATTTTTCAGATTCCGGTTCCCGCTCATGCACGTTTTTTATACCAGTCCCAATTCCTTAAAGAGTTTTTTGTATGAATCAAAATATTCAGATTTGGCAAATTCTTCGATTTTCTTTTCAGGAAGAGATTCCAAAAGCTCATCCATATAACTGAGAATATTTCTGAGTTCGGACTTTAATTCCGAAGGAATTGCCACACTGCCGCCCTGCGATGCTGGAGCAGCTTGTGCTGAGGCAGCCTGCGGCACAGGATCTTCAAGAGGTACAGGAGCGGCTTTAACAGCAGGAGCGGCTTTAACAGCAGGAGCGGCTTTAACAGCAGGAGCGGCAAGAGGCGCAGGAGTCATTGCTCCAGTAGAAACGGCTCCAATTGGAGCGGCTACAGCGGCGGGAGCGACTTTAGCTGCAGGAATAGGTTCAGGCGCGGCTTGCTGTTTTTCAGAAGCTGCAAACGGGTCGTAATCTTCTACTTTAAAATTGTCTAAATCATCAAAGGATACTGATTCATCATCCTCTTCCGTTTTTAAGTCTTCAGAAAACGGCTCTTTTTCCTGAGGACTTTCTTCTTCGATAGATTTATCAATTTCATGCGCGTCTTCATCAGTAAAGCTTTCACTGTCAATTTCATTAATATCGAATTCAGATTCATCAAATGAAGATTCTGTTAAATCATCATTATCGAAAATTCCTTCGGTTGATAAATCAGGTTCGTCAATAACTGCATTTGAGAGATCAATTGAATCATGAGATAAATCCTCTTCCTCCAGATACGAACTGTTGTCAGGCGGGGACGTAAGAGGTACCGCGCCTTCTTCCATAAGTTCTTCCAACCCGCTTTCTTCCGGTTCGGCAATATCAAGAGGTATATCCTCAGGAGGCGTATCGTCTATTGACGTGCCGTCAAGTGACAAGTCGTCCAGACTGAGATCGTTAGAAGAAATGTCTTCTTGCGATATATCCTCAACGGATGTGTCATCTATTGACAAATCTTTAATTGACGTATCGTCGTCAAACGCCAAATCGTCCAGACTGACAGCATCCAGCTCAATATCTTCATCAAACGCATCGGCACCTGGCGTGTCGTTTATCGACAAGCTGTCCATATTGATGTCTTCTTGAGAAATATTTTCAACAGGCGTATCGTCAAACGCCAAATCGTCCATGCTGAGATCGTTAGAAGAAATGTCTTCTTGCGGAATATCTTCAACAGGCGTATCGTCTGTTGTTGACAAGTCTTCTATTGACGTATCGTCAAGCGATAAATCGTCCATGCTGAGATCGTTAGAAGAAATGTCCTCTTGCGGAGTATCTTCTACGGACATGCCGTCAAGAGACAAGTCTTCAATTGACGTATCATCGTCAAACGCCAAATCGTCCAGACTGACAGCATCCAGCTCAATATCTTCATCAAACGCATCGGCACCTGGCGTGTCGTTCATTGATAAGCTGTCCATATTGATGTCTTCCTGCGAAATGTCTTCAACAGGCGTATCGTCAAGCGATAGATCGGGCATGCTGAGATCGTTAGAAGAAATGTCCTCTTGCGAAATATCTTTAATAGATGTGTCTTCAATTGACGTATCATCCAGACTGAGATCGTTAGAAGAAATGTCCTCTTGCGGAATATCTTCAATAGATGTGTCGTCCATTGATAGGCTGTCCATATTGATATCTTCCTGCGAAATATCTTCAACAGACGTATCGTCAAGCGACAAGTCGTTCATGCTGAGATCGTTAGAAGAAATGTCTTCTTGCGAGATATCCTCAACGGATGTGTCATCTATTGACAAGTCGTCTATTGACGTATCGTCTATTGTTGATATGTCTTCTATTGACGTATCGTCAAGCGACAAGTCGTTCATGCTGAGATCGTTAGAGGAAATGTCTTCTTGCGAAATATCTTTAATAGGTGTGTCGTCAATTGGCATGTCTTCTATTGATGTATCGTCAATAGGCAGATCGTCCATGTCGATATATTCTGGTAAAACATCTTCTTCTGAAATTTCTTCATTAGCTTCAATAGGCGTGTCGTCAAACGACAGATCGTCCATGCTGATTTCATCTAATTCTATGTCACTGTCGGAAATATCGCCGAAAATATCGTCTTCGGTATCTTTCTCTGTGTTCAAATCCAAACTAATATTTTCGTTATCTTCAGATTCCGCTTTTGTTTCCTCGCTTGAAATTTCAGGTTCGTCTATGACGTTTTCTGTAATAAAATCATCAGCGGTTTCTGTTAAAGAAATATCATCAGTCAGGGATATATCATCTGATACTTCTGTTTCTTCGTTTAAATCAGAGGTAAAATCAATCTCTCCCATATCAAGAGGAGTATCGCTTGTTTCGTCCATGATATTACTTTGCTCTGTAATTTCATCGCTTGCAAAATCTAATGTATCGTCATTAAGCGATTTGTCATCCAGAGAAAAGTCGCTTTCAGGATTTTCTTCTTTTCCGGATTCTTCCGTGAAATCCGCAGTGTTTAGTATATTGTCAAGTTCATCGCCTGTAAGGGCTATTTCTTCGTCTTCATCGTTTTGCACGTCAGCAGGAGACGCTTCATCCAGAGATGTAGCATCCAAGGATGTGTCATCCAAGGATGCATCATCCAGAGATGCGTTATCTAAGGATGTATCATCATCCAGAGAAATTTCATCTTCTGTTTCCTGGGTAAAATCATCCTGAGTACCTATAATGTTGTCTGTAGTGTTTATAATATTGTCAAGTTCATCGCCTGTTAGCGATATTGTATCGTCATCTTCTTCAGAGAAAAAAACGCTTTTTTCTTCCGGCTGAAAATTGTCTTCCGGGGAAACACTGTCTGTTGTACTGATAAAATTATTAAGTTCATCGCCTGTTAGCGATATTGTTTCATCATCATCTTCTTCATGGTGAGAGGCGGAACGGACAAGAGAGAATTCCTTTTTTAATTCCTGAAGTTCACCTCTAATGGATGAAAGTTCATTCGCAATTTTTAATAGCAGCTGTGTTGAAAGATCCCCGTCATTACTTTTTACAGCTGAGCTGAAATTATCCTGTATTTTATCTATGTTGTTCTCTATAGCTTTTACTGTAGGAACATCAAAATCTTCATTATTGAAATTATCGCTTGTTATACTTGAATTTTCTATTTTATCGTCAGAAAAATTGGCTGTGATATCTTCGTCATTATCTGAAAGAGAAATATTTTCGTCATCTGTTACATTAAAATCTTCTGACGAAGATATATCTGAAGAACTGTCAATTGAAGTGTCATCAAGAGATGTATCATCAATAGATGATGTATCAGATGATGCATCCATGCTCTGAAGTGTGTCGGATGTTTCAGGAGAAGAATCGTCCGAAGACAAATCAAAATCCGACTCATCAGTGTCGAGGCTAATATCGCTGTCTTTGTTTACTTCAATGTCAGTATCGCCAGAAACAAAATCGTCTATTGTTAAACTTTCTTCCTCACTGCTCTGAGAAGCGATGTTTTTATCATCATTTGAATCTGAAGGAATATCAAAATCATCAAAAACGGTTTCATCATCAAGGGGTTTTTCGCTGTCTTGTTCTTCTGAAAAATTTTCTACAGGGATATCATCGTCAAGGTTAAAGTCGCCGTCAACGAAGACATCATTGATGCCGTCAACGACGCCGTCAGTGACGCCGTCAGTGACGCTGTCATCTGCGATGTCGCTTGCGACGCCGTCTGTGACGCCGTCTGCGACGCTGTCGTCCGTGATGCTGTTATTGTCATCAATATTAAAATCTTCAAAGTCCATTTCCGCAGACGGCTGGTCTTCAATATCTTCTATATTTAAGTCTATATCCTGAAATTCTGCATTATTTACTGCCGGAGACTGTTCATCGGAGTCTTCCGTAATATCAAAATCAATATCACCATCGTTAGGATCTCCGGTATCCTGAATGTCAAAATCTGTATCATCAAAAGAAAATGCTTCTTCGTCAAATGCGGCTAAATCACTTGATTTTTTATTTTTTGAAGTATCAGGAGCCAAGACTTGAGGTTCACTTTTTATCCATACACCGTATTCGTCCAATTCTTCTGCAGAGCCGATAGCGCTGCGATCTGAATATATCGAAGGTTTTTTCTTTTTAGCCATGAACCGCTCCCTGAATTAACAAATCTCGTCAATTATCGGTAAATTTACCATTTTTCAATATTTTCTATCTATAAATAAATGATAATCTATGGCAATGAATATTGTCAATGCGTAATAAATTCTAATGTTTTTGCAAGCTTACTTGTATGACAGATTAATTTATGATAATCTTTAATAAATCTTTGTTCTGAGAGGTGTAAAATGGCCCATAAAATCAATGACTCTTGTGCAAGCTGCGGTTCCTGCGTAAGCAACTGCCCTATGGAAGCAATCAGCGAAAAAGGCGGCGTATACAGTATTGATCCGGATAAATGCTCTGATTGCGGAGCCTGTGTCGGTTCCTGTCCTACAGAGGCAATTGTACAAGCTTAAAAATTTATTGGCGGAAAGGGCGCCTGATGGATTATTCCTGTAACTAATAAAAAGACTTATTTACTTTTTAGGTATTTATTAGGCGCTGTTTTATTTTTCTCTCTCCCTCATTTAAATGCTCAAATATCAGGAAGTAATCATTTTCCCGTAATATCAAGGATCGATTCAAGGGATATCGGTTTCAGACAATATATCAGCGATGTTGAAAACAACAGAAGACGCCTTGCCGGCGTACGAATCCAGCCTTTATTAATAGCGGAATTTTTAACCATTTATCAATATACAGCCCGTCAGGGAGACAGCCTCTTTTCTGTAGCCGCACGCTGTAATATACCGTACTCTAGTCTTGCGAGCCTTAACAGGTTAAATAACCCCAATTCTCTTTTAGAAGGAAAAATCCTTTTGCTTCCGTCCTGCCCTGGTTTATTTATCCCTGAAAATCTTGAATCGGAACTGGAAAAACTTATTGCCGCGGGCAGGCAATCGTCTGCGGAATCTGTTGAATTGAAAATAAGCGCGGCAGGAAGGAGTGGAACGTTTTTTTTTATTCCGGGTGCGGACTATACGTCAACGGAGAGAACATTTTTTTTAAACCCCGGGTTTATGTTTCCGTTAAAGGTTTTCAGGCTTACAAGCGGCTTTGGCATGAGGGAGAACCCTGTAACCGGAAATGTAGTAATGCATCAGGGGATAGATCTTGCCGCGCCTGAAGGAACCGAAGTTTTTGCTGTTTTTGACGGAATTGTTACAGAAATCGGGGAAGATTCCATTTACGGAATTTATGTTATTATTACTCACCATAACAGATTAACAAGTTTTTACGGTCATTTGCAGAAAACGGAGATCGCCTTGCGATCTGAGGTAAGATCAGGTAATCTTATAGGTAGGGTAGGATCTACCGGTCAATCAACAGGACCGCATCTGCATTTTGAGTTATGGCAGGATGGTAGACCAATTGATCCAACAGGAAGACTCCGCCGCTAGAATAAAAATTTTTCAGCAATGTCTGTCCGCGAGGAGCTTTGCCGGGCAGGCGTAATTTTTACAAGATGGAGTCCTAGGATAGAGTATGTCGGCATCTGCATTATTTTTGGCAATAATTTTGCTTTTTACACGAATTTATTTAATTTACCCGGAATCTTTTCGCACTATTTTAGAAAGCAGTATCGAAGTTACCCCTGAAGCGCCTTCAGGTACTACTGTTTCTGCCGGAATTAACAGTTCAGTGTTTATTAATCTTGGCGCGGAAACGCGGTTTTTAAGGGGCATTGAAGTAGAAATCGCTTCTCCTCCGGCATGGCTTTCATACCGCGGTTCCCTTGCTATGGCAGTTTATAACAATGCGAATGTTCAAATTTTACAAAATTCTGCTGAAATTAACGCTGACAGGATAGGTTTTGAACCGCTTCCTTCAAGACGGCAGATTATTTACCAAATTCCTGTCCGCCAGTCCCACGGTCTTAGGACTACTACTTCGGTTACTGTTCCGACTGCGGCAGTCCTGCCGTCTGCATTTCCGGTTTTATTCAGGATAATGCCTGTAATAAAGGGTATAAGCGATGAGCTGGAGAACATGACATTTAATATTACTGTCAGACCCATTATAAGCGATGAGGGAGCCATTAGACTGATTCCGCGCTTTCCGCCGCAGCTTCCCGGCAGACCGTTCACAATTATGATTGATGACAGTGTGATTAGCAATATTTCCGAGCAGATTGTATTAAAGGAAGGCGAACACCATCTTGTAATTCTTTCAGATTATTACCGCAATGAGAGCCGCCGTTTTATTGTGGAGCGTACCAAAGTGGTTGATTTGATTATTGAACTGCAGGATCTCTCTCCTGTAATAATATTTGAAGGTCCTCAGAACGCATTAATTTACATTGACAATGTTCAAATTCCGCGAAACCGCGATACTGTTACAGCGGAACCAGGTCCGCGGGAAATCAGGTTTGTTGTGGGTGATTACACAGTAACAAGAACATTAAACGTACAGAGGGGAAAAACATACCGTATTGCCCTTAATGTTGATCTTGCCATTCAGGAAGAAGAATAATCCTGTCTTTAAAATTAACTGTAAAGGAATAGCACATACATTACCGATAATAATATTGTTAGGGTCGTAGTTCCCCTCCCAAATCACTACGATTCTGATATGCCTCAAGGGCATGGAGCTGTTCGAAATACTATGTTCGAACAGCTCCTTTTTTATGCAGATTTTCAATACTAACCGGGTTTTGGAAAGAAGCTCATAGATTAATTCAATGTATATTTATATAATCTCCCTATGCAGAATAAACAGCCTGAACAGGAAGATGAAGTAAAATTAAAATCTTTCATAGGTATTCGCCCGGGTGTCTGGCTTACGTTCCTTTATTCAATTTTTTTGACCGGTATTCTTTTTTTCCTATTTGTTTTTCCCGGTCTGAAGAATCCGGGTTCTGTATTGATTGTAAAAACTGAGCCAAAAGGAGCCGCAATAAGGATAAACGATACGTACATGGGGGTTTCTGGGAACGTAATTTTCGTTCCCAGAGGTATTCATACTGTAGAAGCTGTTCTTCCTGGATTTAACGCTGAAAGCGCAGTTTTTGATATCCGCGGGCGTGTTTTTGCATCTCTCTTTTTCCCTCGCCGTGAAAAAATCGAATTTACATTAGAAGCCAACAATCCTGATACTGCTTTTGCGCAGGCAACTCTTGATTATGCCTCATGGAGTTTTGGAGGGGAGCCGACAGTATCATGGCAAATCCCGTTAAGTCTTTCTGAGGCAGCTTACAGGATTGGTCCTGTGAAAACCCCAGAAACTGATGAAATTCTAACCGCAGCTTCCCGTTTTACGGTAACCCGTGCGGCTCTGCGTGATATAGTTCGGGCTAAGATACTGCTTGATAATAGCGGTATAAGTCCTTCTCCTGTAGGGCTTTTAGGCTCAGTTTCTGATATTATTGTTTTTCTGTCGGAAAATTCTGGCAGTTCCGGTTGGCTTACCGGTTTGCTTCCTCCTGAATCTTCTTCCCTGGTAAGGGCATCCGCCTGGAATAATACGTTTCAGCTTGCTGTCTATTCTGCTCCGGCAGCGGCGGTAAACAGGTTTCAGATGCGTAATTGTACGTTTTTGCAGCTTGACGGCTTTTGGATAAGTGAAAATCCTGTTTCACGTTCTGTTTTTGAAATTTTCCTTGAAGAGAATCCTGAATGGAAGGAAGGTTTTACAGATTATTTTAAGGACAAAATCTCTTTTTATTCGCCTGAATTTTCAAGCGGGGATATAATTTCAGGGATCACCTGGTATACAGCCGAAGCTTTTTGCCAATGGCTGACAAAAAGCCTCCCTGCGTCAATGGCGGCAATGGAAGTAAGGCTGCCGTCTGAAGCCGAATGGGAATATGCAGCCAAATCGGGTATTAACAGTATGGAAAACGCGGTCTGGGAATGGTGCGCCGATCCTTTTGCCCCGCTTCAATTTATTAAAGTATCGCCTCTGGCTGCAAAAGCTGCCGGGTCTCCTGAGAGGTTATTACGCGGAAAACCTTCACCCTCAGCTGAACAAATACGGGCTTCTCTGCCGCCTGATTTATCGTCTCCGTTTGTGACATTCAGACCTATTATTGCGCAAAGAGCGGGCAATGAGTGAAGGAATTAAAATAATCGCGCAAAACCGCAAGGCGCGTTACGATTATTCGGTAGACGAATCCTATGAATGCGGCATGGAGCTGATGGGGACAGAGGTAAAATCCTTCCGGGACGGGAAAATCTCGTTTCCGGATTCCTGGGCTGAAGTTGTAAACGGCGAGATTTGGCTCAGATCGCTTAGGGTAGCAGAAAACCCGTTTTCATCAGTTTTTAACCACGATCCGGACCGAAAAAAACGCCTGCTTTTGCATAAGGACGAGATAAAAAGGATCAACAGGAAAGTGGAAGAAAAAGGTTATACTCTTATTCCGCTGTCGTTTTATTTTAAAAAAGGAAGAGTTAAAGTAGAGCTGGGCTTGTGCAAGGGGAAAAAAGCTTTTGATAAACGCGCAGGTATTCGGGAAAAAGATTTAAAACGCGAAATTTCGCGGGAATTCAGAAGTAAATTAAGCTAGTATTTTGAGCGGGATTCAATGAATTCAATCATCAAAAAAAAGACAAAAACCAGTAAACCGATACAGGCGGAAGCGATTTTTATGCTTTTATCCTGAATAAATTCAGGATTTGAGAAAGAGTGAACATTTCCTGTCATCGCAGGGGCGGTTTTGATATTTCCAAGCCCTACAATGCGGATAAATCTTTCATCCTGATAACCATAACCCATCTGTCTGGCATGAACCAGCAAAGTGTCATGATCGAATAAAAGATTGTTTTTTATTTTTTCCAGTTCTTCGTTAATTTTCCACAATTCCTCAATATTTGCCCGCTGCTGCTCTCTTTCCGCTAAAAGATAGTTGTATGAAGTAAGACCTTTTGGACCGTATAAAAACGAGAAGAGCGTATATATAATTATGGCTGTCCAAATAGCGATGAGGAATTTTAAGATTCTCATTGTTCGATTAACGGTTGTTTTTGCCTGATTCTTTATTAGAGTTGTCCGGAAACTTCAGTTTCAGAACAACTTACCAAAAAAAACGGCATTTTTCAGGGTTAATATCCCAAAAAAAAGCAAAACTTGCCCGGCAACCAACCGATTTGTTGAACAAGTCAATTATTTAAAATTGTCAGGTACAGATAAAATCAAACCGAAAATTAATGTAAGGGGATAAACAATGATTTTTTTTGGCGTTTTAGTTGGTTTAGGACTGATTGGATTTATGATTTATCTGGCGCTTGACAGAAAGTCAAATTTTCCCACCCGCATGGCAAGTCTGGGCGCTCTTGCTGTAATGATTTTATCCATAATAGTCTGTCTTATAATAATTTTTACTGACAACAGTGTTCCTGTAGATGAGTCGATACTCATTGTCGGAGCTCCTGTAGAAACCGCTGAAAAAAAGGGCAATATTGCAGAGCTTTTATTGATGATAATTTTCCTTCTGATTTTATTGGCTCTGATTGTGTTCTTAACCTTTAGAGAGCATAAAAAAAATATTAAAAATCAGACAAGCGACCAAGATGTAAAAAGTTTCGGGTTTTAAAAAGCGTAAAAAAGTATTTGTCACCACCCTGACGCTGAGATTACTTTATCGCACCATGTGTCAAAATCCTGATCCTCTCTTTGTAAATGCGGGTTTGCAAGAATGTTTGAAATTGTCATTCTTAAACCCTCGTCAAGCCGTATTTTTGCGCAAAAATCCGGTACAAGCCGTTTAATCTTTGTGTTGTCAAATACAACGGAATTGGCTTTGTCTCCCAAAAGGCTTCCTTTAAAATCGTAACAGCCATTGGAAAATTTATCCAGGAAACTGCTTGTTATATGTACAGCATTAAGTTCGGTATTTAAGACATTGGCTATAATTTGATAAATTTGATTCCATGTAAGGCTTTCATCGGATGTAATGTGAAACGCTTCTCCAAGCGCGTGAATATTTCCCATTAAGCGCGTAAAAGCATAAGCGAAATCATTTGCGTGGGTCATTGTCCAAAGGCTTGATCCGTCGCCATGAATAATTACAGGTCTGCCTTCAATCATTCTTTTTATTGCCTGCCAGCTTCCGTTTTTTCCGTGAACCCCAAGAGGGACGTTTCTATCATCGTAGGTGTGGCTTGGGCGGACAATTGTTATGGGGAAGCCGCACTGGCGGTATTTATCCGTCAGGAAATTTTCGCAGGCAATTTTATTCCTTGAGTATTCCCACAGCGGATTTGAAAGAGGAGTGCTTTCCGTAACAAGATATGAAGAAAGAGGTTTCTGATATGCTGACGCAGAGGAAATAAAAATGAACTGCCTGCACAGCCCGTTAAAAATACTAAAATCTTTCTGTACATGCTCGGGAACAAAACCTATAAAATCGGCAACGACATCAAAATATTTTGCTCCTTTTAAACCTTTTTCCAGTTTCTCCCTGATTGTTTTTTCATCTTCTGTTCTTATATCGCACTGGATTTGTGTAACATTTTCAAATTCGCTTTTGCGGTTTCCCCTGTTAAGGTGAAAAATTTCCCAGCCCATTTTCGGCGCAAGTCTTGAAATCGCGCTTGAGATTGTTCCTGTCCCTCCGATAAATAACGCTTTCATGTTCCCTCCTTGTAATGGACTTGTTCAATAACTGAAGTTATCGAACAACTCGTAATTTTCTTTTATTAAAGCACAAAAATGAAGTTGTGGTAAGGTGATTTACTGTCACTTTTATATTTGACCGATAATCTATACAATGAAATGATGCAAATAATGGTTATAAGATGAAGGATTTAAAATGTGAAGGTCTAAGATGCGGTTTTGCCGCTATTGTCGGACGTCCGTCTGCGGGTAAATCAACTCTTTTGAATAAAATGTGCGGTGAAAAAGTCGCCATTGTAAGCAGTGTTCCTCAAACGACGCGGAATGCAATCCGCGGAATTGTTAACAGAAAACCCGGTCAGCTCATTTTTATTGATACTCCAGGGAGACATTCATCGCAGAAAAAAATAAATAAAAAACTTATGGATGTTTCAAAACGCGCTCTTGAGGAATGCGATCTTGTTCTTTATGTTCTGGATGCATCCCGCGCTCCGGGAAATGAAGAAGAAGAGATAGCTTCATTGTTAAAACCTCTTGCAGACAAAACAATCGCAGCGATAAATAAAATGGATGTTTCAGGTGCTGATTTTGACAGGGCAAAGGAATTTGTATCTCTTTCTTTAAATGAATCTGTAAAATGTTTCGCGGTTTGCGCAAATACGGGGGATGGAGTAGAGGAGCTGTTAAATGCTCTTTTTGAAATCGCTCCTTCAGGAGACATCCTGTACGGAGAGGATTATTATACGGATCAGGATACAAGTTTTCGTATCTGTGAAATTATCCGCGAACAGGCAATCAACCGCCTGCGTCAGGAATTGCCGCATTCGCTGTATGTGGATATTGCCGACATGGAAAAAAATGAATCAAAGTTGTGGGTCAGGGCTTTTATCATTGTTGAAAGAGAATCGCAGAAAGGCATGGTTGTAGGCAAGGGAGGGGAAATGATAAAAACAATCCGTCTTGCTTCATTAAAAGAACTTAAAAAAATATTTGACTGGAAGATTGATCTTGATCTGAGGGTGAAAACGGGCAAAGACTGGCGGCATAACGATCATACTCTTAAACGAATTATTGATCGCTTTTAATAATTTATATTTTATGATAATATCATTTCATGAATATGGTGTGTCTTGATCTTGAAGGAGTGCTGGTTCCGGAAATATGGATTTCATTTTCGGAAGCTGCAGGAATTCCTGAACTTCGCAGAACAACAAGAGATGAACCTGATTATGATAAATTGATGAATTTTCGCCTTGATATTTTAAGGAAAAACAACCTTAAACTTCAGGATATAAAAAAAGTCATATCCGGCATGGAGCCGCTTGACGGAGCGGTTGAATTTTCAAATAAGATTCGTGAAAGAACCCAGCTTATTATTTTATCGGATACTTTTGAACAGTTTGCCCAGCCCCTTATGAAAAAGCTTTTCTGTCCTTCGCTGTTTTGCAATTTTTTGGAAATTTCACAAGAGGGTTTTATTACAGGATACCGTCTTAGGCAGCAAAACGGAAAAAAAGAAGCTGTTAAAGCGTTTAAATCAATGAACATGACAGTATTTGCCGCAGGAGACTCCTTTAACGATCTTGCGATGATTCGAGAAGCGGATTCAGGCTGTCTTTTCAGAGCTCCGAAATCAATCAGGGAAGAGTGCATAGACCTTAAATGCACAGACACCTTTGAAGAATTATTTAATAATATTAATGATTTTTTGAATAATCATAATTAATGAAAAACCTTGAAATAAAAAACCCCTTTAATGCGCCTGTTTATTACGAAGATACAGTTACAAGCACTATGGAAATTTCCAGATTGCTTGCGGAAAAAAATGAGCCTCATGGTACAGTTATTGCCGCCGGTTTTCAGGAAAAAGGACGGGGACGTGTTCAGGGAAGAACATGGCAGATGGAGAGGGATTTAAATCTTCCGTTTACTATCCTTCTGCGTTATCCGCGTATTGAAGAAATTCCTATGGTTTTAACATTGCGCGCTGGGCTTTCAGTAGCTCTTGCTGTTACGGATTTCGCTCCTGAATTGGAGAGCAGAGTAAAAGTTAAATGGCCGAATGATGTGATGCTTGATTCAAAAAAGACATCAGGAATTCTATGTGAAGCTGACGGAGGCATTGTTCATGCAGGAATAGGGATAAATTTCGCGCAGAAGAAATTTCCTTCTTCCTTAAAACAAAAGGCAGCCAGTATCGCTCTTGCTGTAAACAGGAATATCGCACAGAGCGAACGTTTTTGTCTTTTGGAAATGATTCTTGCAAGGCTTTATAATGAACTTGAAATAATGAAAAACAATGATTACTGGAAAAACGCGCTTGAAATACGATTATTTAAAATGAACGAAAAGGTTGTTTTTTTTGAAGGCGCCGCAGGTTCAGGCAGGAAGATTTCAGGCGTACTTTCAGGTATCGGAGAAGCGGGAGAAATTTTAATTAAGCCTGAAGGCAAAAACGAAACGCTGTCATTTTTTTGCGGCGAATTGAGCTATTTATAAAACCTTAAAAAGCTTTAATTGTCAAAATAATTTTTTGCGTTTGTAAACGATATATCCTTAACGATTTTTTCAAGCATATTCATATCCTGAGGATACTCTCCGTTTTCCACCCATCCGCCTGTTAAATTGCAGAGAATCCTCCTGAAATATTCATGACGCGGGAACGACAAAAAACTTCTTGAGTCTGTAAGCATTCCTATAAAGGAAGGCAGCATCCCCAGGTTTGCAAGGACTTTAAGATGTTCTTCCATTCCGTCTCTGTGATCGCAGAACCACCATGCCGACCCAAGCTGCATTTTTCCCCGGCAGCCTGTACCCTGAAATCCGCCCATTATTGTAGCCAGAGGATAGTAGTCTTTCGGATTAAGCGAATAAAGAATTGTTTTCGGAAGACCGCTTGCTTCCATGCTGTCAAGAAGCAAAGCCAGGTTTTCGCTTAACATCTGATCGTTTACAGCGTCAAAGCCGGTATTCGGTCCTGTTGTATTGAAAAAATTTGTATTCACATTGCGGATAGCGGAAATATGAAGCTGCATTGTAATACCGTACTTATGATAGAGAGATGCCAGCATAACAAGTAAAAATGTTTTATAGGTATCCGATTCATTTATTGATACTTTTTTTCCTGACATGGCTTTTTTAAACGCGGCTTCAACCTCATTTACAGGGATACTTGCGCAAGGAACATATTCAAGCCCGTGATCCGCAGTGCGGCAGCCGAGTTTTATGAAAAATTCAAGCCTGTTTTCAAGAGCGTCCATTACATCATAAAATGATTTTATCATAACGCCGCTTGCAGAAGAAAGTTTTTCAATATAATCAATAAAATCTTCCTCTCCCAAATCAAGAGCTTTATCCGGTCTGAAAGAAGGAATTATCCTTGTATTTATTTTTCCTATTGGAGCTTTTCCTCCGGCAATTGCGATGTGATGTTCAAGAGAGTCAACAGGATCATCTGTTGTTCCTGCGGCGTATATGTTGAATTTTTCAAAAATGCCTTTTACAGATAATTCATCAGTTTTTAAAAGAGCGTTTGCCTTTTCCCATATAGAAGGCGCGTTATCCTGCGTAAGAGGTTCATAAATTCCGAAGTACCTCTGCAGTTCAAGATGAGTCCAGTGGTATAAGGGGTTTCCTATAAGGTTTTCTACTGTGCGCGTCCATGCAAGGAATTTTTCATAACTGCCCGCAGAACCTGTGATAAATTGTTCGTCGATTCCAAAAGCCCGCATCATTCGCCATTTGTAGTGATCCCCCGAAAGCCATGCGTCAGATAAATCTTTAAATTGTAAATTTTGAGCAATTTGAGCAGGTGAAAGATGACAATGGTAATCGTAAATGGGTTCATTTTTAACCGCTTTATACAGGCTGCAGGCTGTTTCTGTCTCTAAAAGAAAATTTTCATCCATAAAAGTTTTTTTCATAAATATCCCCTGGATAATATTCTACCACTTTTTTGCCGAAATTTTAAATAGATGCCAGTAAAATATTCCCTTAAAACCACGATATTACTGCTTGTTGGCGGTCTTGCATCTGCTGCAGGAATTGCTTTTCTTGCAAATTTCGTTCTTGCAGGTCCAAAACTGGGTTTTCATTATGATTTTCTGCTGAAACAAAAAAAAACGCCGCCTGCGGCAAGGGAAATAATCATTATTGAAACAGGCGAATTTACAGACAGCGGCGATATTGCATCTGTTTTGATTACGCTTACGGAAATGGAAGCTGAAAACCTGATTTTTTCAGGAAAGGTATCGCCTTCTTCTTCGCCTGTTATAATTACTGAAAGTGAAATACGCAGCCGCTTTATCGATGAGTATATTCTTATCGGCAGAAATATCCGAAATCTTTTTGAAGCGATACGTTCAGGTTCGGTTTCGCCTGTGTTTGCTCCGGGTTATGTAGAAAGACTTGTGGAGCTGACAGAGCAGGGCAGGGACCGTCTCCTGACAGCTTTAATTGACAGGGACGAAGACCTCCTGCGTTCAATCACTGTCTTTGGAAATTATCTTGACGCTGAAAAAGAGCCTGTCCTGGATTGGGACGGAAAAATAAGGCGCGTCCAGCCTGTCGATATAAATTCGTCAGTTGAACACCCGGTTTTCCGCAGCTTGAAAAATAAATACGCTTTTTCACAGATTGAAACGGCGGATCAAAAAAAAATTCTTTGGCTGCGCGGGCATGACGGAACAGAAACGGATATAACGCTGGATAATGACTATAATATTATCACTCCATGGAACTGCGATTTTAGAAAAATAGATATTTCTCTTTTTCGTGAATATGATGAAGCAGGACGCTCAATGCGAAGTCTTCTGACGAAAGCCGGAGAACTGGGCGCTTTTTCAAGGACATTGCCTGAAATGTCTCCCTTATTCCTTGGGGATTTCGCGTTAAATCTTTATGATGAGATGCTCAAGTCTCAGGACGGCGACAGCCGTCATGCATGGATAAACGCCCGCGCGGATTATATTAAAAGCATAAATGATTTTCTTGAAAGCTCCGCGCAGATGACGCTTGTTAACGAGTATAATGAAGTAATTACAGATGAAATTACATTAAGCGAAGAAGGGCTGGCTTCTCTTGCGCGGATGCGCGATGAATTAATTAGCGCGTTTTCAGATATTCGCGAAGAATATAAAAAATTTTTATTAATTCATGATTATTTAAAAAGTGAACTTTTTAAATCTTATTGTATAATGGGTAATGGGATAAATACACAGTATTCCGCTCTTCTTGCAAATGTTCTTGTTACGCAGAATTATATTAAACTTATTTTTGATCGGGATATATTCTATGTGTCTTTAATCTGCGCTTCTTCTGTTGTATTTTTTATTTTTTTACTGAACCCTTCTTTACTGCTGGTATGCGGATTGATCTTAAGTATTCTTTATACAGCCGGATTCAGCTTGTTTTTTGTTAATACGTCGTATTGGATAGATCCGTTAGTTGTTTTAAGTTCTTCTCTTGCGGGAACTTTTTTTATGTTCTCAATAAAATATTCAATTAAAAAGAAAAGAGCGCGTCAGTTCAGCGCAGCGTACGGGACAGCTGTCTCTCCTAAAGTATTAAAAGAAATAATTTATCTTGGAAAACCGCTCCTTGGCGATATTGTTACAGCCGATGCCGCTGTAGTCGCAATAAAGGATATAAATCTGCTAAAACAAGAAGACAGGGAGAAATCGCAGGAAGCGGGAAAAATAAAGATGGAATTTTATTCCTCGGTAAAAAAAATAGTTTATTCATACGGAGGTATTATTGCGGGTTTTGAAGGAGATACAATTATTGCCTGTTTTGGTTCTCCTCTTGACAGAGCCTCATATCCCTACTACATAGCCTGTGAAATGACAAGGGAATTGCTTAAAAGCGATAAAAAATCATGGCGGTTTGGAATTGATACGGGTGAATGCTCATTCTCATGGACTGCAGAAACCGGTTATTCTGTGAACGGACGCCCGGGAGCCCGTGCGAGAGTGCTTGCGTCAAAAACAATACATCTGAAAGTTCGTTCTCTTATGACCGAATGCGTCAAGGAAATTATTAATAAAAACGCAAAAAAAGCAGGTTCTCTGTACAATAACAGCGAACCTGTTTATGAACTTGTATAAACCGGAGAAAATCTATACTTTACAGTCTGTTTCTGGGCTGAGTGATCAGTTTTTTAATTTCACTGTTCTGCCCGATCCACATCCGCTGGTTTGTTTCTATGTTGGTCATTTCAGAGGTGACAAAATATGTTCTTACAGTCTGGTTTCCGTCTCTGTCAACAATTGTCCTTACTGTGCCTGTCAGCATATAATCAGCGCCGGTTTCATTGCGCAGTTTTGCCATTGTTTCAGGGCTTGCGTTTGTCTGCTGATCCATTCTTTCAGCGCGGATATCTTCCCTAACATCGCCGCCTGCGACAAAGTCAAGTCTTCCGCTGTTAAAAATAGCCGCCTCCATAATTGATGAAATAATTGAAGTGTCAATGTGTTCGCTGCTTTCATTCCTGAATCTGCCGACTATTACCGTAGGCGTAGTTCTGCTTGCTCTTATTGCCTGATCAACCCTTGGGCTTCGCAGACAGTCATTAATCAAAGCCTCGCAGACAATTCTTACATCCGTATCGTTCCAGTATCCGCTCAAATCCAATTGCTGGGCTGTATCAACCCTTTTGACATTTGTTCCGGTTGAACATGATGCAAAAATAAAAAGAAAGGCTCCCAGTAAAAAATAAGTTTTTTTCATATCAAATTCTCCTAATTTAAATTTACAGATCTTAATAAATTAAGTCCGCTTGATTTTACAATGATATCTTTGTGTTCTTCTCTTGCAAAGATATTCGCGCCGTTGTAATAATTTATTATAACCGAATATGTTCCCGGGTCAAGATTGATTCCGCCTATAAATGCCCTGCCTGGCAGATAACGCGACATTCTTGTATCTGCGCTTTCCGATAATTCCAAGGCTGTTCTTACGGCGACTGCGGCAAGCAGCCCTGCAAGTTCTCCCTGCTGTCTTACAGTCTGCATTACCGCAATATCGGAAGCGACATATTTTAAGATTGTGCGGATAAATGTTTTTATTAATATATTTGAATAGCGCGCGTTAAATGTTTCTTCTATAACCGCGTTCATGTCTTCCAGAAGTTCAAGATTAAATCTGTTTGCACCGTCAATTACAACTTCAATCTTTGTTATAATACTTGGTCTTCTTGATAATACAGGAATTTTAAAATTGGCGATTTGAAACACGGGGTGGCGGAAGGGAAGAATCATGGGAAAATTTGATTCCTGCTTTAATGGAGACAGCCCTGCGAAACTTATAATGTTAAGCCTTGCTTTCCCCGCCGGTACATTTCTTGCCGCATTAACAGAAGAAGGAACCGGATGAGGGTAAATATTTTTATTGGTATTAAACGCCCTGTGAACCTGCTCAAATTCAATCCGGGCGGAATCGGTATTTCCCGCTCCAAGATAAAAAATGGCTCCCAAAAAACGCGCCAGGGCGGAGTTTGAAAAGTTAACTGATTTTGTTTCGGGAAAATCACCGATTCCTGTTTCCCTTTTTACAATATCGTTTAAACCTTCCCCTGTGGCAGGATCAGTGTATTCGTATTTCCTGCCGAGCATATCAAGTTTTCCGCTTGATGCGCTTAATTTCCGTATTTCAACAAGCGCGCCTTCTAAATCGTCTCTTTTATAATAATTTAATGCATTAAAAACATTGATATAAATATCCTCAAAATCTTCACCCGGATACTCTTTTACATTGTCATTTAAAATATAGGAAAAAAAACTTTCCGTAATGCTTTTTGTATAGGCTTGTTCAATCAGTCTTTCCGCAAATTGAAGGTCATTGGATGATTCCCTGTAATTTCCCGCATAATGTTCAAGAAGTCCCTTGTCAAGGTAAAGAGATATTGCGTTTCCGGCAGGATAAACCGCGCTTTTTCCTTCCTGTCCTCTTCTTATTTCTTCAATAGCCTGCGAAAAGTCAGCCTTTCCGACAGCGCGATCAATTTCCAAAAACGCGCCTTTGTTTGTTGCGCAGGATGATGCCTGTAACACGAGTATCAAAATAATTGAAAACTTATTACAGCTTCTTTTACCGTTACTAAAGCAGTTCATTAACATTAGTTTCTGAACAATCGCCTTATTTTACTCTTTTGTCAAGCTGTTGATTGTTTGATATACTGAAAAAGTGAATATAATTTTATTTGAAGAATTTGAACTTGGCAGAAATCTTCCAAGACGCGATGAGAGGACGATTCATCTTTTAAAAGTGCTGCATAAAAAAGAAGGCGATGTTTTTGACGCAGGAATAATCGGAGGAATGCGGGGAACAGGCAAAATAGAAAAAATTAATTTTGACGGATCTGTTTTTGTCAGTATACATGCGGACGAACCTCCTCCTGCGAAAATGTTTTTAAGGGTTTTAGTTGCATTCGCGCGTCCGATACAGCTTAAAAGGATTTTCCGCGACCTCTCTTGTATGGGAGTGCCTGATATTGATTTAATCGGGACCGACCTTGGCGAAAAAAGTTACCGTGATACAAAAATGATTTATGACGGCGGAGCCCGCACAGCTTTCTTGGAAGGCGCAGTTCAGGCGCGTGATACGCTGCTTCCGGTTCTGACTGTATATGAAAATCTTGACAAATGGCTGAATGAACGTCCGTGGGAAAAAAGCGGCAGTAAACGTACTCCGTTTCTTCTTGTTATGGACAATGTACACGCCGAAGGTTCTCTTTTTCATATTTCAATGACAAGCCGCCCTTTTGTGACTGCGATAGGTCCTGAGAGAGGATGGTCGAACAGGGAAAGAGAACTTTTTCAAAAGGCAGGTTTTATGCGTTTATCAATCGGAGACAGACCTTTGCGTACGGAAACAGCCTGCATAGCGGCTGTGACGCTTGTTATGGAGAAAATGGAGGATGTTTCTTTATGAATCAGGATAAAGTTAAAGAAAAACTTCTTGCGATAGAAGATGCGCCTCTTGATTTCTCGCTTATTTATTCCGGGAAAAAAAGTAAAAAGGTAAACGGTCTTTACAAACCGCAAAGCAGAGAAATAATTATTCATAACAGGAATTTTAAACAGGATGAAGCAGGACAGAACCTGCTGCTTTATACGGCAATTCATGAATTCGCCCATCATTTGCATGCGTGTTCTCTTGGCGGTACGTTGACATCCCGCGCGCATAACTCGGAATTTTGGGCGATTTTTCATGCTTTGCTTGAAAAAGCCGAAAAGAAAAAAATATATAAAGATGTGTTTGCTGTCTCTCCTGAACTTTTAAAACTTACCGAAGTTATCCGTACCAAATACCTTGCAAACAACGGCGCTCTTGTAAAAGAAATGGGTAAACATTTATTAAAAGCCCATGATTTATGCACCGGTATCGGAGTGCGTTTTGAAGATTATGTTGACAGAATGCTTCGTATTCCAAGAACAGCCGCAAATATGGCTATGAAAATGTTCGAGTTTGATATCGCTCCTGAAGTAGGCGCGGATAATATGCGTTTTCTTGCGGGGATTCGAGACGGTGATGAGCGCAAAGCTGCCGAGAAAGCCCTTATTAAAGGAAAGAGCCCTGACACTGTTAAAGTTCAGGTTAGAGGCAAGCAAGGGGATGAAGATCCCCTCTTGCAGCTTGAAAAAGAAAAATCACGTCTGGAAAGAACAATCGCTTCCCTTTCAAAAAGACTGGAAGAAGTAAAACAAAAGTTAAAAGAAAAAGGATAAAAATTAACGTAAACGGGCGATTTTTAAAGTGCGGGTTCTTCATTTTTTTTTTCGTTTTTGTTATTATAAAAAAGGTTTATTAAAATGACAAAAGCTGAAAAAAAAGTATATATAGACTACAATGCGACAACCCCGCTGAGACCTGAAGTAAAAGCCGCAATGATACAAGATTTTGAAATTTACGGGAACGCATCCAGTATGCATGCATCAGGCAGGCTTGCCAGAAACAGGGTGGAGCAGGCAAGAAACAAAGTCGGAAGCCTTATTGGCGCGAAAGACGAGACAATAATATTTACATCAGGCGGGTCAGAAGCGAACAATATGGTATTTCATACAATGCGTCTTCTTGCGGAAAAACCTGAAAGTTTAAACCGAAATGAGTTTATTATTTCCGCTATTGAACACCCATGCGTGCTAAAATCTGCGTTAAACCTTAAAAATTACGGGTTCAAGGTAAATATTATTCCTGTTGATGAAGACGGAAAAGTAGATACAGACGAACTTAAAAAAGCGTTAAATGACAAAACTCTTTTTGTATCGGTGATGGCAGCCAACAATGAAATCGGAGTTTTGCAGGAAATAAAAAAAATCGCTTCCCTGGTAAAAGAAGCGGGAGCTTTTATGCACACGGACGCTGTGCAGGCGGCAGGAAAAATGCATATTAATGTTCATGATTGGGGAGTAGACTACCTTACATTGTCAGCTCACAAGATATACGGTCCAAAGGGGGTAGGTGCGCTGTATGCAAAAAAAGGAGCTTTTCTTTTTCCTTTGATACACGGCGGTCACCAAGAAGACGGGCTGAGAGCCGGAACATACAATAACTCGGGTATTTTTGGTTTTGGCACAGCGGCGGAAATGGCAGCAGCCGAATTAAATGATTATATAAAAACAATTTCCTCCATGCGTGACAGACTGCGCCTTGGGATTGAGAAAAATATCCCCAATGTCAGAATAAACGGACATCAAAAAGAAATACTTCCGAATACTCTTAATGTTTCTTTTCCCGGCGCAGAGGGGGAAGCGATTCTCCTTTCCATGGATATGCAGGGAATTGAAGCAAGCACAGGTTCAGCCTGCGCATCAGGAAGCCTTGAACCCTCTCATGTTCTCATGGCGATAGGCTTAAGACCTGAGCTTGCTCACGGTTCAATACGTTTTTCCCTGGGCTGGGGTATTACAGAAGAAGATATTGATTATATAATTAAGATACTTCCGCCGGTTATCGCGCGGTTAAGGGCAATGTCAACATTGTCTTTTTAAGGAGCCGTATGTATTCAGATACAGTAATGGAGCATTTTACAAATCCGCGTAATGCGCTTTTGGAAGATGAAGATACTTTCGCGCCGGATGCAAAAGGTCAGACAGGTAATATAAAATGCGGAGATCAGATGCTTATGCTCCTTAAGATCAAGGATGATGTTATTACCGATGTCCGCTGGAAAACCTACGGATGCGCAAGCGCGATTGCTTCAACCAGTATGCTTTCAGAGACGATTAAGGGAATGAAAATAGAAGAAGCGTACAAAATTCGCCCGGAAGACCTTGTTGCAAAACTTGGAGGGCTTCCAAGTTTTAAAATTCATTGTTCAGTTCTGGGTGATAAAGCTCTCAGGCAGGCCATTGATGATTATCTTGCCAAAACAGGCAGAGCGGGAATGTTAAAAGAAGAGGCTTCCGTTATCTGTCATTGCTTAAACATATCCGACAAGGACATAGAAGCCGCTTTCCATAACGGCGCGCACAACTGGGAACAGCTCCAGATGGCAACAAAAATAGGCACTGTCTGCGGAAGCTGTAAAGAAAAGGCCGAAGATTTACTCCACGGCCTTGATCATATTTACAATTAGAGTCTATATATAATGTGTCCGCATTATAGACTCGGAATGTAGTTCCGCGACTACCATAAAAATTAATAAACCGTCGTTAAATCCACAGGGTTCAGTATCAACGGAGATCCGTTATCGCGCTGTGTCAGAAGATGCCCTTGCTGGATTGAAACGCCTGCTTCAGGATGCACTTTTTCGCTTGATTTAGCCTGCAATACAAGATCAGAATTAAAACGTCCAAGGAAACATTCCTCGGTTTCAAGATCAATTGTTATTGCGTATAAATCCTGACCGTTTACCCATAACAGGCTTCCCGGTTTTATATCATCTTCACCCTGTCTTGCCATTACAAGGTTAATCTGATTTATCTCGATCAGGCGGACAGCGCCGTTGCCGACATTTTCACCGGCTACAGCCAATATTTTTCCGCCTGTAAAGGCAACGGTTCTTACATGAACTGTATCAAGAGGAGAACGCCTGATTTCGCCGCCTGTTTCAGGATTGAAAAGGATTAATCTGCCCATGGACGGGTTATCCCTTTCGATTGTAATTCCAAGAATTCCTTCGATTGTTTCCTGAACAATGGCTGCTTGTTGATCCCTTGCAATCTCTTCGCGCTGCTGCATGGCTTCATCCATTCGCCGCTCTGCAAAATCTTCAAGTCTCTGCGCTTCTTCCAGCCGCTCTTCAATTATTTCTTCTCTTCTATCGAGATCCTGTTCTCTTCTATCTAGATCTTCCTCTGCTATCGCCGCTTCTTCCTGTGTAATTATTCCGGCTTGCTGATCTTCCTGAACCCTTTGTCTTTCCTGCGCGGTTTCCATTCTTTCCTGGGCTACCTGCCTTTCTTCCTGTCTTGCTGTTTCCCTTTCAATCTGAGCCCGCTGTTCCGCCCGTTCCGCCTCACGTTCCATGAGATTTACCATTTCCTGCCGCTGAGGAACCCCCTGATCTTCTTCTTTTCGCAGTTCTTCAATAACCCTTCTGTCGGTAATTACGGATGTATCAATCGCGCTTAAACCGCCGTGCCCCAGCGGGATAAGCATTAATGTTCTTCCGGGCCATTCATCGTAACGGATGGAAAGCCCCGCTCTGTCTCTAACAAGATTATTGATAACAGGAGTTTTATATCGGCTTAAAAAATAGTCCCAGTTGCCGCGATATACAGCATTGTAAACAGTAATATACTCAGCCAGTAAACGCGCGTCGCTTTCGCTGTATTCGTATGCGGCTTGTAAATACCCTTGAATAATTGTCCTTAAGTTTCTGATATGATCTACCCCGGCATCAACGCCAAGACCGAAAATATCGGCGTCCAGTTTGCCGTTTTCGGGAGCGGAAACACTGTGAATTACAAAATAACGGCTTAAAGCGCCGGCTTGATACATATAGGAGTACTGTCTTCTTTCTTCAGCGGACATTCCTGCCAGAACAGGTGCGATACCGCTTTCCCTGTCTGCGACCTGCTGCCCCAATACAAAGCCAAGCTGGCGGATCTGTTCTCTTGTGTCAATTCTGGCATGAGGACCTTCAAAGTTAATAAAAACGACAGGCGGTAAATTTTGCAATTCATCCCTGTCAACCTGGGCATGAATTGTTACAGTTATTCCGGTTAAAATAAAAATGGTAATTAATATCCGTAAAACAAGAAATACATTTTTCGACATTTTCATTGTAAACTCCTAGTGTCATATTATCATAGATTTTATTAAAATGGTATATCAAGTGTTTGGAGCACGGCTTTGTGTTTTCTTTAAAAACTTAAGTTAGTTAAAAAAAAAGTTTGACTTTTTTGGTTTAATGTATTACAATCTGTAATATGAATGCAAATTACATAATTAAAACAAACTCAGCCGAGCAGATCACAACTGCAAGACTTCCTGTGGATACAAGGAACAGACTTGTAGCTCTCGCCAGAGCAAAAAACAAAACAAAATCGGAAATCATCATTGAAGCACTGGAGACGTATTACAAACAGGAAGAAAACGAGCTTGATTCCTATACCTTGGGTTTGCCTTATTTCGGCAGGTATGGTTCCAAAACGGGCGATCTTTCAACATCCTATAAACAACGAATAAAAGAGAAATTGCGTGCAAGACAGAATTCTTATTGACGCAGGTCCTTTTATTGCTCTTTTTGACGCTGATGATAATCATCATCAAAAAGTCAGGGGTTTTATGAAAGAGCGTCAGTTCAGGTTTATAAGTACCATCGCGGTTTTTACCGAAGTATCTCATATGCTGGATTTCAGCGTTAAAGCCCAGCAGGATTTTTATGACTGGGTGATGTATAAAGGGGTTATTATCTCTGAAATAAATCAGCATGATATGCTCCGTCTTATCGATTTAACTAAAAAATATTCCGATTTACCGATGGATTTTGCTGATGCCACTTTGGTTATCACAGCCGAGAAAACAGATATAAGGGAAATCATCAGTCTTGACAAAGATTTTGATGTATACCGTTTAGCCGGTAGAGAAAAAATCCGCAATATTTACAATGTGAAGTGAAAAAATCACTTAAGCGAAGAAAGTTCCCTGCTTGCAAGGCGTCTGACTGTTGACGGCTTAGAGCTTTCTGTAAGCAGGTTTAATATTTTAATTCCGGTCTCACTTAAAGGAGGACCTGAGAAACGGCATAGAGCGCCTGTAGCGGAAGCAATCGCGCCTAAAACCTGCTCATCCCTCATTTGGCTTTGCGTCAATGTGTACAGAAAAGTTTGAATTGCGATGCCGTCAGGATCTACCCCAATAAACCCGATAGCTGTTGCCGCTGCCGCTTTTACAATAGGTTCTGTTTCTTTACGGAAAATGCTGACAAGCAGCGGGATTGTTTCCCGTGAGCCGATCTGTCCCAAAAGACGGAGAGCTTTTATCCTGATCTGTATATCTTCATGATTGGCGGAAATTGCAAGTAACAAACTTTTCCATGAACATTCATTTACTCCAACTCTTCCCGAGATAACAGCTGTATTTATTTGTTCAAGCCTGTTCCGTATCTCAAAATCCAAAAGCGGAATTTCCTGAATAACTGACGGAAAAGAGATGCCTACCTTGTAAGAACCGTCAGGAACAGGTCCGTAAATGCTGTTCCTGGACTGAAGTACGCGGTTTTCAACTTTAAACGCAGAAAGAATCCAGTCTTTTCCTCCTGAATAAAGTATTCCGTCATCTCCCAGAGCCGGAATGGCGGCTGTATTATGAAGATACATATACCATATTCTTCTGCCGTCATGTGAAAAACCGGAAACGCCGTTTCTGCTTAAAATGAAAATGCCTCTTTCGTCAAAAATCAGCTCCGCTTCCTGTTCTGCCGCTCCTCCTTGTCTTATTATTTCTCCGATGTGGCTGCTTGTGTTCCATAAAATTCTTTTTTCATTTAAACAAACAAGCACTACGCTGCCGTTGCTTAAAATTGCCGCTGTATTGTTTTCCCTGTTTGCTGCAGCAAGCGGAGGTGAAGGAAGTCTTGGCAATAAAGAAACATTAATGTTTCCCTGAGCTGTCGTGTACCATTCCTGAGCGTCTCCAAGAAATCCCATGGTTCCGTCTCTGTACAATACAAGAATTTTCAGCTCCTGTTGATCTTCCGCGGAGAGCAAAACAGCAGGAGCAGCGGGGAGCGCCCATACATAGGCATTGCCAAAATGGTCTATACGGTAAACTTCATTATTTTCAAGCGCAAAAATTATACTGCCGCCGCGATCCAATTTTGGAGGAATGGAAAAGGAAGAATTAAATGATCTTGTCCACAAAAGATTTCCTGAAGCTGTATAGCAAAAAATATTTTTATCCGCAGGTATAAATAATCTGCCGTCCCAGCCTGTGACTACCTTCGCGCTGAGAGGACTGCCGATATTGCGCCGCCACAGCTCCCGCCCTGAACGGTTAACCGCTATCATTGTACCGTTTGTCCGCGATAAATATGAAGTCCCTTCCCGTGATCGCGTAACGAAAGGACTGATTCTTCCTCTTGCCGAATAGCTCCACATCGGCGTTCCTGAAATTGAATAAGCCTTGATGCTTCCGCTGTCAAGAGCGACAACCGCAGACTGCGCCTGTACATCAGGCAGTGAAAGTACTTCTCCTCCGAGAGCCTGCCGCCATAAAGGTTCGATTGTCATTAAACCCTGTTCGCGATCTGTAGTTTGAGAGAAAACAGGAACTGCCGTCAATAATAAAAAAATACATTTATTCAGGAATGAATGCATTAATTAAAGTATATATTACTTTTATGATACAATACAGGTTATGGCTGTTGGTGATGTTTGCAGGCTGCGTTTACAGAGCATTGTTCAAGGCGGAGATGCGTTAGCGCGTTTTGAAGGGAAACCTTTTTTTATAAAGGGAGGCGCGCCCAGCGATACCGCTCTGTGCCGTATAACAGAAGATCGAAAAAACTGGGTAAGAGCTGAACTGCTTGAAATTGTCGAATATTCCCCTGCGAGAGAAAGCAGCGCCCAAAACGAATCTTTATGCGCTTTTTATTCTTTATGCGGCGGGTGTAATCTGGCGCATATTAATTATGAATCACAACTGGTAGCGAAAACCGCTATTTTAAAAGAATTAATTTTAAGAGCAGCCGGAATTCCAGCACCGGAACCTTTAATATTCCGTTCTCCTCCTCAAGGATACCGGAACAGAATGCAATTTCACTGTTTCAGACAGAATATGAAGTCAGACAGTAAACTAAAATTCGGGCTTATGGAGCAAAAAAGCGGAAAAATCGCAGCAATTACCGATTGCCCTGTCGCGGAAAAAGGAATTAGGCTGATGCTTAAACAGGGAGGTAATATTCCTCTGCCGCCTGAAAAAGACAGGTTTAATGTTTTCAGCAAAGACGGACTTTTCTTAAATGAAGGCGGTATACAGCGGGGAAAAATCAGACTTCTTGAAAAGGATATTATTCTTGACGCAGGTCTTTTTTTCCAAAGCAATTGTTTTATGTTGGAAGCGCTTATTCAGGAATTACGCAAAATTGCCATGACAGCAGATCGGGATCTGCCTGCGGCGGATTTGTACAGCGGAGTCGGAACATTTGCGTTTTTTTTGAGTGAGTTGTTTCCGAAAATAATCCTTGCAGAGGAAAACAAAACAGCAGTAAGTATTGCCCGAGAAAATTTAAAGGGGAAAAATGCTGATTTTTTCGCTCTTCGCGATTCCCAGTGGCAGAATTCCTTCCTGCAGCGGAAAAGCATTTTCGGTTTTGCCGTTGTGGATCCGCCGAGAACAGGTCTTTCTGCGAAACTGGCAGCAGCTTTGTCTCAGGAAGGACCGCCTGTTTTGGTATATATTTCCTGCGATCCTGCGTCCCTCGCGCGGGACTCAAAAATACTTGTAACAGGCGGGTACAAGTTAATTAAATTAAATCTTTTCGATTTTTATCCTCAAACCGCTCATATTGAAAGTCTCGCCGTTTTTGAAAAAAAACGCCATGGTTTTTAATGTTTATACTATTGCTGGAAATTCGCATAAACGCTACAATAACATCATGGTTCAGAATGAAACGTATTTTGAAAGCCATGACGGTACCAAATTGTTTTTGTATCAATGGAGACCGTCAAATGAGCCGAAAGCCGTTTTGCATATAATACATGGTATGGCGGAGCATGCTTATCGTTATCTGCGGCTTGCGGAAAAATTAACCGGCTCAGATATTGAAGTCTGGGCAGCCGATCAAAGAGGTCATGGAAATACCGCTAAAAATATTAATAAACCGGGAAAGGGAGGACGTTTGGGGCATTGTGCGGACGGTAAAGCATTCTCTCTTGTCATACGTGATGTTCATGAACTGAATAAGGAAATCAGAAAAAAAACAAATGCTCCAATTTTTTTACTCGGACATTCATGGGGTTCATTAATCGCGCAGCACTATATTGAAGAATATTCTGATGATTTAATTATTAACGGCTGCATTTTATCAGGGACAAAAGGTCCCGGCGATATCAGGATAAAGACAGGGCTTCCGGCTCTTGTTTTACTTGCCGCTCTTCGCGGACAGCGCAATGGCGCTAGGATTACAAGGGCAATGGGAGACGGACAGTATATAAAGCCGTTTTTGCCGAAAAGAACTCAATTTGACTGGCTTTCACGCGATGAAGATGAAGTTGATAAATATATAGCAGATCCCCTGTGCGGCTTTTTATGTTCATGCGGTTTTTACCGTGAAATTACAAGAATACTGAATAAAATTCACCGCGCTGAAAACATGGCAAAGATAAAACGCACTCTGCCGTTGTATGTCTTTTCCGGGAGCGCCGATCCTGTAGGAAATATGGGCGCAGGCACAACTTCTCTTGTTAACGAATACCGGAATCTGGGAATAAACGATCTTGAGTTTGTGCTTTATCCCGGCGCAAGACATGAAACATTAAACGAAACAAACCGTGAAGAAGTAATTGACAGTCTTCTTGCATGGATTAACAAACACTGTGAATGAGATATAGATATTCAGCCGGAAAAAACGGCAAATTAATAAAAAAAGCTGTGATCTATACCTGTGAAGAACACGGTATTAATTTCTCAGATGTAGACGCAGAAGCTGTAAGCATTATAAGGAAATTAAAACATTCAGGTTTTGACGCCTACATTGTAGGCGGCGCTGTCCGTGATTTAATTTTGGGGAAGAAACCGAAAGATTTTGATATAGTAAGCAATGCAAGCCCTGCAAAAATAAAAAAAATATTCCGCAACTCAAGAATTATCGGGCGGCGTTTCCGTCTTGTGCATATTTTTTTCGGAGAAAGAATTTTCGAAGTATCAACTTTTCGCTCGCTGAAGGAAGGAAATACCGGCAATATTTTCGGCACAATGGACGAAGATGTATTCCGCCGCGATTTTACAATGAATGCTCTGTATTATGATCCCGAGCAGCAGATTGTAGTGGATTATATAGACGGAATCAAAGATATAAGAAAAAGACAGGTAAAGCCGGTTATCTCGCTTTCTAAAATTTTTAAAGATGATCCTGTCCGCATGATTAGAGCGGTTAAATACGCGGCAGCTACAGGTTTTTCTCTTCCTTTGGGATTAAAGCTTAAAATCGCAAGTCAATCCGGTTTGATTGAATCTGTCTCGCCGTCCCGCCTTACGGAAGAAATATCCAAAATAATTCATTCCAACAGAGCGGCATCAATTGTTGATTTATTGGATAAAATGGGACTTTACAATTACCTCCAGCCGCAGGCTGCGAAAATGATGCGTTCGGATGCGGCTTTCAGAAAACGCTATTTAAAAACCATGAATGCGCTGAACGGGGTAGAGAAGTACCGCGGACAGGCTTTAGGTTCGCTGTTTTTTGATTACCTTGATACAGTTTCAGAATGGAAACCGGGACCTATTGAAAATTACAAGGAAATATTCAATACCGCGCGCGCATTTGTTCTTCCGATGAATCCTCCCAGATTTGAACTGGGAAGCGCGTTAAGAAAATTTCTCTCCGCCCGTGGAATTACAATTAAAAAGCCTCATGTAGAAAGACCAAAACCGGCGCAGGAAACAGGGGATGCAGGCGCCGTTATAAAAAGAAAAAAACGAAAGAAGCGAAAAGAAACCGTTACTGATTAACGGGAATACTGTAACAGCCGTATTATTCGGATATTTTATCGATAATTATATTTACTTCTTCGATTAAAATGCCTGTATAACGCTCAATATTCTCGATAATGTATTGCTGTAATTCGTGAATATTCCCTCCAAGCTGGATACCGTAAGGGACATCAATAGTGATTACAAGACGGTATCCCATTTTGTCATCTTTAACAAGAATTTTTTTAATTTTGATGTTTTTGTTATATTCATCAACGCAAAGGATAACAAGCTGGCTTAACGCGGCTTCTGTAATTATTACCTTGCCGCGTTTTGAATACTCAGGTCTTACGACAGATTTTTCATGGAGAGTAGGCACAGGTCCTATCCCGGGAGGAGCCAGTTTTCGCTTGAAAATTCTTATCGCATCATAAAAAATATTTGGATAATTTCTTTTTATTTCTATTGAAGGAACCGGAATTACGTGCTTTCCCTCTATGCGTCTGGTTCTGATTGCGGTGTCTATTTCTTCCTGTGTTGCGATATCGTCAATTTTAATAATTTTCTGCGGAGGCGGAAGCTGCAGGCGGCTCGCGATCTTAAAAACCATTTTTTCGGAAGTGCCAAGCAGCAGAATATGTTTAAATTTTTCGCTTTGAAGCCTGCGGGCTACTTCGTCTCTGTGCGATTTTTCATCAAACAGGGCTACTTTAACCGCTGCAAGAAAACTGTTTTCTTTTTTTGCGGAATGCCCCGCTAAAATACGGTTTTCCTTAATCAGCAGACCATCGTCTATAATTAAGTCAATACCGTATTTTTGCGCTACCAGTTTTGCGTGAAAACTTTTACCTGTACCGCTTTCACCGACAAGAGCGTATACTTTTTTCCGTTTAAGAAAAAAAAGAAAATCCTGGAACATTGCTCCTTAAATTAACTGCCGTAAGATCTGAGATCAGCCAATAACTGTCTGGCTCTTTCCTGAACCGGTCTTATATAGTGTCCTTCAGATATACGGGCGAGAAGTTCGATGGCTTCGCGTGAGTGAAGTCCGTTGTTTTTTTTGGCGATTTTCTCAAACGCGTCAATGGTTGCAATTGCCATTAAGTTATCGGGATTTAAATTATCAAAGCGGGAAACAACGGAAACTATAATTTTGACAGTTTCATTGTTGTCGTTGGTGCCAATATCGCCGAGGGAAGTAATGGCTTCCTGAAGCACCATAGGTTCATTTTCAAAAAGGCAGATATCAAGCAGGGTTCTTCTGGCTTCTTCAGTGCCTATCATTCCCAGAAATTTTGCCGACTCTCTTCTGACATCCGGAAAATTGTTAACAACCCTTCCGCTTTCCATCGCTACGCTTCTTCTGCCTTCTCTGGACAGGTAGTCAAGCGTCTGCCTGATATCGTCGCTTTTGTTTCCGCGTTCAATCGCGTCTCCTATGAAACCAAGAGCTACAAATTTCTGTTCTCTTGAACTTGCTCTTGCGGTTTCCCTTATGATCATGATCTCAATTGAATGCTGCAAATAGGATTCTTCAACAGTCATCTCACTTTGGGCGGCAACAGCCGATACGGTAATAACAGCAGTTATCATCAGAATGGAAAAGCGTTTAAATGTAAACATAAAATTTCTCCTTAATTAATTATTTTCCATGAATTACCGATCTTTTCTAGATCATACAAACGCAGCCGCTGTTCTTCACCTTCTCTGGTTGTATTGACAGAAAAAACTTTAACTCTGTATCTTTCGACAAATTCAATATCATCAGCTCGGCTGTTTGCCCTTGAAGGCACGACAACATGGGTGAAATAATCCTGAGCGTTTCTTAGTACAATTCTTCTGGTTGTCATGGCAGGCTGTTCGGATATCTGCTTTAGATTTTCCTGTGAGGATATTTCCTGAAAATAAGAATCAGATAACGCCGCTCTCCATGCGTTATAGTTCCTGTTGCTGATAACCCTGTTAAGCTCCTCAATAAAAACCTTTACTTCTGTCAAGGTTGAATTATACTGCTGGCGGCTTACAAGACTGGGATTAAAAGGTTCCTCTTCAACTTGCGGAGGCTGGGGGGTTGGTTCAATTCTTGCAGTTTGAACAGGTTCCTGCACTATAGGAGTCTGCTCCGGCTCCCTTACTGTAGGAGTTTCGTGACTTGGACTTGAACCGCAGGAAATTGCTGTTATTACCGCAGTTATCCCAAGAAAGACAAAGAATTTGATTCCCATAATAATACAATATGTCATTTTTTTTTATTTGTCAAATACAGCGTCCGCAAAGTTGATCATTCCTGATATTTTCGGTATTATTGGACATAATGAAAGCCGCTTTTCCGGGTTCTTTTGATCCTCCTACATCAGGACATCTCAATATTATTGAACGCGCAGCCTCCATTTTTGAGGAGCTTATAATTGTTGTAGCTGAGAACAGACAGAAAAAGTATCTTTTTACGGCAGAAGAACGGGCTTCCATGATCCGGGAACTTGTTACTAAATATAAAAATGTATCTGTAGCTGTATGCGATTACCTGATTGTGGATTTTTTAAGGAAAAAGGAAATTAAATTACTTGTCAGGGGAGTCCGCGGTCTTGAGGATTTTTCTTATGAATTTGAGATTTCGATGATGAACAGAACCCTCGACCCGGGAATAGAAACAATTTTTTTGACAACTGACCCTGAATATTTTGTTATCCGTTCTTCATCGATTAAGGAGCTTGCTTCTTTTAACGGAGACCTGCATGGCATGGTGCCTCCGCTGGTTGTCAAAGCATTAAAAGAAAAGTATAGTTAATTTGTAAGCGCCATAAAAAAGGGCGCAGGTTTATAGTTTAATTTGACAAAATTCAACATAATGTCTTGACAAAAAAATGGGTTTTTGTTAATATTTTGTGTTAGTGAGCTTTTTCAAAACTAGGGTTAGTTAAAAAAAAAGCTTTGGAGAAATTGATTTAAAAGCCAAATTTTCCAAAAAACAAGAGAGGTTTTTAGAATGGCAGTACCAAGAGGGAAAACATCAAAAGCAAGGACAAGCCGTCGGCAGTCCATCAACATGAAACTTACCGTACCCACAATGATAAATTGCAGTACCTGCGGCAATAAAGTCCTTTTACACAGGGTTTGTCCGAAATGCGGCTTTTATCGCGGTAAACAGGTAATTGTTCCTGATTCAAAAGTCTAATCAAGGGGAAAAAAATGGACGAATTGTTTGAAAAAATGAAAAAACTCATTGCTGAAAAACTGGATGTCGATGAGGGAAAAATTATAATGGAAGCATCATTCCGTCAGGATCTCGGCGCTGACAGTCTTGATACTTACGAATTGGTTTATGCAATAGAAGAACAAATGGGCATTAATATACCGGATGAAAAAGCCAATGAATTTGAAACCGTAAAGGACGCATACGAATTTATTAAATCTCAGCAAAAGTAAAAATACCTTAAGCGTTGAAAGGAAAAGTAAACTGGCGGCTTTTCAAAAAGCTGCCGGTCTTAAATTTAAGGATATAAATCTATTAAATCTTTCTTTCATGCACCGTTCTATTTCCAACGAAACCTCACAACGAAACGGCAGTAAGACGAACAATGAACGTCTTGAATTTTTGGGCGATTCCATTTTAGGCGCTGTCTGCGCAACTCTTCTTTTCCAAAAATATTCCGAGAAAAACGAAGGCGAGCTTGCCAAAATAAAAGCGGTTGTAGTTTCCGAGGATATTCTTTCTGTTATCGCTCTGAACCTGGAAATAGACAAAATGCTTTTATTGGGAAAGGGGGAGGAACTATCAGGTGGAAGAACCAAAAAGGCAATTCTTGCGGATGCCATGGAAGCGCTTATAGGCGCCCTTTATATTGATTCAGGATATAAAACCGTTTTCGATTTTGTCAGCCGGTGTATTACCCTTGAGATAAATAAAGTAACAGGAGATAATTACCACAAGGATTACAAGTCGCTTTTGCAGGAACACTGCCAAAGACAATACCATTGCTACCCAGAATACCGCATGATAAAAAAAACAGGACCTGAGCATGATCGCACTTTCTGGATGGATGTAAAGATAGGCGAAAATGTTTACGGAACAGGAACAGGCCGCAACAAAAAGAGCGCAGAGCAGAACGCGGCAAAGGCGGCATGGGAAACTATCAGTAATTGTAATGTCCTTTAAAATGCAAATGACGCAGTGTTTGTTTACTTAATTTGTTATTTTTGCAACCAATTTTACAAGACACTGGAGGTATTAATGCCAGAAACAGTGCAATCTACAAATGATGCGGTAATTCTTGTTGTATTAATTTGGATTTGTACAATGTTAATCTCCGACAAAATTGCACATAACGTATCAGAGATTATTTTCAAGGCGATTGAAGGAAATATAAATCAATTTGTTGAAAATAGAATTAATTCAAATTCTTGAGCCCATCGGGCGGATACAAGGCGGATTGATTTTTGTTATTCATATTAAACTCTTTGCGTATTTTTTTGCGTCTGTATCCGCCTGAAGTACAGCTTCAAGGCATAAGCTGCCGCAAGTCCAGTCTTTTTGTAAAACATTTTCTGTTAATTTTGGGATGTCGGTAAATCCAATCTTTTTGTCAAGAAATGCGGCGGCTGCAATTTCATTTGCGGCGTTGTAGGCGCACGGGTAAAGATCTTTAAGCCTTGCAGCCTCCCTTGCATACTTTATCATTGGAAATTTTTCATTGTCGCATTTTTTAAAATCAAGAGTAAGAGAATCAAAGTATAAAGGGTCAAGTTTTAAAGGCGGCGTATCCGGCCAGAAGAGCGCGTCCTGTATCGGGTGGCGCATATCCGGTTTTGAAAGCTGGGCGTAAATTACGCCGTTACGTAGGCGGATCATGGAATGTACAATGCTTTGCGGATGAATAACCACCTTTATTTTTTCTTCAGGCATATTAAAAAGCGCGCAAGCTTCGATTATTTCAAGACCTTTGTTTGCCATGGAAGCCGAATCTACCGTGATTTTAGGTCCCATGTTCCATGTAGGGTGGCAGAGCGCGTCTTCAACAGACGCTTTCTCCATCTCCCGCAAAGAATAATCCCTAAAAGGACCTCCTGATGCTGTAAGTATTATTTCGTTTATAACTTTTGTTTTTTCATATCCTTCAATCAGGTGAAAAATCGCCGAGTGTTCGGAATCAACAGGAATAATTTTTACATTTTTTTCTTTGGCAAGATCAAGAACCAGCTTTCCTGCCATTACGACGGTTTCCTTGTTTGCAAGAGCAAGGTTTGATCCTGATTTTATCGCCGCGATGGACGGCTCAAGACCTGCGCTGCCTGAAATGCCGTTTATGGTTATTTGAGGTTCTGCGCTGCCGATAGCTTTAATGAGTTTTTCCCTGCCGCCTTCTTCTCCTGACAATACGCAGATTGCAGAGGACCAATTGCTTTTCAATTTTTCAAGTTCGCATTCTCTTGAATGGGCGCTAAGGAGAACTATGTCAAAAATATCTTTGTGTTTTGAAATAACATCAAGCGAGCTTTTTCCGATGGAACCTGTCGCTCCAAGAAGAGCTACGCGTTTTTTCTTCATACGCTGAAGAAAAAAACATTATAGATAAAGTAGAAAACAGGAGCAGCGATAGCTATAGAATCGATTGAGTCAAGAATTCCGCCTCTTCCCAGTATCATATTTCCTGAATCTTTTAAATCGCTGCATCTTTTTATTGCGGATTCTGACAAGTCGCCGAGCGTTGCCAAAGCGCTTGTATTAATCCCCAGTATAACAGCTTTTATTAATAAATCCGGAGAGAATTGCAGTCTTCCAAAGAAAGAAGGAAAAAAATAAGCTGCAGCCGAAGCGATTACTACAGAACCGAATAATCCGCCTAAAAAGCCAGCCAAACTTTTATTGGGACTTACAGCAATAATGCCCTTGTTGTTTTTTCCGAACAGTGATCCTGTAAGCCATGCGGCGGAATCATTAATGAACGTTATCAGCAAAAATAAAAAGACAGCTCCTGTTATACCCCAAATATTCATTTTAACTATCCAAAGTAAAAAGACGCCAGGATATATTGTCACAAGAATACACCCCGCAAGGCGGTATATAATATTTTCAATGTTTTCACTGCGGGTAAATACAAGCGATATTATTGCCCATAACGCGCCTGCCATAAGCATAACGGGAATTATCTCCCCGGGAAAATTAAAGCTGATTGTTAATGTAACTGCAAGAGGAGCAAGCGATCCCAATACGAATGCTTCTGGTTTTGAGACACGTATTTGTTTTTTGCCGAGCATGGATGAAAATTCAACGGCTCCCAATGCGGAAAAAATAATCACGGCGATATTAAGCGGAAGATGTCTGTAAAACGGCAGAAAAAATATTAAAGCGAAAACAGCCGGGATTCCAAGAAAAAAAATAATTAACCGCTCTATCAGTTTTCTCATTTTCCCTCCGTTACATCACCGATGTTTACACCGCCGATGCTTGCACCGCCGATGCCGCCGAAACGCCTTTTTCGTTTTTTGAATTCATTAACGGCAGTTTCAAGGTCTTCCCTGTCCCAGTCCGGCCATAATTTTTGCGATACATAATATTCAGAGTAAGCTCCCTCCCAAAGAAGGAAATTACTTGTCCTGAATTCTCCGGCGCTGCGAATTATTAAATCAGGATCAGGAATATCAGGATTATCTAGATATGCTTTAATATCGTTTTCTGTTATGTCAATTTTAGGGTTTTCCTGCGAATTAATATATTTTTTCATTGCGCGTATTATTTCGTCTCTGCCGCCGTAATTAATCGCAAGAACTACCTGCATTCCGTCAAAATGGGATGTCTCGTCAATTGTTTCAGTGATTTCTTTTTGAATGTCGGAAGGCAGTCCGTTCATGTCCCCCGTATAACGGACGCGAATGCGGTTTCTTTTACTGAAATCAAATTCGGATTTAAGGTACTGTTTTACAAGACCCATTATAAAGCTAACTTCGTCAGAGGCGCGTTTCCAATTTTCCGTAGAAAACGCGTAAAGGGTTAAAAACTTGACGCCTAAATCACTTGCCGCTTTTGTAATTCGTTTTGCGGCTTTTAACCCTTCAAGATGTCCCTGCGTTCTGACAAGACCTCTGGATTGAGCCCAGCGGCCGTTTCCGTCCATAATGATGCCGATATGAACCGGTAAAGCGCTCTCCATCAGACTTCCATTATTTCCTTTTCTTTTTCTTCCAGAATCTGATTTACCTGATTTATATAGCTGTCTGTAAGTTTTTGAAGTTCCGCAGTTCCCTTGGTTTCGTTATCCTCGGTAATTTTTGAGTCTTTTAAAAGTTTTTTGAGTTCTTCGTTGCCGTCTCTGCGTATGTTACGGATTGCGACTCTGGATTGTTCAGCATGATTCTTTGCAAGCTTGACAAGTTCTTTTCGCCGTTCTTCCGTAAGCGGCGGAATTGAAATACGGATTACCTTGCCGTCGTTTGACGGATTAAGCGATAGTTCCGAAGATCGAATCGCTTTTTCAATTTCACCTATAAGACCCTTATCCCACGGCTGAATAACGATAAGACGCGCTTCGGGGACGGAAATATTCGCTACCTGATTTAAAGGCGATTTTTCTCCGTAACAATCTACGCGTATTCTGTCAAACAGCGTTGCTGACGCGCGCCCTGTTCTGATGGCGGCAAATCCTTCTTTCAGATTTACCGCCGTCTTTTTCATCCGTTCCTCGTTGGAAGATATAACATCTTGCATTTATAACCTCTATAAACTTTAAATTACTCTGCCGCGCCGACTCTGTAATAAATATAGCCGTTAATCGCAAGTTTCGCGCCGACTTTTTTTCCGCATTCTTCAATAGCCTTGGCTACTGTTATTTTCTCATCTTTTACGTATCCCTGTTCAAGCAGGCAAATTTCTGAAAGATATTTGTTAACTTTGCCCTGAAGGATACCTGTTAGTACATTTTCAGGTTTTCCTTTAAGTTTTTCATCCTGCGCCATTTGGCTGCGGAAAATATCTTCTTCATCTTTTAGCCATGTTTGGTCAATCTTGCTGCGATCAATTGCCGTTGGGTTGAAAGCCGCAATATGCAGCGCCAGAGAAAAGATAAAGGATTTGACATCTTCATTTTTGAAAATTTCCGGCTTATCAGATTCGCATTTTACAACTACGCCGATGTTGCCGTCTCCGTGAATATACTGCGTAAGGTATTCATTGGGGGAAGCTTTAACAAGACAAAGCCTTTTTAAACCCATGTTTTCCCTTATTTTTGTAGCAAGTTCAGTTATCATTCCGTTCAGCTCATCATTGGGTTCGGTTATGCCGTTCGACAGAGCCTTGTCAGCTATTATGCCGCCAAGAGCGATGAAATCCGGGTTTCTAGCGACAAAGTCAGTTTCGGCGTTAAGTTCGACTACCACAGCCGAAGATCCGTCGTCTTTTATTTTAACAAATACTTTTCCCTGATTGGTTGCCCGCCCGACTCTTTTTTCCAGAGCGGCAAGTCCTTTTTCCTTTAGAATTTTTTCCGCTTTTGCGAAATCGCCGTCTGTAGAAACAAGGGCGTTTTTACATTCCATCATTCCGGCTCCGGTTTTTTCCCGCAGTTTTTTTACATCGGATGCGCTTATGTCAGCCATTTTAATCTCCTTAAAAATTTATCGCAGCTTTTTTAACTGTCGAACATGGAACATCAAACTTCGAAATCTTTACTTCCAGTTCATTAGTTCTCAGGTTCTCGTTTTTAAAGCTCACTCGTCATTATAGACTTTATCAACATCTACACGAATCTGGGCGTTATCGTCATCAAAGTCATCGACCTCTTCATCCGCCTTTGCGGCTCTGTAAGCCTCTTCTGTTGTATATTTTTCGATATCGATTTCTCTGTCTTCTTCTTTAATGGATGCGTCGGATTCCATATCCTCATCTTCATCGCCGAGTGTTTCTATGATTTTAAGACCGACTTCGTTATCGGCTTCAATAACGGCGTTTGCAATTATTTGGGTAAAGAGGGTAATCGCTCTTATTGCATCATCGTTGCCGGGGATGGGATAATCAATGCCTTCCGGGTTACAGTTTGTGTCAACGACTGCTACGATTGGGATACCCTGACGCTGCGCTTCAGCGACGGCTATCGCTTCTTTGCGCGTATCAATGATAAACAGAATGCCTGGAAGATCTTTCATTTCCTTGATGCCGCCTAAGTTTTTCTGAAGTTTTATGCGTTCCTTGCCAAGCCCTGAGATTTCTTTTTTGGTGAGGTTTTCGAAAGTTCCGTCAACTTCCATCTTTTCCAGTTTTTTTAAGCGAAGAAGCGATTTTTTAATTGTTACGAAATTGGTGAGCATTCCTCCAAGCCAGCGGTTGTTTACAAAGAACATACCGCATCTTTCGGCTTCTTTCTGGACAGCCTGCTGCGCCTGTTTTTTTGTCCCTACAAAAAGGACTGTTTTTCCTGCCGCCACGGTTTTTCTCACCGCTTCGTAGGCGTCCTTTATTGATTGAATTGTTTTTTGCAGATCGATGATGTGAATGCCGTTGCGTTCGGCAAAGATGTACTTTTTCATCTTCGGATCCCAGCGTTTTACCTGATGCCCGAAATGCACTCCCGATTCCAGGAGATTTTTCATTGTTACTACAGCCAAAGTTTCCTCCTAACATTGACCAGCGCCTAATATACCACTCAACAGTTATATTACTGAGAATGAAACCTGGGCGCCGGTCACCCTTCATTATATCTCATCTGACCGCTTAAATTGATATATGCAAATTAAGAAGTCAGACGGAAATTCGCCTACCTGCGGGCTCAAGCTCCGTATGGGTAGCCGTTATCTCTCAGCATGGCATAAAATTCATGCAATGGCAAGCCAGCTACCGTGCTTGGAGAACCGTTTATTTCGGTTATTAAGCAGGCGGCAAGTCCTTGTATTCTGTAAGCTCCTGCCGCTCCCTGCCATTCATTTGTACTAAGGTACCATTCAATTTCTTCATTTGTAAGCGAAGCGAATGTCACTGTACAGCTTGCGCTGCGGCAGTCAATTTTTTTTTCATTGCCGTTATAAAGCGCTAAAGATGTAAATACCTTGTGCTGTTCTCCTGACAGTTTTTTTAACATCAGGGATGCTTCTTCGCGATCCGCAGGTTTGCCGAAAATTTTATTTTCTGCGGCGATTACTGTATCTGCGCCGCATATCCATTTAGGCAGGCGGGATTTCATCACATCAATTACTTTCTCTACTTTTTTTATTGCAAGTCCACGGGTGAGGTTTAAAGGATCTGTTTGATTTAACGGATTTTCGTCGATCAACGCCGGCAGAATACTGAACGGCAGCCCCAGCATTTTAAAGTACTCTTGGCGTCTTGGCGAGCCGGAAGCAAGAATAATTGGTTCCATGAGGGATTATAATGCGAATTTCGCGGATTTAACAATTGGGCTTGGTTCTTCTGGAAAAAAATTATCCTTTTTATTTTTACAAAGCATGGTATTCAAAACACGGCATCAGCTGGAGTTTATGAAGATTCATTTTATGAAGTCTGTCGATTTTTTCTTTGACAGATGCGTCTTCGCAAGAACCTTCCCTTATATATTTATCTAATACATCATAGGAAAAGCCGAGGTTCTCTTCGTCGGTTAAGCCGGAAAGTCCGTCTTCCGGCGTTTTTTCGATAAACTTGCGCGGAAGGTTAAGAGCCTCTCCTATGGCTTTCACCTCTGTGACTGTCAGACGCGAAAGCGGGCTGAAGTCCCCTGCGGCGTCTCCGTATTTGGTTGAATAGCCGACCCAGTCTTCGCTTAAGTTGCAGGTATTGGCTACCCTGCCGTTTTCAGCGGCGGAAACGGCGTAAAGAACAGTCATTCTGATTCTCGCAGGAATGTTAATGACAGCCTGTCTGTTAAGTGAAAGACCGCCGCCTTTTAAAACAGATAAAACATCATCAACGCTGTTTTTTATATTAAAAGTGTAATGTTTAATTCCAAGGAGGGAGACAAGTTCTTCCGAATAGTTTATATCATGCTGATCGCCCATAGGCATTAATACGCCTGTTACCCTTTGAGAGCCAAGCGCCTGCGCGCAAAGAGCTGCTGTTACGGAGCTGTCTTTTCCGCCGCTTATTCCTGCAACCGCGCGGCAATCATGACCGTTTTTTTCAAAGTAACCGCGTATCCATTCAATTAAATCGTTTTTTGTTTTTTCAGCATTAAACATCATTCTTTTCCTGTATTTACCATAAAAGGAATAACAGGCAGTCCCTCGCTGTTGAATAACTGCCTGTCGCGCGGATTTGCAGCCCATGCGTATAGGATTTTCTGAGGATTTTTGACAGATGAAATATCTATCGAAATAACATTTTTCCCTTCAATTTCTGCAGGCAGTCTTGTCTGACCTTCGCTTCCTTTTACGCTTACATAGGCTTTTTTTTCTTCTGTATCCTGCGGGGATTCTGAAGCGCAAAGAGATGAAACAGGAGCAATTACAGTAAGCCCTTCTCCGCAGTTGTTAAAATATAAAAATATTTTTTTGCAATTCGCTCCGTTTTCTTTTATTTCTGTTTTTTGCAGAACCGGTCCCGGAGATGTGTTATTTGCATTAAAAAGTAATTTTTCCGCCGCCAGAAACAGGCGGATGCCGATGTCTTTTTTATTGACAGGGTGCAGATCATTCCATTCGCCGAGTTCAAGAGCTACAGCCATCCCTGAAGAAGGAAGTGAAAGAGCTGCCATCTGGGAATCCCTTACAATCGCCCATGCGTCATTTTCATTATTTTCCTCAGGCGGTCCGAAAATCGGAAGCTGGACAAAGAGGAACGGAAGGTTTCTGTTGTTATTTTTTTCCCGCCAGTCCTGTATCATCTTCCTGAATAGTTCCGAGTATTCATGAGGTTTAGAGGTGTTTGATTCACCCTGATACCAGATTACGCCTTTTATCGGATATTTTAAAAGAGGAGCGATCATCGCGTTGTAATTACCCATTGGCTGCCATTGAAAGAAAAATTCCGAAGGACGCAAAGAAGAAGAAACACCTGTTTTGAATTTCCAGATACCTGAAAGCTGCACAGACGCGTTATCTGTAAATATGCGGAAAGGCTTATCGCGGGTAATGCCGCCTTCGCCGTTTCTGCATGTTACCCTTATAACAATGCGGTTTTTACCTTCTTTAATCAGGCCTGACGGCACATATTTTCTCGGCGGGTAACGGTAGCCTGTAGTCCCGATTTCAGCGCCGTTTATGTACACAGTGTCGGAATCTATAATTGTACCAAGCCAGACTTTTATATCCTGTGATACAAAGGACGCATCTGCCTCAAAATCTTTGGCAAGCCATATTACTCCGCAAAAATTTTTAAGTCCTGCGTCGGAAAAATTTCCAGGAAGGGTTATTTTTTCCCACGCTGATATATCTGTTTCAGGGTTTTGCCATTTCTCTGCAAGACCTGCATCTTCATGAATTAGCTCTGTTTCCCATTTATTGATTCCAGTCTCTGTTTTTTTTGCGATTTCTTCGCGTTTTGCGCAATCCGCGTATTGTTCGCCGTTTGCGATTATTTCGGGATAATCTGAAAGCGCTTCCTTGCTCATCCATGATTCAACCGGAGTGCCTCCCCATGCTGTATTTACAAGACCGATTGGAACACCGTGTTTTTTGTAAAGTTCCTTTGCGAAAAACCATGCAACTCCTGAAAATTCATGGAGGGTTTTCACAGACGGCGAGAGCCAGTTTCCGCCGGTTATATCATCACAAGGTTCTGCAAAGTTCCACATTTGGGGAACTTTAAACTGGCGGACAAGAGGAAAGTCTTTAATCTGCCATTCTTCGCCAAAATCATCCCGCAGACGATCCATCGTCATTTCCATGTTGGATTGCCCTGAGCAAAGCCAAACGTCTCCGATATAAATATCTTGTATTGTAAAAGAGCCTTCATCACAGGATATTTCCAAACTGAAAGGTCCGCCTTCTTTAGCCGGATCAAGCATGATAAGCCATTTATCGTCTATGTTTTGTCCTTCGTATGTTTTTCCCAAAAAAACGGCTGATACTTTTTTTTGACTCCAGAGCGGGAAAGAAGCGTCCCGCTGAATTAGCATTCCATTGCTTACAAACGGCGATATGCCCAAATTCTTCATTATAACCCCTTGTATTCCGCCCAAATAACATCGGAATGATTATCCGTACTCTTTCCGTTACCTGATGCAAATACTCCAGCCATTGCTCCGACAAATCCGCCCGCAATTTCCGTGCTTAAAATGCGCGCGTCAAGATGATCGGAGAAACACGCAAGCGAGTACTGATCCTTTCCGTAAAAAAACGAGAGAGCCATTTCTTCGCAGCGGGCGGCAAGAACCATTTTTGTTAAATTTTTATCGCATTCTTCCTGCGCGATTATTTCATCGCTCTTGCCTGCGGCGCGGACAAGACGCAGTGACAGTTTACCGGAGATAACGCATATTTCAAAACGATACTGATAATCTTCGCTCTGCAATAAAATTATACCGGAACTTTCATTTTCCGTTTTTGGCGTAAATTCAAAAAATGAGGAAAAAATCCAGTTTTTATGCCTGATTCTTCTTCCCGTAAAGGCGGGATGTTTTGTGTCCCGCATGGAAGCCGCTTTTGTGAAAAGCCTCAATGCGCCGGGACGGCTGGTCAGGCTGAAAGCGATATTTTCCTTTTTTTCAGGCATACGGAGCGTCAGCCAGTGGAACGGGAGTTTTTCCGTAAAATGATCGCATGAGCTTTCATAACTCCATTCAGGATCTTTTTTGGAAGAATTTATATGCGGCATCGGAAAGGCGTTTTCTACAAGCCCTGAATTTGAATCGACGCAGGGCCAGTCATTTTCCCAGATAACAGGAACCAGAAATGTTTCACGCCCAAGAGGACATACTCCGTAGAAAGGTCTTGATGCAAGCAGTACCATCCACCAGTTTCCCTCAGGATCATCGACAATATCCGCATGCCCTACATTGATTATTTCAGCTTTTTTTCCCAGATGACGGTGGGTTAGTATGGGATTGCTTTTTTTCCCTTCCCACGGTCCTTCTATTTTTTTTGCGCGCGCCACGCATACTGCATGATCTGTTCCCGTCCCGCCTTCAGCATGCAAAAGATAATACAAGCCGTTTATTTTATAAATATGCGGTCCTTCAGGCCAGATTACATCACGCAGTGCGCCGCGCCAGATACCTGTGCTTTTTCCTGTCAGGGGATTCTTCCCTGCTGTAAGTAAAGAAGGGTTTATTTCCTGTATATATATTTCATAATTGCCTGAGTATTTTTCTCCTTCAGGAGCCGGATGCGTGCCGCAATACCATACCTGTCCGTTATCATCAAAAAAAATTGAAGGGTCTATTCCGTCAGCGCCTTCAAGCCAGACCGGATCTGACCACGGTCCTTGCGGGTTTTTTGCGGTAATTATAAAATTGCCGCCTGTATTTATTAAAGTGCATAATATGTAAAAAATTCCCCTGTTATACCGTATTGTCGGGGCGAATAGCCCTTGAGAAATCTTGTGCCCTTCATAACATAACTGCCCCGGCCGGTCAATCGCGCTTCCTATCTGTTTCCAGTGAACAAGATCATTCGAGTGAAAAACAGGAATTCCCGGGAAGTACGCGAATGTGGAGTTAACCAGATAAAAATCGTCTTCAACTCTGCAAATTGAAGGATCAGGGTAAAAACCGCTTAAAATAGGATTAATAAATTTTTGCGCCATAATTGTATTTTACCATGGTATGTTATAATAATGGAAGTAAAGGATAAATTATATGAAATTTAAATTAGCTTTTTTTCTTATTTTTTCAGCATTTTCTGCGGCAGAAGCCGCGGGTCAGCGCAATAATTCTCCTGAATCAGAGTCTGTTACGGCGGCGCTTCTTTCAGCTCCTTTTTCCGCAGGAGTGAATTTTTCACAGTGGTTTGAGGTAAGCAGCGCTCAAAGGATAAATTTTAAACACTATACCGAACAGGATTTTATTGATGTGAAGAGCTTAGGCGCAGATGTTATAAGGCTTCCCGTCAAGTTTCATGACATGACAAGCGGAACTCCCGATTATTTAATCGATCCTTTGCTTTTAAGATTTCTTGATACGGCGGTTGACTGGGCGGAGAAGCACAAACTTTATATCATTATTGATAATCATTCTTTTCATCCTGTTATTCCAACTCCCGTTGATATTGATAAAATTCTTATCCCTGTGTGGTCGCAAATTGCGCAGCGTTACAGGAATAGAAGCGAATATGTTATTTATGAGATTTTAAATGAACCTCACGGTATTTCCGACAGCCGGTGGGGAGAAATTCAGGGAATGGCGATAGATGCAATCCGCAGGTTTGATCAAAACCGCTGGATAATTGTAGGCGGGACCGATTACAACTCTATAGGAAAACTTTCCGCTTTACCTTTATACACGGACAAAAGGCTTATTTACACTTTCCATTTTTACGATCCTTTTTTATTTACCCATCAGGGCGCAGGCTGGGGAGAAACGCCTCTTACAAGTCTTTCAGGCGTTCCTTTTCCTGCGAATCCAAGAAGGATGCCGAATGTTCCTTCAAGCCTCAGAGGAACATGGGTAGAAGGCGGTTTAAGAAATTACTATAATGAAGCCGCCCCTTCAAGGCTTCGTGCGACTCTGGACAGGGTAGTCGCTTTTGCAAATCAGCGTAATGTTCCGGTTTTCTGCGGTGAATTCGGAGTTTATATTCCAAATAGTCCCCCTCAAGACAGGGTTACGTGGTATGATTTTGTTGCAAACGCGCTGGATAATCGAAATATTTCCCGGACAAGCTGGGATTACTACGGCGGGTTTGGAATATTCAATACGCAGGGCAAGGGAGATTTTAATTCTGATTTGAATGTCGGCGTTGTCCGCGCCATGGGTTTTACGCCTCCTTTGCAAATTCCCCGCAAAGCTGATTCAATAACGGAAGGTTTTGTTCTGTTTGACGATTATCCCGGCAGGAATGTTCATTCAGGTTTTTGGGGAGACTCAGATGCGGACTTTAGTTTATATGAAACCAGCGCGGCGGAAGGCGAATTTGCGATTCGCTGGGGTAATGCCGAACGGTATAATACTTTTTGGTTTAATTTTCCGCACAGCGGAGATTTTTCCGCTCTTGCCTCAGGCGGTTACTTTATCGAATTCAAAGCACGTACGGAAAGTCCTGTGCAGTTTGATATCCGCTTTATCAATTCCGAAGCAAATTCATCCATCCCCTGGAGAATGCGTTACGTGATAGACGAAGCTGTTCTTCCTCCTGACGGGAGATGGCACACTATCCGTATACCGCTTGACAAAATGACCGAACACGGCGCGTGGATTAATTCGACTCAAACATGGCTCACTCCAAGGAATGAATTTTCATGGAAAAATATTAACAGACTGGAATTTGTCGCGGAATATTCGGATTTAAAAGGACGCAGGGTTTTGTTTGATTCAATCAGAATTACCCGATAGCGCTATTTGGAAGACTATTTAACAGTTCCGTAAAAAGTGACTATCGCTTTCGGCGGAATTACAACTTCCGCCGTGTTACGCGATACCTTCTGGTTTCCCGAGTGTTCAAGGTTCTCGTTTGCTGATGTCTTCCAGATTTCAAGCTTGTTAAACTCAGCGTCTGTTATATTCACGGAAACTGTAAGAGAAGTGGCTGTTTCATTAATAAATACAACTGCAATTTCTTTTGTTTCAGGATTTCTGTAGGCGCTTGAAAAAACCGATCTTCCCCTTACAGGATTTGTATCGCAGGTTATTCTTACCCATCCCGGTCTTATAAAGCGGGAATACTGTCCCATCGCATAAAGCCTCTTTGAAGTAATTATTTCGTCAAAATCGATCATTACAAGAGAACCTGGAAAATTATCATCATTTGAAGAATTTGTCCAAAGCCACCAGTAAAGAAATGCGTTTGTCTGCGCCTGAATCATGTTAAAGTGAATCATTCTTGCGTAAAAAAGCGCGTTGTCAATTCCTTTTCCGGCAGGCATGTAAGGACCGGAACCTGAAACTTCAGTCTGCCAGAACCGTTTGCCAGATTCGTTAATTTCCGGAAAATTGATTGTTCCTGCTCTTAAAGACGGATCGTAGCCGCTATTGTACTGATGAAGACCGATATGAGTGAGAACTTTTTCCGACTCATGGTCATCCAGTATTGGTTTTATCATTTCGTTAAAAATTACATTGTAGTTTTCATATTCAGGCGCCATTATTCCCAAACCGCCTGAGCCAAGTTTTATGCCTTTCATCGGAAACCTTTGCCCGATTACTTTTATAAAATCGCGCAGATCCTCTCCGTTCCAGTATGCGGATTCATAATCAACTTTCCAGTTTGGTTCGTTCTGCACCGATAAAATTGACAGGGGCCAGCCCATCATGGATTCATAATTTTTTACATAGTCGGCAAGAAGGTCTGCGTAATCATTGTACCTGTCTTTCCTTAGCCTTCCCCATATATCGGGTTTATTCCAGTCAATTGAATAATCCAGCTTTTCGCTGACGCCTGTTATGTCTTCTTTCCAGCGTGTTACGCGATTATTCGGAGGAGTCCAGGGGGTGCTCATTATTACAAGGTTTTCAGGTCCGTTTTCTCCAAGATCCCGGATGTGCCCTAAAAATTCCCTTGTGCCCGACATATCCCAGCCGTCCCAGTTTAGTTCAAATGTTTTTGACCCGTCTGCGTTTTGAGTGTAAATGTAAGTTCCGTCTCTGTTTCTCATGACAAAACCATCGTTAAGACCAGGGCTGTCATCGCCTTCCAGACGTTCACGGAAAGGAATACGGTTCCGCAGAATTGTAAAACCAATGCCCTCTGTTTTGGAATAAAGTAATTCGGTCAGTTTCTCAGCAGTTTCTTTTTCATAGGGCATTCTGAGCCATGCGTCAGAGCCGCCGAAGCCGTCTATTTCCTGATGGAATTCGTTGTATTTTATATTTAACATGCCGTCGGGCTCCTTGTTTGCGGATGTATTACACGCAGTGAAAAGCAGGTATATTAACACACAGCCAAGAGATATTTTTTTAACTTTCATTATTTTTCCTTAACTATTTAAATTTAAAAGTAAATGTTACCATGAAAATATTTACCTGACAAGAAAAAGCCTGTTGGTCTTATGAGACAATCCGGTCAGATGCCTCATAGCTCTGCATTTTTTCGTATTAAAGCGCTGTAAAAATGTTTTCTTCAGTAGTAATTGAGAAACTGAAGTTTCTCAAGCTAATCTATTGGCTAAAATGACTAAAAAGTGTAGAGTGTAAAAAAGGAAGGTATTATGAAACCATTCGCAGAAATGAGCCTGAATGAATTGTCTGTTCTTAAAGAAGAGCTTAATAAGGATTTTTTAAAACATAAAGAAAAAGGTAAAAAATTAAATATGACACGCGGAGTGCCTTCGGATGAACAACTGGCGCTTTGTAACGACATGTTAACATGTCTTTCTGCGGATGATTATAAAGCCGCAAACGGAACAGACTGCCGCAACTACGGCGGGATTGACGGTATTCCAGAAATAAAAAAAATCTTTGCCGACCTTCTTAATTTAACTCCCGATGAAGTAGTCGTCGGCGGAAATTCCTCGCTTGCGCTTATGTTCGATAATGTTGCGGTTAATGTATCCCACGGCGTCAGAGACGGAAAACCCTGGCAAAGCCAGGGGAAAGTAAAATTCTTATGCCCCTCTCCAGGTTATGACCGTCATTTTACAATCTGCAATTATTTTCATATCGAAATGATTCCGGTCGCTATGGGAAATGACGGACCGGATATGGATACTGTCGAAAAAATGGTGGCGTCTGATCCCATGATTAAAGGCATCTGGTGCGTGCCAAAATATTCCAATCCTACAGGCATTATTTATTCTGATGAAACAGTAAGACGTTTCGCCAACTTGAAACCTGCGGCGGATGACTTCCGTATATACTGGGACAACGCCTATGCTTTCCACCATCTTGGCGATGAAAAAAAGGATATTCCAAACATTATCCGCCTTTGCGAAGAAGCCGGAAACCCGAATATGGTGTATGTTTTCGCGTCTTTTTCAAAGGTGAGTTTTGCAGGCGCATCCGTTACCAGCATGGCTTCTTCAAAATCAAACTGTGAATACATACGCAAGCGCCTGACCGCGCAGACAATAGGTCCCGATAAATTAAACCAGCTTCGTCATGTCCGCTTTTTCAAGGATGCAGCAGGCGTTATGGCTCATATGAAAAAACACGCCAGGATTTTAAAGCCAAAGTTCGATCTTGTAAATGAAACTTTGCAGAACGAACTGGGATCTCTTGGTATAGCTGAATGGACTAAACCCGAAGGCGGTTACTTTGTCAGTTTCAACTCGCCTGAAGGCTGCGCCAAAAGAATCGTTGAACTGTGCGCGCAGGCAGGCGTGGCGCTCACTCCGGCAGGGGCCACCTATCCCAACGGCAGCGATCCGCAGGATAAAAATATCCGTTTGGCTCCGACCTGTCCGCCCCTTGGCGAGCTTAAAGAAGCGCTCGAAATTTTCTGCGCTGCGGTAAAACTTGCAAGCATAGAGAAGTTTTTAAATAAATAGAGCTGCTCTGGAACTTTAGTTTCCATGCAGCTTAAAAAATAAATTATTTTTTATGGAGGATTTTTATGGGTTACGTAGACAATATTATTGCAGGTATCGAAAAAAAAGACGCAGGACAGGGTGAATTCCTGCAGGCGGCAAAAGAAGTTCTTGATTCGCTTAGAATCATTGTAGATCAGGACAAATCTTATGAAAAGGCAGGTCTTCTTGAACGGCTTGTGGAACCTGAACGCGCTATTATTTTCAGGGTTCCCTGGGTAGATGATTCAGGTAAAATTCAGGTTAACCGCGGCTACCGTGTTCAGTACAATTCGGCAATCGGACCTTACAAGGGCGGCTTACGTTTCCATCCTTCGGTTAATTTAAGCATTATCAAATTTTTAGGTTTTGAGCAAACATTTAAGAACTCCCTTACAGGGCTGCCGATGGGTGGCGGCAAGGGCGGCTGTGATTTTGATCCCAAGGGTAAGAGTGATAACGAAGTAATGCGTTTTTGCCAGTCTTTTATGACAGAACTTTACAGGCACATCGGTCCTGATACCGATGTTCCGGCGGGAGATATCGGCGTTGGAGCCAGAGAAGTCGGTTTCATGTACGGGCAGTACAAACGGATTGTAAACAATTTTACAGGAGTTCTTACAGGTAAAGGTATCGGATGGGGCGGAAGTCTTGGAAGAACCGAAGCCACAGGATACGGACTTGTTTATATTGTAGAAGAATATCTTAAAAAGGCAGGGGACAGCTTTAAAGGCAAAAAAGTTGTTGTTTCAGGAAGCGGCAATGTTGCGATTTTCGCGGCGCAGAAAGCGCAAAGCCTGGGCGCAACTGTTATCAGTATGTCTGACAGTAACGGATATATTTACCATAAAGAAGGAATTAATCTTGATACAATGAAGGACATCAAACTTGTAAAAAGGGAAAGGCTTACAAAATATGCCGAAGTGCATAAAGATGCGGTTTATACAGATATCAGCAAGGGCAGGGTATGGGACATCCCCTGCGATATCGCGCTTCCCTGCGCTACGCAAAACGAACTCTTTATAGAGGATGCGAAAAAACTTGTAGAGAACGGATGTAAAATTGTAGGCGAAGGCGCGAATATGCCCACAACATTGGATGCGACAGAGTATTTAATTAGCAAGGGAGCGGCGTTTTTCCCCGGCAAAGCTGCCAATGCGGGAGGCGTTGCGACATCCGGTCTTGAAATGTCCCAGAACAGCGCCCGTCTTTCATGGTCGTTTGAAGAAGTGGACGCTAAACTTAATTCAATTATGATTGGAATTTTTAACAGCATAGATCAGGCTGCCAGGGAATACGGCAAACCCAATAACTTTGTGCTTGGCGCAAACATCGCGGGTTTCAAAAAAGTTGCCAAAGCGATGATGGATCAAGGGGTGATTTAAGAGAAAAGCGGGATTTACGCCGCCTTTTCTTAAGATTATTACAAAATTTAAACTTAGTTTTGTAATAATCTCAGTTAACTGGTGTCAGTGTAACAGGGGTTTCAAGAAGGTCTTGAATGCCGGTTGTTCCAAGCCTTACGCGGGACAGACTTAAAGCGGCGGTTCCCAGAGCTTCCGTTTTATAAATCATGCGGGTTTCTGTTCTTTCATCGGGGCGCAGTTCAAGAAGTTCATGATCGTCAACTTTGAAGAATACATAACGCCCTCTTTTTGTCTCATTGCCAGAGCTGATTGAATACTCTCCGTTGCCTTTAAGTTCCAGCCTTCCCCATAAACTATCGTAAAGCGCATTTACTCCGGGTTTTATTGAAGCCTCCGTTTCATGCTGTACAACAGCTCCCGCCCGCCTGTAAGTTCCGTCCCATGTTGCGGTTGCCGTGATTCTAAGCCTTACATCCTCAATGACTCTCAGCCTTATACTGTCCATGGATTCAAGTTCTATATCTATAAAGCGCAATAGCGTGCTTATGGATATGTTCTGGCTTCTTATATAAATCCCGGTGCGGGTAGGCGTGGAATTATGCCAATGGAAAACCTGCTGCGCTTCATCGCCGTAAAAAATAATTTCTCTGCCCGCAGGATCAAAATAAAGATACTGCTTTGGATCTATTGTTCCCTGCGGGCTTACATAAAACCATAAATCGTTAATGAAATTTTCAAATACTCCGGGGGCTCCGCTTAACAGCTCCCTCAGACGCCGCTGCTCAATCTGAGAACCCGGTATTCTTGAAACGCTTGTCTGCTCGTATTTCTGGCTGGAAAGGCTGTATGAATAAATCGTTTCAATCTGATCCAGTAGATTATTGGATGAACTGTCATGACCGTATGCCGCTATATTAAAACTTTGACCTCTTGTTATTCCCTGCTGGTATGCCATTGACCGTCCTGTTTCCTGAATAATTATGGAACCGTCAATCTGTATTTCAGCAATTTTATTGAATTCCTGATCGTCTCTCTGGAAAAAACCCCTCCTGAAAATGGTCATTGTATGTTCGTTGCGGTTATTCATTCCCGTAACGACAATACAGTTATTTCTGTCTCCCACTAAATCCAGGCTAAAAATTGATAAAGTTTCCGGGCGCGTTACAGATGTAGGCGCTTCCCACATCCTCCTGTAAGCTCTGCCTGTTTCATCAAAACTTATGTATGCGATATACACTCTTTTTTCTGCATTGGGATTTATAAACGCTACAAACTGTTCTTCTGCAGGACTTTCTTCTCTCTCCCTGTTTAATACAGCAATAGCTGTTTCACCGTCTTCCATCGGTATTTTTGTAGTTACTCTTTCTCCCCATCTCATTTGTCCTGTATTCCCTGTTTCGGAATGCAGGTTTGCTTCCAGAGGTATTATAATTCTTGTATCTGTATGTTCTTCTGTTCCGGTAATAAAATATCTTTTCCAAAAACCTGTTGCCAGAATTGCTATCAGTAAAACGGATACTGCAACAAAAAGAGAAGAAAAGATAACTGCAGATTTTTTCATTTACTTAAGCTGTTAGTTGCTGCCGAAGAATGAAGCGGATGCTTTTCTGACTTTTGCGTCAATGCCTATGCCTACTACAATTGCGCGCCATGCCGAAAAGTCTTCCACTTTTGAAAAACGAAAAAGATTAGCCTGAGGACCTGAAAGGGCGGAAGAAAGATTTTCCGAAGATGCGCTGATTAAAAGGGTGTAATTAAAATCCGCATTTTGTTTTGAGACCGCTTCTCTTAAAGCTCCGGCAAAATCCGCAGTCTCGCCTGTTCCTGTAAAATCCCTGATTGTTTTTTTTGCGTTTTCCCTGTCTGTATTGCTGTTGATGCTGCCTGTGTAAACAACTCTTGAAATAGAACCTGCATTCCAGATTGTAACCCTGTCTCCTTCCGCCAGTATTGCATCAAGGCGGCTGTTGACCCATGATGTTATTTCTTCTTTTGAGTCAGAGAAAGCTTTTGATCCGTCAATTATTAAATTTACATCAATTGGAGTACGATCAGCGCCGTACAATGCAGAAAAACCGCAAAAAACCGCAATCACAAACATGATTAAAAATCGAATTGAAAATCCGGTAATTGTTCCGGAGTTGATAGTTCCTTTCATGTTCAATATTTTATCATACTTGCAGGAATTTATCCAGTTGCAAAATTTCTTAAGTAAGTCGTACCGACAATCGTTTCCACCCTAAAAAGGCTTTACTTTTTGATTTAAACTATGGTATCCTTCAATAAGACTGAAGATTAAACCAATTTTATAAGGAGAGTTATTATGGGAGCAATAGACCTGCCCAAATCGCCGAATGTATTTCATCCGGAGAAACCAAGCGCCGTAGGTTCACGCAATTCATTAGCACAGGAATATCGTGATCAACAGACTGAAGTAAATCTTTTGTTGGAGGAAGAAACCAATAAAGTTATTCATCATCTTACAGCGAGACTGCCTAAAGACGTTCTTGAACGCCTTGACGTTATGGGCGGTCTAAAAGAGAAACTATATAATTACTTCAACCAGAATTACCAGAATATGTTCAACCGTTACATGGTAACGAGCGAAGATGAAATGGTAAAAAAGGTCAGGAACTTTATTGACAAGGAAGAAACTAAAGTTCTGACGCGTTATACGCCAAAAGAAATCGCAGACCTTCTTGACGCTGTTGGCGGCGCCGACAAGTTCAACACAGGCGAAGTTGAAAAATCCGTAGTTAACATGTACGGTCACCTGCAGGGTCACATCCAGAGGGGCGTTAACGAACTTGAAACCCATACAAACAGCATTCTTCGTCAGAAGACAGATACAGGCGCTTTCGTCCGCGGCGAAAACGCTTACTCAATTGTAAAATGCGCGTTTAAAGATAATATGTTCAAACCGAAAACAATCACCGATGTAAAACTTTCCGTTAACATTCTTGATTCTGAACTTATAAGCCCGATTTTCCATTATCAGGTTACCGTTCAGTACATTGTTAAAGACTTAATTGCAAAACACATTATCGACAGCATTGACAAGATCATCGAACAGGTAAAAGAAGACAGGATAGATCAGGGACAGGAAGAGCTGTCTGACAGCGAAATTATCTTTGCCAAATTGGGCAAGGTGGATACCTTCACAGATGATAATGCCGAAGAAGCGAAATCCAAGCGTTACAACTATATAGCAAAGGTCCTGATGGACCGGCTTGCAGACCTTCGCGCGGAAATTGATCCTGAAGCGTTTGACTCCCTTAATATCCGTGAAAATATCAAAAAAATCATTGATATTGAAAATATCCGCAACCGCGGTTTCAATACGGCAATTAACTCCATTACATCAATTCTTGACACTTCCAAAATGGGATATCAGTACATCGAAAACCTTAAAAACGGAAGGGAAGTCCTTATCCGCGAATACGAAGATACCGATGTCGTCAATCTGCCGGATGAACGCTATCAGATTAAAATGCGTTATTTTGACAATGCCCAGCTTATCGAAGATCGCAAAGCATACGATGTGCAGATTAAGAGCTTTGAAACCGAGATTCAGCATCTTTGGGACAACCTTGAAGTTATTTATCAGGGTCAAAAGAAATCCTACACAATCACAGACTTTGAAGATCTTTCAAAGAAAAACAGACCCAGGATTAAAAAGCTTATCAAAGATAAAACCGGTGAGCCTGAATATGAAAGCATCGCTAAGGTATGGGACGAAATTTCATTTGTCAAAGCGGCTGAAACTGAAGTTGAAAAATCCAACCGCACATACGTTTTCGAGAAAGACAGAATCCGCACACGCATTATCAGAATGCGCGACAGGATGAAGAGAATGTACGATTTCCTGTATCCGATTGAAAGACGTGTTATGGAAGAAAGGCTTGCATGGCTTGAAAGGGAATATTTCAGGTTTGATTATATGATCAATCCGTACCATCTGCAGCCGGGTCTGTTGCTGGACGTTGATATTACATCAATCAAGCGGAAAAAAGTAACCCTTGACGCAATGGCAAACGTTCTTAACGAATTCCTCCACGGTGTTTCCAAAGGCTTCCAGGATGCCGCTTTCGCCTCCTTCAGCCGCAGAAGATCAACTGTCCGTGAAGATATCAATCAGTCTTTCGGTTCCGTTGAAGAAGAAGAACACAGCGCAGTGCCTGCGGCAACTCCCAAACCAAAGGCGATTGCCGCTCCTAAAGCTGCTGCTCCCAAGAAGAAAGGCGTCGTAGATTCAAGGGCTAAAGCCAGAAAATCCGGAGGGCGCGGTTCACAGCTTACGGAAATATGATAGGTATTTAACGTAACATTACAATGTAAATGCGCTCCCGAATCAGTGCGGTTTTAACTGCTCTGAATATTCGGGAGCGTTTTTTATGATTTAAACTTTCAGGAGGAATTATGACGGATAGTTCGAATCTCGATGTGCTTTCAACCCGTTCGGGCTTTAACAGCGCTGTCAGACACATTCAAAAAACCATGGAGATTGCCTCAAAAGCCGGAGCAGGCAATCTTGGTGATATAATTTTTGAAATGGGTGATGAAGAAATAACAAGCGGCAGGATTGGTCTGCTTTTAAGAATGCTCCTTGTGGATAAACTTGGTTACAAATCCGCTTCTGCAAATCTTTCCGCGACCGTTGATGATTTAACTGCCTTGTCAAAGGAATTTGAAAAATGGAACGGCGTTGATCTTGTAGCTGCTTATTTCCACCCTGATATAGGACTTTTAATTGCAAATCCAAAAATAGCGGAGGAAATGGCTGCATTCGGAGAATTGCGTAAACGGGAATTATTGGTTGTTTATGCGGGTCTTCAGGGCAAAGAAACCAATGATGACTGCCAGAAAGCCGCTAATTTGGCATTAAAAATATTTGAAGGAAGCAAAGTAAGCGTTCCCGCTTCTTTAACAAAGGGACATTTTACTGTTAAAAAGGTTTCTAAACCTAAAAAAGAAGGTGAAGAAAAACCTGTTAAAACGAAAACCGCGAAACCGAAAGCCGGAGCAAAAAAGACAAGCGCTCCCGCAAAGAAAAATACAGCGGCGCCGCCTACAGGAGGACCTGCAAAAATGACTCCGCGTTACGCTGTAGTAGTCAGTAACGAACTTTTCCATAACGGAAATGTTGAAGCATGGAAAAAAATAATCGCAAGTTATAAAGCCAAACATCCTCACCTTGAAGTGTTTATATATTACGAGCAGGAAAGAATCCTGGACATAAATACATTGTTTAAATGGGGTAAGGTTAAACACGGCAGCGCTATTGAATTTGCCGTAGCCGGAAACGAGATTCAGGATGTAGCAAAACTTCAGCGTTACCTTGCCCAGGGAGCCAGTAATCAGTTTGAGGCATTCCTGCATGGTCCGATAAACTCGGTGTTAAAGCTGTTTTAATTTAAGGAGATTATGATGGATTCAAGAATACATTTTTTTAGTCAGAATAATGTTATATCTTCCAAAAACAGATCGGATTTGCTGGGTATCCGCGGCCGGCAAGCAAATGAATTTGCGGAGCTGGAATTCCCGATTTTGCCGGGAATAATTCTGAATACCGAAATTGCATCAGAGCTGGATCCAAAAGCGATTAAAAAAGACATTTTGGAACTTTTAGAAAAATGCTCCAAAGCGGTAGGCAAGAAATTCGGCGATATAGAAAACCCCATGCTTTTGAAAATAGTCATATCTTCTAACATGGCAATAACTACATATCCCGCTCTTCATAATTTCGGACTTGTCAAGCCGACCATTGACGGTTTCGCAAAATGGGTAGGGAATGATTTTGCCGTAAACGAGGTTCTGTTTCTTATAAGCGGTATGCTGATGATTCAGGAACGCTTAAAGGAACTGGAAAACAAGACAAGCGAAAAAAATGAGATTACAGGCGAACTTAAACTTATTAGGCGAATCCTTGGCATGAAAGGACCTTCCAATGAACTGCACGGAGAAGCGGATAAAACTCCATTGCCGAAGAGAAAATCCGCGAAGGAATACATGGACGCTTACAGTAAGTTCTTCCCTCAAGGGTATTTTGAAGACGCTGAAACGCAGGTCATGATTACTCTTGATGAAATTTCCAGGATGCTTAAAAAAGACGAACAAAATGACGATGACACAGCTATCATGATTCAACCTATGGTTTACGGTAATTACGGAAATGATTCCTGTTCCGGTTATTTTTTCAGCCGTAACATCGTAACAGGCGAAAAAAAGCTTCAGGGAAATTTTTACAGGGGAAAATTTAATGAAATAGGCTCTGAGGGACATGAGATTAATAAAATAGACTCCTCTCACCTGAAAGAGCTTGAAAAAATCGCATGGACTCTTGAGGATAAGTTCAAGGAAATACGTCAGGTGCGTTTTACAATTGAAAACGGCAAGCTGTGGCTGATTGAACAGAGGCTTGTAAATCAAAAGTCTACCCAGTCTGACTTAAAGCTCCTCCTTGATCTGCAAAAACGAAAAATTGTTGACCCATCTTACGTGATAAAAGCAATTGATCCCATAAGGCTTAATGAAATATTGCATCCTGTTATAAATACGCCGAGCGTAAAAGGTCTTAGTTCATGGAAGGGCGGCATTGCCGGAGCTCCGGGAGCTGCAATCGGACGCGTTTATTTCAGTACGGACAAACTTCTGGAAGCCAGAAAAACGGCAATTCAGAACGGAGAAGACAATAAAACCATTTTGGTTTTAACATCATCGTTTGCTGAAGACGTAAAAGCGATTGAAGTTAGTACGGGCGTATTGACGGCGGAAGGCGGATATTCAGCCCATGCGTCTGTAGTAGCGCGCCAATACGGAAAAGTATCTCTTGTTTCTCCTGTTCTGAAAATAAAGGGCAACAAGGCAACGCTTGGAGATTTCAGTTTTTCTGAAGGCGAATATATTACAATTGATGTTCCCTTTTACGGCGAATCTACAGTGTATAAAGGCGTTGCGGATTTAATCGAACCGGATCCAAAAACATCAGGCTTGCTTGATTTTATTGATCTTTCAAAAGGATTTATTAAAAACTTCCATGTCCGCTGTAACGCCGATACTCCGAAAGACGCGCAGCTTGCCCTTACCTTCGGCGCAGAAGGAGTGGGATTGTGCCGTACGGAACATATGTTCTTTAAAGACGATAGGATTAATATTTTCCGAGACATGCTTTTGTCCGATGACGGAAAAGAACGGCAAAAAGTCCTTGAAAAACTTCAGGTTATGCAAAGGGAGGATTTCTACGGCATCATGAAAGCAATGGCAGGCAAAGAAGTAACAATACGTCTTCTGGATTCGCCTCTTCATGAATTTATGCCTCACAACAGCGATGAACTTGCTTCTTATATAACCCATGCCGGAAAAGGAAAAAAGACAAAACCTTCAAAAGCCGAAATTTCCGCACGCATTGAGGCTCTGCACGAATTTAACCCGATGCTTGGTCATCGCGGCTGCCGCATTGCAGTATCGTACCCTGAAATTTACGCCATGCAGGTAAAGGCTATTTTTGAGGCTTGTTATAAACTGCGAAGCGAAAAAATTGATGTTCATCCTGAAATTATGGTTCCGATTGTAATGAACGATGCTGAATTAAAACTTATAGCTTTCGGCAAGAAGATAGAAGGTTCCAATTATTCTGGTATTGTGGATATAGAAGAAGCTCTCAGAAACGAAATGAAAGCAAAGGAAGTTGAGTATAAAATCGGTACAATGATTGAGCTTCCCGCGGCAGCTTTAAGCGCCGGAGAAATTGCAAAATACGGGCGTTTTTTCAGCTTTGGCACAAATGACCTGACTCAGACAACGCTGGGAATTTCAAGGGATGACTTTACAGCATTTATGCCGGATTATACCCTTTTTGATCTTGTAAACGGCAATCCGTTCAGCACTCTTGATACAAGGGTAAAGGAATTAATCGCTCTTGCTACAGAACGCGGACGCCTGACACGTCCTGACCTTGTTTGCGGTCTTTGCGGCGAACACGGCGCGAATCCTGCCAATGTGCGGTTCTGTATTGATGCGGGTCTTAACTATGTATCATGCTCTCCGTACTCTGTACCGATTGCGCTTTTAGCAGTCGCTCAGGCGGAAATTGAAAAAGCTGAAGCAAAGAATAAAAATCCTTAAAAAAAATTGTTTGATAAAAAAAGGCTGTCCGGAAGACAGCCTTTTTTGTGAATTTCTTGATTCTACTCAAAATCACCTTTAAAGTTCATTTCTTTTTCAACTGTTTTTACAATTTGCATCGCCGCTTTTTTAGCGTCAATTTCAGGAACTCTTCTTTGCCTGTTAAGTGAAGCTTTGAAAAATTCTGCAATTGTTGAATACATATCTGGCAGTTCGTAAAATACAACTGAAAAATTCATGCCTTGAGGAGTTAAAATTGTAAATGAACCGGGCGTTTCATCAGCAGCTTTTGATATGTAAATTTTTGTCTGATTTTTTGCGATAATTGTATCCAGTTCATTGAAACGTTTTGGAATTTTTTCACCTTCCGCCCTGCTGACAGGTTCAATAAATTTTTTTGGGTAAGTGTCAGGTTCAACCAAAACATGAAGCTTTTTTCCGCCGGATATAAATTGCAGCCCTGCTGCTGACGGAAAAATTTCTTTAACGCCGGCATAAGAAACAATTTCATAAATGGAATACGCAGATTTTTCATCAAAGAATGAAGAAATAATATAACCATGCGCAAACGGAAGTTTTTCCTGGGAATATGCCTCAAACAAATTCATGAATTTTGCGTTATCTGTGTTTTTTGCCGAAGATTTCCTGGCAGCCGGTTTTGCGGCTTCGGGTTTCTTTAAAGCTGATTTTGTCTCCGGCTTTACGGCGGACTTTATTTCAGTTTTCTTTGCGGCGGCCGGCTTTGCGGCAGGTTTTTTTGCAGCAGTTTTAACTGCGGGTTTTGCAGCCTTCTTTACGGCCGGCTTTGCGGCAGGTTTTTTTGCAGCGGTTTTAACCGCAGGCTTTTTCGCCGCAGGTTTTTTTACTGCCGGTTTTTTAACCGCAGGCTTTTTCGCCGCAGGTTTTTTTGCAGTTGTACTTTTTGTTTTAACAGGCTTCTTGGTAGTTGCCATTTTTCCCCCCTTTGGATTTAGTAAACAAAATAATAGGTTTATTATAAACCTGTATAAATAATTTTAGCAATAGTATTTTACACTATTTAACACGCGATAATGTAACAGCGCATGTTGTGACGATATCATCAACGGAAGCGCCTCTTGAAAGGTCGCTGATTGGTTTTGCGAAACCCTGCAAGAAAGGACCGTAGGCCTGCGCTTTACCCAAACGCTGTACCAGCTTGTAGCCGATATTTCCTGCGTCCAAATCAGGAAAAACAAGAACGTTTACCCTTCCTTTTACGGGGCTTCCCGGCGCTTTCTTTTCCGTTACAGAGGGAACCAAAGCGGCATCAGCCTGTAATTCGCCGTCAAAGATAAAATTTGTTTTTCTTTCTTTTAAAATATTTAATGCTGATTGTACTTTTGTAACTTTATCATGGTTTGCAGAGCCCTTGGTAGAAAAAGAAAGAAGGGCGACAACAGGCTCTGTATTTAACAGTTCCCTGCATGAAAGAGCCGCGCTTTCCGTTATATCCGCAAGCTGTTCCTCAGTCGGATTGGGCACTACAGCGCAGTCTGAGAAAATCATGGCTCCTTCAAATCCGTACTGCGGATCCATTCCTGACATGACAAAACATGATGAAGCGGTTTTTAGACCCGGTACTGTTCCGATGATTGAAAGACCTGCGCGAAGCACGTCGCTTGTCGGTCTTTCAGCTCCTCCTACCATGCTGTCGGCATCGCCTGCGTGAACCATCATTGCGCCCCAGCGCATTGTATCGGTAATATCAACCCTTGCCTGCTCTTGCGTTATTCCCTTGTTTTTCCGCAGCTCATAATAAATATCAGTATATTTGCTTAAACGTGAATCCGCGCTTGGGGAAATGACCTCAATATTATAAAGATCAATCCCTTCTGTCCTTGCTATTTCCTGAACATCAGCTGATTTCCCCAGCAGGGTAACAGTCGCGGCAATTTTTTCATCCATTATGATTTTTGCCGCTCTTATGATTCTTGTATCAGTACCTTCCGGCAATACAAGTCTCTTAGGCGCAGATTTGGCCCTTTCCTTCATCTTCGTTACAAAATCCATATTTCCTCCATAAAAAACAACTTTATAACAGAATACCTTGAAGTATATTATTTTTCAAGGAAAATGCGGGATCTTCCATAATTTTTATCTTTTATATATAATTAATGTAATGACTGATGTTTACAACAATTTCATGGAAGACTCGGATTTTGATACCATTTTGTCTCCGGATATTGATTTTACAGGGACTTTGAATTTTCAAAAACCTTTTTTGATAAGAGGTAAAGTTTCAGGAGAGATAAAAGCTACAGGGCTTCTTGTTATAGATGAAAAAGCGGTGGTGAATGCAAATATTCATGCCTCGCATGTTTTAATAAGAGGGCAGGTAAAAGGCGATGTTACCGCTGAAGAAAAAGTTGAAGTTACCGTTTCAGGAAAACTTACCGGAAATGTAACTGCTCCTGAAATTTTCATGGAAACCGGCTGTGTATTCAACGGGCGGTGCACAATGATAGGTAGAAACCCTGTATGAAAATAAAAACAGAAAACACATTTTATTTTTTCAAAAAACCTCTGTTAATAAGTATTCTTTTACTTTTTACTTTTTCCGTTTATGCTCAGAACAGACCTTCTGACGATGCTCTGGCGGAATACCGCGCCGGCAATCTGGAACGCGCTATTCAAATTTGCCGTGATGAAATAAACGAAAATCCGAATAATCTTGAATCCCATGTAGTTATAAGCTGGAGTCTGATACGTCTTAATCGTTTTGAAGAGGCGCTGCGTTATGCCCGCGCGGGCAGGGCAATACACCGTTTTGATGTCAGAATAATTGAGATTCTGGGAGAAATTTACTATTATCAGGGATTAAATAACGAGTCGTTACAGTATTTTCAGGAATATATTTCCCTTGCTCCGCAAGGGCAGCGAATAGAGAATGTTTATTATTTTATCGGCGAGATTTTCATCCGTCAGGGGAGATTCCGCCACGCTGATATAGCCATTACAACCGCAGTTCACTGGGTGCCCGGCAATGCGGCATGGTGGGTAAGGCTTGGCTTTGCGCGGGAAAATGCCGGAGATTTAAGCAGTGCGCTTGAAGCGTATGAAAGAGCGCTTTCTCTCAACTCTCAATTATCTGACGCGCAGCGCGGACTTGAAAGAATCAGACGGACAATGAGTTCTCAGTGAAATGCGGGTATTCGCCTATCACGGCATGATGAAGCGTATATGCCGTCATTTCTGATACAAACATTAGGCTGTAAGTTAAATCAACTTGAAAGTGAAGCCGTAGCTTCCGCTTTTTCAGGCGCGGGTTTTAATCCGTTCTCTCCTGAAGACAGCGCTCCTTCTGTAATTATCATTAATACCTGCACTGTAACATCAAAGGCGGATCAAAAAGCAAGACGCGTTATCCGAAAAGCGCTGCGCGATTACCCGGATTCCTGCGTTATTGCGACAGGCTGTTATGCGCAGTTAAATAAAGACGATATTTTAAAAATTGAAAATGATGATAAAAAGCGTCTTTATGTTATCGGTAAAGATAATATTTTAAATTTTCCGCAGGATTATTATAAGGGAACAGGGATCGGAGAGCAGAGATCAGAGATCATAAATGACGTTTTTCAGTTTAATCCTGAACAATTTTCGCGGCACACAAGGAGTTTTTTGAAAATTCAGGACGGCTGTGACAGACACTGCACCTATTGCAGAATCCGTTTGGCGCGCGGAGCAAGCGTCAGTCTTGTCAGGGATGAGGTTTTATCGCGTCTGCGGATCCTTGAACAGAGTCATGCAGAATCCGTGCTTACAGGCGTAAATATAAGCCAGTATTGTGATACAAACGGGGGAGCGCCTGTCAGGCTTTCCGGGCTTTTGGAGTATCTTCTTGACGGTACTGATAAAATTGCTATACGTTTATCCTCCCTTGCGCCGGATTGCATAGATGAAAAACTGGTAAAAGTTCTATCGGATAAACGTATACGCCCGCATTTTCATTTATCGATCCAGTCAGGCAGTGATATTATTTTAGAAAAAATGGGACGCTGTTATAATACGGAAACTGCGGAAAAAGCCGTAAATCTGCTCCGCTGCGCAAAAGACGATCCTTTTCTTGCCTGTGATATAATTGCCGGTTTTCCCGGTGAAACCGAAGAAGAATTTAATAAAACATACGAATTTTGCAAAAAGATCGATTTTGCATGGATTCATGTGTTTCCTTATTCCCGAAGGCAAGGCACTCCTGCTTTTTTTTATAAAAATACCGTTCATGACAGGGAAATTTCGCAGCGGGTGCAAATGCTGACCGTTTTGGCGCGGCGGGGCAGGGCAGATTATGTAAAACGCTGGCTTGGACGTGATGTTGATATTTTAACCGAGAATATGAACCGCAAGGAAACTTGTACCTGTTACGGGACTTCGGAAAATTACCTTAAATTGGCTGTTAAGACAAAAGGTTCTTCACCTCTACCGGGGACATTGCTCCGGTGTAAACTGATAGAACATGGGAAATATAAAGATATAGATGCTATTGCGCATGAGATATGGTTTTGACACCAGGGAAGCTTTCTCAAAAACACGAACCTTAGATTTGAAAGTTTTGGGAAAAAATCACTTTTTTAAGCACGAAGAAAGAAGATAATTTTTTGAAAAAAAGATTGACAAAGTACCGAAGGTATGGTACTTTCTGAAAACTTGCGTTTAAAGAGAACGCAGGAGGGGCTGAAAGGCACCGGAGATATTTGGCAAAAAGTCCAGCAGCT